>Ga0209367_1011176_pt1 | contig 11948 bp, 5 predicted proteins | sample WorMetLIZISLAND2_FD_187412 | JGI IMG/M metagenome (GOLD analysis project Ga0209367, IMG submission 187412) | Marine gutless worms symbiont microbial communities from Max Planck institute for Marine Microbiology, Germany - Olavius geniculatus... ... | reverse complement strand
GCGTCATATGAGCCATCGTGCGTTAAAATCAGTTCAGTCGTTTTTCCTGTAGAGGACGGCAAGAAAAAAAGGGAAGGGAAGGCACAAAAAGTCACGCAAGCGTTATATTTCACGTATTCGTGGGGAAGCCCCCGTAAACGGATTTTCACCAAATTTTGCACATCAGGATATATGCTGGACGTAATCATCTGTGCAAATTTTGGTGTGGAAAAATTAAGGGGTTTGGAAAATACGATGGGTCAAATTTTGGAGTTTCCCATTGAAATGGCTAGTCACCTTTACAACAGGGCTGGCGCTACCGCGCAGCCTGATGCTATTATTCCAAGAGTCTACACTTTATCATGCATGTACAACTTTCCTAATGTATTGGTACTTTGAAAGTGTGTATAAATAAAATTTTTAGCTAAGGGTGACATCGGGGTTAACTTAATAATATGTTAGTTGTTTCTAAGTGGGTTTTGGTGGCAGTTGAGAGGCTGTTTTCATCTGACTCAGTTGTGTGCACACAGCGCTAGTAAGATCGGCTTACGGACAGGCGCTTTGAACAACTGCTTTTACTAAAGACGAACAATGAATGTTGTCTGAATCTGAATTATGCGATGTGAACTTACTTTTAAAAGTAACTTACTGTCAGTGTATTAGCAATTTGAATTGTAGAAGCTGAATAACATAAGTAACTAAACTACCTGTCTGCGGAACTTAAATTAAGAACAATGAAATGCCCAACACTAAGCCTTATTATATAAAATATTTAGAGTCATTCGAACCTGTACGTAACAGACAAACGGACATAATGCAGCCTATTAGGATGCACAATAACACTGAAAACAAACGTAAGATAATAAATTATTAGGACTCTTGTATTGCAACAATATGCTATTGTGACGTATAATATGACACCTATACTATGACGTGGTCAATGTCTAATTGAGTGAGTGAGTAGTTTCTTAATGGCACATCAGCACAAAATAGGCCATTCAGTGTCTAACTGCTATTTGCATCAAAGCACCGAACAATAATATTAAAGTACTACAAATTAACGTCTTACCTCTAGTCATGGTGTGTGTTACTAGCAAGACAAGCTTATGACAAATCACAATTTTCAAGTTGTGTAAAAAATTCATGAAAAAAGCCACAAATTAAAAAAATAATAGATATAATTATTTTACCCACATTTCTATCAGCATAATTCAAGCTTGAATATTCTAAACAATAAAAGACCACTTTAAAGACGTTTAACATCAAATAAGACGACTATTACTAAAACACAAAAAAACCACCATAGAAACAAAGCAACAAAAAAACCTTACAAATCTTAACAAAAGCAAAACTAGGTTTAGTTGCCGATACAATGGTCATAAAATGAATTACTGGTAGATATATTCTTAACATGGGTCAAGCCTACAATGGCCAACAAACACGATACATTTAACGCAAATGCACGGTATGTGAGCACACATCTGGAGTGCGTTTAAACTGCCGATTATCCAGGGAACAATTATCTTTTAACAGAATTCTCTCTCCTAGAAAACAATCTCCGTTATCATGCTACGTATGTCTAACACATTTCTTCTGCTCAAAACCACAAACATCAAGCAAACAAATATAACAGAGACATGAGTCTGAATGACTAACAGTATGTATAACTGTTATCACAATAGTAACAATCTGTCTAATCTTAAACAACTACAGCATACAGAAGCTATCTAACAATGCAGGGTACATAAGTGCATTAATGGTAGACAGACAGCGATTTGCGGTTGTTGAATTTCAAGAAATTAATGGCAAATACTCAGAGAATATTATAACATTTATAGAATAAATATAATGACAAACCGAAAGTGATTTATGGTTGCTGAATTTTACAAAAATCAATAGCAAGTTTTTTTCAGAGAATATTAGAATATCTACAGAATAAATACTGTAAATAATTTAACAGCTGGCTCAATGTGAAAATTAGCTTCAGTTCTTCATAAATCAAAGATAACAGTAAAGAGCAGCAGTTGGTCATCTGTCCAGTGCATTGCCATGCAAGCAACACATGCTTGGATAGTTTCTACTATCTTAAATAAAGCTACTTTTTCATAATGTCATATTTGTTTCAACGTGCACCATTTGTGCACAGCATTAGCTTAACAGAATCCATGTAGCATCGCCATATAACGCAAGTTCGTTCACTGGGAAAATATGGTCACTAGAGGGCATCCATTCTCATTTTCTAAGTTGGAAATTATATTTTCTGAGTATTCAAAATTCTGACGCTAAGCGATTATGGAGGTAACTGAGTAGTGTCAGAATTAGAAAAAAGTGAGCAAATTTGTTAGCATATGAGAAAATAGATAAACAACAATTTCAAATGTCCTGGCTTTGCAAAGATAAGCAAAAATGATATGCTCCACATGATGTGTATGCAGCACAGCAAACTCATAACTAGCAAATGATCGATATTTTTAAATCAGTTATTTTAAACAACAAATCACTAACTGACTAAATTCTGCTGTTAATTTGCAAATTGTGACGCAAAACTAAACAGCAAAGACTGGTTCGGCTTTCACATACCGATCTCAAACGAAAAAGTGCAGACATTCTCAGCATTTAGTTGCGAATATACTCAAAGCAAAATGAAAACTCTGATAAACCTTAGATGTACACAGAATGAATGGACATATGTGTACAGTGCAGATGCGAACATCACTAATAACGTAATGACATCATCAGAAGTGTCATGGAGACAACTGCCCTCGCCCATGAAATTTTAGCCCATTGTAACATTTTTTCTGTCAAATTTTTTTTGAATATACAAATTTTGTGCCTAAAAAATCCCACATATTGCAGACTTGGTGATAAAATTGAAATTCTGAGCAATCGTATCTTCTCTGTTTGAAATTTTTCAACTGTCCGTTAGAAACTTGGAACTTCCCGTCTACGACCTTCCAAATCACGTTGCCGCCAGGCATCAGATTAAAGCATTCGTGAAATGCTAACACATGCATTTGGCGTGTACAGCACGCTGGGATTTCCCACAATGGCTTTTCCTCAATGAACTAACTATTGGTCCCATGAAACTAACTAGTTGTTAATTGCTTCGCAAACATTCATGGCACTTAGAACTGCAATGCTGAAGAAAGTAAAAACAAATTCTTAAATCTCCAAATATCACCCCGAAAACTAATCATTTATTTACCAGTCCAAAGAATTACAACCCTGGCAAAACTTTCACAAACAAAATTCATCTATCATTTTCCAAGTATCACGATACTGTTGAAAGAAACAAGACGTACCGGTGCAAAAACACAAGCTCCTTGGAGAAGTTGATTTAACTGGCTGGAATCAAACGCTGTTCAGCAAATGGAATTATTTACAACTCAACGTATAGGTACGTAGGCAGATACAACAATAAACTTCTTCCGAGTGTCAGCAACAATCTAGAAAAATACTCCTAAACAGAATCCAAACTAACGGACTGAAAGAGGCGCATCTATGGACAGAGCCTCTCATAAACCCAGCCGTCGTCACCCAGTTGAGTGACTGTGGGGTCAATAACTTCATCGGGATCAGGGCGACGGAAGACGATGCGATTGTGCAGCCGATCGGACTGACCCTGCCAGAACTCCACCGACGTCGGACGCACCAAATAACCACCCCTGGACACAGCAGTGCCACACCGATATACACTTGACAGTGTGTGTTACTTACTTAGATGAAATATCAGACATCAAGGACGCCCAATTGGTCCATGCAAACTGTAAAATACTATGACGAGAACTCAGCTGAATCATCAGTAGATCAGTAAATAAACGCCTTGTCAACCCCTGACATATTTTCAAAAATTTAACAACATATCAAACTAGAAAGCAGTCATAGCCTGCAGACCTCCGCCAAGGCCATGTTGTTCCGACACAGCTTGTCCGACGAAATTAAACAAGCGGAAGTTTTGAGTGCAATTCAAACTATAGTTGCATTTTCTACATTCACCTAGTTCTATGTGACCTAAAAAAACCTTGATTCAACGCCATGTTGTTCGCCAGGTGCCAGCACCATAGCGACAACGGCGTTTTCCCTTAAGACCCATGCTAACGAAAATTTCAAAGTGATCCAGAATCCAAAATTCCTGCCGGATCACCCCCAAAATTGAATCACTGGTAGTTTGTTCAATTCCAGACATACCCTCAAAATTTCAGAAAGATCCGTCCATAACTTTTTGAGTTATCTTGCTGACACACAGATAGACAGACAAACAAACAAACAAAAACCGGTAAAAACATTACCTCTTTGGTGGAGATAATTACAGAATTAACACGGAAAAGCAAATGACAGCATTCCTGGCTGGAGGACTCATAAAAATCAAGAAGAAACAAACAGTCTAAGCAGAACAAAGCATCAAAAGCCATAATAATAATGGCATGTTATAACTGCAAAATCATAGACAAAAGTTAATTCCACGGCAAGGAGAGTATTATCTACAAGGTGTGCTAAAAAATGACCGGATTTGTTATTGTCAGAACGTCGTCAAATCTCCACCAAATTTAATAATTTTTGGCACACAGATAGCCAAGAAATATGTAAGGCACACTCATTGTCCACCTCAGTCAGTTTATGTCAACGCACTAAAGTGTAAAATGCAGATGCTCCAAATTATTGCATAATGCTCATTTGTTGTATTAGTATTACAAACCCACAATTAATTAAAATGTGAAGAAATATAGTACTGACTATTAAGAGCTAGTACATCACTATCACGCACCAAGTGCCATTATTTGGCTGCGTAAATAAGTAACTAACGCTACATCGTACCAGGAAGCCGGCTTGGGAATCAGCTGCGTTTCATCGGGGTACTGTTTCATCAACTCCTGACGTTTTGTTTCCAGCTCCTAATTACATGCAACAATGACTAATGACACACCAAACTCAAGCAATTAGTAAACTCAAAAATGAATGAATAGGGCAACAAGCAATGAAGAGAAGAAGACTTTGTGAAAGGGTGATATGAATGCTAACAACTGTCCTGAAAGGATGTTCAAATTAGCAAGAAACAGTGTCCAGAAACATATCATTTGCTTAGAAATAAAAATAAATTAAGAGAGATCTGTAAGTACTTTGCGAACGATTCTAACAATTATAGTTGTTTATTAGTATCGACATTATTATGATCACAATCACATTTGCCCTAATTATTATCAATAATATTAGTAATATGGCAGTGAGATCACCCCACAGTTTCTGTTAGCGCTACTTCCACTACTACCACTACTCTAACAACTACTACAACTACAACGAGAACCAAAGTAATTTAGTAAAATGCATAATCCCTGATCAGTAAATGAATCAACTGACAATGGGGATGGGGTGGTTCAAAGCCCAAAATCTCCTATTCCATTGGTCCATCGGGGATCCCTATCTGAGAATATGTCCTCGGATTGCACCCCACAACTGCATCCGATAAATAGCATCTAAATCTGTCGAATGATAGTTCTAAGCAGGGTGTACGAATGGGATAGACGACAGGCAGACAGACCATGCTACCATGTGATGTGTAGCAATAGTCATATTCTCTCACAGCGGCATCAATTCCGGCCAACTACTACTATGACTGTTCCTTACCTTCCTTACCGTACCTCCGGGGTCGGCAGGCTCTTACACCTGCCCAGCGCTGAGGCCATATCAGCTCGGCCCAATGCGCATCCACGAATGTAACCACAAGGTTACAGGTAACGGCTATAAAGCTGTACACGGCTGTGAAGCCGTAAATGGACGGCTGTAAAGCCACAAATAAACGGCTATAAAGCCGTAGTTGGCTGTGAAGCCGAAACCAGCACAAAAGCACTGGCAACGTGTAGCAATCTGCTCTCATGGGTTTGGTCAGCTCTTAGTTAGCTCCTCGCCTCCAGATTTTAGAAATCTTTCGGGTCATTGGTGCAAAGCCCCACCACCATGACAAGGTGGCTGACCACGGTGGGATACTATGACTGTTACCCATCCCCGAAATGACCTACACTGTGACAGGTGAAACGTTAAACCCTACTCACTCACTCACTCACCATGACTACTACAACTACCACTGCTACTAAAAATAAATACAAAGAAAAAATAAATAAATAAGTCGAAAAAACAAGGGAAAACATAAGGCCTCCCAATACTACATACAGGTGGCCTAATAATACAACCTCTCGGCTGGCAATAATGCTGCTTTGGTTGCTCACAGCAGCACTGAACTGACTCAGCCGAGGACGTGACTGGAAGTAATTCACGGCTTCCTCCTCTGATAATTTCTCCACGCTGCCTTCCACACGAACCTATGCCACAAAACCACATCAAACACTCAGTCAACAACCGAAACATTAGGAATCATACTATACAACCAATTGGGGGCAACACACAAAACTACTCTCCGGCTTTCCTATCTAGCAAATGTTACCAATAATTTATTAAGACGTAAATGGTACATATCGTGATTAGGAAAGATAACAAGTAATGTGAAAAAGACCAGGGTTATGCGAATGCCAGGGAGGAAGGGGAGAGTGTTGAGATAGTGGTCAATGGTAAAGGACTGGAGTCAGTCACACAGTTCTGCTACCTTGGAAGTATGGTGACCGAGAACTGCGGATGCAAATGTGAAGTAAGACGTCGCATCGCATTGGCAAAGGAAGCTTTCAACAAGAAGAGAGATCTCACGTGTGGATCCCTTAGCCTCCAGCTGAAAAAAACGCATAGTCAGAGGATTTTTGTCTAGCATTGTATGGAAGTGAAACATGGACATTGCAAGAGAGTGATATAAAAAGGACTGTAGCATTTGAAATGTGAATTTGATGTCGCATGTTGAAGATATCTTGGATGGAGCACAAAAAAATGATGAAGTGCTAAGAACAGTTGAAACAAGAAGGGAACTCACGGATACACTGAGGAGTAGACAGACGAGGTGGTTGGGACATGTGTTGCATCATGGTTCTTTGGTGAGAACAGTGTTGGAAGGTCGACTGCCAGGGAAGAAGGGAAGAGGAAGACCAAAAGGAATGCTACTGAGCTGGCTACTGGAGACAAGTGACGAGGACATGGATTATTCACAATTAAAGAAGCTGGCACAGGAGAGGGCAAGATGATGCCGATGGAAAACAAAAACTTGGCAGAATACAACAACAGCAGCAGCAGCAGGCAATAGCAGACAAACACTGGTATGACGTCGTCAGAACAAAAATAGCATAGCACAACAAATAAAGATACAAAAACAAAGCCAAATGTGACTGCAAGTTGAGTTCAGTCCCCGAAATTCTAGCATATTTTTACAGATACAACCTCCTTATGAGTGCTCAACAGCATTAAAACAATCAAGGCAGATGACTAAAACAAAAAAGCTGCACACTTTAAGTCTGTCAAAAAACAACACACTGGTAATTCTACAGAATGCAGAACAATGCCATTACATGCACAAACGTACACCGTGGTCCATAAAAAATGTGCCACTTTTATTTTTTGTATAGTTTCGTGCAGCATTGGCCGATTTTAATAATTTTTGGCCTGCAACATCAAGAAGAAACTTGACGCAAAGGCCTTTACTTCTGGCCACCTCACTTTAATACTGTCGCTACACTACCTTGTGAAATGCAGGTTGCTGAGCCTGCTGTTTGCGAGTGGTGTCAATGTTTGCCGCTTGCATTCATGCTGGAGGAAGACATTCTGAGCACATGCTGTAATAAAGAGGATGTGTTGTGACACGTGTGACTTTTTGAGATACAATAGTTGCTGATCATGTTTGTCACTTTTCAGTTAATCATTTCGGAGCTAATGTATGAAATCATTGTTGAAAATGGCCAAACTATGACTTTTGCATTTCACAAGGTAACGTAGCAACATTATTAAAAAGAGGTGGCCAGAACTACAGTCATTTGTGTCAAGATCTTTCCTGATGTCGTGTGCCAAAAATTATTAAAATCAGCCAATGTTTCACGAAGCTATTCAAAAAATAAAAGTGGCACGTTTTTTATGGACCACAGTGTATATCGTTTTTTCCACACTTACCTGGGTAAGCTAGCTACTTTTACAAGCTTAGTTTATAACAAATGGATAGGGACCAACTTAATTCACGATTTCACGGCCGTGACATTTTCCGTGAAATTGCCCTTCTTCCGTGAAAAACGCCGATTTCTGTGAAATCTGTGATTTTTCGTGAATTTTAGCGCTTTTAGTTTAATTTATGACAATTCCAGAGTGTTTTCAGCAGCTTTCGTACGAATGTTGCTGTTTGCTACGTGTTGCACTTCAGCACTAAGTAGTTGACATTGACTGTCTTGAGTCTTGACTTAGTGTAGTAAATATTCGTTGTTCTTAAATTTCTTCGTTTGCAATAGCGCAGCACCTCGAAATAACGTCTGTGGGGCCCGTGAATTTGCGAAACTCTTTCCGTGAATTTTCCGTGAAATTTGACACATTTTAAAAATTCAGCCGTGAAATCATGCATTTTTTTCCGTGAATTTGGTTGGTCCCTACAAATGGACACATTACCTCACTGATGCCAAACCTAAAGTGGCAGCACAATGTTAAGTGAAAGTGGAAAACAACAAAGCCCAGCTGTCGCTAGGGAAGACACGCTACAGCTATACAGTTCTTGTTGCAGTACTGACCTTCAAGGTCATCCAAGGTCAATGATTTTTATCCCATTTCATCTGAAAGGGCATATGCCACTTCCTATTAGTGACTAATAGTAACCTTGACCATAGTTCTCATCATTTCCAACATATAGCCAGTTTTCCATTGAAAAATGCATATTTTCCTATCCCCTCTATTCAACCCCATATTTCAAAATGTTTCCCTTGCAGTAAATTGCTGAAATTTTGCACGATTAGGTTCAAAACATGTGGCTGATCATTCATGTAAAAATGTTTCCTGTAAGACCTTATGCTTTGCCACAATACATCCGTGACAGACGACAGACAGACTGACGACAACTGCACCATAGATGGTCAAAAACAAAATCAAAATTCCACTGGCAGCTACAAAAAAATCTGGTTTACCATTTTAGTCAAAGGCTCCCAGAAGAACATTAGGGAAGCATGCGGATTTTCTTCCTGCAAAACACACGAAATGAATCAACTGACGAAACAGCAGAAGCTAACAGCCACCAACATAACGATAAACTATAAGCATACAAACTTGAATCAATATTGTTATTATTAGTGGCAAATGAGAAAGTAAAGATGCAAGCACAGCAATAGATGGCCGCATAAAGTGATGCAGTATCAGTAGTAAATGGCAACCAATTGCTACCTCGTAGACTGTAACATGCTTAAGGTTGTGATTTATGATTCACCAGGAGGCAGCACCAATTTACCGATTAGTGATTCTTCATTTCACCAGATTACTTCGGTTTCTGTTGTAGTTGTAGTGGTTATAATTTAACCAGCTTAACCTCCATCAATTTTTATTACTTTTAGAATAGTTCCTATAATCTGATAAATCTTTCCCTTTCTTATCCATACAATCATCACTGAAATCAAATGTTCAACTGAAAAGCCAGTCATCTGTAACTGTTTCTGTTTAAATGACAGACATAACATTACAATAAATTATCAATGCTGATATCCACATGCAACAACCAAAGTAATTACAGCATAGCAAAATATCAGTGGTAACTGGTAAGTTAAATGACGAACCAGATCTTTGCCTTTGCGACTGTTGTAGTTGGTGAAGAACTTGAATCCACTGCTATCGAATCCTTTCAGTAGAACCATGCGCACTGAAGGTCTGCCATCTCTGCACAGCAGTTTTGTAGCAATAATGTGTCAAAATGATGATAAAACAAAGCTTCACCCATCAGCAAGTATCTGACTAAAACATTTCACTCGCAGTTAACAGCAAAGAAGACTGCATTAATAAAAACATGCTCTGAATAATAAAAATTAACCACAGTCGCTAAAAAACACTGCAACACTCATAGCTAGTAATTTAGTAATTACAAGTATATATGCTAATACAATAAACAGCACATATTAAGCAACATTATTTCATGATCTACTTCATCCACCTTTCTCTCAACACACTGAAACCAAGTGTTTGTTATAACTGTCCATAATCTCACTTCAGTTGAGTCTGCCATGTGCGAATCAAATGCAGAACACAGCATCGATCAGAGTCATAAAATAAGCACATTTCAGCACCGACGGAATTTATTAGTTGTTCACACACATGTGCCTCTGTCAGCAAGCAGTACAATTTGATACCAGCCTCACCGCTGGGCACGTAATAGGGAGAGGTGTGGCCTACCGCCCATATGGCTGAGTTGTGTTTGCATTCACTGCCAGCTCACGGCCTTATAAACGAAGATGAGCACCGACATGAAGGTCGCAGAGCTGTGAGAGAGTGATGGGGCAAGTTACGTTACGTTAGAGTTCATCATGTTTGTGAAGAACTTGAATCCACTGCTATCCACTGAGCCTAACAACGTCTCATTGCACTGACTACTATTACATAGTAATAGTAATTACTGTTTAGGCTTATTGTTACGTGTCCTTGTAGTCTTAGGACTGAACGCCACGCTAAAGTTTATTCGTCCTTCATCATCATCATCATCATCATTATGCCTCGATACACTCAAGACTGTGATGTAATGCAAACATCTACAATCTACACGAAAGCATTGCAATTGCAGACACAGCTAGCTAAACCTCAGTCAATCAGTCAAGGTTTTTATTCAACATAAAAAAACCACTAACGCTGTGGCTGTAGCTAGTGCCATAGCATTGGGTTCGTAGATCCTGCTACAGTTGCAAGCCTGCTCCAGCCAGTGCTGAAAGTTTCCAAACGGTTCCTTGGAAATGAGATCTTTATGTCAAACTGTTCATTCACACCATCGTACGGCTTCCTCATATCTGTCAATCCACAGCAATAATAAAATCACAAATAATGGAAAAAAATAGTGCTTGTTTAAATGTGTCTAAGCTAGCATAGTACCAAGGCCAAGTCCTGTTCAGAATGTTCCCAAGCATATTACAATGTCCAACAGGCTTGTCGAGAGGGTGGGTAAAGGGGGTTAGCTACCCTGGGCCCCACGACATTTGGGAGCCCCGCCGTCGGTCCGAAATACAAAGTACGCCAAAATGTACCATTTTGAAAAGAAAACTTCAAAAATTTTCTCCCCAGAGGGGCCCCATAAAAATGTTTGGGGGCCCCGCGAGAATGTTTCCCAGGGCCCCGCTGTGGCTTTCAATGGGCCTGATGTCCAATATTTTGTCTAAGTCCAAGCTACCACGCAATGGACTTAGGGGTACCATGCTAACAATCTTTCGGGGACCCAACCTCCCATGTATGCCTGACCAGAACTAGGTTTAGAATTATAGACACTGACTGAAAAATCAGAGCAATCAAAAAAAACAAATGACCATAAAATCACACTCACTGTAATTTATCAACACTGCAGCCTGCAATGCATCAGTAGCCTACGAGTCAAAAATTACCAACATTACAATGCAGACAGGTTTCTTATAGCAACAAATTACCATTGGATCTGTCTCACTAAACTGAGCAGAGAGCTGAGTGAGGAGGAAGCTCAATAATTCAAAGATTCGACAGTCCGAACGTTATAAGGTTGTTTCCTATACACTTCTACAGACGTTGACTCAATCTCCACATTTCATCTCAACTAGGGTTAGTGTCAGGATTAATAGTAATGCATGTTGCATTATACACCTTAGGACTATCAAACCTTTGGATTATATACACACAACCGCAACTGAAGGGTGTGAATGCTGAGCAATCACGGGTCCTCTCGAAGCTATTGCAAAAGTTCCCAACCAGGAAGTTTAAGAAGTGATCTAGTGATCTATGGTTAGCTTCACAGCCAGTTATTGCGGCTAAAGTTAAAGAAACAGCTACGGTTAAGGATTGGGTTACGGATGGCTGTAGGGTTCAAGCTAGCCATGGCACACAGCGTCATATTCAGTATATGTACAACGTCGGCT
>Ga0209367_1011175_pt1 | contig 11948 bp, 5 predicted proteins | sample WorMetLIZISLAND2_FD_187412 | JGI IMG/M metagenome (GOLD analysis project Ga0209367, IMG submission 187412) | Marine gutless worms symbiont microbial communities from Max Planck institute for Marine Microbiology, Germany - Olavius geniculatus... ... | reverse complement strand
TAACAGTATAGAAATACAGCAGTAATACAAAGACTGCCATGGAGCTTGACTTGCATGCGATAAAAAAGCGTTATTCAAGGGCGTTTATACTCCTATGTTCTTGGAGCAATCCCCCCAAACTCAAGGTGAGGCGCCGCAGGCGTCGACGGGGAGGAGAATGGGGAGAGAGTATCCTTCTCCCCAGCCGACTAGGGACTGTGGGGGAGCGCCATGAGCTCCTATCCTAAAATCCTAATCCTCAAATCCTAAATACGTATTTAGGATATTGTGCTTGTCCTAAACTTAGCCACGGGAAGTGAAGAAACAATGTATCTGAGCACTTACACTGTGTGTAAGATTTGTGTGTAGATTTTAGGGTATTTAGGATTTGGCAAAGGGGGGCATGGCACAGCCCCTGGTCGGGGAGTCAGGGGGGCTTCGCCCCCCTGAAGCTGAAACACTTTTTGCTTCTGAATGTTCAATGGAAACCGCAAATTCGCCCATTTTTATGAAATTTGGAAACGCAAAAGACCATTCAACATTGCTGAATTTTGCAATTCTTGCTGGAAAATGGCAAATAACGCACCTTTTCATATAAAGTCGCCTGTAAAAAATTTTCATGGTCGGGCCAAAGGGGGGGGGCGGGCATCGCACCGTGGCCCCCCTAAATACGCCACTGATAATAATAATATTCAACTCTCCCTAATTTTCCAAAAAAAACCTATGCTGGTTTTTTTTGTAGCATTTGCCTCAATTAGGTTTATATGGTTTAAACTCTCCTGCCATTATTTATTGTCTATTGTTACTTACTCTTATATAGGCATAGCCAGAAATTGGAGTCACAAAAGGTGAACTAGCCCCCAAAGGGCAAAAATAGAGGCTGAAAGCCGAAAACAAAGGTGGACTTCTTGAAGAGAAGCTTGTCGCCGGGGCGCAGCCCCGGAAGCAAACGGTTTTTTGAGCATGAAAACCCCCTAAAATGCATACACTGAGTATAAATTTTATTAGTTTAACTGCAGAAATGCACTGTATATGCTAGGCGAAAAAGGCGACTTTAGCATCTTGGGGGGCATGGCCCCTTTGCCCCCCCTAAATCCGCCTATAACCACTGGAAATTCATTCACATGAGCAAACTAAGTTAACAGAAATTTGCAATACTTTTTCTTCTGACTTGGCATTCACTGACAGGCGTGGAAGAGGCAGGCTGTGTGAGAAGCGTTTAGTTTTGAAATATTCTTGATTTAAATTAACAGTACTTTAGTTAAGCTTTGGTCACTTGCGGAACGTCCATGGGGAAATTAGACACTGGTAGCCTATTGACATGTACCACAGAATATGATTATTACCTGTGAAAAGATACGTCCTGGTCGGCGGCTGCATAGCTGGCGTTTCTGCAGCCGACCGCACAACAGTATTTCATAATTTCCTTTCGTTCTAGAATTAAATACGTACACTACAAATTCTACATGTCATTTCGTTTGTTTACCCTGTCACGTGTCTTCCGGTCGTTAGCCCGTTGTGCCATAGATAAAATATATACTTCCATTCTCCTTTGTTTTTAGTTCTATGACGTCAACAGCAAATGATATCCACGCAACGTCTATCCGTCATCTACTCAAAACGTTTTGAATAAAATATGAGTAAACAACAGAAAGTATGCAAGATAGACGGATAAAAGAGCAGCTGTTAGTAATGTGGACATTAGGTCGAGCGCAAAAAAGAAGGTACATTGGGTACACGATAAATACGGTTATATGTGAATAAATGCAAATAAATGCGAATAAATGCAAATGCCAAAATACGGGACAACGACAACGTCTAGGTGAACGCAATTTTGGTGGCCGTAGCCTGTACATTCTTAACATATCGTCAGTAAACAAAGGGACAAGGAGCTAACGGTACGATAGACAAAACGGTACTGGAACGGAGTGATGTAGGCCTACTGGAACGGAGCAGAGTGCTGGAGTGGAACGATGTAGTGGTCGGTGATGTCAGATGTAGTCCATGCCGGATCTCCATAGAACAACCAAGATGGAGTGTCACTTGTTGAAGTCAGCTTGAGTGAGATGAGTAAAATGTCTTGAATAACCAGATACTATTATAGTTTAGATTTTAGGTGTGGGGAATTTGATTATTTATATATTTCACCGCCCCAATCTGACCTTTAATCCCGCCAAGCTTTCTCCCATTGTTATTGTTAGTTTTGTTGTGTTTAATTTAACCTTCCGAAACTTTTGTCAAACCTATATTTTAGCCCTAGCTTCGAGATGGACTAAACTTCATTCAGTCCATCTGGGAATAACGACAACTCGTAATACAGGTGCAAATCGATTCCAAAAACGTTTGTTCAAATTCCACTAACCATCGATATAGCGAAATAACGTGAAAAACGATACATAATTTCTGATCACCCAAATATTGAAAGAACTGCGACGAGAACTACTCTATCTAGACATCGGTCCGCAAGTAAACACGAACGGCCACAAACTGCTGCTTGCCGCTGCAGTACTGGTCTTTTATACAAGAATGTCACAGCTCTTTCAACACAACGCTCGGCGGCTGCGTCTTTCTAATTTAGTCTTGGGCGCGGCCGCCAGCTATCCAGGAATTCTTAGGATATCTGGCGCCTACAATACGGAGTAGCAGGTGTGCGACTCCAGTCAGGAAATGTCAGTGAAGAACCAGATGATGATGTAGGTCAGATGAAGTCAGCAATCGGATGACGATGTAGTAGTCGTTGATATCAAACATGCCACTCCGCTCACCGGCATGCAACAGATACACAGAGTGACGTCAGAGCGTGTCCTGGTGCGATGGGTCCCTCCCCAATTTGCGGTGGGGTAGAAAGAAATAAAACAAAAGAAAGATACAAAGTAACCAAAATGTAAGCAAGCAATCGAGCACATCAATCAAAACTATCAAAGTTGACCCCTTATGAAAACTGCACGGGCTAAGCAAAAGTCAAATGAAATATGACCACTGGGGCCCAACAAATGATAGATCATAAACGTAACTAATAAGTTCTTAGCCTTATTATGGGTGGCTAAGTATACAATGACATATCATGTTATGCATCATACGTTGGAAATAAACTTTAGTCTACGGACAGAGAAGATCAAACAAACATTACGATTCAAGAGAAAACTATGCCTCTCAGTGGTTAAATACTACTATATACAAACATGGGGCAGTAGCCCAAACAATGAAAGTCTAGAGAGTGTAGCTTAGTGACAGACAGTGTTAGTGGGGGAGCAATCAGCTGCATCCCCACTTACGGTAGTGTAGAAATGGCTACATAATATCCGGGGGCTTCGGCTCACCCGGTTCCGAGTACGTATACAGCACAGACAGGTGTGCGGACGAAACGAACACTAAAGGCGGAAGAACAGGGTTAGTACCGGTTAACGGATCGGCAACGACGCCTAACGAAGCGGCAGGGCCTTGATGCTCTGATAAAGTTGAGTTTGGCTGAGTAGTGCGTATTTGAAAACTAGGGGCGCATGGATCCAGCACGCTGCGAGAGAGTATGATTGGACGTTTAAAGATATCGGACACTCGTCGACTAATGGCGTTAGACGGGGCGCATAGAGGTGACACATAAATACTGTTGACGACGGCTGCGTTGCTTAGTGACGGGACGTTGGCGCAAGCTCCTTCGCGGTAGGAGTGCCGGGACGATGTGTGGGGCGTGTGGGGCGAAGATGTGCTGACCAGCGACTGACCGTATACACAAGACGAAACGCGGGGCGAAGTGTGGGGCGTGATGCTAACTAGCGCTGGCACGTGGGCCGGATTGGGAACTAACTGCTGAGGGCCGGTCGTCAACAGCGGGGCAAGGGGCTGTGCTGATCGATTTAAATCGTTCGGTGGCGTTGCTGGATCGAGTTGCTTGAGGGCTGGACATGTAAGCGACTGAATAGGCTCTGCCTCCATCTCGTTGTCACTCTCAAAACAAATCAAGTCCGGGGAATCCTGTTCTTCGAATTCTAGTTGAGCGTCCTGAGCTAACATTGTCTTTGGTCTTGTCGACGACGCTCGTGTGGTACTACAAGGGGGTGCATACTGCCACATCTGCTCCAACTCTCTCGGTGTGAACGGCGGCAAATCGGGCAACTCATCTTCTACCTCGAATCCGAACTGACATACGTCAGCTGGACTTTGCAAGAACAGGGCTTTGACCAGCTCTCCCTCTTCATCCGAATGTTCCTCGTCCGTCACGATATGGATATCCGTTTCGGCTGATTCTTTCGACGACGCACCCGAGTTAAGGTAATCCTGATAATCTTGCCAATATTCTTCCCACTGGTCGTCTCCATCCGACTCATCAAAGTCCGAATACTCCGTATCAGACAGCATGCAGCAAGCAGGGCGTGATCCGATGGCTTTTACCTGGTCCTGATAGCACTGATTTATCTCGGCCACTAAAGCAGCAACACCTTCTTCGTCGTCAGACTCATCAGCTTGAGTGCACACGACGTCTGACTGGCCGACGTCCGTAGGGGCGACGGCCGAAGGCAACTCCTCTGGGGAAGTAACGGAAACTCCAGGCTCGTTGGCCGAGGCTGTGAGTGGGTCGCCATCTGGACTAGGCGTCACAACTCCAGACGTCTCGTCGCGGTGCGCGGGCGGTGGCTCGGTCGCGGCCACACTGGAATGTGCACTGCTATCAGGAACCAGCAGTTCTGGATTCGGATATATCGGGCTTTCCGTAGCCAATTGACGGCGTGACCACACCCTTCGGTTCGCAACATCTATCACTAACCTGGCTGCCTGCATCAGGTCGTATCCACCAATCGCTGGAGTGGGAACATCGATGAAGTAAAACGGGTGGCGGATACGAAAATCACACATCTGAAGGTCTAAGGTAATAGGACCTCGCAACGTAATCTGATGACTGCCAAAGGTCCGGACTTCCCTAGTAACGCTGGGAAGCGAGATAAGCGGATCAAAATTGGCAACAAGACTACTAGGCAACACGCTAATCTGGGCCCCACTGTCGAGCATCAACGGGACCTCTACTGAGTGGATAGTCACATCAATATTCGGGGCCTTACCTTCGATGACAACAGGAGGCAACACACCCAACGTCGGTGCGTTGGCGAGTCGAGAAAGATTAATCAAAAATTGCATAGAGTGAGACGCGGCGGTAATATCATCCACAGTAGCACTATCAGTAACAGTAACATTGGCAGCAACACTAGCAGTAACGGGTACAGAAAAAGAAAGATAAGATGTCCTAACGTCGGTCATATCAGTGTCGTTAGACTTGTCAGTAAGGCCCATCAAAGGGTGATTGCGGCTGTGGCAACCGATCCTCCCGCACATATAACATCCGCGACCTGTGCCTCGGCCACGACCGGGGCGTGGCTCTGCGTTGGGACCCGGGCGTGGTGTTGGGTCCTCATGACGCTCGGTTGGTTGCTCGTCCTTCGCACGATCGCCAAAACCGCGGCCGTATCCCTGGAAACCTCTGCCACGGTTGCTGTTAAACCATTGACCTCGTGCAGCGGAGCCTCGACCAGATCCTCCCGACCAGCCGCCACGGCGCATCAGAGGTGTGGGGGCAGACTGAGGGCTACCATACCTCGGACCGGGATTGGTCCACCACGGTGGCGTTCTTTGGAAACGTGGATCGGCGCCGCCCCACGCCTGCGTCGGAGGTTGGTAGTTAGCGTCGTTCCATCCGACCGACGGTGTTTGGAAGCGGCGTGGTTGTGGACTGACAGGATAGTTCTGCGGCGGCACGTCATCGAAGCGTTGAAGTTGGTCCTCGAACTGGTCGCGTTGGTAGCCGGCGTTATCGTTCCGCGGTCGCGCTGCTGATCTACCTCGCTGGTTGTTCTGCGACTGCGGTGGTGCGGGTGATGTGGAACGGCTGGGCGGCGTTGACACACGAGCTGGTGGCCCACGACGCTCCGTCTTGTCCATCCGACCCTTCATGTCCTGGAGGCAGTTCATTATTGGTTCCAAATCCACCGTTGACGACGTGATAGTGTTGACAACTGGATCACGCTCGCTGCTCGCGAACCGCACGGAAGCCTTCTTGGGTTTTGAAGTCTCCTTAACCTCCATGTAAAATCGAGCCTTCTTGACTGTCTCCTTGAAACCAAGGTCAGCGTACTGCAAACGCAAGTACTCTTTCAATTCTGGCAGACGAAGCCCCTGAACGAACCTGTTTTGAAGATCGGCATCGCGCTGCTCAATCTGACCGGGCCAACCAACTCTGGCCAACTTCAATAGTGCGTCAGCGTACTCGTTGATTGCCTCACCCTCCATCTGCAAACGATTGTAAAACTGTTGACATGCGTTTGGTCCCTCGTTAGAAGAACCAAAGTGACTCAGCAGTCGACGACGTAGTGTGGCGAACGCTGTAGTAGAATCGGACTCGTCAAGACCTTTGATCTGGTAAGCAGCGCGACCATCGAGTGCAGCTTTCAGATGTTTCAACTTATCAAGGTTGGTCCTCCAACCATTAACATCCGCAATGATATCAAAATGGTCCATATACTCCTTGGGCGACGAAGAACCATCATATCGTTTCAACACATCCTGACTGAACACGACAATAACTGGTGGAGTGACTGACTGAGTTGAAGCTATGTACGTGCTACCCGGCGGATCCGAACCACAAGAAACAGCGACAGCAACACCAGTACTACTACTCGATGATGCAGCTGTACTAGTACTTGGTGGGGGTGCAGTCACAACAGGTGGTGTAGCAGTTGATGTCAGAAGTGCAGTTGACATGGCGACAGCGATGGGAGATGTAATCGGGACAGCTGACGACGTCGTGGTTGACTCTGGTAGCACAGCAAGCGCGACAGAGGTAGCTGCTGTAGACATTGATGCTGCCGCAGGAACCGTAGTCACGCCGCCCGGTTGCTGAGCTGCAGCTGGTGTCGTCGCCGTAGGTGGTTGAACAGCCGACGTGGTGGCGGCTGGAACCGGAAGTGCCTGCCCGTCGGGGCAGGTTGCCACACCAGGAGGACGTGGAGCCAGGGCCAAAAACTCGAGGCCAGGGGCCAGTTCACTAGACACAAAGTCAACAGCAATATTGGTAACAGCAACAGTAGTAGTAGACGTAGTGTCAGTCAGTAACAGTAACAAGCTAGCAGTGGGTGCAGCACTAGATAAAGTCGGTACAGACTACAGAGTTGACCGTTGGCGGTCCACTCACAACTGGTGTCGGCAGTGCAAGATCGGGGTTCGGGTATCCCATAGGTATCACAGCATCACCCCACCCGGGACATGCACCTATAGGAAACGCAACTGCCGGGCCGCGCGACGTATGAGTAATAAATGCGCCCGCTGGCGCCTGAGAAGCATACGCACCGCTACTTAACAAACTAAAAGTTACACTGGAGTGGACACAACAGACGTAACAGCAGGAGCGACAGACGGCGTAGTATACAAAGGCATAGGTATGTCACATCGATCAACAGCCATCGTCGAAAACTGAGAGTTACTCATTATAGGCAATGCACGATCAACGTCAACAGTGTACATTGAAGGATAAGTAGTTAGTGCAGGCGTACGGGGCGGCACGCGCGGCGGGCCAGCAACTGTCATGTCAGACACCGTTGGTAGCAGGGCGTAGTCAGTCATTGAAGGCGGTGCTGCGTGCTGAGTGTCTGCAGGCGCAGGCGCCGGCGCAGGCGCCGACAGAGCAAGCGAGTGTACATCACGTGCAGCTGCTGTCGGCTGAATGAGTGTACCAGCAGTGAAATAGGTCACGCCGTCGGCAGTCACTGGCGGTGGCGAGTGTGCGTGATGTCTATCTGCTGATATCATCAGTGTGTGGGTGTCGCCTGGAGCCGACTGGAGCGCACCAGTAGCTGGGGTCACACTGTCACGCTGGGTGGTCGCTGGGCGCGTGAGCTGAAGCAGTGCCGTGGCTGCCTCTTTCTCCAACTGCTCAACACGAAGCTGCAGTCGAGTCTTGTCAGCTGCTTCTCGCTCTCTACGCTCGATCTCCCTCTCCATCCTGGCTTGCTGAGCGGCAGCGTTGGCACGTTGGGCTGCGGCGTCGGCACGTTGAGCTGCAGCATCGCCGGCGACCTTGTCGAACATCTTGTTCACCAGTTCGATGACCGGGTCTGGCGCCTGCGAGTGCGTGGACTGTCGGCCACTGGCATGAAAGTGTACACTCATCACGGACTGTCGGCTGGGGGCACGAGGCTGTCGACTGACTGAGCGATAGCTGGTCCGCGACTGCCTGCTGTCAGCACGCGAGTGTACGCTGGCAAACGGCGAAGTCGCACCAGGCGGCGATGGCCCATAGTAGAAGGGTGCCGGCGGCGGTGGACTGTCATTGCGGAAGTAGGCCGAAACCTCAGAGTCGTACACCTGGTCTGTCAGGTCTGCGTGTACGCCTGGCCGGTCCGCGCGCGCGCCCGCTCGCACGGCTGCACTTGCTACAGAAACACCAGAAACATTAGAAACGGCAGCACTACCACTAGGCACCTGCTGGTAAGTCAACACAGGCAAAGCACTAGGCGCAGCGCTCTGCGCAAACCCAACAGTAGAAACAGTCACATTAGCAGCAGTTACATTAGCAGCAGGTACACAGAAATCAACATTCGCAGTGTTTTTGATACTACAGTGTTGTTGTTGTCGTTGTACAGCGTCTGTGCAAACGGTACATTCGCCTGCACTGGAACACCCTGCGTGGTTACGTGCTCTGATAAAGACTTCAAATGTCCACAGCGTCACGTCAAGTGTATTCCACACAAGCTCAGGTGTGATGGGGTCAAACATTGCAGCGACGATGCCGACGAACGAGACTGCGGTACGCTGAATACTACCACAATTACTACTACTACACTAGTAGTGAAGTAGTATTAGTTTTTATACAAAAACTTAATACTACTTCTAATCTTACTATTAGTATTGGTTTGTCTGCTGTAGAAATGACTTGTGCTGCTGTTATGTGTTTTTTCGAGGTGTGCTGACCTATACCGTCAGTGAACAAGAACCTCCCATGGGGGTGCAGCTGGGTCCATCGGCTCGGCCGCTGTACCTATTCCTCGTGCATTATCAGAGCCCAATGTCTCCTGGCACAGACTCGCCACTGTAGGAGCCGAGTTGACCTGGCCCGAACCCGTGCTACTGCTGGATGGGTAAGACATTAGATTAGTCAAAGTCGATACCGAGCTAGTCGCTATTGTGGCTAAACTGTCTGTTGTACAAGCCGTGGTAGAAATTGGGAACGGGCGTTGTCTGAGGTTGTAGCCTATGTTTTCCATACCGTGGGCCTAGGTGAGCTATCAGAAGAATCCCTGAGATCGACTGGCAAGGGGCCAGGCTCCTACTGATCTCGATCCGCTTCCGGTAGGAAGTGGGCGCTGAGTTAGTGGAGAAAGCTAATCGGTCCGAGCCTGTGGACCCACAAACTAGATGAATGAACTGAAATTAAACAAAGTCTAAGGGAACTTCCGGTACAGAAAGAATTTGACAAACAGCCAAAAGCAGTAAGAGTGCTATGTACGGTCAATTAAAACCAAAACCGGAAATGGAAAAGTTAATCGCACCTTACTTCTTGGCCTGGAAAGAAGTCAACATCGACGACAAGTAGCAGTATCAATCAAACAAACTGTCTTCCGACGACGATATCAGATAGCAGTCACTTTATGAACAGTATGACGCATCAACGACGACCTCCGGTCAAGGCCCGACAAGATGGCCGACCGCGACAACGTTCAACGAACTTCAACTACGTCCGCTATCGCTCAACACTATCAACGACTATCAACGACCAAACAAGATGGCCGACGACGGTCTACTATCACTTCACAACTGCTATCAACTATCCACGCTTCACTGCTATAACGTAGCATAGGTTCGTTCACTTCAACTGCTAGACGTCAACTGAACTGAGTCGTTCTCGTTCATCACTGAAGTACTATTACAGCTCTGTGCCGAATTTGCATTCAGCACTGTGCCGAAAGAGTCGGAAAGTGTGCCAAATGTGCCATGAAATGTGCCGGGCAAGTGTGCCGTTTGGCAGCTATCCAAGCAAACCTCCCGGGAGGGAAGGGTCAGCGCCTAGGAGGGGGGAGGGTCAGCGCCAGACGGCCAGTGCCGTCCGTATATAACGACTAGGGGGGTCGGCGCCGGACGGCGAATGCCGTCTGTATACGACGTTTGCCGACCTCGAATTTTAGAAGTAATTTTAAAGGGCAATTTTGCGGTTTTAACAATACGCCAAAGGAAAATCTGGGAGAGAAATTTGCACGATAAAATAATTTAATAAATTTAGATGACATTCAGCAGAAATATAATAAAATAATTTAAATAATTAATATTAACCAGGGATCCCATAACATTTAAAAAACAAATTATTGATGGCGTCTCCTCCCGCGTTAGACAGAAAAAGTCTGGTGAACTTTGATCCACTTTCCACAGCGTTCTCGCGGTTAATGTTTACCACAAAACTGACTTTTTCGGAAAACCATATTTCGGCCCTTAGGCTGTGCTGCGCCCAGACATTTTTACACGCGATATAAAATGTCCAAACCCTACAAATTTTTTTTGCAAATGAAGTGTCAAAAATGGCTTAAAATGCAGCGTATTAACGCCTATAACTTTGAGGTTAGGGGAAGTAATCCCATGAACCTTTGCCACATGACGTGCCATAAAAAGAGCATTATCACTTATATACAACATTTGGGGGCACCGCCCCCTTAAAATTTGGAAACACAAAAAAACTTCCAAAATTCGGCGTGATATAGAACAACTTTCAAATTTGAGCGCATATATGTCTATAACGGATAAAACAATCAACAAGCGACAAACAACGTTATAAACTTATGTCACTTTGACGTTGAGCCACAAAATGTGACAAACTTTGATCTACTAACGACGAAGTTGTGTTTGCTCATTTCGACCTACTCAAAATCGACAGCGAGTGCGTTTTGGCACAACTTTCGACTTTGTACAGGAATATTTCTAGAATGAACTAGAAATTTGGGGCAAAGCTTAACGTGAGTCCGCCCGGCGCCCTAAGTCCGATTGGAAGGAAATTAAGGGGGGGGGTAAAATTTCCCCAGCATCAAAGTCACGTGGCCCGAACTCAAATGCATTGGTATACGCCGAACGCGCATTGTCGACTTAGGGTAGGTCAACATGAGCGCTTATAACTTTGTTCGTCGTGGACGGAATTTCACAAAATTTTTTCTCTTCAACGCCAAAAGAATCGCTCTCGTAAACGCCGTTTAAATTTTGTCCCTATCTTTATCGTTTCCAGAGATATTCGCGGTCAAACTTGAAAGTTGTCGTAAAACGTACTAAATTTTGGACGTTTTTTGCCCTCACAAATTTTAAGGGAAGCGGTGCAACAAAATTTCGTACTTGCGTTAACACCCCAACCTAGAAACGCGTCAAGTGCCAAAATTTCGTCGGGCTATACCTCCTAACTCCAAAGTTATAAGCGCTCATTTTTTGCATTTTAAGCCAATTTTTGACTCCTCTATGAAAAAGTTGTAAGAGAACCACCGGTGGGAAGTGCGCTAGTAAGACTTGGTGATTCTCTAGCGCGTGTAAAAATTTGGGGGCGCAGCACCCCCTACGGGCCGAAATATGGTCTTCCGAAAAATGCGCTTAGGGTATGTCAACATCAGCGCTTATAACTTTGTCCGTAGAAGACCGAATTTCACTAGAATTTTTTTGTTCAACGCCGAAAGGATCGCTCTCGTCAACGCCGTTTAGATTTTGTCGCTATCATTATCGGTTCCAGAGATATTCGCGGTCAAACTCGAAAGTTGTCGTAAAACGTACAAAATTTTGGACGTTTTTTGCCCTCCCAAATTTTAAGAGGGGCGGTGCCCCCAAATTTCGTACTTGCGTTATCACCCCGACCTAGAGCCGTACTTGTTTCTCCTAACGCAGGAGGAATCGCCATACACGGAATGACTATCCGATTTTGAATATCTTCATCCGTTTCAAAGATATTCGCCGCCGAACTCCAAAGT
>Ga0209367_1011174_pt1 | contig 11948 bp, 12 predicted proteins | sample WorMetLIZISLAND2_FD_187412 | JGI IMG/M metagenome (GOLD analysis project Ga0209367, IMG submission 187412) | Marine gutless worms symbiont microbial communities from Max Planck institute for Marine Microbiology, Germany - Olavius geniculatus... ... | reverse complement strand
CTAGGCCGGCCAGGCAATGTTAGTAGTTGGCCCTAGGACCCTTAACTAATGTTATACTTAAATAACAATCAAACTAACAGAAAGAACTGAAAAGTGTGATTACTGATTACTGAAATCGCTAAAAATTTCTGTATATTAACCGCTTTACAACAAATAAACAACCATCTTGCAACCGGAACCGGCGAAAACTCTGAAGTTGACTGGAAAAACTGCCTATTCCTGAGAAATATTCATTAACGAAAAAACACCATATCAAACAAGCTAATACACTTTTAAATGACGATTAAAAAACATAAACATTTAACAAAGACATGATTCCCGCTCGACAGAGCCATTTAAACATAGATAACTTCGACAGGGATATAGCTTGAGCTTTGAGTGAGTGATCTTCCCACTACAAACACTCATAGCGTAACTATCAAAATTACACTTGGTGATCAAATACAGCATGTGAACAGCAGAACACCTTTACTCCGTGAATAATGAATGCCTTTTCGCCTTCACTTAGCAACACTGCCGCCATCGTAACTAATCACCATAGAAATCTATCATCTGCCAGTTGCTGGTTTTTTTGATGTCAAACATGTTAGGCATCGTTCATAGATAAGTATATTATAAATACTATAATTAGACACTTATGCTGGAGCACGACAAAACAAATTTATTAGTATATTGCCTAAATACAGCAAAACAAAACTCTTTCAAATTTTTCGTCTGCCGTGCCGTCAGCAGAAATTAAAATTAATAGCTAAAACTCATAGCGTAACTAAAACTAGTTATCATTAGCGTATTCATAATATATTTATCTATGGTACACGTAGCTTGTTAGGTCAACCAAAACGCAGCTTAAATTAGCGGACCCTAGAAATGACAAACTTGCCACTTGCAAGATTTTTCGTGAACCAACAGCACTTGGCGAAAGATACCAGTAACACATCTTTTTGATATTTAGCCCCTGTCTAATGGAAACCGCTGATTTAAAAAAATTGTTTAAAAAGCACCAAGCAAGGCGCCAAAGCCAAATTTTAGGTCACCAACACAGTCGCCTAAACGTCCAAAGTTTGAATGGCGTCGTCACTCGTCATAATTTGATATAACTGTTAACGCAAAAATAAGTGACGGCTAAAATTGCCATACGGCTAAACCACGATTTCCGCAATGCATAGCTAAAACCACTAGTACTGGCGGCCACTGCGATGTCTGCAGTAACAAAGTATAATTTGCGGCTTGTTATTTCTATAATACTTTGCCCAAATTGCCTCCTTGTACGACGGCGCTAATATGGGCGTGGCATTTGTTTACGTATGTTTATGTTTTGTTCATGGTTTTGTTTCGAATGTTTTGATTGATAATTAAACTTTTTTAAAAAGTTTTCAGTGAGTGTTTTTGCCGCAACATTTCAGTTAACATACCAAGTGAAGCCGCATTATTTTTATGTTAAAAATATTTGCTACTTGTGAGGCTAGAGAACCAGGTGACCGGCCAGTATATTGTTTTCCGGATTCATACTTTCAGAATCAATACAGTGGGCGACTTCACTTTTTGACTTAGACTTTCGCTGAGCCTAAACTTACCTACTTAGACCGAAGTTTAGACTCAGCGAAAGTCTCAGCGATTCGCTGAGTCCAAAAGTACCTACTTAGACCAAAGATGAGCCGAACTAACCTGGCTAAAGTCGGTTCGATTTGCGTGGAAGAGATAGCTTTAGCCCTTAGGGCTTAAATTTCGCTGAGCCTGAATCCACTTCAACTTTTGACTTTAGCTCAGCGAAAACATGGCGACTGTTTACAGTCCTATGCGTATGGATAGTTTAGTAAATTAAAGCAGTCGGGTACAAAGGATAAACGCCATAATGAATATGCAATGACGTCAGATGTTACGTAATTACGTTATTTGCGTGCGCGGCGCAATTAAATAAGCAAGTCCAAGCGTAAATGGTTGATTTATTTCCTGTTAGGTTTACCTGTTTTTCGCCATTTTTAATTGTTTTGGTCTAAGTCAGTAGAATCAGTAGCACTACGGTGATTTTGCGTAAATGTTGTTGTCAGTACGGATCTACATTGACAAATGGAGAACTCTAAGGCTATAGTCGGACCTGTATTTTTATTTCTGTGAGTCACAAACAAACAGTTCACTATTATGTTTTTTATTTTTATATGTTTTGTATTAAGCTGATGTTATACGCAGGACCGTGGTGCAAATAGCCATTTACTTCATCACTGCAGGACGGTACTGCTACATGCAGGACGGTCTACTTTGAACAGCCTTAACCGTAGAGGTGGGCGATTCGGTTGACAACAAATCTGATTCGATTCACTAGCAGTAGCATCGTGGCAAGGGAGCAAATGATGGGGGAAGGCAGATGCCCATCCTAAATTTTCGGCTGTCGAAAAATTATGAAAATATTTTTTTGTCCGAAAATGTTCGTCCAAAATGCAAATTTTGGGGCTGAAAAACCTCTATTTTTTGGAAAATTCAGGGGCAAAATTAAAATGTTGAGCACCCATAATCTCTTCTGCAAAAAATTTGCAACTTTTTGTCAGAATTCTTTCAAAAATTTGCAGTGTCTTTATAAAAATGTCAACTTCCGGTTTTGCTACTTTTTTGACCCGCGTACGATGCTGCTGTTCACTGGAAATTCAAGCTCTTTATGAACTTTGAGTTGCAATTTGGGCTTGTGCTATTGTACTGTTGTATGTCTGTACTATCACATTCCATGGTATAGATCAACTCAAAACAACAAACTAAAAGTCGTAAGCAAAAAAAGTAACATCATGGAAGAGAGGGCTAACGTCATTGGTCACTGGTTATGCCCGTACAGAAGCTTTTGACAAAAATGTGATAGTGAAGTGAAACTGATCGAAAGTTTTGTGCAACGAGAACGCATGCATGCAGTTAGTGCCAAATAGTGTGCAGAAACACGAGTTCGCCCACCGAACTTGGCTTTAATACTTCACGAAATTGGTGGGTCGAATTGAAATAAGCTTGGGTTCGATAACTTTGATTCAATTCAAATCGATTAATCCCAGCTCTACTTAATCGGTGCATACAAGCACCGAATGGTGCTGATAGGCACCGGCTAAGATCATGTCCTTGAGGCGGTATGACAAGCATTCAGAGCGTCGTACCACCGCAGGGATGGCAGCAGCCAGGCAACTGACAACCTCAGCCATAGCAAGTACGACATCACCGATCACCAGTCGGCCAGCTAGCATTTCAAGCCTAGCAAGTAGGCCTTTTTGTAGTTACCTGCAGGACCATCGAATTTATCACCATTATTCTACGGTTATTTATGGTGTGCATTGAAAAATGCTAGCCCTAACTCAAACCCTAACCGTAATAGTAAGCCAAAACCATAATTATAATATTAACTGCAAAATCATACTCCATTGCACATGACAGTGTCAACAGATGAGCTGCTACTGTCGACAAAGGATCGTGCAGCTCTGGTCTGGTGTGCCGCCAATGTTCACACAAGCGAATGAGGCACCGACAATGACGAGGCACGAACCAATCAGCAATATGCCTCACTGTCTTGCAATGAAAAACATTTTTTGCTATTTGCAGGATGGTCCTGCGTATTACAGCTTCATTTGTATTATGCCTTTGCACTGCTTATCCAGTTCGTTTGTACTGTTAAGTGACTGTGTTTGGTAGTTCACGTGTAGGCCTAAGGTGCTTTGAATTATTGAAGATGGTCACAGTGTCAGCTATTTCAAACTGTGATTGTTATGTGAGATAAACGTTTAACGATGTGTTTTTAAACTCGGTTTTTAGACGTTTCCTATGTCTAGCTTCTTGCTTAACTTTAAATTCTTAGTGGTACCTGTAAGTCATTTTAGGCCAAGTGAGTTATGTCCATATTATGCTTATATTGCACACTATTACTGTTGCAGGTAATTTGTAATCATGTCCCAGAGATTGCCGGCACACTATCCTGTTACTGGTGTCTGTATTGTATCTGACCCGCAGAAAACTCCTCCTGGTTATGACGTTGTACGTATTGTATTCTCTTTTTTACTCCTTGCGTGCTACGTTCCTAACATAGCAAAGAGAAATATATGAGATCGGTGTAATATTTAGGATCGATGACCGACCAATGACCGACCTCCGTTCCTGGAAGGGCATTCCTGGAAGAACTTCAAACAGCTGTATCTCCATAATGGTGCCAAATAGACGCATGATCACAATTGACCACCCATAGGAAGTCGACCGCCGGGAGTGACCGATGACGTCACGTGATCCCAAAAGGTGAAGGTCGTGACCCTGTTTACTTCGAGGTGTCATATCTCCATAACGACGCCAGATAGATGCATGGTCACGATGGACCACTCAGGATGTCGACCACTGGGAGTCGAATGGTCATGTGACATCATCTGTCACATGACCCCAAAAGGTCAAGGTTGTGACCCCATTATCTTTGACGTGCCATATCTCCATAACCGTGCCAGATAGACACATGTGTTGAGGTATAGCAAGACAAATGGCAGCTAGCGTTATCAACCATTATTGGAAATTTTTCTCCCTCAGTTCCTAAAATCAGGCAATATTTTACGAACTTCAGGGAGAATTTTCGTTAACTACCTTGACGCCCGTCACTATTAGTATCATATTAAACAGGTCTCAAATAGATGCTGGGTATCTAATACAAGCCAAAAAGGAACGAAAAAGCACTTAGAAGAATACAAAAGAAAATGATGCATGCGAGGAGTACGTTAGATTGGTCACAATCTATTAATATTTCTTGTTTTCTTTTATAAAATTTTTGCATCTGTACAGTATGCCATTGTTAGCAACTAGTCATTTGCAGTTTCTCTTTACTTGCTGCAGAATACAGATTGCTAGTTAGTGTCAAATCTTTCTAGTGTTTCTGTCATATGTGAATTGATTGACTTATGTTGCTGTTATGTAGTTACTGCGATCAGGAAAGGATGAATGTGATCTGTGGAGTGATTCTTTACTTAGGCGTACAACAAGATATCTGTGTTTTACCAAGCATACTCAGGTCATTGGGGTGAGTTCTTTGGTTTTTTTACACTACAAATGTGCTTGTGGTACATAAGCCATGATCATCATGGCACTGCCAAATAACTGCTGTGTTGTAATCTTTAGGCTGGTGCACTCTTGCATTTGCTAATGCCTTTGAGTTCAATTTGGTGGTACACTTGTGTGGCTCAAAGTAGCATTGTTCTAGACACAGGAAAGAAAATTGTGGGGCTGGAAACTGGAACCCCTAATCAAAAGTTGCATTGAAAGGTGTGGCTAAACCGACATGTGACTTGCAGCAATGCCGTCTGCTCCTAGTGCCAAGTGACTGGTCATTCTTAACATTAGTGTTTTGTAAGCAAAGTAGTGGTTGGTTTGTTTTATTTGCTGAGCATATTCTGCTTTTGTGTGCATTCTGTTATAGCGAAACAGTGTGTTAACGGGCATTGCAGTGTTTGGCGAACGAGAAGTACCCTCACCTGCTTACACATTGGTTGATCGAACGTTTGATACGTGTATGTCAACTTTATTTGTTCAACTGCTGTCAAATACTCACCAGTTTTCTCGTCGGACCTATAGTTTTTTTTATATTGCTATGAGTTGCTTATTAACTGGCAGTAGTTCAAACTTTGGATTTACTGTGGTGTAAGTTTCACTCGTTGTGGTGAATTTTTCAGCTTGTGCTTTGAAATGACATTGGTTTTGTTTCAGTTTCATTTTATATTTTGAATGAGTTCTTATTTTGTCTTTCACCATTTTAATGTTGTTATTGTATAATACAACATACATGTAGTAAAGTGGTGTATATGATCTTTTTGAATATTGTAACTATTTTCACTGTAATCACAGAATGTGTGTCAAAGGAACATTGTAAGGTTGGTGTTACACCAGTAGTTCATTTTGCATTCTAGCTTCCATTTCGCTTTTGTTTACACAAATAATTTTGTTGTTATTTTTTTGTTAGTGGTTTACATTTGAATCCATGTTTTTATGACCTTTTTATTACATTTGCATGAACATAATTTGCACTGTCTTGTATTGTTTTGATGGTATGACAGTGTTTGTTGTTAGTTCTTTGATATACTTTTCTGCATATAAATGTTTTATGTTCAGCGGAGAAAGCCTTGAAGAAGAAACAGATTGGAATAAAGATGGCTCCTCATGACTCAGCCACGGATGCTGTGGTCGATATTTTTATTCAGAATAAGTCAAAACGCCCACCAGATGGCTGCACTGTTGCTGGGTAAATTTTTGTTTGCACGGCTGTTAGTTATGCATGACGTTGTTAATGCTATTGATTGAGTGCCATTTGAAATGAAGGTTGTTTTGTCATTATTGATGGATTTTGTTGTATATCTGTTTTTCACTTTAATTGAACTTTTCAAAGTTGAAATATTTCAAGTGCTTATTAATTTGTAGTGAGATCAATGGCCTTGTGCTATGCTTCAAGATGGGCAAAGTACCAATGGAGACCCAGTCTTTTTCTCATTCGTCTTCAGCAAGAAGTGTTACACCAAACAGGTTTATTTTGAAATATATACATATGACTGGTTCTGTGTTGTTATGCATGCTGAGTATATTTTTGCACATCATGCTAAACAGACATTGGTAATGCACTGCATTACAACAATGTCTTTAACTCCATGGTAGTAGCAGGCAGTGCATTGGCCACCTTCACATTCAGGATATATTCTGTGTTAAACAGAATCCATGACTTGGAGTGATTGTGGAAAAGTTGGCTGGTTAAAAATTCTGTTTGTGCATGTTTGAGAGAAGGCCTGGTGATAGGTCTATAGGACTACAACAAAAGGCTGATATTAGAGCTACCTGGCCATAAAATTTAGAGACTACGGTCCGTTTTTTTCATCGCCAATTAAATCAAATTTGATCTCCGATTTACTGATCTCCGATTAACTTGATGTTCAGAATTGATCATCAAACAACTGTGTTTCATTTTTACATGCATTTTCGATCTCTAATTATGTGATCAGCGATTAGTTGATCGACCATCAACTAAGTCTACTTTATAATCAGATTGGCTGACAGTGACCTCAATTTGCGGTGTTGTGCTAAATTACCCAGCATGCACAGCGAGGGGATGCCATAGCCAGTAAATGTTGTCATAGCAACAATATCAATGATATTGTTTATATCATCTGCTGTCAAAAATACGCTCTATTGCAAATCAATATGGGAGCATCTGTCCATTTTATTTTTTCACAAAACACTATGCACATTATAAATTGATTGGTAGTGATTGATCGTCATGCCTGGGACTTTATTTTAATGCATGAATTGCCGTTCTGACCGGCGAAGTGAAGCGATGTTTCTGGTGCGAATAAGCAACGAACTGCAGATCGCCATGTTTAATCGTCAGTTATCTGACTTGATCGACCAATATTCGACCATCAACTTGATGGGAGATTTGATGGATGATTAGTCGCTAATTGGCGATGGAAAATGGTTATTGAGATGATCTCTGATCAAGTCCCAAAGTTGATTGAAGATCAATTTGATCGGCCATCAAATGTGCATGGACAAACGGGACCTAAGCAAGAAAATTAGACACGAGCTTCACTTGTTTTAAATGTAAAACATATATGAGTTTAATCTGAATAATATTGTTAGACATTTTTATGGCAAACATAACAGTATCAAAAGGTAGTATTTTTATTTTATAAAATAAAATTTCAGTTTATCGAAGTGAAATTTCTGTTTTGTTTTGATTATATTTGTTGTGGTGTTTAGAAGTGCATTTTTGCCTCCAGTTCAGTCAGCAAGCCCAAATGCAATGCCAAGCAAAGCACCCAAACCTTTGCCGAGACCACGTACTGCCAACACAGACAATTCAGCAGGGCACGTCAACAATCGTATGTGTTAGTCCACTGTGTTTTTGCAGTTTATTCCTCATTTTTTTATCATGTAAATCTGTTTTTATGCTTATTCTCTACAACTGTGACATTATCGTTTTTTCTGCTCTTTTCTGTAGTAAGTAAATCTTTCTGTGTTCTTGCAGTTTGTTGGTGACCTAAAATTTGGCTTGGGCGCCTTGCTTGCTACTTTTTAAAACAACTTTTTAAATCAATGGTTTTCATTAAACAGAGGCTACATATAAAAGATAAAAATTATGTTACCTTTTGCCACTGTTGGTTTTCAAAAAATCTTGCAAGTGGCAAGTTTGGTTTCATTTTTAGTGTACGCTAAATTAATTTTAGCAAACTGGCAAATGATAGATTACAGCAGAAAAGAGCAGATTTTTGTGTTCTTGCAGTTTGTTGCTTATTTTTTATCACATGAATCTGTTTTTTATGCTTATTCTCCACAACTGTGACATTATCATTTTTCTGCGCTTGTTGCTTGTAGTTGGCTTTGTATTTTGCAAAATGTTGTTGAAATGTTTCTCAAAGTGTTGTTGTTGTCATTGATGGTTGGATGTTCAGCGCTGTCTGATGTACACTTCCAGCTGAAATTGAAATACCAGAACCTTAACGAATTGAAAAATGTGAGCATTTATCATGATTTTTACATATCTTAAAGTGGTATTTGTCTCAAAGTGACTTGAAAATTGTTAGCTGGCATAAGTTGCTGATCAGTAGGCTTGCAATAGCTGTGTATAATTAGTTGTGAATAATGTATCAGTCAATTGCAACGTTATTTTCTGGGTCATATTTATGAGAAGATATGGACTTGAAAATTTGGTGGTCACTAGAAAGATAGAGGGAAGGTGAGCTAGTGAGCATCAGATCTCGATAGTCTGTGTGCATCTTGCAAGGACATCGTGAGCCCAATTTTATTATAAAGGATTGCAGAACGCCGTAACATAACATAACATCATTGGTGTGTGCTGCAAAATGTTTTAATTTTGATACAGCTTAGCTTTGAAGTTAGAGTTATTGGATTTGGGGTAGTGTAGCCTTTTCTGTGACTTGTCTTTAGCCTACAAAATCTTGAAAGCCCTCATTTGTGGCCTGGACATAAAATTGTTCATACATGCAGTTTTTGTGCCTTGCAGAAACCTGTTCCTGAAATACTATTTCGATCATTCGTTGACATTGAAAATGAGGTAATCTTGTTCCATTCCGTGCATGTTTATTGTTGATAAGATTTATTCTGTTTTGTAGCAATTTGAAACCTTCTGTACCTTTATTCTTTATTATGCATTTTTATAATTTATTGCCTTTCGTTTGTGAGACTGCGAACTATGATTCTTGCTCTGAACTTAAAAACTTTCAGACTATCTGTGCTGCATATTTTTGGTATTGTATACAGTCCGTTTACATTATGATGTTTGATCTCATTCAACACATTACAACTAAATATTGAACGGAGTACCATATCATTTCAGGTTTGACTTTGCTGTCCGATTCAGGCTGTTGTTACTGAGTCCATCCTTCACTTATAGTGTGAAAATTGCCCAACATATCATTAAATGTCACCTGGAGCCAAGGATATTTTAGTAATTGAAACAAAAGTGAAAAGTATCCATCTTCATTTTTTCATCATGAGAATGTAAGCTATCCCTAAATTAGAAATTCAGCCTTGCTCTGAACTTCAAAGTAACTGTTAAAAATTATGAATGCGTTATCGAGTCAAATACGAAGTACAAAAAGACAGTGCGCTGTATTTACAGTGAACATGTTTTTGTCGTTTACAGTGTCTATTGGATGAGATTTTTAACTGTATGGTATGTCACATGATTTTTTCCGTGACAAATATGTCTCTTGTTCTGCCTTTGACAGCAGTGTTTGTATGTTGCAGTACAACTATTCATTCACTTTGGAGAAGAGTGCCATGGGAAGACACTGATCGGATGTTTTTACACTAACTTCTTCTGTGATCCTGACACTCCACTCCTGAACATATCCAACTTTGTGGTTGCTTAATTTATTAAAGTAAAACTGAAAGTGCACGATTATTTGTAATTTTTTAAGTGACGAAGACAGTGACTTTTTACAGTGCCAAAGCCAGGATGGTAGGATGTGCTGGAAACTAGCATTTAGAACTGGACCAGATCTGTGACTGACACTTTAAGGCACTGTTAAAAACTTTCCTGTCTACTCTTTACTAAATAACAGCGGTACAGTGCATTAGCAACTTTTGTGCCTTTACACTGTGTTAATTTATTGTGCATTGTGTATCATATTAGCTGATATACAAGACAATCACAAAATGTAATTGTAGCACTGCAGTACATGCCAGTCAGAATATGGCTGACCCTGTTTTTGCCCCGCACTGCAAATATGCCTGTACTGCATATGAAAAGAATAGAAAAATGGCCTCCACATCACTATACAGGGTGGGCCAGAAAAAACGTGGCACTTCACTTTCGTCCATATCTTTACCAATTGTTAATCGATTTTCAAAATTCTTTCACTGGCACACTCAGCCGACAATTTGCAATAATGTGATTATTACATATCCCACCACACAGTAAATGTGTCTCTACACTACCTTGTGAAATATCAATGAAATATGCATACATAACGATAATAACGAACATTTTGGTAAAATCAAAAAAACGACTTGACGAACATTGCAGTGAATGGTCTGTTTGACACTAAACGGTGTGAGTCTAACACAGTCTATCGTAATATTGCTTTTACGTGTTTTATTTACCTAAATTTTGGTTATGATAGTTTTTGCTTACATTTATATTTCACAAGGTAGTGTAAAGACACATTTACCATGTGCTGGAATGTATAATAATCTCATTATTGCAAGTTGTCTGCAGAGTGTGCCAGTGAAAGAGTTTTGAAAATCTGTCAATAATTGGCGAAGATATAGACAAAAGTAAATATAGTAAAAAGTGCCACGTTTTTTATAGCCCACGGTGTAAAAATGTTCGGTCATGGAAACTCATCTCAGAACGTATTACTTGGTATACTATGTCCAGTGTGATCATCTGGCTTAACTATTCATTTTTTATGCTTTACGTTACAGATGTAAATAATGTTACTTACTATTCATTTGACGTCACGTGTAACTACAGCATGCAATTTTGCATTACGTATGCTGTGATGTAAATGCAGTTTTTGCTGGCTGAATGCTTCTTAGCAGATACAGACTTATGTTTAGGGCCCATAGTTTTCCGCGGAAATTTGTGCCAAATTTTGTGGGCCAGTTTGCAAAATTACGTGGCGCACCACGGCAAAATCTTCCAAATTTGGCAGCCTTCCATTTGTGAGCAAACTGAGCTCTATCCTGTTAAGAAAATTTGGTTATTGAATGCTAATTGTGCACAGTTAGGCTATGCTAGCAACATACAAAGGAAATTATCAGTCTTTCTTTTAAAAGTGCAATCTGTCAAGTTGCGTCGTGTTTATTTAGGATTGTGCAGTATTGTGATGACTATATCTATGGTAGAGTGCACAATTTTAGGCAGTTTAGTTTGATTTTTCCTCGTAGTTTGTCTATTTAATTACGCTTTTAAGCAGACGATCTTACTAGTCATCGGTCATTTCTCAAATTTTGCGAAATTCCGAGGAAATATCAAAATTCCGTGGAAAAGGCAAATTCCGTGGCTTGGCTCGAAATTCTGTGGCTTGTGGAAAACTGTGGTCCCTACTTATGTTGCTGCATGTAATATATTCAGAATGCATATTGCTTAATGCTGCGTTACACCTAAGTGTCTGATATTGTTGATGTCTGATTACAAGTCCTCAGATGCCAATAATCCCATGTTTCCATGTCACTGTTTTTCTGCTGTAATGCCTTCATTGCCAAACAATTTTGAAACTGTGCAATTCGTAGTTGCTGCAATGGTAATTTAAAAATGACTGGTAGGTTTACTATTTTTACCTCCGCCAAGGAGGTAATGTTTTTGCCGGTTTTTGTTTGTCTGTTTGTTTGTTTGTCTGTGTGTAAGCAAGATAACTCGAAAAGTTGTGGACGGATCTTTCTGAAATTTTGAGGGTATGTCGGGCATGGCATAAACTACCAGTGATTCAATTTTGGGCGTGATC
>Ga0209367_1011173_pt1 | contig 11949 bp, 12 predicted proteins | sample WorMetLIZISLAND2_FD_187412 | JGI IMG/M metagenome (GOLD analysis project Ga0209367, IMG submission 187412) | Marine gutless worms symbiont microbial communities from Max Planck institute for Marine Microbiology, Germany - Olavius geniculatus... ... | reverse complement strand
ACACATCGAAACCGGCGACGCCACTGACCAATGGCGCGATCAACCAAAAACTGCGCACTTTTCCTCACTCAGCGACAATGGCTTTCTTTAGCTAGTTGACTGTCGTGAATCGTCAACATTGATAGGCCGTCTGTTGAAGGGCATCCCGAACAGCATAATCAACTGGATTTAAGTCTGGGTTGTTTGGATATGCCACATGCCAGGCTCGATCAACGTTGATCACGCAACCGGTCAGTGGCGTTGCAGGCTTGAGTGCGTCATCTGATATTTCACGAGGTAGTGTAGCGACACATTTGAGGTGTGGTGGGATCTATAGTGACAGCTTTATTACAAATTGTCTCCTGATTTTGACAGTAAAAAGTTTTTAAAAATCGGTTAATATTTGGTGAAATTATGAGGTATACAAAAAACTGTGCCATTTTTTGGCCCACCCTGTACATCCATTCTGGAGATATTCGTCGTCCGAAGATGTCCCAAAGCGCGCCGAATTTTGAGCTACGGTAGATCAACATCCGCGCTTACATGTTTTTGCGTTCGTGAACCAAAATTCTGTACGATTCGCTGTCGATCAACTTTCTTACCGATGTTAGGTATGTCGTTTCTTTACAGAAATATTTGCGGTCAAACTCTGAAGTTGTCCGAAATTGCGCCGAATTTTTGATTTTTTGCCGTTTCAAATTTCTCAAGTACAGGTTCCCAAAAATTTGTACATGAGTGATTATGCCCACCTTATGGTCCGTCATGTGGCAAAGTTTCATAAAGGTGCTCATTCCTTCGCCCAAAAAGTTGCAAAGCTAACAATGTTCGTTCGGGACTCACGCACGGACGCACGGACGCACGAACACACTGGAAACAATGCCTCCGGCCACTACGTTGGAGGAGGCATAACTAGGTTTTTTTCACCCCCGCTCATGCCTGACGGTCGCTGCTTGTGGAAATTGTGGAAAGCGATGGCGTCGTGGGAGAGAGACAGTTGAGTGAGAGCAATTGCCCACCCTAAATATCCGTGTCGGAAAATCTACTTTCCGGAAACCTTTTGTCCAAAGATGCAAAATTTGTTGCTGTAAACCCCCTATTTTGGGGAAAATTTACAAGAAAAATAGAAAGTTTGAACAGCTCTTCTCTGTCAAAAAATTGCAACTTTCTCCCTGCCCCTGAACTTAATTCATGCATAGAATGTGGTACTAATGTGGCCTGTAACGATAAACGATAAACGATGGGTGGGGTATATGTGAAGGGCAGCGACTGCGACTGTCAAAATGCAACTTACAGTGTACGGTAAAACATGCGCAAATGACATGTTTCGTTATACAGCTAGAATTGTCATTTGTCATTCAAAACCGGAAACAGTACTATTCTAACGATTTTTTCGTAATTCGAAAATCCTTAGATTATACGGTCACCAATCCGGAGATTCGGGATCGCGGGATTGCAGTCACTAGGCGGGACTGCGAAACTTCGGTAACCCACATTACGGGGCAGAAACCGATTGCCAGATGCGCCGTAAACAGACGCAGAAGACGCCTCGCTGGTAACGAGGACGTTTGTTTACTGCTTAGACCTGTGATCAGTGTTGAGCAGCTAGCACATTGACGGTCAGTCGAACGAAAGACGGTGGTATCACTTTGTATGCGGAATCGCTTCTTGCAGAGCAGCTACTACGTCTAAAGCGATACATTGTTCAGTAGTGTGTTCTGTCTTTAGTCTGCCACTTTCGTACACTTTTAGATGGATTTAAAGGTACACTAACTTGTAGTCTTGTAAGGTCCAAATAAGGCGGGAGTTCCTGACCTCCAAGGAAAGCGGAGATTTGGGTAATCGAACACCCGGCCAAAAACAATTGCAAATTGAAATTGCTGCTGACACCCGGTAAAAAACGATTCCGCTTTCTACCACATTACTTTGGCGTTGTAACTTTTTGCTGTTTTCGATGTGCTAAAGACTGCACGTCGCCGTTAGCGTGTGTGTTAAGGCACCATTACGAACTGACCATTACAGTAAGCTAAAAGGCACCTCTGTACTGTAACGGCTTCGGTGGTCTACGTTACCGGCACATATGTCTCAACCAATGGCCAATAGGCTCGCTCTGGTCAGTTCGTTCAAAACTAGATTGCGCCCATTTAGTTCAGTCGCTCTGTACTCGTTTTTTAAAGAAAGTGCCGTTTTATACATTTGTGTAATGCAGCGTTTAGTGCAGAAAGTTTTTTTCGGGAGGGGCAAAAAGCTCGAAACACCGAATGCATCGTTGTTGCATGGAGTAACATTTTTACCTTATAGCAATAATGATTAATGTATTTAGTTCGTCATAATGTGTCAAAAATCATTTCAGGTAGGCTACCACTGTGCGAGTGGAGCAAAACCATAATGGCGACCAGAAGTACGATGTTGCTAGACCTCGTGTGAACACTCTGGGTCTCGGTCAGTATGAGTGTCGACGAGATTTTTCCGGACCGCGCTCAGGTGCTGTCTCCAGAGGAGGAGGAGATTATGTCAGGTCTCGACGAACAGATGGAAAAATGTTGTGATCGTACAGATGAAATAGGATCAGACAACTGGAAAGATCTGGAGATGATTAGGTCTGGAGATGAGGTGAGATCTAAAGGTTAAAAGTTCTTGAAGTGGAAATATCTTAAGATGGAAAGATGTTGTAGTCAATTGGACCTGGACGCACTTCACGGGGCGAGTGATCTGCTGCGGCGTGAGACTGACTCGCTCAAGTGCGCACGAAGTATCATCGAGGCTCAGCAGCGCGCCGTCTTCCTACAGCGTCTGTCATCAATCGTCGTCGACGCGTGCAGCAAAATTGAAGCCAAAATGCACGTACGTACGTGAGTGCCTGTTTCACACGGAAAACATCTCATGTTGTTGTTTATCAGCCGATATACAGATACAGCTTCTGACGTCGTGGCAGGCGAAGGGAGAAAGGCAGAAGGGCCAGGGGCAATTGTTTCTATCCTACCCCACCCCTGAATTTCGTGTTATCGGAAAATTGTCGTAAAACTGTCGCACAACTTTGTTTTTGTCGGAAAGTTCAGGGCCCCACGCTTCATTCACTGATCTTCACCGAACGCTGATTCTCTTATATCAATCGCTCTGACCAGAAACGCTCTTTGCATTTTTTTTGCTAAAAATGCACCACCATTTGTTTGGCGGCCGGGTTCTGTCGGACACGCTGTGGGAGCTTTCAGCGCTTCTCGGACCTCGTAGCGGGATTAAAGGATGTGGGCCTATCCCAGAAAATGAGGGGAGAAAAAGGAAACGGAAAGGAACGTGCACGTGCCCAGCCTCGGGGCTTTCATACAGTTAGCGAAAATGTAAGAAAAGACTGTTTCTAGTGCAAGTGTGTAGCCTACAACCAAAATAACATTCTTAAGATCCGTTTAGCTTAAGGCCCTAGTCTTAAGTTCTCTATTAGTTTCGCTTACGAGAAGCAGAAGCGTAAACTACTCGAAACTGTACTAGTTGCACGTTTGACTTAAATGGGTTTTGCCACTTTTCGTGTTTATTTAGCCTATGATTTGCTGCCGATGTTTATTTTGGCCTATTCATTTATTAATTTCTTCAGCGCGTAATTTCTGCGATCTGCGCGAAACATCGCCATATGACCAGAATTAGATATTAAATTTTATAATATATTGGTCGCAAAATCTGGGATGCAAAAAAGTCAAAAGTTCGGCGCGATTTCTGACAACTTAGACTTTGATCGCCCATATCTCAGGAACCGATCAATGTGTCGAAAATCGGCTATACGTGATCGACTTTATCCTTGGCTCTGCTGTGTTAAGCTGGCTGCTAGTCAAGTGACAATGCTGCGGTCGACTCTGGCTGATTTCTACGATGAACTTGACCGGAAGCTCATCTCTTCCGCGCGACAGACAACGCGCCGCCCAGCATCGTCTAAAGGCCAAGGTTAGCGACTAACCACTAACGAAATGACCGACGTTCATAAATTTAACAAGAAAAGCCTAGCTAACGCAAAGGAAAAACGCGCGACGGCGATGCATGTGTGAAGGCCCGGTGCGAACGAAATTTATAAACTCACAACGACGTTTCATTTAGACTCGACGGCGGATGACACCTAGCGCCATATCCAGTGCATGAATTTCCGAGTTGGCTGAAAATCGCAAATTCTTCCTACCCCACGTTCATTTAGCGCCCTCGATCGGGGTGACCCCTTTCGAATTTATGGAAAAGCTTTACTGATCCTGAAACTAGAGTCTTCCGGGCAGCCCATGGTAAAGATTTAGTGATCCTAACTTACACCGTTTTTGACTGATCTACTTGTGTGACGGATGGACGGACGGACAGACAAACAGACAGGCAGAATTGCGATGGCTAAGACGCGCTACAGCAGTACCTGCTGTCGCGCGTAAAAACCTACTGCTTGCCTGCATTAACCTATGGTTGTGAGAATGCAGTCTTCTGTGAAAATGTACAAATAATAATAAACGTGACATAGAATAACCGAATAAGTGTTTCAGACGCATGTTTAACTGCTTCTGGTGCGAGAGCGTTACACCATTACTCTAGGCTTATGTTTTTGTTCTATCAAGACAACGACGTAAATAAATATAGGGCCTACCGATTTAAATTAATTTTCAAAGAAAATGATGTTCATTAGTATTAATTTTTGATACTGTATTTTTGTCACGTTTATATGGCTTGATCGCTTTGCTGCTGTTGGAAGTAAATAGGCTCATAGAATATTAATAATAATACATTTGTATAGCGCCGTAGCTTCAGAGGCCCGCGACCAGACAGACGAGTTTGGGATGATCCGTTTCGTCCCACCGACGTCGGTTTGTTGGCGGGTTATCTTCATTGCGACTAGACCATTTTATGACGAAAAAGACTGACGCGACATAATTCTGCTTTATGATAAATAAATATATGAAAAACAAAAAAAAACACTGTAAACGAATATTTCTGAGCCACAAATGTCATGCTGGTTAGTATCGCTCTAACTGCAGCTACAGTATGCACGGCGCGCGCCTGCACAAAACGTCTCGACGAGACGCAATGGCCCGAGACGAGACCTACTGCGCCGAGGCCGAGACATATTGCTCCGAGGCCGAGACGAGACGCAATGGCCTAGCCTATATCCCAATCAGTACCGTTAGAGATGTAAAAAATCTCAGTCTGGAACTCGTTTATTGTGGAGATTCAGTTTTAGCTTTTTCTCTTGTATTCTGTCTTTTTTTTATGTGCATTTAGGCCCTATAATATTTTGATCGCGTTTGGCGTAATAAAACAATTGATTGATTGATTGACTGATAATATCAAGATCGTAATCCAATAACACCCGAATAATAAAGTCGGATAAAGGGAAATGCGCTGTGTGTGAACTGCGCAGAAAGCAAAGCGTGCGAGGAAAAACGCAACGCGGAAGACAAGATGACGGAGTCACGTGCGGCGCAGGCGCGAGCTGCCGTGGCGCGCGCCAATGCGCATGTCAGCCGAGCAGAGGAACAAGTCGCCATCTTGGATCGCGAGGCGTCGCAGGCGGCACTGGAGGCCAGCCAGGCGGCCGAACGCGCCAAGGTTTGGTTTAGCCCGAACACCATTTTCACCGAAACTTCGCCTCGGGGAAGTTTCAATGGAAATCGCGGACGCGGATCATGAAAATCGCAGACATAAAGCTTGAAACGGGGATGCCAAGTTGAAGTTTCTGGCTTTCATGCCATCTCGACATGTCGATATCGTTGCGACAAAGTTCACGACAATTCCGCGACAAATTCGTTTCTGTCGCTCTAATGAAATTCAGTCCGTGACAAAACGCGGCAAAATTTGTGGGCATAATCAAGATTATGCATACCCACAGTCTCCTCTGTCGGAAATTTGTACTGTCTGTCGAAAACTTTCTGCAATGATATCAGTTGATCTATTTCATAATATGAGGAAATCCAACCACAATCTCCATAAATTACTGTTCTCTCACACTCAGCGTTCTGATAGCATAGGCGCACATGTGTTAATTATATTTCTAGGTAATCTGTATAAGGAATCGTTTGTAGGCCCGATTAGATACTTTTTACATAGTTAGTTACCACTCCATAGTTTCCAGTTTTTTAAATGTGCGTTTGTCACATTTTATTAACAAAATGCTGTGTTACTGTGTGAAGATGGCTGAAGAGCTGGCGGCGGAGTTGCGAGAACGAGAACGGGCGGCGCAGGAAGAACTGCGAGAGAAAGAAAAGACGGAAAGAGAGTTAGCGAGAAAACTTAAAGAGGAAGAGAAACGGCGCGAAGAGCAATGGGAAAGACACATTGCTCAGCTGAAAAAACGAGCTTCAACAATCGACTCCAAAGTTCTCGATACTTGGACAATATACTCGTATGTGCAACGCTTCGTTTGCAAACTTTATGTAATAACACACAGATTGAAATTAGCGCAAAATTTTCTTCTGAATAAACTTCAGTAAACTTAAATATCAGTTTCAGGCAACGTCTGTCGAGAATTTCTTGTTTCGTCATTTGTACCGTGACTGGTAGTTATCTTGTGCGCCTCAGATTCAGTGGGGTCTCTCGTTGACATTGTTCACCATACAAGGTTACTGCAGTATCTTTTGAAATTGCCTCCCCTTTCATAAATTTTGGGCTGTCGGAAAATTTTCGGAAATTTTTTGTCGTAAAACTTTTGTCAAAAAGATGCAACATTTAGGGCTGAGAACTTTCAATTTTGAAGAAATTTAGAGATAAAGTTAAAATTTTGATTAGCCATAATCTCCTCTGTTGGAAATCCGCAATGACTGTCGAGTAATTGCAACTTCCCGCGTGCCGTCTGCTTTTTAATCAACGACGCCGTTCGACATGATGTTGTCTGTGCAGTTACAACGTTGACGGAGGTGACACTGGGATCGAGGTCGGGTGCGTGGTGCGCGTTGAACCGGGCTTGCTGGAACGCTGTGACCTCGACGTCTGTAGGGTGGACCTGCGGCGCTGATGTGTACCGAATACATCATGTAGATAAACCATGTTAGACCGTTATGTATGTTGCACTATCCTTGATCTACCGTGAGCAGGGTACACTGTTAGCAGGTGCGTCTGTAGGGTGGACCAGTTGACGGCCGGAGACCTGCTCGAAGACGGCGAGGAACTGACCAGTAACATCATCCACATCATCGGAGTAGGTGCGCATATAATGGCTGGTGCTGGCTGGCACGAGAGGTTAGCCATTTACGTCATAACATCATCCGCATACGGGCGTCTGTCGTCGTCTCTGTAAGTCACTCGACCTGCGGTTTGCATATAGTGCAACCTTACCGAGGTTTTATTCCCTATTGAGGTTGAGCGGTTTGCTACTCACTTGTATATCTCATAGACTAGCTACCCTACATGTCAAGTCTGTCAGACGTCTATTTCCTACGCTGATGAAGTTTTAAACACATTGGCTGCAGGTTTTGAAAAATTAAAATGTCCCGTATAGTTTTATCGTCTTTTATTTTTTATAACTGGGTTTATATAACGTTTTATGTCGGCCCATTTCTAAGATCCTTTCACTTGCAAAGCAGTAAATTGGCAGTGAAGTAGCCATTAAATATTCGGCCGCCACACCATAAACGTGAACTACGCTACCTTGTGAATATCGGTATTGAACAGCGACGTGGTAAATTGCAGGACCTCGACCCGCCGCCCCTTGTAGCCGTGCCTTACGTTACTGGTCAGAGGTATTCGTCTAATCGGACGTATGTGATCAAGCAGACGTCATCGGTAAACAACTCCTGCAGTACGCGTATAGTCTGTGTATCATAGATGCTTTGCGGCAGTTTTGTACGTGTACGTGTGTACAGTTGTTCGTGTCACTGATATGTTACCACGTAAACAACTCCTGGAGTCCGGTCGTCACAGAGGAGATTACATTCGACGAACTCCCGGTCAGTAACCTGAACTGCACGCGGAGTTCCGTGTAAATAACGACGAGGTTTTCGAGGACTGTCTTCGAGGTCGAGGTTAGTCCTCGAGGACAAAGTAATCGTGGCTTTGGATTTGGCCTCGCCGCTTTTGCCTCTAGTCACTTGTAATAAATGTGATCTGTTCCATAAGTTTTTAACCGACCATAGTCTTTAGTAACGGTCGAGCTGTTGTCGTGGTTGTCGTCCGTCTGTCCGTCCGTCTGTCGCGGATGCAACGTGGCTAAACGGTGCAAGATAGGGCCTAGGTTGCTACTGATCACTAATGGGAAGTCGCATACTTTCTTTCAAATGACATATAAATCATTGACCTTGGATGATCTTGAAGCTCACTGACAACCAGTACGTTCGGCTATCCTAGCGACAGCTGAGCTTTTTGTTGGTATTTGTGTGATATATCCCCTAAAACATTGAAAATTTGTCTGAGCATTTTTATGGTTTATTACGGTTTGAATAAGATTAAGCTGGCTGTTGACATGCAGCATAACATTGGCATACTTGCTTTGCTTACTTACTTACTTAGTTGTTATGGCGTCGAAGGCCATTTGCCTGGTTTTCACATTGGCCTTGAAAATGCTGGCCTCAAACCCATTGTCCCGTCCCCGGTAGGCGTCGCCGGCTGTGAAATACATGTAGGCCTACCTTTACGTCAGAACGCATGCAAAGTGTATTAATTTTGTTAGTCGAACTCCGCCCAGACCCGAAATGGAGGTGCGCGTTTGAACCCTCCCCACTGTGAAATCTGCATACATTACTTTGATAGGTCGTAGTGACTGTTTTGCTCTTCGGAAAGGTTATGGGAGAGAAGTGTAGAGATTACGGATACAGAGGGTTTTACGGCCTCAGTCCGAAAAATTGATAAAATTTGGCTGGTATCAGCGTTTATTTGATTAATTGAAAACAGCTGCAGTTTTGGTCAATCTTGTGCTCCGAGTCGTTAGGCGACTAATCTCGCATGGTCTATTTTTAGACGGCGAGTATTGGTGATGTTACTGTTGCAGGAATTCAAGTTCGTTCAAGCGTCGGTCAGCAACCTGCAGAGCGTCTACTTGGCGGTAGTGACGCAACTGAAACGTCAACAACTGAACATCACCCGACGAGTGATGAGCGTTGCTTCGAGCTTTGACCCCAGACTCACCATTTCGCTGGACACCTCCAAGTGTTCCCGCATCCGATCCGTCTCCTTCGTGCTCGAGGTATATTTCTGTCGAACTGTCGTTTATCTTCTGTCAACTGCAGTAATTTAGTTGCGCTAAATTGGAGTTTTAGAATTAAACTGCAATAGACAAAATGAGCCATGACTCGTTCATTAAGTTTGCCATTTTGCGGTGAAAGGTAAATGCATTCTTCAAGATCGACGCATGGATAGGAGAAAATACTCGTTGTTTTAGCTTATATTTGTTGTCTGGTCCCCTAGCTGGGAGACAGATTCCAGATTTTAGAGTTTAAATTTAAAGGTTAGGTTTGTGAACCGGTCTCCAACTATAATGCTCAGTATGCATGTTCACACATTCTAAAGACGTTTCTGTTTTTCTCGAACCGCATACGAATCAGATTTATCAAGACAAAGTAATACAAGAAATTTGGGCTAAGGCGCACGAGACGCGCGAAAGTCTATAGCAGTTCCTGTTCGCAAACTGTCAGTGTATCTCCAGCTGTTTTCATGAAAGACTGGCCAACAACGGTAAAATAACGACTTTTACGGGGGTACCGCTCTTTGATGCCCTCGTGCGCAGGTTTCATTGGACCTAGAAAATCGAGACTTAGACCATCGAAATCCACGTTCAATGCTAAAAATTTCATATGCAGCTTGTCTATGTCTATCTCAATTGGTTTTAGCGCAATTCGCTTTTGAAAAGTGTCTCGCAGCCCCAAATCGCTGAAAAATCCACAAAAAACCCTATTTAAGCGCTCAAGGTCATCCATGGTCATTGAAATCGGTGGCAATCGAGAGCCAGTGTACGACTTTCTATTAGTGATTAATAGTAACCTAGGCCCTATCTCGCACCGTTACTGAGATACAGCGACTTATTGGCCAAAAATCGCAAATTTTGCCCACCCTTTTTCATTTAGCGCCCTCGTTCGGGGTGACCCCCTTCGAATTTATGGAAAAACTTTACGGTTCCTGAAACTAGAGTCTTTAGGGCAGCCGACGGTATAGATTTGGTAATTCTAGCTTGCACCGTTTTTGACTGATCCACCCATGTGACGGACAGACGGACGGGGGACAGACAGAATTGCGATGGTTAAGACGCGCTGAAAGCAGTAGCTGCTTTCGAGCGTGAAAAACAGACAACAATGGTGTAACCAGCCAGAGCAAAAGTTCAGTGTTAATCAATATGGCATTGTAACAGCTAGTCGGCGCTAAATTTTCGTGAGTCAGGTGCAGGCGGTAGACATGCTGTTCCTACAAGATCTTCGACAGCGCTATCCGTCCATTTGCTCTCATCTGGTGACTACAAGTCCAGTTCTACGCTTCACGTCCAGTCCAGACACACGAGCTGCCGCCAGCCACCAGCCGATGATTATATTGGTTCCTGTGCCACCTAGCCCAGTCAAACGCCAGTCTTGAGGTCTGTCTGAAACCATGGTTTCATGATGACACAAAACCGGTCTCAGACGGGTCTCGGTCTCTGTCTGGTCGGACACATTGTGGTCTTGTTTCCGCGGCTAACTGTCAAACGCCAGGTGTCGACGCCACAGCCTTGCAAGCCGGCAGCACCGCAGACTGCCAGGCGAGCTCCAGCTAGTGCTGGACCAGGAGGTCGACGACCTGCGGCAAACACTCGCAGAGATCGTCCGCAAACCGCTCACGCCATCCTCAGCCGACCGCCGGCTAAAGGTCGCACACCATTTCAATGTACAGCAATAATCAGTTCATAGGCTACACATGTTAACGACGACATGCTATTCTTTAGAGTCTGCTGAATTATTGGAATCAGATTCAGCGTCCTGTGACTTGGAAGTGACTGCGTTTTACTGATTTATTGCGCTTTTTTGAACGCGGCATCAGCTGACATGCTGCATGAATGGCAAGTTTTTAGCATTTTGTGCTGTTGTTGTCTGTCACGGCATGCTCTGCTTGTGAATAGGCCTATAAAATTTTACGAAATTTTCTGTCGTCGAATTCACTGAACTAGCACTCGGAGGCGAACTAAAACTAAGTTGACTCGACTAATCGTACATTAGTAACATTACTGCTGATGTTTTTGTTGAATCAGCTGCGTCGGAGGATGTCCCGGAGACGGTGTTGAACCTACTGACGAAGAGCGAAGACAGCGACCACTGGAAGTTGTCAGGGAGTAAGCTGATGCCTTCCAGACGAAATGATGTCGTCACTCTGCACGTGGATGGACTTCCGTACGGCAGGTTACATTGAAAACGGTTTCATCTTCCTTCACATATTATTTTATGATTACAAGTGGCATGCAACAAGCAGCTTTTAATGTACAGCTAAGCAGTATTTCGGACTTTTGAAGGCTTTTAAACCTGGAAACCCATGGTTTGTTTTAAGTCAGCTTTCCAGCAGTGCGAGAATTTCTAGGTTTGTTCGTTTTTCCGGACGCTAATTATTAGCCACTCGATCATTCTCATGGGGTGAATAAGAAGTTTCTTTTTAACGGGATGCTCTATCGAAAATCACATTTTTGTAGGTAAACTAACTATGAACTTCATTGCTTACTGATTCACTCAGTATCTTCGTTACTACCTGTAGGTTGGTGGTGTTTCGGTCGACGACCGGGGTAACAAACAGCCAGCTGGAGGAAGCAGCGACTCAGATGGAAAAATATGCAACTCAGCGCTTTGTACACGCGCTAATACGACAACAAGACTGTCAGCCGGACGAAGTGGCCGTACTGCTGACGAACAAGAACAAGCTGGACAAAGCCATCAAGACACTCTGTGACCACAGTAAACTAGTACTACTAGTGCTACTACTTCTACTACTACTACTACTGCTGCTACTGGAATCACGCCGAGGGGACGACGACAACGACGACGACTGCGACTACGATAACTATCACCATCACTACGAGAA
>Ga0209367_1011169_pt1 | contig 11951 bp, 3 predicted proteins | sample WorMetLIZISLAND2_FD_187412 | JGI IMG/M metagenome (GOLD analysis project Ga0209367, IMG submission 187412) | Marine gutless worms symbiont microbial communities from Max Planck institute for Marine Microbiology, Germany - Olavius geniculatus... ... | reverse complement strand
TTGTCATAGTTTGCTTAATTAGTCAACTGATATGACCACATGGTTGAATCAAAATTGAACAAAGTTCTCTCTCTCTCCTCTCTCTTTATCTCCCCAGTTCCAGCTGTAATGTGCCTACAGCATGAGGTATTAGGGAAAAGGTTGAACAAATTAAGGCTAACATTTTTTTCAACGTTTATGAATAAGGATGTGACAAAACCGGAAAATATTTGCATTCGTCAAATGCGAATATTAAATTTACTATTCGTCGAATAATGAATATGAATGCAAACAGTTATTAAGCCTCAAGGAAACTTCACTACACCTGTATTTGAATAAAGTGAAACATCTAAAGTAGTTGTTCAGTGATCAGTCGGAAAAAAATCAGTATCTAACGCAAAGTTCAGTTAAATCAATCAAGTTCCATTAAGAAAATGAAACATCCAGAGTGTTCTGTGTTCTCTGCAGTCAGTATCCTCTATCTAAACTTCTAACGTTTAGTGAAATTCAGTCAAATTGCATAAAATGAAATAGTCGCATTTGACAGAAGTGCTACCAAATATTCGTCGAATATCGAATAGCTGAAAAGTGGTCAATATTCGTACGTTGTCAAATGCGAATACGACGTTTGTCACATCTCTATTTATGAACAGTTTTCCTGCCACGTCTTTAAGAACTTTCAACGCTTTTTTTCTGGAACGTTTTTTAACATCATAATCGCAATGTTATCCAATGCATAACCGGCATATTTTGCAATGCATTGCGCAGCGTGTAGTAAGCGTTGTGTACATTGTAATTGTAATACTGTGCGACTGATTGTAGGGAAAGTTACGTTATGGGACATTATAGCTACGGCACTTTGTTGTTCTTTTAGTGTTCACACAAACCGATATTAACATATTTTTCTCAGCTAGCCGTAATTTTCGCAGCGACAGCGACTTAGCAAAATCATGGCGCGGTGGCGGCGGCTAAGTCGGCACCTTAGGGATCTAGTACCATAGACTGTCTACCAATTATATTAATTACTACTGTACTACATCAACTACTACTACAGTAGTACAACAACTACTGCACACTACTTGAAGTCCACTAGTATTACTACTTAGCTAGTGAATGAGATGTAAATCCAACTCCACACTATGATAAAGATATGTTGCATTCAACAATCATAAAAAAATCAGAATTATTCATTTATTATTTATTTTAACATTTAAATACTCATTCTGTCATTCACTGTAATAGTGAAGAATCACAAACTTGTGGAATGTGAAAAAGTAAGGTGTCAACGCAGGAAGGCATGCTGTGATATAATATTTAACTCAGTTTATACAACAGCAATACAGAATATACAGTAAGGTGTTCACCATAGCCACACTCAAGTATATTGCATCTCACATAACAGACTGCACTCTAACCAACAACATAATTATAGCTGTACAGTTTCATCAACTATTTACATTGTAGTTAAACAATAACCCCTAAAAACACTCATTTTATTTCTATATTATGTTTAATACACAGCAATAACAATTAACTGACAGTAAAGACGGTTTATAGTATCATGATTACAAACCCTGTGCTGGAATGTGGTGGTTAGAGTCTGTGGCTGATACGTCAGTGCCATTCTGGAAAGGTGGCGGTTGTCGAACCAAACTGGTTTTACCACCACCAAGCAGTCGCTGACCGGAAGATTGACCAGATTCTTTGACTGGGTAGAACATGTGCTCTGAAGGAGTACTGTCACGATAATCAAACGGTGGTTCTACAGTATCAATGTTACCCTCTATCGACCATTCTGCAGAGTCAACTATGTTCGTTGTTCCTTTGGCAGCAGAATTCGACAACAGTTTAGAATCACCAGAAATGTCGGTGTGTCGACGCCACACATCATCGACCAGAAGGGTTTCATCAGACCTGTTCTGTAGCAGAATGGCGTCCAGATTGTTTGAAGTGGTAGACAGGTCATGGTGCAGTGCCTCGACGGAGGCTGAAGAACGGTCAACATCAATGTTAACAAACCCAACACCAGCACTATCACTGGATGGCAGCCAGTTGTCCTGACTCTTACTGGCTCGAACGCCAACTCCAGAAGGTACCAAACTCCCAGATGAACTTGCCCTTCCGGTAGCCAACACCTTATCCATACTCTGGATATTGTGCCCCATCCGCGCCTCAGCCAACGTGGTGGTGTGAGTTTCCAACCGCATTATTGCTTTGTCCAAACTGTTCCGCCAAATCCCATCACCACCTGGTAAACCAGCCAACTGCCAGACATCTGACGTGGAGCATGGATCGGAAAAATCATCACCGAAGAATTCGGCCGGTGGTGGAGGTAGGTTTGTAATATCCAAATCTTCTGAACAGTCTGTTCTATATTGCTCATCCTCACTCGATATGTCATCTGGAGGAATATCAAGTTCTGGAAATCTCGAACAACCAGGGACTCCCATCTGGAGTGGGACTTCTGAACCACCATTAAATGGCTGCTGTATAATCTGCGGCAACACAGTCTCAGAATGAGTAACATCCCCCATGTTGAGTCCGGTTGTCGATGTTTCACTGGATTTTGGTCGAGTAAATGGAGCTACCGACTTTGGTGTTGTTTTGATGATCATGTCACCAGTCATCACGAATGTGTCGAAGCCAGTTGAAACCTCGCCATCACCATGACCTTGAAAATGCCCTTGACCTTGGTGAAACTGGCGATCACCGTGCTCCATAACTGTCCCAGATCACGGCGCCATTGCAGCTTCAATGCACCATGACTTGACGACTAGCGCCAAAAACTACAGCTGTCACATCACGTCACCATCCAAGCAACTCAAAAGAAAATGAAACCAAGAAATATGGAGACAAATTATCTTGCACCTGCTGGTAATACGCTTCAGTTTGACCAGTTCAACAAAATACCTTTACAAACACAAATACACACACATAAAACATTTACTTACTTGCATAGCAAAAATAGTAATTGTACAATAATGTACATAAGAAATGTAAAATACTGATGATTCAAAACACTAAATGCAACAAAATGTCGTTCTGACTGTTTTTTGAGTTGTGACTAGGTGATAACTCACCAAACGAGTCAGACAAAACTTGTCGATATCTGTATGCTTCCACCCAATGGGAACTTGGCCTTTGGCCCTTTAACTCTAAAACCCAACCAGTTCATCTCTGTCCAAATACGAACCACACTAGAAGATCTGGTATTAAAAATCCATCAGTGCACATCACATATATCATAAAAACATCAAGGATGGAAATACACAATGTGTACGCATGACAGAAGAACATAATGCAGACAGCTACAAGAAAAATGAGGCATATAACACAGCTTATAACCTCAGTCAAAGTACTGAAGATATCAGTTACTAGCAATTTATTCCACCAAACCAGTTCTGTGATTATTATTATCATCACCGTAATCATCACAGAGGAGTTTAGCATGGTCTGAACAATAAACATCATTCCTAGAATCACACAGACACACAGACCAAAAATCCAGATATAAGTGTCGAAACGGAAAAGTCTTGAAATGCTGCCAAAAGACTGATGGTGAGGATGCGGGGTGATGGGTCCAATCCAATGAAAGATCGTTCCACAGATTAACACTTAGATGCAGCGTGAGACAGACATATGGATGAACACAACAGACATGTCTGCTGTAGCTATTACGACCCTACAGCGTAACTGAGACTACACTAATGCTAACTCATGGCACAAATAAACGCAAAGCAAGACTCAGCAATACTGCCAGCATAACAGAACAGAAGCGCTGCACACCAGACACTATCTTAAGTCTAAACAGACTGCAGCATCAGCACCAGTGGCCAATCCAGGATCTTAAAATGAAGAAAGCATACTAAAGACGAAGTTGTTTCAGTGTCCAGTAGTGAAGCTCCAGTGTAGTTCATCAGTCACAGAACTCTCAGCTTCAGTCACTTTTGACCTTCTGCCAACGTCTCAAAACCTACCTCTTTGGAAAATCATAACCAGACATCATCAACTAAGCCAGCTGAAGCTCAATTTCTCAGTCTTATATTAACCTTGAATTAGCTATGCTATTAAAGCAACACAAACTAAATAAGTGACTCATAAAATTGCACATGTTCAAAGTTGCCCCCCCCCCCAAAAAAAAATCACGTTCCCTGTGAGGGAAGAAAGACCAGCCACCCAGTTACTCTTCACCCTGGATTTGCCAATGATTAAAAAAGCAAACAGCATAAACTGAAAGAGTTGTCTTGAACAGAGGAGCTAGCTGGCTCTATGCTACAAACATGCAAATTGCAACACAGTTGGGCAAAGTATGAAAATGAAACTAGCATCATCTATATTTTATAGCCTGGTCCAAAAAAATCCACTATGTAATTACTGTCTGTGAGACCTACAATCAACTGCTGTAGACTCTGTAGACTACAGCAACTACTAGAAGCGACAAGAGGTCTCAGATCTCCACAGATATCATGCTGCCACCTAGGGAATAGAAAGAAACTGATATAGCTGTTAGTTAGTTAGTTAGTTTGCACATTTAAGAGCGTCTATTCAAAATCACAGCCGCCACAGCTATTGTCCAAACAGATTAGTCTTGAGTCTGTTGCTGAAAACAGCGAGTGTCAGTGACGGGTCGCGAATGGACGCCGATAGACTGTTCCACGCACGTGGTCCATCGACGGCAAAAGATTGGTCACCAAACGTCGTTCTGGTTGGTCTCCTAACAATAAAAATCTTAGGTGATAATCCAGAATCCACAAAGTATGCACATTGCCACTAAAATCTAATCACTTCCTCCTTCAGCCTTGTTCACCCATTACAAAAAACTTCTTCAAAATCCGTTGTTCGCTTATTCAGGATTTAGCACTTTGGATAAGCCTACAAGTGGACACTGGACAGACTCAAAAAACGTCCTTGGAAAAAAAATACTGAGATGCTATAACAGCAAAGGGTCATCCATCATGTTACTAGCCTGGTTCGATATACATAGTGCACTGCAAATTCTGCATTCTGCAATATGCAATACTGCACTGGAACTTACCATGAGTGATTACTAGGCCTAGTAACAAACTACAGCTACAGCAATGGAGAAAACTGCACATACACCCATACACACACACATACACCAGCAGATAGCAACACCAGCAACCGTGAGGACAGAGCCATGGTGACTAGTGAATGGGCTGCAAGCTTCATGACAATGGCCTACAGACCAGCCAGATAATGGGCCTACACTGCAGTAGGACATATTGTACATCCACTGTGCTTGCAGCTATTACTACAGGATAAACCATTACTGATCAAGTGATCTGTAATTAGAGCCCACACCAAGCTCAGGAAGTTAGCATGACTCAGTGGTTTATCACTGCCACAGTGCAGTTGCAGTTTTATGCAGCCCTCCTAACAGACTGCATTACAGACGTTGTCCACAGAGCCATCTGTCATATTATGGGCTCCTAACTTGACAACCAAGAAGCGCATAAAATCAAAATTGATAAGAGCATTCAGAGGGCAAGAGTAACCAACGTGCCAATTCTCAGCTCAAAAAGTCAAAGCTCAAGGTACTTGGATGGCCAAAGCCTCCCAAAAATGACCATATCTTGGACACGTTTACTTCCAGCTGGTGGATCATGAGCTGACTTACAGTGTATGAGCAATGAAGATGAAATTACCTACAAAGCAAACATCTACATCTTCGGTAACAGTGCTACCAGGGACGTGGTCTCGGTCTCGACATATCAATTGGATCTCGCTCTTGAGACAATCTCAAGATTCAGTCTCGTTGCAATACGTCTCAGTCTCGGCCCAGTAGGTCGGTCCAAAACATGAGATGTCTTCTTGGACCATTTATTCTCGTCAAGACATATTGCACAGGTGTGTGCCATGCATAGCTGCAGTTAAACCGATACAAACCAGTATGACATTATGCCTCAGTCTGTAGTTCGTGGCTTAGATATATTTGCTCACAGCACCATTTATCTTTCATTTCCTTATTGGCCATGAAGAAAAATTATGTCATCTCAGTCTGTTCATTAGTGATTTGCAGCATTACCCATTTCAGGAACTAGGTATCCATTTGCAATTACCCGGGTACCCAGCCCCAGTTTCAGCTTTAAAGCAAGTAAAAATATAAAAATATAATGACAACTAGAAATTTGGGGCAAAGCCCAATGCAAGTCCGCCTGGCGCCCTAAGTCCGATTGGGGGAAAATTCAAGGAGGGTGAAATTCCCCCTGGTAGCAAAGTCATGTGACACGCACTCAAATTCATTAGCATACGCAAAACGCGCACCGTCGACCTAGGGTGGGTAAACATTAGCCACATAATCTCTGGTTTTAGTAAACCAAACTCTACTCATATTTTATTCAAAGCACGATTAATAGTACTTGATAACGCTTTTTACCGCCTGTCGATATCTCTATTCCTTCCAGAGATATTTGTGGTCAAACTCGAATTGTCGTAAAATGTACTAAATTTTGGACGCTTTTTGCTCTCTCAAATTTTAAGGGGGTGGTGACCCCCAAAAGTTGCACCCGTGTTATCACCCCCATCTAGCAGCACGTCACATGGCAAAGTCTCATAAAGCTACTTCCCCTGGCTCTAAAGTTCTTGCGGCTAATACGCTACATTTTAAGCCAATTTTTGACCCTCTTTGAAAAAAGCTGTAAAGGGGGCCCCCATCACAGGTGGGAGTGCTCTGGTAAGACTTGGTCATTTCTAGTGCGTATAAAAATTTGGGGGCGCAGCATCCCTTAAGGGTCGAAATATGACCTTTCAAAAAAGTCGACTTGGGTGGGTAAACATTAGCCGCGTAATCTCTGATGGTGGTGAACTAAACTTTACCAAATTTCTTTTGTTCAACACGGGATTAACTGCACTTGATAACGCCATTTACCGCTTGTCGATATCTCTATCCAATCCAGAAATATTTGCGGTCAAACTCAAATGTTGTCGTAAAGCATACTAAATTTTGGACGTTTTTGCCCTCCCAAATTTTAAAAGGGCAGTGCCCCCTAAAAGTTGTACCCGAGTTATCACCCCCATTTAGCAGCATGTCACGTGGCAAAGTCTCATAAAGCTACTCCCCTTGGCTCCAGAGTTCTTGCAGCTATTACGTTACATTTTAAGCCAATTTTTGACTCCGACTCCCATTTGAAAAAGTTGTAAGGGGGCCCCAACACCGGTGAGAGGTGTGCTAGTAAGACTTGGTCATTCTCTAGCAGGTGTAAAAATTTGAGAGCGCAGCACCCCCTAGGGCTGAAATATGCTCTTCCGAAAAATGCGCTTTAGGTGGATATGATTTCACATCGAGATCTCCAAGGTTACTGGACCAAACTTCACCGGACTTGTTTTGCCTAACACAGGAGGAATCGCGGTAGATAAAATATTTATCCAATTTTGAATTTATCTTCATCCGTTTTGGAGATATTTGCCGCCAAACTTCAAAGTTGTCCAAAATTGGGCCAAATTTTACATGTTTTTGGCCCCTGAAATTTTTTTGGAGTGTGCCTCTCAAAAAAATTTTGGACCGGCATTATAAAATTGGGCCTTGGGCCCAGTACTGACCATCATGCAGAATTTCATGCTGGTCGACCCACGCATCTTGAAGATCTCGCATTGAAAAAAAAATTAATATAACATCAGGGGTAAAACTTAAGTCCTCCTGAAAATTATTGTTTCTGGACGGACTAATAAAATGAAACTTACTGTACACATCTAATTGGCCAAAATTTATCACAAAGTTAGGCATTTCACATAAAACGCCCCTAACAAATATGTATAGGTCCATCGACAAAAATGGCTGAAGTTGAACTGCTGAACCTCCCTTTAGTATTAGCTATCGAATGATGTCATTAAAAACTGAGCCAAGCAAATGTAGATAATGTAAGGCAATAATCAGTTGCAGTTACTGATTTCAGTTGCTTGTAAATTGTGCTAAAAGCAATGCATAGTCATTTTCGACAGTTTTTGCTATGCATCTTGGCCAATGTCTTGGCAGCATCAACGTCTTGTCTCGGATTCAAAACGTCTTGTCTCGGTTGCATCTAGAAGAAAATTTGGAACGTCTCGATCTTGTCTCAGTCTAAAAAACATGTGTCTCATGTCTCACCTCAGTTTCAGCTCAAAGGGTCTCGTGTACACATCCCATCCCTGAGTGCTACTAGCACCTCTGTATTTTAAGATGTTATGGCTCTATACAAATTGTATTATTATTAATTTCTAAATGTTTATTTGATGGTAGAAGTGCTGTGAAAAGAGACGGAATTTCCCCACTAAAGGATCACTGACAGGTGATACAATTACATGTGTCTTTTACTTACACATCCACACTTTAGCAACCGCAGATTTTTATCCGCCTTTTACCCGTTGCCACATCAGCAGATCTGCACATCCGCTTATTACTCGTAGCAAAAAAACAAACAAAACACAATATTTACCAACAAAACTCAGCAAACCCGGCAAAAATTCTACTTGTAACTAACGGAATTTACACTGAAACTGATTTTAAATAACTAATCGATCGGAAATAAACATGGAAATTAACAACAACAACAACAACCAACAAGCTTCTTTGCATAAATAAGTAAAACGCTTTTTTGGAACTTGAACTAGAATTTTTTCGATGACCTAACAGGAAAATGAGGAAAAAGAGGGACTGCCTCCTGCCTCAAGAACTCTAGTTTTTTGTGACAAAATTTTATGCCACTAGGTAAGGCGATTCCTCTTGAACGAGAGCGTCAAAAAGGGTATTCTCAGAAAAATTTCCTTTTTAGCGTAACAAGTAATCTGAGCAAAGCTCAGCGTTACGCGCAACAGCCTCGGTCTTGCCATCTGAGCAATCAGTGTAGTGCGTCTTGAAGGAGTACCCAAATTTGAAGCCTTGGTATGGAACTTATATGGAAGACTACTTGAACTTAGGAAATCAAAACTTTTATGGTTAAATATATGTACGTTCTGTTCTAAAAATTTCGTAAGCAAGTTGTCTGGATCTATCTCTAGTAATTTCAACTCAATTCACTCTTAAAGTGTGCGCCGCAGCCGAAAATTGCAAAAAAACACTAAAACTCCTAATATGAGGGTTCAAGGTTATTCAAGACCATCAATGTTGACACCGCTAAAAGTTCGTCTCTAGTGCTTGTTATGATACGCAGCATGTCTGTACCTATCTGCCACCGTATTAACGCTAAACGAGCCAATACCGGTAGAATAACCATTTTTAGGTGAATACCCTTCTTTGACGCCCGCATGCGCAAGCTTCCTTGAACATAAGGGGTCGGGGCTTGGGGACTGCTAAAATCTACGTTCAGTGCTGAAAATTTTATATGAAGGTTGTCTTGGTCTATTTCTAGCCATTTCCTGTGTATGAACTGGGGTCAAGTTACTGGCAGGGTGAGTCATTGTAGGAACCGGATCTAAACTACTACTGGGTAGTTGCGGTAACTGAACTTATATTGGAAACTGAGGTAGGCCTATGGCCTGGCGTTGTGGTATAAACCAGAAGTGTGCGTTGACGTAAATAATGCTGATGACTGTCGGCCATGTTTAGACTGCGCCCTGTCTGACTTACGGTTTATCGCTGGGGATTTCCCAGTGGTCCTACTCTTCAAGGTCCGCCCGCGGTAAGCGGGTAGGCCCTACAGATACAGCTACAGGGAAATATTTAGTTATGGTGCTAACTAAACCAAACTGCCCTGCCGATCGATAAATAGGCCCCTAAACTAAACTAAGTTGAACTAAAATAAAATCAAAGTGGCCTTATTGGGAAGACAAATGAATTTGACATCCAAGGTAAATGCGATAAAAGTCATTAACGATCGGCCGAACTAAAAGATAATCATAATCGGGAATCGGTCGCGTCACGCTCCTGACACTTCCGGTCTAGCGAAGAAGGCAAGCAACCAATAAACAATGACGTCAACTCTTCAACAGTCTTCGCCGACCAGTGCAGATCCGGTCTTAGTTCCGAGGGGGAGTATGGCGACTAACTTTCGCCGACCGTTACAGATCCGGTGTCTGTTCGACACCGGGGGGGGGTGTCGGCGACTAACGTCGGCCGATCACACCAAATTTTAAGAAAAGATTTTGTCGGGGAAATTAAACGACAATTTGCAGACCGTTAGGATAAAACTTGTGGAACTCTCAAAATAAAGGGTTTTATTGATTTTCGCGATTTTCGGCTGCGGCGCACACTTCAAGAGTGAATTGCGACGAAATGGCTGGAAACAGACGAAGACATTTGCGAACAGGAACTGCTATAGACTTTCGCGCGTCTCGTGAGCATTAGCTCTAATTTTTTTGTATGATCCAAGAATAATAGTCAGCTTATGTTGCAGCATGCTGTTTCATTTTGTTTTAAGAGCGAGCCGTGAAGCGTCCGTAGTCTCGTACAGAGAATAACAGAGCTCCATTTTTACGCGCGACAGCAGGGCGCGTCTTAGCCATCACAATTCTGTCCGTCTGTCCGTCCGTCACACAAATGGATCAGTCAAAAACGGTGCAAGCTAGGATTACCAAATTTTTACCGTCGGCTGCCCGGAAGACTCTAGTTTCAGGAACCGTAAAGCTTTTTCCGTAAGTTCGAAGGGGGTCACCCCGAACGAGGGCGCAAAATGAGAGGGAGGTGGGAAAATTTTACGATTTTGAGCCAATAAGTCGCTGTATTTCAGAAACGGTGCGAAATAGGGCCTAAGTTACTATTAATCACTAATAGGAAGTCATACACGGGCTTTCGATTGAAACCCAGAGCAATGATCTTGAATGACCTTGAACGCCAAAATATGGATTTTTAAGGATTTTTGGCGATTTCTGGCTGCGACACAACTCTATAGCGTTCGCAAGTGTCGCCACGCAATCAACTTGTTAAACAATGCAGATGGAGATTTTGATATTTGTATTTTAACTTAGCGTGAACACCCCAGTAGTGCACATGCACTGCTGTCGCGCGTTCACTTTGCGTTAGTTAGGCTTTCTTGCACTTATTTTCTCTTGCGAGTGTGACATTGACACCTCAGGCACAGTTGCACATCTAAAAAATAACATGTTTTATTTTATATTATTTTTCATGCCGCCAGTTTAACTTCTTTAGGATATGACTTTTTCTGCTGTTTGTAACGTAATTGACACCATTATTTTCTGCAACTAAAATAACACTAAAGTCCACTCACAGTCATGAAAATGTCGATAAATAATGCAATATAATGAGCCGAGAATAATACTCAGCTCATGTAGCAGCACGTTGTTTCGAGGCGTGAAGCGTCCGTGGTTACCGGCTGCACATCCAGGCCTAGCATATAGCTACACCGTGAGTCGGAAAAAACAAGATACCAAACTCTTATCCATAATATCTTCGCTAAATATTAACCTGTTTAAAAATTTGTACTGGCACATTCTTCTGAATGATTGCAATAGGACGATCTATACATAACTCACCGGAAGTTAAATGCGTTATTAACTTGCTGGCAGTTGCTGCACTAGTTTAATGAATAGACCTATTAGGCCTATCTTTGAAAACTAATGTGTTCTGTATGAATGAAGCCCCCAGACACCGAACGTAGCCTACGCAGCAACCGCTGTGTCAGAAGTAAGCCAGTGTGATAGCATTAGCCTGTGTTCTAGCTTCTACCGATATATGACTCCCAAACCGCTGCAGATGGACACATGGTTACTATTGACATTTGACAGCCTATAAAAAGTCGCCAACGTCCTATCCGACGGTAACATCGCCGACCCTCTACGACCAGTGGCGTATTCAGGGGGAGGGCCACGGTGCGATGCCCCTCCCCCTTTGGCTGGACCATGGAAATTTTTTACAGGCGACTTTATATGAAAAGGTGCTTTTTTGTCATTTTCCAGCAAGAATTGTAAAATTCAACAATGTTTGATGGTCTTTTGCGTTTCCAAATTTCAGAAAAATGGGCGAATTTGCGGTTTCCATTGAACATTCAGAAGCAAAAAGTGCTTCAGTTTCAGGGGGGCTT
>Ga0209367_1011168_pt1 | contig 11951 bp, 10 predicted proteins | sample WorMetLIZISLAND2_FD_187412 | JGI IMG/M metagenome (GOLD analysis project Ga0209367, IMG submission 187412) | Marine gutless worms symbiont microbial communities from Max Planck institute for Marine Microbiology, Germany - Olavius geniculatus... ... | reverse complement strand
TACGCAAGCAGTGGAAGTGCAGCTATGTGGAGTGTTCGGCTCGCTTCAACTGGCGAGTCGTCGCTCTCTTCCGCGAACTCATGAAGGCCGTGGACACCTCAGTCAGACTCAGGGCACAGCGAGGGGAGATGAGCGGGGTACCCCCATGAACTAATGGAACCTAGGACACAGCGAGGGGTGGTCTGTGAGGTCCCCATGAACCCACGGAGTTTAGGGCACAGCGAGGGGTTGTATGTAGAATCCCCGTGAGCCCATGGGACCAAGGGCAGAGCGAGGTGTCGTCAGCGGGGTCCCCTGTAGATCCATGGGGCTCAGGGCCCAGCGAGGGGTGGTCTGTGGGGTCTCACGTAAACCCACGGGGCTCACGGCACAGCGAGGGGCGGTGAGTGGGGTACAGGACTCGTCAACGCACCTGTCCAGCTACCTGGGTGGCGGCGGAACGGCTGGCAATGCTGGCGGCACGGGCGGTGGGTCGACTTCCAGCAGCAGTCGTCTCCACGAAGCCTTAAATCGCAACCACTGCGTCATATTGTGATACACATTCATCACTGGCGGATCTAGAATTTTGGAATAGGGGGCGGAAGGGTATGGTGGGGCTTGAAAAGGGCTGTCCTCATGCAAAAATTTTACATTATCATGCAGAAATAATGCATTTTTACCTGCTAAGAAAATGAATCTAGCAAATAGGAGGGGGCGCCTCCCACCAAATCTGTTTAGGACATTCGTTGCTCTACTGTCTACAGCCTCTGTTGTCAAGCAATCGCTGAATCCCTAACTACGCGGCTATATGCTATAAACGACAACAATGCATTAGACATTTATAGGCCTAGATGCGATCTACATAAATGTATTTTTGATTTGATTTGAGATTTGATAACATTCTCACGTGGAGTTATATATTTTTACTGTCTCCTGTAGCGACGACAGTATTGTTTTTATCTGAGTTTTTTGTTTGTTAGTTTGTATGCCTGCCTGTAAACACGATAGCTCATGAACTGTTGTAGCCTACACTTAGTTTGATAAATTTGGTGCGTGTACATGTACCTCTACAACCGCAAGAAACCTTTGCATTTCAATGTCATAGGTCAAAGATCAAGGTCGCACAATTTTTGGATACTTTAGCCTATCATTGCGAGATAGGACCGTGCTGCTAATAGCTGCTTCTAGGCAAAGCCAGCTAGGCCGATAGCTATTGGCCGATGCTGACATCATTGTTATGAATGTCGCAGCATCCATCCCACAGCGACTACCGCGTACAGCCTTAGCCCTGCGCGAGGCTTGACAGTCTAGTTATTATAGAAAATAGTATGTTGACGGTTAGCTGGTAGCGTAGTTGGTCGTATCAAAGAAGTTGGTCAACACCGGGCCCGGTTAGTACTTGGATTGGTGAGGGTTAGCAGACGGCTAAACCATCTCGGTATGGAACCAGCTATCGAGGCCAACGCAGTCTGGCCATTCTTCTGTGTGCGAGCAAAATTAGTACCAGCGCAAATTGGGACGTAAACACTAAACAGGCACACCGCACACAGCCCTGTGTCCGTGGTCTCGCAGTGTAAGCTGGTGTCTGACAAAGGGCTAAGGAAACGGAGATCAGCGTAAACCTTTAATTACGGCTCGGGACGACTTCAGGTCTATATTAAAACTGGTATATTTAGCGTAGTCTCTATACCAGACTCCGCAAAGATACGTAATAGGGTGTTTACACGACCCAGCAAAAGTCCAGCTCCATTAGAACATATGGCAGCAAACGTCCAACATTGCATTTGCTGGAAGTTTGCTGGACGTTTGCTGGATCGTGTAAACACCCCATAAGACAGTGCCTACATGTATGCAAAAATGGGATGCAAAAATCACTGTTGGTATATCACCGTAAACTGCCTGATAAAGACATCGTGAAATAGGCCTACAGATAGATCTAGCAAAGCATAGTACACAATCGTCAAATAAAACTGAAAGTCAATAAAATCGTCGTCAGAATCGTCATCAATGTCCATAGGAAAAGTGCGCACTGGGTTATGCACTCACATGGGACAGACGGATAAGCAGATGACGGGGCAAGTCCTCTATAATGCGGGCGGTCGCATATTTGCTCGCTCACTCTTACTTATTTATCGAAGACGTACTTACTTACTGATTTGCCAAATTGCGTCGTCAACGTCGAAATGTAAACAAACACTGTGTGTAAACGAAAAAAGGAAATTTTACTTATGTAACATCGGTTGTTGACAGTATTATGTGATAAAAGTACGAAAAAGTAAGTGTTACGATGGTAAATCATTAGCAGCAGGTCTCAAAGTTGTAGTATCTAATGTAAACCAAACTAATGTAATCTAAACTATACGTTTAGTTTAGTGGGTGTAGCCCTGTCGGAATCTTTTTCCACTTTATGCTCTGTTGCCGTTTTGAGAGTCAATACTTTGTTCTTAGATTGCGTTTGAATACGGACTTTTATCAGTGATGTACGCGATTGGCAGGATGTACTACTAACTGATAGCTTCTCCAAGAACAAAGTGCCAATTTGTGTTTTTTTGCTACTTTGCCAGTACTCGCAGTGGACGCAATTTGCTACATGACTGTTTCATGCTTGTCTGATTTGCTTTTAGGTGGTTTCCTTTTCTGGCTGATTTATGTCGGACAATTCGCCCTTGTTGACACTTTGTGAAATGTGTTCATATTGATACTTTGAGCTTATTGCTAGGCATTATACGCACCATTTTTTGCATACTGTTTAATTTGATCATATGTCTCTGTTCGCTTGTCAGTGCCATTTTTATTGTCTACTTATGTGCAACTTTATGTTAAGTAAGCAAAATACAAGTCTCATTGACAGAATGGAAGGCATAACATAACTGAATAATCGAGAGTTTGTTTTGCAGATAAATGCAGTTCTTGCACGAGCGTGAGATACACAACTACAACTCAACCTCCATAACAGTGAGTCCGGGATACACTGACATACCTGCCACCACTAGTACAACTACTGATCTGTGGTCTTATAATGCCACATCAACAACGACAGCAATTTACGATACGTACAGCATCACAAATGCCACTGTGCTGTTATCAACGGCAAGCGTCAGTGCTAGCAGTAGCAGCAGTGGCAGTTTTGTCAGTCCGGATAACATCGTGAACGGCTCACAACACAATGACGTGCTGACCAGGGTCGCAGTCAGCTGTGTCTCCTGTGTTGCTATACTGCTTGTTGTTGTCCCGCTTGTTATATGGAGATGCCGAGTGTTTCAGCAGCACACCATATCTACATCGGCTGCGCTCGACAAATATGGTACTTCTTTTTTTCCACCCTGTACGCCACAGAATGTTTGCCATTTTTTGTCGTTCTTAGTCTGCATTTGCACTGGTTGAGATTAGTGGTTTCAATCCTGAATATGTGGATTTGCAGCATTTTAATCCCGGAATTTTTGGATTACAAAAATTCATCAAACAATACATTTTTTGACTGATTCAAGATAAAATAACACCTCTGAGTTTTAGCCATCCAACGAAATAATGATCTTGTACACACAAGAGTTGTTGCTGTGCACTGTAAATTGCATTTTGACAGTCACGTCCGTCATTCTCACATATCTATCAGCAGTGGTTTACATCTCAGGCATGAAATAAGTCTAATTGGGCTACTGTAAGGGTATCAAATAATGACCAGCAATCTGTAAGCCTAGTCTTGAAAACAGGATCCTGGCATTACGGATTTCTTAATCCCGGATTCCGAGGCTGAGAAATCAATCCCGGGATTGCAATCACTGGCTGTCATGTTACAGATGATGGTAGCGTCAGCGGATTATCTTCATCAGCACCAGTCACTGTCACTCGTACTCATCGTGTCTGTCCTTGTCGATGCTGCACTAGCGCCGTTACCAGCATTAGCAGTGTGACGTTTATCTGTCCTCATTGCAACCATGTCAGTGCTGATACTGACGTTTTTGTCCCATCCACACAGTATGTTTCTGCTCCTTTGCTTCTGTGTTTTACAGATTTACTTACCGTAAAGATTCATTGGCATAAGTTTATCACAGTTATTTTATTCAGATGTCCAGGAAAGCGGTGGGTCAGGAACTAATGAATAAGACATGCGGTAAAACATAAGTCCACCATGAACTGTCATTCCAGGGGGACTAAAAAGTGCAGCATTAATGTAACACAGTAAGAGTCCATAACAAAAAAACAAAGATACTACTGGGTCTAACTTGAGTTACGAAGATGATTGATAATTTGATATTTGTTTACTTACTATAAATATTTATTGTTCTAAGTTTATCTAATTATTCTGTTGTGAACTGCTAATCTCTAAATTATGACTCTAAAGCAATAACTGTTAAAGATCGTAATTTGTCGAGTCAGCTGCCTGTTTTTATAATGTAGAAAAATCAAAAAATATATTTAACTTGGGGTATTTATCATAGTGGTATTTTTCTATATCAAAGATTTATTCTGTTGCATTCTGGCTGGATGTGATGCCTGTCTGGTGTAGGCCTATTTGCTTAAGAGCTGCACTTGTAAACGACCCTTATTCATAGGTATCATGCATGTCTGTGGCTGTGTTTTTGTATCTATCTGGCAGCTGGTCAGCTGTCGCTAGAGCTGACTGAAGGTCATCTGTAGGCAAGCTTGCAGTGAAGCTATATTGGTGTCTATTGCCTGCTATTTGTTTTTTTCTTTGTGATATATTATTTGATTACTCACAGTTTTATGACGGTGTTTTAGGAGATGATGAGTGGTTATAGAACTGCAGTCATTGTGGTGAAAGACAGGACGATAAACTAGGTCTTGAAAGTGAACTGCCAGTTTTGGTGTCCATAACTTGTAGTATCAGTAGCTATACACTGTGTCCAGGAAAAAGTATAGCCAAAAAACCAACGTAACAACATAACCAAGTATAACCCATTATCGATATTTAACAATTAATAACTTTGCTACAAAATGATATTTTTCAACGAAATTTGGCGATCATTCTTAGCAATTTATTGGGGATTAAGTGTACAAAATTTTGTACAGATTCGTACAGGTTTGACACATTGGTTGTATGATGTCTAGGGGTTACCTTTTTCCAGACACAGTGTAGTACCATGCTGAGTATTGTTGTTAATAATGCGGTGAATGTGTAGAAGTTATGATGCAAGAAACTCGAGTCTGTATGGCTCACGGTTGCATCTTGTCTCGGCTGACTGCAACGAACTGCCTGATCTTGTGTCTCCGGTACATTATAATATTATGCATCTTATATGCTGTCTTTACACGTTTGATGCTGTTTCTATCACTCCACTGATAATGAAAAGATGCCAGTTTTGGTTGTATTTAGTGTTCGGTAAGTATTTATAATATTTCGCTAAATACTGCATTTGTCTAGTCGTCTGAAGCTGATTGCGTTGAATTACCTTTATGTGGCCGAGTATTTTCTGCAACTGCATCATTTGGCATTTTTGCAATAATATTGGAACCAACCACAAAGCGTTTGCTAAAACACAGATAGGACTAGACTATGTGGTAAAATACTGTAAAACTGCTAATAGAAGCCCATGGCTTCTATTAGAACATTTGACTTAGACCCTTAGCTTTTATTTAAGACCTGGCTCTATTATCACAATACAATTTAGAGCGAGTGTACAAGACAGCTGCACGTACAACTGATCACTACTACTACAACAACTGCTAGTACACTTACAACAACAACAACGACTTGGATGTCCAGCTTATATTGGAGACCTGGCTTATATTAGGGAACCGGCTTTTATTTGAGATTCGGTTTCTATTGAAACATCAGTCTCAGACCCCCGGCTTGTATTAGAGACCCAGCTATTATATGAGATCCGGCTTTTTAGCAGTTTTATGGTATTACAAGGTTGCCAGCTCTCAGATGGCAAGTAAATTTATCCGAGCAGTGCCAGAATTGTACTCCAATTTTGAAAGAGTAGATAGCAATTACTACAAAGTATGATGCTATAAAAATGTAGTACTGTAGCAGGTTGTGTAAGGTACATTTATGCAGGGTTATACGGTGTCTTTTTGGCACGTGTTACTCTGTCGTCAGATGTATTGGAAAGTTTCCCTGGCAAGATGGGTTTCAGACAGGTCTGCCAGCAGCACCTAGTAAGCAGTTGGTAATACAGAAAACAGTACAGTAGCATACTGTATCAGGAAAAATGCTGAACCCTGCCGGGCAAAATATTGCCTAAGGGCTAACACCTGACTGACCTGTCCTGACAGTAAGAATGTTATTGTGGCTTCTAAGCTGATTACTAGGGTGGATAATGACAGTAGTTGCTGCAAGTGCAGTTGGTTATTCAATATTTATTGTGTTTTATATGTAACTGGTAATTATGTTAATACTCAGTAACAGACTTGTATATGATTGATGCATTTTAAGTTTTTTTTATATTACAAAAAATGTTTGTACTTTTGTGATGTATGGATAGCAGCCAGCGAAAAATCCAGTCAGCACAGTACTGTCATACGAAGCAGATTGTGCCACATTACCATCAGTCATTGGTAAAATGTCACTTTTTGAGAACTTAACAAGTGAATAAAGTGAGTAAATCAGTACACTTATGATCAGCGACGTCTTACCTTACCTTACCTTACCTGCGGGGCGATGCCACCAATACGGCACTGGGTGTGAACATTATCTAGGGCGGGAGTAACCTCTGTTCTAAATTAAGCTCACAAGTCATGTATAAAATAGTTTCGTTGGATGACCTCACGTGTAAGATTATGTCGACACTGGTGGGCCACCATATTTTTCTTGTGTAATTATTTTGTTCAAATGGTATCTTATAATATTTCTTATAATATTGCTATTGCATTGTAGTGTTTGTGTGTAATAATGCCAGGTATTGAGAATCCATCGTACTACATCAGTGACAGTGAACAGCCGTCAACGTCTCATGGCATTTACAACATGTTTCAGCCCAACGTAAGCTCTCATCTCGGGTGTTTTCTTGTTCTCTGTGTTCGCTAAAGTGTAAAACTCTGGAGAGATGTTTGGAGTATAATAAGATTATCACATGATTTGTGATTTGCAGTCTGAAAACTTGCAAGCAAGCTACGAGTTTAATCTAGAACATAAGCTAAAACAATTGTCTGTTTTGCATAAAAATGAAATGGTTGAAGTACAGAAATAATACCGGGATGTAAAAATTAAAAAAAATGGAGAAAAGGTCTAGTAATTGGAGGTTTAACAGCATGAGGTTAGAAATAACCCTGAGGTCAGAAATAACTGTAAATGATGTACTGAAAGAAAATGGTGAGTACTGAAGGATTGGTCCAGAATTTGTGCCAAAATAATCAGAATAGCAGCAGTAGTAGCAGCAACAACACTCATTGTAGTGCAGCTACTAAGCTTGCACTAATACAGTTTAGTATACAAGAAACTCATTTGCTGGTACTTACCACGAGCAGCGGGTTTGAGAATTGGTTGACTTCTGATGAAGCAATATCAGAAACGTTTCTGTGTATTTCTTTGATTCACTGTGTACTGGACTCTGGACCGTATTGCTTGTTAATACTTGTAACAGACCATTTCAGTGGTGCCGTGGGTTGAAAGAGTAGGGGCAGGACAGGATGGTACATTTTTCTGCAGATTTCCAACAGAATTTCGACACAGCTGCAGATTTTCCATCGGGGGGGCTCAAAATTTCAATTATGTCCCTGAATTTGCCCAAAATCGTGTTTTAGCCCCCCCATTCTGCATATTTGCACAGAAATTTTCAGACAAAAAGATTTTCCAACAGCCCAAAATTTAGGGGGGGGAGTCATTGCCTTGTGCCACAATGCCACTGAATCGTATAATGAATGCACTGTTTTAGGCGAGGCCATCTCCAGGCATACGCCGAAGTTACCGACTGGATGGCAACGTTGCCATGGCGATAGCTGCCGAGCGCAGCCGCAGCATGCTGGGATACGAGCGCGAGGCAATCAGTGGCTTCAACGACATCGACAAAGACATCGAAATCATCTACACAGAGAGAACGGTTGTTTGATGGGTGTCTTGTGCTTTTTACACACGAAAGCAGCTACTGCTTTCAGTGTGTCTTAGCCATTGCAATTCTGTTCGTCTGTCTGTCTGTCTGTCCGTCTGTCACATGGGTGGATCAGTCAAAAACGGTGCAAGCTAGATCACCAAATCTTCACAGTCAGCTGCCTGAAAGACTGTAGTTTCAGGAACCGTAAAGTTTTCCATAAGTTCGAAGGGGGTCATCCTGAATGAGGGCGCTAAATGAGAGGGGGGTGGGCAAAATTTGCGATTTTTGGCCAATAAGTCACTGTATCTCAGTAACGGTGCGAGATAGGCCCTAGGTTACTATATTTCACTAATAGGAAATCGTACATTGGCTCTCGATTGGCGCCGAATTCAATGACCTTGGATGACCTTGAATGCAAAAATGGGGGCTTTTATGGATTTTTGGCGATTTTCAGGCTGCGACACAAGTCTATATCATTCACAAGGTGGAGCCACGGAACTATCATTATGTGCACTTCGGCATGACTGTAATAAAGGTGCTTTATTTTATCCTAAATTCCCACAAATCTAACTCAAACAGCAACAGAAATTTTCGTTGTACGATTTCGTTGTATTGTGAGTGCAATAATTTATTATTTAGTACATTTCTGATGCACAGTATTTGGTGAAATGGCTTGCATACCTTACAGCGTAATTTGTGATATTTTGTTCGATGGTGCTGCCACCTCGGGAATCGGATTACAACGCGCAGCACTAACCAACGCTGATTGATTGCATTGATTGACTTGTTGTATTTTTTATGCGCGAAAGCAGCTACTGCTTTCATCGCATCTTAGCCATCGCAATTCTGTCCATCCGTCTCTCTGTCCATCTGTCCATCACACGGGTGGATCAGTCAAAAGCGGTGCAAGCTAAGATTACCAAATTTTTACCGTCAGCTGCACGCTGCACGGAACTATCGTTGTGCGATCCAGATAGAGAATTTGGTATTTTTTATATTAACTTAGCGTGAACACCCCCTATTTTCAGCTAATATACTGAACCGGACTGCTATAGGCTTTTGCGCGTCTTGTGAGCATTAGCTCAAATTTCTTGTTACTAAGTGAGTAAGCAAACAAATGAGCAATTAGGTAATAATATACATTAATGATTGCCATACCAGGATCCCGAATCCCGGGATGCTGGCCATTTTCACCAGTCCCGGGATTCTGTATTGGCGAGTACCCAAACCCGGGGATTTCGGGATTACAAAAAATGGTTATTGTTTTACTTTTTCAAGTGCTAAATGATACAGATAACAATTCTAGCCGTCTGATGAATAAAACATTCCGTGTGCTTGAGTTCTACTCTTTGCTGTGATTTTGTGTAATTTGTATTCTGACAGTCGAGCAGTCATTTGTTTACAGAGAAAGAACTGCTGTTTGATATGTCTTTTCCGCTCGTTAGTAACTAAGCAAGTTATAGTGTATATTATATAGTAATAAATTAAGACAATCAATGGCTTTAACGGTATAGACTCGGACATTGAGATTGAACTGCTGTCTGCTTATATGTGGGTAGCTAAATAAATGTGTAAAATAGTGATGTTTATAGTTCTGATGTGTCATCACTCAAAATATTCAGTCATTTTACTTATTTATATTGTTCACCATTGTTCTTTATTCTCTGTTGTCATTGACACTATAATGGTATAAGGTTTAAATGCTATGTACCGCCTACATTTTGTGCTATTACAAGTACAAATTTAACTTATAAAGATATATGATATTCCGTGACAAATTCTTCCCTCCCACCGCTTTCCGATCTTTTGGCCAATTTCCTGATATTTCTCAGCAAAATTTTTACAGTCAAGTGTTCATTCCAGCGTAATGATTGCAGTGGTGTCTGTATCAGTCTTAATGATCTCCGATTTCACAACATATCATTATGTAAAATACATATTTATAAATGTGTAATACGAAATTGTAAATAATATGTAATAGGTTATATATAGTATATATTATTATTTGGGGCATTCCACACGGAAATGTTCAGTTGTTGGTTTAAGCTGTGTAATAATTGTTTAGGAGTTGACTGTTGCTTGCGTAGTAAGTATTATCAACATATCATTAGTGACTATGAAGCTTCTTGCATCATTGAGCCTATTGAAACTGCAGTTTGTATGATGGTTTTTTCTGCACAATTTATCATGGTAGAAACTAGTACCATTTATTGTATTCCGATCTATCGTTATTCTATTGCCACGTTTATGTGTACTTCTCAGCACTTTGTTATTCACACTGCTTGCTCATTTATTGGTAGTATATTGTTGTGTATGACTATGATATGATATTGTGTTAATATGCATGTACTGTCAGTAAATGCTGTCGTACTATTAGTCCCATGAAATGGCTATATTGGGACCAAATTGGAATTTATTGCAATTGTAGCATTTTTTTAAAATTTCAACGATCGTGGTGTGCGAGTATTTGGTGTGCGAAATGAGAGTTATAAAACTGTTTTTTTATATTTCAGTAGTCCATGTTGTTTGGAAGAAACTCGGATGTGCAAGTTTTTTAGAAACAAAACAAACCGCCACTCGGAAGAAAACGCCATGAACTTTTTTAAATGTTTGCAATAGTGCATATAATTAATTTGACCAATTTCAGTGAACCGTGTGCATTATGGCTTATTCACCCTAATTTTGGGGGTTTTGGCTGCTCCCATCTTACAAATATTTCCAGCACCACACAACAAAGGTTATTGTGTAGCACATTTTCTTCTGCACCATTTGTGATATATATTTATTTATTTAATGTATTCATGTGTAGCATGTTGAGGTCAGAGTGGCAAAACGTCCAATATGTTGACAGTCACCAATGAAATTTTGAGAAAATCAAAAACGAAAATGTTCGCACAATGCATTTTTCTAGTGTTTGTTGTTCTACGGTTTATTAATAAATGACATAGACATTTGCTTCATACATTTCATTTTCGGTGGGGTTATTATAATGTTTAAGTAAGATTTTGAAGGACTTTGTTGTTATGACATTTTGCTACTTAAAACTGTAAATACGCCATTCTGCTCTCGATATGCATGCATTCACCATAGTGCATTTAAACCAGTGCAATATTTTTGACTAGTTATTAGACCTGTAAGCGAGAGCGAGAAACGGGACGAGCGAGATTTTCCTGTGAGCGAGCAACAATACATACGAGCGAATCGAAGCGAGTGAAATTTAAAATGGCACATGATTTTTCACGCGCGACAGTATGTAATGCTTCACGCATTTTAGCTGTCGTCAAGGCGTCTGTCTTACTGTGTGTGTTATTAGTAACAGTTTCACTCTGTCTGTTTGTCCATCGTACTCTGCGACTGTATCGAAACGGTGCAAGCTAGGATCACGAAATCTTCACTGTTGGCTGCCACAAATTAGACTTTACTTTCAGGATTTCAGAAATGGTGCGCATGTAGGGCCAATGTTCGGCCTGCTATTAGTCATTTATAGGAAGTCCTGATTGACACCAAAATTAGCAACCTTGAACAACTTTGAAACCCATGATAGTTAGGGGTTAATTAGTGATTTTATTGCATTTTAAAATGTGACTCGTGTTTGAAGAGTTAATTTGGCCAAAATGTCGGAGATATAGACCAAGACAACCTGCATGTGAAATTTTCAGCATTGAACGTTGGCCTATATTTTAGCAGTTGAAGTTTCAAACTTTGTACCCCCTAGGTTTATGGAAACCTCAGTCACTTTCAGTGGCAGTTCTAGCCCACAACATCTGGGGGGCACGGCTCCCATGGCGAGCGCGGTAGCCCCTGGTCAGGAGGCGAAGCCCCCTTGAAGCTGTAGCACTTTTGGTTTTTGGACGTTCAATGGAAGCCACAAATTTGCCCACTTTTCTACAATTTGGAAATGCAAGGAAATCAGATATTTGTGTTACCTTTGCAAAAAATCACGGGTGGCCATGAAACGGGGGGGGGCTGGAGCAAAAC
>Ga0209367_1011165_pt1 | contig 11953 bp, 6 predicted proteins | sample WorMetLIZISLAND2_FD_187412 | JGI IMG/M metagenome (GOLD analysis project Ga0209367, IMG submission 187412) | Marine gutless worms symbiont microbial communities from Max Planck institute for Marine Microbiology, Germany - Olavius geniculatus... ... | reverse complement strand
CGAAAATTGCGTACGTATCAGCTAGGCATGCCGCGTTGAAGCGTTGGACGGTGACCGACAAGCGCTGGAAAAAGAGTGTCGTTTCACGGGGGTCTGTCGTCACCTCGGTCAAACGCCTTCTTATTTGTGCCAAGAACTCCTAGGTGCTGACACTCATGGGTCCAAGTGTTTCCAGTGCTGCTGGAAAAAAGTTGTGGGTGCCGCTGAGTGAGCTGTACTTGTTCTTTTTTCTGACAGCTGCAGTCTCAGCGGCACTGGCACTGGTGATGACACTCTGCTGCAGATAAGCGTTTCCCAGAGTGTCGACCACTGTGACGTCCCAAGTGGCGTTGCGCCCAGAGTTCCATGGCAGCAATGTCAAAGCGTCAGGCCGCTTGCCGTCGTCACGGACCAGCCTGTGTGGTTCCTTCATGCTGGGAACGCCGGCTCGAGTCAAAGGGCGCCAGATGACAGCAATGCTGTAGGCGTCTTACACGGTTGTCGTCCGTCGTCGTCTGTTATTTTCTGTAACTGGTGTATTGTGGCTACACGGTAAGTCGCAATAACTATCACGACATACGCAGAGCGCGACAGTCATTTGAGCTAAGAGCTTGTTTACTTACCTTTTATGCCAGAGTTTGAATTATCGAATCACAAAATATTAAGCTTGCGTATTTACTGTATAGCATATTTCACGAAACTTTTACCATTCGGCTCATTTTTTAGCCAACCGTACTTTGGTAAAAGTCGAGCTATTGGCGTAAGTTGTCGTTTATCGTCTGTCCGTCTGTTCGTCTGTCTGTAACGGATGTAATTTGGCTTACCGGTAGGGCGTAGGGGAAAATTTTTACACGAGTAATTAGCCATGGGTGTTAAACTCGGGTGTGCAAAATTTCAGCCATCTACTCCAAGGGGAACAATTTCAAATTGGGAGTTGATGGGATGGGGGTGAGGGGTAGAAAAATATGCGAAAAATATTTAAAAAAATGCGTTTTCCAACGGAAAGCTGGCCATATCTGGGAAACGGTGAGAGATGGGGCCTAGTTATTAATTATCACTAATAGGAAGTGGCATACGCCGTGTCAGATTAGATGAAAATCATTGACCTTGAATGACCTTGAAGGGTCATAATGCACTTATGCGGTATTGTGGCTAAACGGTAAGTTGTAAGGGGTCTGCGATGGTACTATCGGATAGGACGATGGCAACTTTCTATAGGCTGCCAATAGTAACCATATATCCATCTGCAGCGGTTTGGCCGCAATTCTGAATGGAATGTTTAAAGCTGTAAGTGGCCGTATCTTGGAAACGGTGAAAAATACGGCCTAGATTGCTATTAATCACTAATAAAAAGTGGCATACGACTAGATGGAAATCATTGACCTTGGATGACCTTGAAGGCCGTTACGCACTATTGCGGCTAAACGGTGCGAGATAGGACCTAAGTTGCTATTGATCACTAATAGGAAGTCGCTTATTGGCTTTCAAATAACATAAAAAATTATTCACTTTGAATGACCTCGAAGGCACAGATGTTAAAATACGGTAAGTTGCAAATAAAAAACATAAAAAACATGTTTTTTCGTCTTTATAAAAACATGTAAAACATACATAAAACATTGAACCACATTTAGCACACGTTAAAAACAAAAATCTATCATTTGTGAAGACTGAAGACCGGAATGTACTAAACGATATTATGTAACGGTGATTATGGTACAGATCGAAAACAGGACTAAACGCAATTTTCTCATGAGAAATGCATCATATTTGTAATTTTGTATGTTTATTTTTAATAAGAACAGAAACGTGACATTAAAAATAGAACAAAAACATTAAAAACATTTTTTAAAATCAAAAACATACAAAATACAAACAAATGATTTAAAAAATGAAAACATAAAAACAAATTTTTACAAAATTTGTATAAAAAACATTAAAAATGTTTTTAACATCTACATATATGCTCGAAGGTGAGTACTGTAACAGGAACTGTATTGTATAGGCTGTAGCGTGTCTTCCCGAGCAAGGCGTTTTTATTGTGAGAAATATTTGCAAAACATGCGTTTTATATTTTGCTTATTCATTAATTCACTCTGTAGCTATTTATATCGCTTGGCGAAATGTCCACGTGCGATGTCTGTTGCGTTTTCTACACAGAGCGTGCATGGAACTGTCTCACCTCTGACAAATCGCTTTCTCTATGTGACTGGAATTTGGACGCTGGGCTTCGGACATAGGCGGTACGGTCGGCTTTTCTTAGCGATAGCTGGGCTTTTTGTTATAACGAGTTAAGTTAGAAATTCTGTGATATTTTACTAATTGAACCGTTATGTACAAAATGGACTACTGTTTCTATTTGTTGTTTGTTACACGTTCTGTACAGTGATTCATGGAGTTATCATTGCTGAACACTTGTGTTGCGACATCGTACGAAGAGATGCGGTTTAAGTCGTCTTCACACTTCAGCGATAGTCGTGTACAAGCACCGATACTGATAACCAGTCGCCTGTATCACGTAGTGTGAAGTACTCATTACACGCGCTTGCATGTTTGCTACAATTCTTCGAGCTAACTTCCATCGATTGTATGACATATTGGTTAGTATTATGTCACAATGGAATTGATACCTTGATTCGTACATTGATGTTATGCAATCAGCCGCTCCGTCTCTCCGCTAGCGAAAGACCACAGCAAACACTAATCGAAACCGATTGCGTACAATATAGGCCTATACGCTCTAGCGAGTCCGCATGTATACGGGGCTAGCAGTTTCCAAAAAATCGACAAAACGGAAGACATTTTAAAATTTTATAGCTAGTCTTGGTATAAGATGGAGACCAGAATATGGCAAAAGGAAAATCGGCAGAACAAAAAAGACATGGCAAGACACATTAAAAGAAGATCTGCATGTGATGGGCATAGACTGACTGGAGCTACAAGACGACTGCTGCCAGCGATCGTGCCAACTGGAGACGAATCGTCGACCAATGTTCCGCACGAAACTGGAGGAACTAAGTCTTAGACTAAACGAGTTCATTGATTTAAACTCCGAAGTAGAGGAGTAGGCCTATCATACTAGCGTGAACCAATTTCATTAAGCCGCCTGTTATCATAAGTGACTGTCAATAACGTCGTTATAGTGCGAAAAACGTTCTTCACTCCAGCTTTTTAAGGCGTATTGTTTGACTAAACCTATTCAGCTTACAAAGAACTAAAATAAGTGTACATTCCGGCTGGAGTTTCGTTGTCAGTACTCACTATTCACCTGCAGTGTTCATTCGTCGCCTCACTAATTACCTCGAGCTGCAGCTGCCCTGTGATTGGTCGATTACGCGCTGTCTCACGCCGTCGACCGTCGCAATACTAACCAAAGTGTCCGGACCCAAGGGACAATAGAACTAACCAAGATGCCCGGATGCCTATCCATCGTTGAGACAGAACTTTGCAGAACGCGTCCAATTGTGCGAGACCAAGCCAAGTGGATGTACGCAGTAAACTGTGCTGTGCTGTTGTCTGCAAAACTGTTTTAAATGGTGCAGCCGTTCTAAGAGGCGCATTACCGGTCTTGTCCGTCTGCCTGTCATTCAATCTATATGTCTGTCTCCGTCTCTTTGTCTGTCCGTCCCGTTGAGGCTTCTAACACGTAAATTTAACAAGATACATGTAGGCATATATAGAAAAACCAAAATTGCTGTGAACTTTTTTTCCAAGGCAGGATCCGACGATTTCAGAAGGCCAACGGTCAGGGTAAGAATATGGCTATCGTCGCACAGTTTTTAGGTGGACGGCCGCATAAAATGTCGGCTTTCCCACTTTTGCATATGAAACAAGGTCCATTGAGTAAAATAGATCATGCCACGGCTGCCATTTTGGCTGATCCGGTCGATTGAGTTGGTGTCATTGTTGTTCGCCGAAATGCACCAAAATGTATCAAATTACGTAAGCCTACTAAATTAAAACATAGGCTATTCGAAATCAGGACCCCGTCTATTGGCAAAACGACTTGTCATCAGTAGGGTAAAACTAACCTGTCTCACGACGGCAAAAATAGTAGGGCCTAGTGTATCAATTTAAATGTGCGGATATTTCACACTGTGAGGTATAAAAACGTACCGAAATTTATCGATCATAACTTGCAGGCGGCGATGACGAATCAAAATGTGATCTATGGACCTTGATAAACGCTGCAAACGTCAAATGTGTCGTCTTGTGCAACAATCGCGTCGTCGGCGAATATGTTACGAGACTGCGAGCTGCTTTTTATCGCTTTAAGAATGCACCGAGTTGTTCAAGTGCTGCCGTAAGTGTTACATGTTCGCTTAATTTTTGATCGCGTTCTTACTACATGTATGTCGTGTCGTGTCGGACTTCCCTGCACATTGATTAAAGACCGGTCACGAGTTAAAATGAGCTAGAAAAGTTTCGGCTGCAGTTGCATGTAACCAGTTACAACAAGTTCACAACACGTAGGCGTCATGCAACAAACAGTGAGTCGTACTAACAAGTTGCACAACACGTCTAGGCCTACAGTAAATCGAAGTAGGTCCACGGCGTTTGCACCAAAACAGGTTTCACCCGAGATGGAGCTTTCGTAGCCGTGTCCAATAAAAAACGTCTGTTTCTTTGCCAAATAACTGGCATGACACGGCAACTAACCGTTCTTATTCAAAGACAAAATTGGCTGCATCAGACATTGTTAAATCACACATAATTTTTTCCTTGCACCAACTTCCTTTACCCGCCCGGAGGTATTCTGAAAACAGTAAACAAATTTATTGTCATAAAATCAAATACCAACAATTTTGACAAAAGTCGACTAAAACAGCAAAAATCAGAGCAAAAAACTTTAACAGTTTACAAAGCTAAGTAAGGGCGATATGAGTCAAAACTCGAAAACGGCAAAAATGGTTTTGAGGCGATATTATCGCGTGTTGAATTCCAGACTGGCCCTTACAAGACTAGCCATTTTAAATACTTGAAATAAGAATTCAAAGACAGAAGTCGCAAGCCGAAACAAACACCAGTCCGTGCGGACACCACGTATATTGCAGTGAATGCCAATGCCCATGGTAGAAAGATGCGTCCAGGAATGTCTGAATTTTAGTCTATCGTTCTGTCTGCGTGTGCGCGCAGTGGCGTGACGTCATAGTGACAATGACGCCAGTAGGCCAGCAGCAGTTTATGCATTGCCTGTGACGTCACCAGCTGCAACGCTGGCAGCGTGCCATGGTAACAGCAAATTACAGCTATACAATATATAGGCCGTTACTGTTAAAAAAGAAAAAAATAGAAATATTATTGTCTTAACGGCAAAAATGGTTTTAGTGCGATATTATTTTAACTTCCAAATTCACTGTGCGTTAAGTTACATTGAGTAAAAACTTACATAACGGATATAGGCCTACGCATCCTCACAAACGGCTTTCACAGTTTACAAAGCTATGTAAGAGCGATATGAGTCAATATTTAAAAACGGCTTTTACTTAGCTTAGCTTGAGACCTATTTTGTGTCAATTAAGTAGCCTATTTACAACGGAGTTTTGTTTAAGATATAAGTAATATTTTTCAAGTGTTTAGGATGGCCAGTCTTCTAAGGGCTAGTCTGGAATTCAACACGTGATAATATCGCCTTAAACCATTTTGCCGTTTTCGAATTTTGACTCATATCGCCCTTACATAGCCTTGTAAACTGTTAAAGTTTTTCGTTCGGATCTATGAACGCGATGAGTGCACGAATACTGTCGGGCCACTCGGGTGCAAATCGCGAACACCCTATCACTAACCAAAGCAGCCTGCTGTTGAATCATTTTTGCACGAGTATCAGACAAAAAAGTGCATTCCTTAAATAAGTTCGTTATTAATAACATCATTTACTTATCAGCTTCAACGTCAAATTTCTCGGTAACACTGTTCATTGGGCGACTAAGGAATATGGCTGTACGTGCTTTAGGAAGCAGCGTTTCGTTTATAGCCTGTAAGTCTATGGCATTGGTTAAGCGTGACTTGCTTGGCGGGATTCATTTTCGACGTTGACCGAGAGAACAGAAGGATTACTGTCAGATCGGAGTAGTCGCGGTAAATCAGAGATTTGAGTCGTAATGGAAACAGAAGTTGTAGATAATGCATGATCCTAGCAGCAGCACCAGTAGCAGCAGCAGTGGCAATGGCAGTGGCGCGCTCAATTCCATTTCGATCAAATGGTCGAGTGGGCGCCGATCGACCCACCCGGCTTGTGTACCATCCCGCGGCATTAATAAAGCATTAGTGTCGGCCGGCACGCAAAGACCTGCAAACCGTCGTCGTGACTGTGCTGGTGGTTTGATAGAGAAATATTATCCTTGCGGGACAAACACAAGTCTTCTACTATAGACTCTTCACTGTACGTACGTCTCACACTAATCCGTCGATATAATTTGATATCTCGTGCCGGCCGGCCATCACCGTACACCGCCAACCAACGTAAACCTGGAATGAGCTTCAAAGTACAATATAATATGGTTACAGTCTCTTACAGCCAATGGGATCTACTTTTCTGACGGCGACTCTAGCAAAATGTTAGTTGAAGCGAGCTATAATAATACAGCACCAATAAGCATTGAGTTGACTTCGATCTTGCTAGGTCGACTCAGCCTTCTACCTTCCATGGGACGGTAAAATGAGTAGTAACTCATTCACATGAGTTACGGAAGGTGGAGACCTTGGTACAGCTGACTGGGGTTGCCTAGCCGGCCGCTGCGCCAGCCTGTGTCTGCAGGTTGCACGCGGTGGCCGTGCGGCAGGCGGCTCTAGTTAGTGACGAAAGCGCATTAGAGGCGTGCGCATGCTCGCGATGATGCGCTATACAAATTAACAACCTTTACTTTTACTTTTGGAGTCGAAATATGGAACAACATTTCGATTCGGCTTCAACTAGAGGCCGAAAGGACACCACCTCGGCACCGTCATGCACTCTCGGTCTTCAGGCAGCTTCGAACGACTTTTCTGTTTCGTCAGTCACACCTGAACCGACTCATTTCACGTTATGTATTCGACTTTTACTAGCAATAATTTTGTAAACTTACTTAGGCCACGGTAAACCAGTAAACCACCGAAATGTAATTTACATACATATTTATACGTTGAACTCTTCTGTGCCGACAATGATTACGATGTAGATTGATGATTGCAACGTCAACGACGACGGCCATGACAAAGCCTTGAGCGGCTGTTGCATTCTGCCGCGTTCAACAATAAACTAAAGTTGTTTACGGTATTTTGGCAGCTATATAAAACATTTAAAAAAAGTATTTTACACGTATAACGACCTCTTATCTTCAGACTGTTACTGTGTGCAATCGTGCTAAATATTTTCAAACATTTTGCAAATGTTTTAGTGTATAGGCCTATAGCTAAGCACTGTAAAATATTTCGACCAGGTTACAAATAAAATAACTGCAGCCGGCTCATCAGATCGTCTGTGATGCTGTAAAACATGGAGTTGCAGCAGTCCAAGCGACATGAAATAAACGTCTGGACCAGCGTCTTGACGGCGTCAGATGACATCGATCCGACGAGCGGTCGGAGCTGCCGTAGCTGCTAGTAGCCAGCCACGGCGACACACGGCAGCCACCTGTGAAGACAGCGTCAGCTGGCTGTCGACGATGACGCCGAGGTTAGGCGCCGTCTCCGAGACGTTGATACGCGCCGACGCCACCGGAACCTCCGAAACGTTGACTTTCGCCATGTTGCGTTACGCCGACTGGAAGCCCTCAAAGTGTGAACAGCAATTGACGAGATGAACAAAAATGTGCAAAATCAACGTCATTAAGTTCATTCAACTACGACTACCGTTTGGCATAAAGAACACTACAATTGAATGTAAAAACAGTTGGAAAAAAAACAATATGTATCATTATTAGCGACGCACAGAAATATTTCTACGAAAACATGTACACGTTATAAACAACACAATACGTGTAACAATAATTGAATAAATGTACACAGACGATCGTCGTTGTTGGTATAATTAATTTACTTGGGAGTTTATATGCACCATACATGCAGGAAATGTTTATGCCGCCTAAATGGATCAATGCGAAAACTATTTAACTGACGCATAACAAGCCAGAAATTGTCATACAGTCGATAAAAATGCACAGAAGCTGAAAAAGTGACATTCGTCGTTTTCAGTGTAATAATATAATTAATTCGTGTGAGAATTAGAGGCCAAGAAGATGCATGACTGCGTGGTCTATCGAATACTGAACAGCGACAGCGCTACAAGCGACGTCAGTTGCGTAAATTTCCATTCGTTCGAGCCGGCCGCGGAGGACGGAGTCGTTAAATCAACATTCAGGAGTGTTTCGGCGCGCGAAAGAAGCGTCACACCGGCGGCCGTAAAACAACGAACTGGCCGAGCGAGCGTATGTAGCAATGATGACTCTGACCGTGATGATAATGATTATGATGACCCTTGGTCACAACGTGGCACGTCCCCAGGCACGTAACAGACGTCTGCGCTCAGTAGGACCGCTTCCCCCTTCAAATGGCGTAACATTGTAAGAATTCCGGTACAAATGCAGGTTTGGGTGCAGCCGTCATTATTTTTGAGCAAAATAAACGATGCCAGTGTAGGCCTGTAATAAAACGAGAAATTTGAGGTAATGCTCACGAGACGCGCGATAGCCCACAGCAGTTTCTCTTCACAGGTTGTCTTGGTCTGTCTCCATCCATTTTGTCGCAATTCACTCTTAAAGTGTGCTTCGCAGCCGAAAATCGCCAAAAATTATTAAAACCTTTTATTTTAGAAATTCAAAGTCGTCTAAGGTCGTTGAAGCTTATCAATGTTGATTTCCCTTTAAACCTCGTCAGCAGTTCTTACGGTAAGCAACAAGTCTATGTTTATGCAACCGTTTTCGCGCTAGACTAGCCAAGATATGAAAACGGTATGAATCGGTGCCCCCACCTCATTCAGTTCAGGTGGCAACTCCCACATTCCCAAAGTTCACACGGCGTATAGTGTCCTATACAGGACAGTTTTCGAGTTGCTGTTTCGCATCACCTGGATGGACTGCAGACATTTTACGGGCGCATTGCTTGCGGCGGATCGCTGTCGCGGTATAATAGTTACGACCGCGCGTTGCAGCCGGCCAGTTAGTATGCAGTAATAATCATAATTATTATTCGCATTTTAAACAGCGTCCAGCGTTTATTAGCAAGCGACGGGGCGGTCTGTGGAACAGTAGTGTGCAGTGCAGCTGTCCATGCCAACTGAAGGAAGTGACAATTAGACCGGCCTTGTGCTGGCTGTCAAACGACGGATGACGGTGTAGGTTATAGCGACGTCTTCTTGATGTCGCTCAGTCGTCGCATTCATCGTGAACAGATCGGATGCTGCAGTTCGAACGTTTGCTTGACTTGAGACGGCACGGTTTGCTGAATACACTGTACATATTACGCTATAGCGATTTCACTTTGAAATTTAATACGTCTTATGTGTGGTCGCGTCTTTCGTCGATCTGTAAGTGCAGTCGCTGTTTATATATTACGACAGATTTGATAAACACGTATGCACTTCTTAATTGTAGAGGCTAGACTGCTGAAATTGATAGTATGATAACATAAATCATCCAAGTAGGCTACATTGCTAATGTTTATAGAAACTTATTAAACAGTGTTTATCTTGAGCTTTAATTATTTTTCATAAACATAAGTTGCACTATGTGAACTATAAATAAACATAAACGAAGACAGGCTACATTGTATTTATGGGACAATAGGATAATGTGCTGCACGACACTTGATTACCGGCGCCCAGTTTGTTCCAGATGTCTACTTTGTCACATAAACAAAACGGTGTGCGTTTCACGAATAGTTGTAGCGGTCGAACATTAAATAATAAAAGTATTATTTGCAAACTATCACACTATCTAATACGGTGTCAGTCAGGCGAATCATGACGTTAGCGAGTTAGCATTTTGACATTTAGCCAATTGCCTTGGCCGACTCAGCTTGGCCATTTCTCCCTGGATAGACACAATGAGTAGGCCTAGTCTACTTCTTAAGTAGGTCTTGGAGCCAGGAAAGAAAACAGCGTGTTCTCCTGGCCTATTGCCTGCAGGGCATGTACCAGGTAACGAAATCGTTATACCATCTGGGTGCGCTCGATTATTCTTCTCTTCTGCATGGCATATTTGTTGGTCGACCGCAGAGGTCACTTAGATCGACATGCCGCCACACTGCAGTTGGCGTGTAAGTTTATATAGTCCCTCAGTGAGCGTTCATATAACTCGGGACTACATAGATTTACGCGTTGATGCACGGCAATAGCAGCACCACAGTAATCATTTTATCATTTCATACCATATCTATTTAAACAGTTCTTACTACGTTACGGTTGTCTTGACGTCTGACGACTTCAGACTTTCGAGAAATAATGTAGGCCCTAATCGAAACAGTTTAATACATCGTAAATTCGTAATAGCCAATAGCAATAACCTTATAAATACTCGTCCCGTGTATTGTGTTGGTGCTTTTTGTTTCTTCATAAGTTATGAAAAATTCCTCGAAATACAACGTGTTGACGTTTTGGCAACCGCTGCTGCCTTCGTCGGAACGACTGTCCACCAGGTGTCGCTGCAGCGGACAGTAAGTAATCATAGATGTGTGGAAATTGGTAGAACCCCTCGTCTCGGTTCATCAACTTGGCTTCTTCTTTCCTGATGTGTATCTTTGAACCTCGTCATAGACTGGGACCGCGCCAAGGTGATCGATAAACAAAGCAACAGGATGGACCGGTGGATCAGGGAAGCGAAGGCAGCAGTTGTTGCCGAAACGTCAACAAGAACAATTAGGCTATAAAGGTTGTATTTTGAGGAATTTTTCATAACTTATGAAGTTATGTTTCAACCTATGAGTTTGTTCAAAGGCTTTTTGAAGTTTTTGTTTTTGTTAGCGACATAGGCCGATTACAAATGCAAAAAATAGGACTACAAAAAGTTCGCTGGTTAGGCCTACTTTTTACTTAAATATTCAATACTACGTTATATCGAACAGAAAAAAACTCCAATATCGCCGTTAAAACAAGACAAACGCATTTCAGAAAAAAATCGTACTATGTAAATGTAGCATAAGTATTAAAAACGAACAAGTGGAACATTTATAGTTTATCGACATTTAGCAAAGATTGGCGTGATGCTGACTTTTGTACTTACTTCTTTTCATGATAGGCCTACACGATTTTTAAAACGTAAATTTATGTATTTATTAGGCTACTTATATAAGGATTGATATATAGCTAGGACCTATAGAGCTCTGGACAGCACGTCGAGCACTGCCGCTAACATGTAGAAAGAGATCGATGCAGAGAAGAAATGGCGAGCTGTAGCAGCTGCTGCTGATGCGGGTTTCTGTAGTGGATGATGTCACAGATGACTGCAAGTTAACTCAGCGATACGCTTGCAGTCAGTGTTGACGTCATCAACACGCAAACCTATACTACAAGTTCTGCCAATCATCGATCTGCAGTAATCAACTGGACAAAATCTAACGATTTATTTTTGGACGATGCTGAACAAGATAAAATGATATATAGGCCTACAGTCTAAGTCAGAAAATTTTACTCCCCCTACATGTTTTTAAATTTTATTTGCAAATACTAAAAGTTTTAAACGTTATTTCAGACTTGTTTTCTGAGTTTAAATCTGCTCCAAGCTACAAATTTTATCCAATTAGTTCTAACTTTGACCAAGTTATGTCATATTAAGCGCGATCACATAGAAACTTTTTGGATTTTACTTCAAGGATTACTGCACCGACGTCACGCATATAATGTGTAGGCCTACTTATTTCAAGTTATTTGAAAAGTCATTTCCCATTTTCCATTTTGTGTAAAACCGCTCAAGTGTAAGGCCTATACTTAGCAACGAGCTCGTCATCGGTGCCTGTCGATCAGTGGCGGCGCCAAGGGTGGCCACGGCCCACCATTTGAGGC
>Ga0209367_1011164_pt1 | contig 11954 bp, 4 predicted proteins | sample WorMetLIZISLAND2_FD_187412 | JGI IMG/M metagenome (GOLD analysis project Ga0209367, IMG submission 187412) | Marine gutless worms symbiont microbial communities from Max Planck institute for Marine Microbiology, Germany - Olavius geniculatus... ... | reverse complement strand
AAATAGGGCGACTGGAGGCTGGTGTTGTTGCTTGGAGCTGGTGGTGAACACTTCGAACATTCACAGTGACAATGGAATTCTGGCATTTGATCATGATTATTTAGCTGTGTTGTTTCAACGATGTTATTAAATTGGTGTTGTAACCGGAACATTTTTGAATGCTGAAAAATCGGTAAACGGTCATGTTAAAAAGTCTATAACTTTGTCGCTTTTTAACAGAATCAGATTTTACTTGGCAGTTAGATGTAGAAGGTTTCAGTAAAAAAGGTGCAAAATTTCATATTAAAATCCCAAACGGTTGCTGAGAAAACGGCGAAAAAATTTTGGGGTCCACTTTTTTCTGCCGCACCCTGTAGAAGTCGGCAACGGCTTGAACCAAAGACAAGAGATAGTGGTAAATTTGGGAACTGCGACGACAGCGTTCGTTGTTCGTATATATTTATACACCGTGTCCGGAAAAAAATTCCAAACATTATCGATTGTCACTTGAAAAAAGGACATCCAATTTTAACAGTTTTGGTACGTTTATTCTCGGCACAACTGGCCATCAAATTAGCGTTCAATATTTCACCTCACCCAATGTCTGTTTCTGCACTGCCTGGGGAAAACAGAACCAACGACATATGAGTTGAAATAAAGAGAAATACGCCAAAAAACATCCCCAACCTTAATAATTGTGACTTTTAAAAACTGACAGATTTTCGTAATTTTTGGTGCAAACATTTTCGACACTACACGATGTTTCATAAAAGGACCCCTACAGCTACAATTGGTACAAAAATTCCATGTAAATTGCTCATAATTTGAGTAAATTATGAAAAAAAACAAAAAGGGGTCCTTTTTATGAAACATCGTGTACTTGCCATCAAATAACCGTTGTAGTTCCCATCTTACCAAATGTCTGCTTTTGCACTACTTGGGTAAACCCTAACAGGCAAAACGGGATAAAAAATGCAATATTTCGCTGGTTTTGTTTCCCCAGGTAGTGCAGAAACAGACAATGGGTGCGGTAAAAAAAATTGGAGAGCTATTTGATCGCCAGTTGTGTCAGAAATGTTGGTGTCAAAAATGATTAAAATCTGATAATTCTTTACGTTACGATCGAAAATGTTCGGGATCTTTTTTCCCGACACTGTGTACTGTTGCACTCTCTATCCGTGCATCGGCTTACGGTCGTTGCCGTTGACTCGTCGTATGGTGGTCGTAGATCTGGATTTGTGATCCGCTGCCGTGAATTAGCGATCCGCAACCGGCGAGCGAAGGATGGACACAGACGGCGATCATGTCAACGCTTCAGTAAATCGGATTAACTGTTAAGTCCTCCTGCTCTGCGCGCGCCCCGTGTATAAGCACATACTCCACTGGCACGATTTTTGCAGACTTGTTAAACATCAACTCGTACAACGACAAACAGTAGGCCTAAGTTTAGCCTACGACATAATTGACATGTCACGATGCTGAACTATGGATTCGTCGTTATAAGTTTTCGATCTTATGTGAATGTATAAGTAAGTATGTAGGCATTGTATACAGTAGGCCTACAATGTCGACGAAAATCGGCCTAATCTGCGCGAAACGTTTTTCCAGACTATCGCGAAAGCAGCACCCCATCTAAAACATTTCTACTTCTCGTTTTGTAGGCACATAGAACGCGTTTGAGGTTATTTTTAGAGTAGAGTTAACGCGCTATACAAATTACTCACTTATTTACTTATACGGACGTACGAGTATTTGTTAAACAACAAGTCGTACAAGAATATGTACTCAATCTTTTTTCTATATGCTGCAGGTTTGTCGTAGGCTCTCGGTTTTTTTGCACAGGTGTTGTACATCGTGCGGTTGACCTTGGCCTTGACCTTGATTCATCCCGCATCCATCTGGACACATTGGGGCACAATCCGACGCCATCCGTGACTGTCATAAGCTGCCACCTTTACTTCCTCGCAAATGAGCCCATCTTTTGTAAGTCTACATATCGAAGTAAGTGAAACTTAAACTTTGGAGTTAGTAGTAGGCCAAAAAAAGATGAACAAGCGGGCTCTGGGACAGAAACGTGGACAGCGGACAATGTAGCCACTACAGGAACACCGGCGGGAGTTGAGACAAGTCTATTAGACTACATCAGAGTATATTATAGTGTAGGGTTAAGCCACCTGTGAGACACAGGACTAGCCAAGCCCGCCCACGTGCTTTCGTTGCAAATACGTATAGCACTTTAGGACGTTTTATCGCCCGGTAGGCCTACAATACTGTTCTGTGCTCAGTTTCTGCGAAAAACCAGGTTGTTCCCAACTTGTCCGGAAAAAACGTTCTTGCTCTTTAAATGACTTTAACAGATTTCGAGTTTAAATAAGTGTTTTTCGTTTTGGGGGAAGACGTTAATGTACAAAAAAGATATGACACATATGCGTAGATCATCTTAGGCTATATACACCGTTTTCCCTGTCACGTCGTTTTCTAAAAAAATTATATGAAAACTCCAAAAAACATAACGATTAGAATATGAAATTAAATATCATATGTATGTAAAAACCGGGGCCCGGCTGGGGCACGCAAACATCACGTGACGATGTCATTCGGTTCCTTACATGTAATTAAAACTGCATAACAAATAAAGTCTAAAAATTTAATTCTTCTCGAATTGATTTTCCAACAATCTTGATTGCAGGCTATCCGATTACATGCTGTATTCAGTCCACGCGGCAAATTTTTTGTGTGCGGACAGGTTGCATTACTTTAATATCAATAATTCTTATATAATCCATGTCACATGTAGCCTACTGCCAATGGCAGCGACCGGTTAAGTACGTGGCGTGACCAGTAATATAATAGAAAGCCCAGCTGTCGTTAGGCTGGACCGACCTTACCGCTTGTATACTAAGACATGCGTCCAACTTTCAGTCGCGAAAAAGCGATTTCCCAGAGTGACTGCAGTCCTATACACGCTATGCCGACGCTGCTATATCGAAGGCTACAAATTAATGCTAAGATACGATACGGTAATTTAGCGCACGCAGGTGATGGCTGCAGGCAACAACTTTGCATTGAAAATTGCGGCCAAACCGCTACAGCCAGATTGGTTACTATTGACATCTATAGTAAATAGTCATCGCCCTATCCAGCTGTACCATCGTTGACCCCCTACGACGTTCGGTTACAGACAAACGACAGACGACAGACAGACGACAAGGTAGTCTTAATAAAGGCTCCACCTATCGGTTGGCCAAATAGCAGGTTGTTACTTGTATTTGTCACTTGTCAGAAAAGTTGTCAGAAAGCAAGCGGCAGTTTTTTTGTGGCTCCGTGTATTGAATAAAAAAAATCAGAATGGCTCGAACAGCACATACGCCTACATCCGCCGAAGAAACGCTGTCGCCTGAAACAAATAATACTGCCTTTATAATGCGCTGTAATTATACTTGCAAAACTGTGTAGGATACTAAATTTTTCGAATCGTGTAGTGAAAAAAAATTAGAACACCGCTCATAAATCTATTCTTTGTGCTATCTTTGTGCTATCCGTATGCCGACACGTATTAAAATTGGTGGAAATTTGATGAATTTCTGACAAAAACAATTTTGCACGGTTTCTTAGGACACGATGTCAGCGCCTTTGAAGTCAATCGATACACTGCAGAAGATATAAAAATTAATTTATAATAATAATTATTATTATTATGTATAGGCTAGTTGTTACTGACCTGGTCAGATTGCGTCTAGTCGTCGATTTGCTGGCGACTGCGGGCCAACTAAAACACTGACTGGCCCAACCGACCGACTACGCGTCCGTCGACCTTCGCAACTGCGTGCGTGCTGCTGTGTCCGTCCCAACGCGCTGCTAGTACTACCTTCTTCTGATTTTAGCCCAATCACGGCACTTCTATATCATAAGGCCTACTTATGGCCAATTCGCACCTACGACGCAATTTAACTCAACTTAATACCTCGTTTACACGATCAAGCTGGCTCGACGAGCTAGCTCGACGAGCTGCTATATGTTAGCTGGACGAGCTAGCTCGATGTCTGCTCGATGTCTGCTCGATATTTGCTTGATATTTGCTATTTGCTATTTATTTGCATGATGATTGCTTCGTGTAGGCTATGCTTTATGCATGCTTCATATTTGCTCGATGTTTGCTTGATCGTGTAAACGGGGTATAACTGTCGGCGACAGTTAGGCTACTGTAAGTTAAGGCGCATCGGCATCGTAAAGTGGGAAGTCGAATTGCCGACGCGACTCAATAGTTTCATTACTAATTATTAGTTAGGTTAGATTGAGTTGTGTTTTATACGGTTACTTTTTATTGTTCTTTTTTTCTGCTATCGTTTATCGGTAATCATTGACGGACCAAGTCGCCTTGTCGTGACTAAAGCTAAAGGCGCGTACAGAGCGACGCATCTAAACCGAAGTGAACTGACACGATTTGGTTTTTGACGAACTGACCAATGATGGGCAAACAGAGTGAACCTATATGGTTGACGCGTACGTGAGCGCAGTCACGCAGGCCATTGACGCCTTTAGACGGTGCCTACTATAATGCAATACTGCTTGCCTATCGGTCAGTTCGTCAGAAACTAATACTCCGTTTACACGATGAAGCAAACACGAAGCAAAGATGAAGCAAACGTATTCAATATACACGTGCACGACGTGTGCAGCTCTAAGTTTGTTTTATGTTTGGTTCCATGAGGCCTGCTTGATGAATGCTTCACGTGTGCTTCATGTTTACTTCATCGTGTAAACGAAGTATAAACCCCAAGTGTAAGTTCATTTCCGTTACGTCGCTCTGTGAGCACGTAAAACTAATACCCCGTTTACAAGATGGAGCAAGCATCAAGCAAACATCAAGCAAGCATCGAGCAAACATCGAGCAAACGTCAAAAAAACGTCAAGCAAACATCAAGCAATTAGAGCACACGTTGTTCATGCACTCGTATTTTGAATACATTTGCTTGATGGTTGCTTGATGTTTGCTTGATTGTGTAAACGGGGTATAACACGTTAGTGGCACGATCGTAGCTCGGGCACTTGTCAAGGGCGCGCTACGTGTCAAGCAGTGAGAATCGTGGTCATTGGTTCTGACGGATCGTGGGACGCAAGGACGTGCTCCGTCAGCCCAGACACGACGTACAGCAGCACCCGTCGCAATACCCACACGAGACGGATCAATAATATTCCACCAACGAACGACGACGTTCTTTCACCGTCTACAAACGTCTGCTCGACTCCCACCCCCGCGAATAAACACACTTTTATGCGACAACCCTTTTATAGATGGTTAAAAATGTATAATTGCTATAGCTTTTCATAGAAAACCCATCTCAGAGCTACGGAGCGTCATCCGCCGTACGGGATCACGCGGTGTCACTCATCTGCCACCCGACACAGGTGAACGGGACCCGCCTTAACCTCAGCCAGAAAGGCCGGTACTCGATTTACCCACCCCGGAGGGACGGAAGGCTGAGTTGACCTAGGCGGCTGGTTACATACTGAGATGGTTTACCTGCCCGCAGACAGTCACCCATCCAAGTACTAACCCGGACCGGCGTAGCTAACTTCCTTGATTGTATAGAACGCGTTACTGCTACGCCAAGCCAGAAATGTGAATTGGGGGCCTTATCAACAGTACTGAAACGTAAACGTGTACTTGTGTCTTGTCTGGAGACTTGAGGACAGATCACGGAAAGTCCCAGTGATAAGCCTATCTGATTTAACAAAAATATGCCCGGTTATTGGGGCGCTGGGCCCCCTGCGCCTCATCGTCTACACCATTGCAAGCCTCCGTGAAAAACCAACAATACGTCAATGCAGTTCCAACATACTATGCGGCCGTCCGCCTTAGAATTTCAAGTCCCTAACGGCCGCCTTACCAGATGTGTGCTATCTAAACGCGGGTAGGCCCTATAGTCCGGTATTTTGGGTATTTGTCTGGTCGAAAAAAAATATACGCCAAGCGGCACAGGCCGCTATTACACTATGTCCAGTATTTTTTGCATTTGTTAGTATTATATATTTTTTATTTCTATTATCTGTTGCAAATTAGCCGAAGCTGCCAATATAGGCCTTACTGCATGACATAGACTTCGGTTAATCTGTTTTTCATGGCACACGTTTCAATTTCACGGTTTTTTTTCTACCACTGTTTTACTTTTTGTCGTGTAGGCAGTTAGTTTTCCGCAAAGGGGCTTAGTGGGGTTTTTGTCGTGGTTGGGCTTTGTTTCAGGGGGTTCTGTCATATGGGGGATGATTGCTCGAGTTGAAGACTTAAAATCTGTCGGTCGGCGTGACATTGAGAAGTAAATAGCGGCGTGATTACAATTACAACACAGACTGAGAGAAGAGTGTAGTGTAGTCATTATACACCAGGTGAATTACTGATCATCATTATATAGCCAGCAGTAAAGTAATACCATGGACTTTTCTATACCATTATTACCTATATACGCCCAGAAGACGGACCCTCTATAACTTTGAGTCAGAGTCAACTTGTGATTACTGTTACGCCTATTGCTACATTTTATTCTGTATTAAGCCTATGTTGTTGTAATAGCGGTCGAGGTAGTCCAGTTGCTCGGATTTCAATTATTTTCTTTACTTCATATAGGCCTATAGCAATTTTTTCCGTTTCATAAGCTACTACTATTAATTATTTTCTGATTATCGTTTGTTGCGTATTTCTGTTCGTCCGTCCGTGCTATTTTTTCATGTGGACCTTGTTTAAATTAGGCCTACACGAAATGAGTATTGATTGATAAGTGTTCCAATCAATTATCGAAATATGACAGTGACTTTTTGTCCGGCATGTGTTTGGTCGTGTAGCATAGGAGGCGTTTAACAAAAACAAAAGATCAATCTTTTTATCGGAAAATCAGCCATTAATATTTAGCAAGATATTCTGCAGTGTGCAGTGTTTCAACTAGGAACACAATTTTGATTGGATCTCGACTTTTTACAATGTGATGCAGTGACCAGGATATAGGCCTAACGGTAAAATTAGAATTTTTATGATGTACCCCTCTTTCACGCTCTCGTTCGTGAGGAACCCTCTCAGCCAGGGGCACGAAGTTTTGTCACAAATAATAGATCCTTGGGGCAGCCCAGGGTAAGGATTTCGTGATTCTAGCTTGCGCTGTTTTGATACCATCGCAGAGTGTGACGGACAGATGGACAGACGCTTAAGCGATGGCTAAGACACGCGAAGGATTCGGCCGTCGCGCGTAAAAATGAAAATCTGTTAAACTGAGTAAAAGATTTTTTAAAAATTGTGTTGCTGATCCATAAAAATGTTATATTACGTGTGTGCAAAATTTTAGTTGATTGCGTGCAAGTCCATGGTTGTTATTTTAAGATTTTAGGGGGCCTCCGTGGTGATTTTTTTCGATGAAGAGAAAATGTTCAAACCGTCACATATCACGACCAGATACTGATCCCTTACAGTCAGCACACACTGCATGGACTGCAGAAAGAAGAAAACTCGATAACAGTCTGTGATTAACTGTCAAATGTTCGCCCCGGGAGACGAGCGAAGCGACTAACTCAATTTCGCTTTTGTTTCTCGCCGTTCAGCCAATCCTCAGCCATACGGCCAATAAAGCCTTTGCCCGTTTAAGGCGCTGCAACATCTGAGACAAGATTACATAACCCAGAAACACACTACAACGACACTATTTAACATCACACAACATCGCAAAAAATCGTACTTTGTTTTATTGCAGTGTATGCGAAACCCTGCGATAAAAGATAGCCTAAAACTATTCTGCAAACTTCGCTTCGATATGTAGGTTCAATAAAGGGTAAACGTAGCTCCACGCCGCGACCTTCTCCAGTTGTTTGTGTTGTTTTAGACGGTGCCTACATGTGCGACAAAAACGGATCTACGACTCTACATCCATCGCACGAGACGTCACTAGTGCGATAGCGCTGCCAAGCCCAAGTTGATTGACAGCTGCACTGTTCGTATCCCCGCGCTGTTTTGTCGTATGCGAGATTTTGTCGCACACACCTTCTTAGTTTATTTTCTTTCGTGGCAATAGTTTCCTTAGGTTACGTCGGCTAGCAGTGGGGACACCGGAATATTGAAGATCTTCGCGCCTCCATCGGTCGGTAAAGCCTCAGCCTCCGGTACTTATCATGCACATTCAGCAGCAATTACCGTTCGATGTATGATAGAAGGAAGCGACTTTTCAGGGGGGCGATACTGTCTTAGTACACTGGCGTACAATTTTTTTCCAGGGCAAAATGCCGAGGCGCCGAAGGCATCGAGAATATAGACGCCGCATACTTTATGGCGTGTGGAATCGGATTATTTTAACAAAATTTCAGATGCGAAAACGCTTTTGGAAGCAGCATTTTTTACTAATAGGCCTATAGCAAATGAAAAATGCCTATTTATCTAATTGCGAAATGAGACATAGCAAACAAATGCGCATGTTATTTAATGACGAACTGTAAAAAACGTTAAACACCTGGAAGTGGGTGATGTACGATGTTTTTTGTTAGTTTTTCTCGAAATATCATCGGCAACGGATAGAATGTTTTGCCTGGCATTCTGTCCTCCGTAATGATAGGCTCGCGTATTCCCGAACCTCGGCGCTTCGCAGCACTAAGAAGCGGCAATTGGTAAGCTTAAACCTATAGACTGGACGGCTAACGTATGCAATGAAGATAGACTTGATACTATAGTGCCTGGTGACCACAGGCGGGGGTCGACTTCAAAAATCACACCAGGGGTTAAGTCGGGGCAATATTTTCCCCATTTCTTTTTCGTTTTCGCGTCTTTCGTCGTCTAATTCCCTAATTTCCTATAGCTAGTTGCTTTTTCCGTGTTCATGTTTTGTAACTGTTTTGCAATTCGGCATCTTTTTCGTTTTTGTGATGTTTTTTATTGTAAGCATGTGCATTTGACTAACAGTGTATTTACTTCTTTATTTATTTATTTATCTCATTTTCCCGCTCTCTTTTTTACTTTGACCTTTTTAGCCCTTTCCTTCCTACCACTTCAATTTTTTCGCCTTTCCCCTTTCCCTTTTTTTCTTCCCTAAATCAGGACGCATTTTATACTGTGAATGAAATAGGCTAGATTAGTGAACCTGCAGCAGGCAAAAAAGGTAAGCCTATACGTCATACCCGGCGAAAAACCGCCCTGTTTCCTATGATTATTATGTTGTTTGTAAGTTTTTTCATTCTCAAGGAGGGGCCTATGCCCCGTATAACCCAAATTCCATTACGCCGACTTTGATTTTTTGACTTTGTCATGATTTGTATCCGCGAAAAAGTCGCGAACTTTGACGCAAAGTCGGCGTAATGGAATTTGGGCTTATACACGCCTCTGACACCGGTGATGTCAGTGCCTATAGGCTAATGTCGTTGATTTGGGCGCACTGAGTGGACGGGGTCATTGCGGTTGACAGGCCATCCATTAGGCTGAAGACTCGGTGCAATTCCCAATGAGTCGCTATAAAAACCAGTAGGCCTATTCTCGCTAACCAATGGTTGCAATTCCTCATAACTTATCATAGGTCTATCTTTGCCTCCTTTTAGGCTATTCCCAAGTTCCCTTTGCTCACCTTTCAACCGCCTTAATTTCTCCCTCTTTGTTTCTTTTTCCTCTTTTTCTCCCTTTCCATTCTCCGTTGTTTTTCTTCCTATCGTTGAAGTACGCTATAGTGGGCAATTTACAATGATTTTTCTTTTAAGATTTGTTTTCGTTTATTTTCTCTCCAGCGGCGTCGTGAACTAAAAGTAAGCGAGTCAAGAAGTTGCACTTTTCCGATAGACAGGTTCTGCAAATTTTCGACGAAAAAAACTATAGGTGCTGAAAATTACAATTTTGCCCCTAAATGATCCCAAAAATAGGGGGTTTCAGCGCAAATTTGACACTTTTGGACGAAAATTTTCCGACAAGAAAAAGATTTTCTCGACATTTTTCCGACAGCCCAAAATTTATAGCCCCTGCCCTGCCTCGACGCTGTTTCTCCCCACTTTCAAAGAAGAAGGGAGCAAGCGCAGTGGTCCCCTAATTCGCTCGCGATATAGTCCATGGCTGCCAGTGGCGCGCACAAGGGGAGACCCGGTGCCCTCAATCTCAATTTTTGGTGTTAAAATAGATGTTACAGACACGGGGAAACAATTAAAATTGTTGCCAACAAATCTCATTTTTCAAGGCTATGGTGCACCAAATTCGACTTCGGCCTGCGGTCCCAGACCCAGCTTGGGAGCTCACATCGCTCCCACAATTCTCCCTATGGTGGCACTTAAGTTTTCTTCTAAGAAGAGGGTAGGTAGAAGGCGGAAGGGAAAAAGGAGAAAAAAAGCAAAACGAGGGAAGAGAAGGGAGCTCGCCCAGATCACATTTCTGGCTACGCCATTGGTGGTCGCACCGGTCGCAGGGTGACTGATTGTGGCTAGCAGACGATCTATTAGCTTACCGTATTGCAGACTGTCCCGCGCTATCCACGTCCACCAGCGGTCTGTCGGTACTGATTATGGACTAATTGCAGTCACAGCACTCTCTCGGTCCAAGTCCGTCCGTTTCAATCAGTGGGTCAAACAGCCCGATCTCCTGATGCTCAGCGCGGGATTAAGACATTGAGGGGCCATAAGCCCAAATATTCTGTGCTACCGGACTGGCGTAGCAGGATCTAATTGTAGTGGGGCACTTGAGGGGTGAGGTATGAGGAGGGGTGTCCACTCCCCACGTGGGTTTGGGAAGGGTTCTGTGGAGGGCAGAGCCCCATCCTCAGAAAATTTTCGGATTTTTTTGTGTGAAAATGACGTGCTTTGGTGCATTTTTGGCACTATTTTGAGTAACTGAGTAGGCTCCTAGGGGGAGGGCACGTGCCCCCACCCCTCCCTTATGGCAACGCCAGTGGCTATACCTAACCGGTGTCGCACACTGTATGTACATCTGAAAGAATTTATAAACATTCTTACGAAGTCTGTTTTGTCGGAAATTTAGGGAGCTTATATTGCCCTCCCCTTGTACAATTTTTCGAAATAACTGACCACTTCAGGAAGTTCATGAATCGACTGGGAGGTAACCAAACTGCGGGCCAAGGAAAAAAGGGACTTGAAGAACAGGAATGGGAAAGCAAAATAGTTAAGGTAAAAAAACTAGAAAGAGAAAGAAGAAAAGAGATAGAAAAAATGTAAATTTATTTATTTTATTTATTTATTTATTTATTTATTTCATTTATTAAATTGCTAGATGGAGCGGGAGTAACTTCTGCTTTTGTCATTCTGTACTAAGCGTTTGCTCAATAAGTTTTTCTGGCAAAGATTCTCAACAGAAAAGCGCCTTCACGCGACTTTCCAAAGCAGCATTTCAGTGTCCAAAGCTGAGCTTTTTAAACATGAGACTGGGCAAATTCGTCCTCCAAAGCTGAAGCCTTTTCGCTAACTTTTACCACTCATAAATATGAATGTTTCATGAAGCAAAACTGTGCAAATTTTCAGCGCCGAGGCGGGCTCCTTGAATACATCACTGGTTATGAAAGCCGCAATAGCCTATGAAGACACAACTCGACTCAAGCTTATCTATTGAAGCACTCAAACAAATTAAAAACAAACTGCAACCGTCATAATAAACATCAGAAATCGTTTACGACCAACTATCTCAGATGCTGTTGGAACAAAGCAAACTAAAAATATTTCTGAGAAAGTCACTACAGCGTGTCCCAAAAAACCATTCCCGACATTTTAGTGTAGCTTGAAGAAAAATTAAGAAATTTTAGCAGTTTTTAAACAGCCTTGTCTTTATTGCTAAATGGCATGTTACAATACTATGTATATCGTCATTGCATTTAAACTAACTATTTACAATAATATGCTTGCTTTTGTTTACAAACGTCAGAAGTGTATCTGAAACTAAACATATTGCAATTTTAATGTGAAAATTAGTAAGCAGTTCTTTCAAAACATAATGTTATGCATAAGTATTATAGTGATTTTAGTGA
>Ga0209367_1011163_pt1 | contig 11954 bp, 7 predicted proteins | sample WorMetLIZISLAND2_FD_187412 | JGI IMG/M metagenome (GOLD analysis project Ga0209367, IMG submission 187412) | Marine gutless worms symbiont microbial communities from Max Planck institute for Marine Microbiology, Germany - Olavius geniculatus... ... | reverse complement strand
TGTGCGTGTGCCGCATTCGCGACAGTCACACACTAACAGTAATAGGCACAGAACTAAGTAATTCAATATGCCTACTGAAATTTCCGTTAGGCCTAATGGCTATTATGTTATAAGTTTAACCGTTTTATACATTGTAAATTAGGAGTTCCGATTACATAGCAGACGGCCGCATATTGTGTCGGCACTCGGTGTCGACATCTTTTTTGCTTAACGGCAGGTTATTTCATACGTTTATCGTAGCTAATTATTCTTAGCAAGGCAAGCCGCTCCTTCCAGACCGTGCATGCGTGCCAATTATGACAAACGTGCGACATTTCCAGCCAGGTAGACCAGAATAAAATGTAGGCCTACACACTGCCCCTTCTTCCTGATCCGATCCATGCAGCCTTAGGCAACCAAACCGCTAGTCAGGGAGATGAGGACCGAGGGAGAAAGCTAGGCCTACACACCCTTCAAAAAGGTTGCAGCACGCCGTGACCAACTCCAAATCAATCCACAGGCTCCGTTGTAGAGGTATACGACACGTTTAATTTGTTAAGCACTTAAACAAATTGCATGTGATAAAGAATCACAATAACGCGTCGTCTTTATGTCCATATCACTTTGAAGTCATAACTATTTATGGCAGAATTAAGTGCAACATTAGACATGCTAAAACATTTTGCACGACTACAGTTGACAGAAAGACTGAAAAACACGAAAATCAATCGTTCAAAGACGAACGTAAATAGGAGTACTTTGGATATTAACAGATTTTTAAGCTGACGTTGTCGACACAACGTGTGATCGTTTAAAAGCGAACCAGTCTATCAGAGGGTGGGAAGGTCAACAGCTAATGACCAGAATGCTGCTGCAGCTGCTGCTGGTGCTGATGCGTTGCTACGTAACGAATGACGTCAGAGCGGCATCATCTCTCACGCATCCTGGTCACGCACGCCGTCTATCGAGCCACGGCTCCACGGCGCGTTGCCAGCTAACCGCTAATGGTTGTCGGGCGGGCGCCGTGTCACGTGACACGTCAAATGGACCCGGATGACGATAATAGCGACGACGGCACGCCACCGCTTCATCAGCAAGCGACCGCTCGGCCGCCATGTTTGATGACGTCATACGACGGCGCCAGGCAAAGTATCGCGTGACCCAATGGAATCAGTCACATGGTCTGCGGAGCTCTGGTCCTGGCAGACTGAGACCGGTACGACGTACGCCGCACGTATATCCACTGCCATAAAACGTGCGTGATGTCGACCGCGGCTTCTGTGCTTGCGAGATGATGGCAGGCCGCTGCGAATCAATTAATATTTTACCTGACCTGTCTGCATGTCGTGTCGCTGCGTCAGTCAGTCTCATTACAGCTTCTCATAGCATATACGCGAATTACGTGCGCACGTGTTATCAGTGGCCACCGGCCAGTAGTAGAACACGTTTATTGCTTACCGCCGACCAACGAACGAAAAAAGTAATATAACGGCATCAACTGTGTCCCCGTTGATCCCTCCTCGCGATATTGCTCCAAAAGTTACATGGGCAGATTGTAAAGAATTTTTGCAGGAGTGGTGCAAAAACAAATCACTTAGCGTAGCGTTTGGTGGCGAACAGGATTGCGATCTGGGCGCAGAAAGTTTTACCAGATTTATTATGTACTATTGTTAGGCCTATTTTTACAGAGAGTTAAGAATAAAATACAGTCCTCGACGAAGGTTCAAATTCTCGACAGTGTTTTGTTTGCGTACTTAAGCCTGCATTATTTAGAATGCACGTCACTGTAATTCAATTGCATATATTACGAGCTACAACTGCGGCATGCAGATAAAAGTGTTTTAATAACAATACAAATTTTAAATCACAAACTGTATAACTTTTCATAAACATATCGACGACAAAGCATGCGTTCTCGTGCCACATTTTTCACTTCTGCTATCTCGTGCTGAGTTTTCCGCTTCCGCGTTTTTAGTCGCCCCAGTCGTTTGGGCTCCGAAAAGTAAGAACAAGTCGCTAGAAACTTAGTCGAAATATCATGGCTGTTTTTTTTCCCTCATATTTTTACTCTTATTGTAAACTTTCAGTTGGATAGCAATACCTTAGAGTTACCAGATGGCGGCATAAGAATGCAAACAGTGGAATAAAGCAGGTTTGTGCTCTTCGAGTGCTTAATAATTATGAACGACCAAATGTCCGGCGTATCACTTGCCGAAACTTAAGGTGCGTATAGAACGACTTAATACCCCGTTTACACGATCAAGCAAACATTGAGCAAACATCGAGCAAATATGAAGCATGCATAAAACATAGCCTACACGAAGCAAGCATCAAGCAAGCATCGAGCAAATATCGAGCTGGCTCGTTCAGCTAACTAGAGCCAGCTCGTCGAGCCAGCTTCATCGTGTAAACGGGGTATAACTGAACTGAACTAACACGGTTTAGTTCTTGACGAACTGACCAACGGGCAAGCAGGGCGAGCTCATTGGTCGTTGGTTGACGCGTACATCAACGTAGTCACGTAGACCACCATCGCCACCGACGCCGATAAACAGTGCCTACTGCTTGCCCATTAGTCAGTTCGTCAAAAACTGAACCATGCCAGTTAAAATAAATTCAGTTACGTCGCTTTGAACGCGCCTTTATTGTCACAGAAACGCTGCATGAAAATTGGTAAAGCCGCTGGAACAGAAATCCTTTCGCGATACTTTTTCTTTCAAAAAACTGCGTGGCTGACAAGCATTGATTCAGCTTAGCGTTTCGGCAAGCAGATGCGTACCAAGACATAGTATAGAAGTGCATCGTATATGCAGGTTTTACACCTGTTCTACGTGTTCGTTCGGTCTTAGACTTATCACGCACGCTATGCATGTTGTTGCCAATCTGCCGCGTGCGCTGAGCTATACCGACGAACTGCATGGCTCTCTGGGGAAATTGTGTCCGTAAATGCCCGCAGTGCGTGCAAAAGTTTCGTAAGTTTCTCAGCTGCTTCGCAAACGACGACGCGAAGGCTCGGTCGCGTGCTGTCGAATTATTGAAGCTGTCAGGCGTTAAGACCGATCACAAACTAACTACTGTACAAGCGGTAATTAGCCGGTGGCTGCAAGCGCTGCTGCAGTCGTTGCAACGACGGTTGCACGCTTATAATGGGGTGTTTACACGATCCAGCAAACGTCCAGCAAACTTCCAGCTAATGTATTCAAAATACACGTGCTAATGCTGGACGTTTACTGGACGCTTGCTAGATCGTGTAATACCCTATAACAGTACCGGCAACAACAAGCTTTCTCGCCCACTGCTGGCAACGATTTTATATCGCCCTTCGTTAGCTGTGATTTCGTTAAGAAAAATCATTTACTTGTACAATTTCTGCATAATTATAATATTTAAACCGTGTTGTAAATGTTTGACCTTCATGTGTTCGTGTTTTGTATTTTGGTATTTTTATTGTGACTGTTTCTGTGATTTTTTAAAATGTTTGTAATGATTGTATCTGTAAATTATAGTTTGACTTTAAATTTCAGAATTAACATGTGGATGATTGCATCAAACACGTCAACTAACTCCCGTTCAATGTTAGACATTGTCTTACTTCTTCGAGCAAAATTTTCAATGGGCGTTGAAGTTTGTTCTCTCTCTGTACAAATAGATTCAGCGGTTAGATGATAATTAAGAGTGTCATGCAGTTTCCTTGTTGATCTTCTTTTTGACAGTTCAAACGCCGCGGCGCTGTGGCGTCACGCGAATATGACGTCACTCGGCGTAGCGCTGTGCACCTGAGCTTACCTGGTTGCCATGACTACGTGATTACATTCTGCCTCTGTGTGTGTACGCGTGTTTACCTTGATGCTGGCCGGACGACGGAGTTTTACGTTCGTGACTTCGACATGCAAACGTTCAAAACGCTCCACCTTATCCGAGTCACGCGCAGGAAACGTACAATACAATGCATGACGACTGACGACGTACGGCAGACTATTAACTGTGTCATGAACAACAACGGCAGTTCAGTGCAAAATAAAACGCATAACATTTACCAGATGTTTTTTCGGTTTCGCATGCATTTGCGGCCTGACACGGACGTCTTATTGAAAACCAACTAAGCTAACTTAACAAGCAATTTTTTCACTTTTTTGGGTGCACTAGTGCGACAGACGGACAGGCGGTATCACCTGTTGCAATAGCCAGGCTCGGTGTTGCCTTTGGCTTTCTAGTGCGACCACGGAATGCCAGTCATTTTTGTTCTCGCTTTAGTGCTCGTTCAAGTTGAAAAAGAAGGTTGAAGATAGGATATTGCTTTTTATAGGAAACCTATCTTAGAGCTACGGAGCGTCAACTGCCGTATGGAATCACACAGTGTTACTTGCTGCCCGAATCAGGGTGAACGCGTCCCGCCTTAACGCCAGCCAGATAGGCATGTACTCGATTTACCTACCCCGGAAAAATGGACAGCCGAGTTGACCTAGGCAGCTGGTTACATACCGAGATAGTTTACCTGCCCGCAGGCAGTCACCCGTCCAAGTACTAACCTAGCCAGGTGTAGAGCAACTTCGTTGATCAAACATAACCACGCCACCAACCCGACGGCCGTACTTGCGAAGTCTATACACTGGTCCAAAGTTAGCGTGAAAACCCGAACATGTGTCTTGCAATTGATTGACTTCTTGTTTTTAGGCGAAATCGCTCTTGATGCGAAAGCGATTGCGCCTATTCTTACACATTTCTCCGTAGCGTGGTCCGTATCTTAAACTTTCGTCTGTCTCTCACATTCGTGCAGGTGCAGCAGCTCATTTTGCCTCGATGCCGACTTAACAAGTAGGTCCTATGACCGTGGGGTTTTACCGGCTGCTGGTCCGACGGTCTGGAATTCACCGCCATAATTATGAACTCAGAGATTCGGCGTGTGATTTCGACGGCTTCAGAAAATTTTTTGAACCAATCTTGTTCAGTTTCTGTTAACGCATTAAAAGTTTTCTTTTAACGTTATGCGCTATACGAATTTACGTTTTGCATACTTATTTTGTCCTGCTTAAACCGTTTGAGAAATTTAGATGCCCTTTGGTAGGTACACTGGTGAGGTCTACCCGGTGGCATACTGTGTCAGATGGGGTCGTTGAGTTTGACGCCCAAGGAAATGGAAAATTTGAGTGTCAAACCCCTCGCACATTGCAGCCAAACATTCAGTTCTGTGTTGCCACAATGGCGAATGCAGACAAGAAGTTGGGTGGATTTGCCAGAGCGATTCCGTCTTTTGCCAAATCACTTCAGTTCTTGTCATCAATCCCTTTACAAGTTACATGTAGTTGTTCATCGTTTCACGTTTTTAAGTTTTTGGTAAAGCGTCAACCTTGTCATTTTATAGCCATATCCAGTCCAGCATAACGGTCCGTACGCGGAGCGTATATTAGGATACAATTAGCATAAAATGAGCTTGCAAAGTGGTTTAGACGGAGAATCACACGGCGGCTAGGTCTATAAATACCAGTGCGATGGTTACCATTAGTAGTCAGTTGGGATAGCCGACCGGATGTACCAGAGGCTGGGCTTCTTTATCGCCATACACGCCCCCACTTAACTACTAATTAGGCCTATAGTGCTGAGTCGCCCGCCATGGAAACACTGTGGTTTCGTCCTTGCCTGTCAAAAGTGTTACAAAAATATAGTAAACGTTAGAAAAAAACTTTTAGAAACCTTAAAAACGCGTTTTATGGCTGCCGGATAAATATCCTGTGCCTTAGAGAAAATACTCAAATTTTGTGCATACATACAGAAACAGAACCAACACAAATTAAATTACATAAGGTTAAAAATAACATTTTAACTAACAAGAAATTTGAGCTAATGCTCACGAGACGCGCGAAAGCTTATAGCAGTTCCTGTTTTCCAGGCAACTGACGGTGAAGATTTGGTGATTCTAGCTTGCACCGTTTTTGACTGATCCACCCGTGTGATAGACAAACGGACAGACGGACGGACGTCAGACGGACAGAATTGCGATGGCTAAGACGCGCTGAAAGCAGTAGCTGCTTTCGCGCGTAAAAACGATATCACAGCATAACTTCGAATTTTCTAGTCGCTTTTTACAAAGTGACACTAGAAGTGTGTAAACTGCAACATAAACTGAACATAGTCGGCAACAGGCATAATCAACTGTTTAAAGTAAATAATTTAAAATGAAGCAGTTACGGTCGATTTGCGATAGTAATCCAATCGACTCAATTCGATTCTTATTCGATTTGCTAAGACCAGAGCTTCGGTGACTTGTCCTTAGACGTGTGTTGTCTGATATTTTGTCATATAAAATGTTTAAGAAAAACAGATGTCGACGCCGAGTGTTGACATGATATGCGGTCGTCTGTCTAGCTGCTAAACGTTTCAGTCGTCGACAGAATATTACAATTTCTAGTACAATGGTTACTTACTGATAGGCCTATAGCCTTTGTTGAAACGCCTTGGTTTCACGATTACCTTTAAAAAAACAACGACGATTTTTCTGTCACCTACTACTTACTTTAAATAATTAACTTACTTGCTTACATACTCAGTTACCTAAATACCCAGACATCCCGCTTCAGACAGCGAAATAAAGTGTCAGCTTGTGCTGTAAAAATTGGTAGTCCGGTGGCGAATGTCTGATGGCGGGATGCAAGGGCCGCTGATGTGATGAGATGAGCCAATGGATAGCTAGCTATGGCTTTGTGGTGTCATTCTGTCGAGTAATTTGCATGCAGCTTGGGTGGTCAGCGCTGACATGTAGTTTCCGCGTTCAGAGCCAGGGACACGCAGACGTGTTCTGCATAGTCAACGGTACTGAACGCCGCCGCCCAGTAGCCAGACGCTAGCGACATCCTTTTATTGCTGCAGACACTCCCCGCGTGCAGGCGCTTGCTTGCGCCACTGAATTCGTGCCCTTCATTCTAATCCAGAATTTCGACGGCGGCGGCGGCGGCAGCGGCGGTACCATCTGGCGCGTTTGCGACCGCCGAAGCACTTCAGCTGCCGGTTGGCTGTCTGCTGTGCATTAATTCCAGCGTCAGCCGCGCAGCTTGCTGCTATCACGAAAAAATTCCCGCCCTAACACAACTTCTTTCGACCCTTCTTCTGTTTACTCCGTGAAATGCAACGTCTACATCGACCAAACTGTGATAGCAACAACGAAAAAAGAAGCAACAAAAATAAAGCGAAAAAATATGAGATAACTCGAGACACTTGAGTTGATATCATTGAAAATCGGTAACGGATAATCTTGAAGTCAGAAAAAAGTCAAACAACAAAATAAAATATAGTGGATCGTCGAGCGATAGTGCATATGCGTGTTAGCTTGAGAGATGGCTGAACCAGAAAAGCATCGTTCAGTGGCAGTCAAGTGGTAAAGGATTAATATAAGACCACGGGAAAAACAAGAAATCTGAGCTAATGCTCATGAGACGAGCGAGAACCTATAGCAGTTCCTGTTCGCAGGTTGTTTTGGTATATGTCATCCATTTTGTCGCAATTCAAGCTTCTGCAGGCGAAAATTGCAAAAAATCACTAAAAAAACTTATTGTTAGGGTTCAAGGTTCAAGATGTTGATACGACTAAAAACCACCTCACCATTGCTTGTTATGATAAACAACATGTTTGTGCTTATGGGCAATCGTTTTCACGCTAGAGAAACCAATATTGGAAAAATAATCACTTTTGGGGAAGCCTTTTTGACAACCTCGTGCGCAGGCCTCGTTGAACGTAGGGGTCGAAACGAGGACTGCTAAAATGTACATTCAATGACTAAAATATTATACGCAGGTTGTTTTGGTCAATCTCCAGCTGTTTCGACGCAATTCGCTGTTGAAATGTGTGTCGCAGCCCAAAATCGCAAAAAAATCACTAAAACCTATTTTGGCGGTTCAAGGTCATTCAAGGTCATCGATGTTAATACCACTAAGAAGTCCGTTGCTAGTGCGTGTTATGATAAGCAGCATGTCTGTACTATCTGCAACCATTTCGACGCTAAACAAGAAAATAGCGGCAAAATAACGTCTTTTTAGGGGTGGTGCCCCTTTTTCTCCCTTTCGTTCATGGGGACCCCCGTCACGCAGCGGCATGAAATTTTGTCACGAGATGCTAAAGACTCTAAGCTGTCATAGGGTAAAAACCAAAAGTCTCTGTCAGACCTGGTTTTGGAACCGTACAGAAACGTGACACCAGGACAGACAGACAGACAGACAGACAGAATTACCGTAGCTATAATACGCGCTATAGCTACGCGCGTAGTGGATTTTTTAAAAGAAAACCTTAGATAATCTTATTTGTTGCAGTTTGAAAAAAATCATCGAGAAAGCAAGGAATGATAGAGTAAATTGCAAAAAAACAGACAAGTTAAGAAAAAAACAATTAATGGAAGAAGTTTGCATTTAATTTTCAGCGAAGTTTGTTAGGTTCATATGTGCTAGCCCATGCTTTTAATTTTTAAGCTGTTTCAAAAAATTTATATCTGAATATGGTAAAATTTTGTGACTGTCTTACTGTTTTTTTTGGCTTTAGTTTGCGGGAGTGAATGAATGGCGTCACTGTTCTGCTCAAAAGTGTCGTACTTGCCATTGAAAAAACGTTTCGGGTTGTGTTCATTCAACTTCATTGCAATTCAGCGACGCCGGTGACTTAGTCATAAACCCGGCATTTAATGGCTACCGTTACCTTGCGCTTGCAGGACCGCAGTTATCTGCACCATTGTTGTCCTGCAGCTGAAGAAGAAGGTTGTCTGATATTGTCATAATGGCGAATGTTAACAAAAAGCCCAGCTGTCGCTAGGATAACCGACCGCACTGGTTGTCAATGACCTTCAAGGTCATCCAAGGTCTGATTTTTATCTTATTTAGAAGAGCGTATGCCAGTTTCTATTAGTGATTAATAATAATCTTCACACTATCTCTCGCCGTTTCCGAGATATGACAAGTTTTCCTTTGAATTTCCTATCCCCTCCACTCAACCACAATTTCAAAAAGTTCGCCTTGCACTAGATGGTTGAAATTTTGCGTGCTCGAGTTTAACACACGTGGCTAGTTATTCGTGCAAAAAGTTTTCCTTACGACCTATCCGTTAGCCAGACCTACCAGGATACCTCCATTACAGACGGACGGACGGACAGACGACAACCGCGCCGTTCGACCGTTACCGTTACTTAAGTACGGTCAGCTAAAAGGCCATCTGGGGCAAATCCTAACTCTAAATCTAACTATAGGCCTATGCCTAATCTCAAACCGTTATACCGAAAACCGTCATTGGCGTAAACGTTTCCAGGACGTGAGTAACACGTGTGACAGTTTTCATGCAGTTCAAAGGTCAAAGTCACCAGACGTCAAAGACCTCAGGAAAACGGCGCACATATCGCCGCGCAATCACTGCACATTGTGCGTCAGCGTAATTCACTGTCAACGTATGAGTCGTAAGGCATAGTGTAACGGTTACGGTTAAGACGTTAGACTTACGATCGCGAGGTCGTTGGTTCAACTGCCGGTCGAGCCGGCACTGTCAAGAGTTAGTACTTGAATGGGTGACTGTCTGCGGACAGGTAAACCATTTCATCATATAACCAACGCCAAAATCAACCCAAAATTTCAAGTTTTATTTTTTGGGGGTAGATAAATTGAGTAGCACGCGGGGCGCGTTCACCTATATCGGGTGGCAGATAACATTGTGATGCTCCGTAGCTTTGAGATGGGTGTCCTATAAAAAGCTATACCATTAACCATAACGGACGGCCGCATAATCATGCCGCGGTGGGCTCTGCTGGCGCGTTGTTTCGTAACGCAGCAGAAGACGTAGACGGAAATAAGCGACGGCGGCGGCGGCGGCGTTTGGCTGAGCGCTGAGCCATGGAAGAAGTTTTTATACAGTATAAAATAGATAGCATTTTTATATAGGCCCATATAATGTGTAGCATAGTGCGAGGATCTGCATGTGTATGTGGGTAAGCTTGTGTATGGCTGAGCGGTGAGTGATGTGAGACGTCCGTGACGACGCACAGTCCACTTCTATGAGTCGACTCCACCCCACGCCGCAGACGTCTGGCTGATTATACGAGGCGCTGCTATGTCTGCACACTGCACCCCAGCACCGCAGGAATAACGACAGTTATGGCAACAGATATTATGGCGCGTGAAAGAGGATCCGAAGTGGAGTGAGGACAGTTCTACTTCGACGTCTGGCTGATTTACGCAGCCCGGCTCTCTCTCTCCCTTGCACGTCCGTCGACGTGCTCGATGTTTGCATTGGTTAAACCCGTACGCCGACCAGTTACTGCGCGTATCAAAATATGGACATTATGAAGCCTCAAAGTGCTCATGTGTATATACAGTGGACGGTGATAGAGAGCGGAGGACGTGCTCGATGAGGCATAACATTGCCGCGCGCCGGTCAGTGTCGGTGCTGCCGGGTCGCCAGCCCGCCCGACGTGTCCCAGCAGACACCGCGCTGCTCCCGCCGCCAGCTCACATCGTCTGCTCCCAGACATGACTGCACGCTGATGTCCTAGGGACGTTAAAACGCGTTTTGGTAAAAATGAAGTTGGCTTGGGGTGTAGGACGTTGAACTTGCAATCGCGAGGTCGTTGCTTCGACTTCTGGTCGGGACGCTATCAAGGGGTTAGTACTTGGATGGGTTACTGTCTGCGGACAAGTAAGCCATTTGGCTGTAAGGCCTATACCAACACCAATGTCAATTCAGCTTTCGCCCCTTCGACCGAGTAGGTCTGTAGGCTGGGGTTGAGGCGAGACATATTTGCCTGTGTCGGGTGGCAGATAACACTGCGTGCTCCCATATGGCAGGTAACGCTGCGTGGCTTTGAGACGTAAGTAGGTAAGTAAGTAATCTTTTATTAAACAACGGTCAAACGCCATTGCAAAAACAGAACATAACAGAGCATAATCGTTACAATATCGATAAGAAAAAAAAGAAAAAGAAAAAAAGGAAAGAAAAGAAAAGAAAAAAATAAAATGAAATGACGTTTTCCATCAAGAGCTATAACATGTAAAAAATTTTAAAACGACACAAAACATCTGTAAACGTTCGTCATAATTATGCTTTTTGTGACTGCGAGGCACCGCAAGCCAATACGTGACCAGGACTTCTGTCAAGGAGGAATACGTCTTTCGTTGCAATGGCAACTTACTTTCGTTGTGCAGAACTCAGACGATGGAAATGGGAAAGATGGAAACCCGCCAGCACAAAGCCAGGACGCCAATGGCACCTGCGCTCTCCTTATGCACATTTTTTGCTGCGAGTACGCGACCTAGATCATTCTGTCTGGTATAATAATTATGCTGACGGCAGAAAATACATGGAGTTCGACGTTTAGTGTAGTTGATAACTTGACGTGTTGCAGTTGACAGATGCAGCAGAACGTCACCAAATTTCAAGCACAGGATTGCCGTGACAAAAATATTTGAGAGTAAAAAAAGACATATCAAACCTTGATTTTTAAAATTAATTTTAAAAAGCGGAATCGTTTCTCTTTTGTACTAGCCAGGTGGCAGCGAAAAACTGACGGTTTGGCCACAATTTGTAATTGCATATTTTGACTGGGTTTCAACCTTACATCTCCGCTTTCCCTGGGGTCAGGGACCTTATCTAACACATTGTGTCATTGGATTCCATACAACGATCCACCAAACTGTATCTAAATCTGTCGCACGGTACCCGAATGCGACAAAGACCACGCGACTATAGCAATAAATGTACAAAACATCAGTTTATACACTTGTTAACGGCGACATGCAATGAGTGACACATCCAAAACAGCAAAAATCATAAAAAGGTGATATCACTCACCACCACATCGTCTAACTGTCAATGTGCTGTTAAACAATATCACCTTTTTATGATTTTTGCTGTTTTCGATGTGTTACTCATTGCATGTCGCCTTAACAAGTGTATAAACTGATGTTTTGTACATTTATATTTGCTGTTTTATTACAATAACAAAGTTTTTATGTTGA
>Ga0209367_1011162_pt1 | contig 11954 bp, 6 predicted proteins | sample WorMetLIZISLAND2_FD_187412 | JGI IMG/M metagenome (GOLD analysis project Ga0209367, IMG submission 187412) | Marine gutless worms symbiont microbial communities from Max Planck institute for Marine Microbiology, Germany - Olavius geniculatus... ... | reverse complement strand
TCTCTTCCCTGGCACTTTCCCTACCCTTCCTTCCCTTTCTTACCCCTACCCACCCCTCCCCTTAAGTAGGGTCCTGGAATCCAGCTATGGGTCTGGGGGAGTGTTGTAAGCTCCCCCAGTGCATTTCAGGCTTAAAATGCAACATCTGATGGCAACAAGTTCAATGATTATCCTAAGAATCAACTAACCAAATTTCATGCAGATTACACAGTAAAAATTAATCAGCGACAAAAGGTTTGTCGTTAGTCGTTTATGCAGGACTCATGCACGGAAAAAATTGGAATCACAAATCCTTGGGCTCCATAGACCCCTCCAGCACTTCCAGCCCCCAAAATGATACCCCTGCAATTAATTGATTGATCGAATGACCGACTAATCAACCAACCAATATCAATCAATGAACGATGATAGCACATTTCTCATTCTTCTAGCTAACTACGACCACACGTTCAAACGGGTAGTACAGTCAAAATTGCCCTTTGCGTTTTTAATGTATTTTCAGATAGCAAACCTGTACTAAAGACTACATGCATTGCACGGTACCAGTGCAAAATGTTTGATGAGCAATTCGTATTCGATTTTTAACAATTTTTAAACCAAACCAGATGGAAACCAGCTCTGGTATCTAACTGTATGCAAATGTGGTATTGCATACAAATAGATACCGACCAATCACAGCCTTCCTCTCAGTGAAGCTGGTTCAAGTGCACCCATGTGGCAACTGCTGGTAAAGCAGCCAAAAGTTGTGTTTTTCAGTTTGTTCATTTGCTTGCTGTGTATGTATGCAATGTTTTTGCACCTTATTTTACATTTAATAGTTAAAAATTAACAGTTTTTAATGCTCCTATGAGATTAAATGCCATGTTTTGTGCATTCAGTTATCTGCTACAAGTTACCAAAAGGAATCAAGTACTGTGTAAAAGTAGTCTAGTTAAAAATTTAACCTAGTCTGGAGCTATTTATAGTGCTAAAAAATTTATCATCAAAGTTGTTTTTTTTAAAACAATAACTAATAGTGTCAATAAAAAGTTTGATGTATATATTTGTAATATAAATATGAAATCCAATGATATTCTGCAATAAAAAATTTTCGTCGGACCTACCCTTTAAATTGGTTTGTTACTCTGTAATGACATGCTCTGCTAATGAACAACATTGATTAATAGGGCCCGCAGTTTTCCGCAGAAAATTTTGCCAAATTCCGTGGACTAGTCTGCAAAATTCTGTGGCTCACCATGGCAAAATCGTCCAAATTCCATGGCTTACCTTATGTTTCTAAGTAAACTGAGCTCTATACTGTTAAAAAACTTCAGTTGTTGAAGGCTGGCGTTGTGGTCATTTATCCTAGGCTGAGGGTCAAAGAAAATATCTATTTACAATTGTGCAGTATTGCAATACCTATATAGTAGGGCCCACAAATTAAAATAGTTCAGTTTAATTTTTCCGTAATATACTTAGGGCTGGTTTCCGGATCTTTTAGTTAACTGATCAGTTAGTAAACCGTCCGTTAACTGTAACTCGCTAGTTAAGTTTGTGTGCGTTTCTGAACAAAACCTTGACTGGCCGTTAGCTAACTGAATGGTAAACTAAAGTTGCTTAGCAATTATGCGCACAGCGCTAATCATTTCTGCCTAGCGCAGGCGGGCGTCATGAATATTAATGAGTGCAAGTGCTCGTCAGCCAGCCCACAAGCCAGCCAAGCAACTGCAAACAGCCATTTTGTCCATTCACGAATGGATTTTGTAGTAAAATTTGTAGCAGCAAACGTCTCCTCGTGTTTTGAAGACATTGTTAATTTTTTGTCATACGGTAAAATTGTTTTATAGTATCACATTCTTCAATTAACTGCTTGCAAAATGGTACAAAGTTGCGTTAAATATGATAACTACGATCGACGGTTAGCTAACTGGCTGATTTTGGCCAGTTAAATTTTTGCCCATTTTCACCGTTGGTTAGTGCAACGGGAAATGCGAGTTATGCAAATCTGCCAGTTAAAGCTAACTTGACTGGCCAGTTAAGATCCAGAAACCTGCGCCTTAATCTGTTTTATTACATTATCAAGCTAACTATCGTACTAATCATCGGTCATTTCTCAACTTTTGCAAAAGTCCGCGGAAAAATTAAAATTCTGCGGAAAAGGGCAAATTCTGCGGCTCAGCTCAAAATTCTGCAGCCCGTGGAAAACTGTGGGCGTGGGCCCTATTGATCAGTAGCAGTAATAGTAAGAGCAGCAGCAGTAGTATAAGGAAATGAACAATTGAGTAACCTTGAGTACTTCAGTGACAAGAATAGTTGATGCGGAGCTGAATGGAAGTTTACCATCAACCTCACACAGATGTATCAGTATTGTATACGAGCCATACATTATACACCTGCAACAGTAACACATAGTACAGGGTGGGCCAAAAAAAGCCCAGACCTGTTTGAGCATTGATAACTCAGCGATAGTTATCCATAGAAAGGTGTGTTATATGTCAAAAGCTTTAGAATTTTGTATTCAAAAAGGGACAAAGTTGCATAACAAATCACTTAAATATTCTTTGCTTAATTTGCATAAATCTTCGTTACCCCTGAAATTAGGCATTTTGTCTGCACTCTCATGTGCCCGAGTTCAATGAACCCAAAAACTCACTGCCAAAAAGTCCAGATTTAAATTCGGTTAATTATTCAGTGACGAAGCATTGCAACAGATAGCATGGTCACAAAATTTCAGTAACTACGAGCTAAAATGTGTGCTAATCAAATGCTGGGCTCAGCTGATCCTGAACACATTGATTCCAGCAATCAACAAGCTGCCTAAAAGGACTGATGACGTTTATCAATGCAAAAGCTGGGCAACTGCCTATGTCAAATTTCATTTAAACTCAACGTATGTGTTAATTATTGTTGATATTTCATTGTATGCTGAATGAAAATCAACTGAAATTCATGTGTTACTGCCAACTAAGCAAGATTTTAGGGGTGGGCCAGATTTGTGTAAATCAGGCAAAGAATATTTAAATGCTGAGACAGGCAAGTTGTACACTTCTTCCGTATACAATTTCGAAACATTTGGCATATTAAGCGTCTTTCCATCAATAAACATCACTAAGTTATAAAAGCTCAAATATCCATGTTAAATCCATGTGTTACAGTCAAATTTGGCAGAATTTTGGGGGTGACAAATATTTATGCAAATTAGGCAAAGAATATTTAAGTTCAATATGCAAATTTGTCACTTATTCTTTACAGCATTCTGAAACTTTTGACATATCACATGTCTTTCTACCTATAACCATCGTTGAGTTATCAACACTCAAACAGGTCTGGTTTTTTGGCCCACCCTGTATAAAACACCAAACAATGTAAATGTTTCAATATATCTATGATTACTTACTGTCCACACAGTCGTTCCGAAGCAGGAAGCAGGTTCCCAAAACTTCAACTTACCTGACAAAATACAGCTTGTATTTTGATGAATTTCTACACATAATTTACATTCCAATCGACAATGCTACTGGATAAGTAAACTTGTTGCAAATTCAAAAATCTTGTACAAAGAAATCGCAAATCAACATAGCTATGAAAGTCAACAGTTACTCGACAAAAATTTACATCCCTCGGCGGAAAAATGCAAAAAGTACCAGCAAAAGCTGGAGCATAAGCAAACACATTGTACAATGCAATAGCCTCATATATGAGACTTGAAGGTGAAAACTAGTGTCTTGCTAAACCCTGGTGACACCCTATGAGCCTCATGGTTCGAAAAGGCCTTTACATTTCTATGCACTGATCTAAGTCTTTACAAGGCAACTGAGCATTACCCAATGATAAGCATAAGGTTCCATATAATCTGATGCACAGGCTTCGTGCCAGCAACTAAAGGAGGACTTTTGCCAGCTTCGATATCTCCTGCTTTGTCTTCTTTGGTATCCGTCATCATGAACCTAAAAATATCAAATCAGCGTCAACAAAATTATGCTATTTTTATGACGTACAGATCACATTACAAATTAATTACAAACAGACTGGATGCAAGTCGGCAACAAAAATTTGAAGAAAAGAGGGGGTCAAGTGAGATGTCTGCAAAACACACGGTAACTTACGCTGCCACTAATTTATAAACAAAAAATAAGACGCGCAACATATAGCTTTTAATTAATTAATTAATTCGTCTCAATCCCGGCCGTGTAACGATTTAACGCGAATATTTCACACTTTTATCGCACATAGTTTTCTGCCGGAAACACCTTCACATTAAGCACTCAGCATTGAAATGCAAACTAATAAATCGAAACTTGAAAATATGTCAAAGCTTTCTAAGTAAGTAAGATAGTAATTAAAAGGTTCTTAATTCATTAACACTTTCAGTGCATGTAACTCTACAGTGACTTTTTTTTATTGATATTATGGTTTAAACAACGCATTTTTAATGACTGAATTTTAACTAGAATTAACGATTAATTAATCGTTAAATTTCAAAAAGTTAACTATTAAAAAAAATAATCGTTACCAGCCCTAATATAATTTAATCACTAAAGGAAGTCGTACACTGGCTTTCGATTGGCACCGAAATTAATGACCTTGAACGCGAATGTAAAGGTTTTTATGGATTTTTTGGCAATTTCGAGCTGGTCAAATTTTTACTGACTAATAATTTTTGGCATGTTGACGGCTAAGACGACGAAATTATGTAAGGCGCACTCATTTTCCACCTCACCTAATTTATGTCAAATTGTTGCATAATGCTGAGTTGTCTCAAGTAAAGGCTGTAACCAGGCCCGTCGAGAGGGTGAGGTAGGGGGGTTAGCTACCCCGGGCCCCGCGACGTTTGAGGAGGAGGGCCCGTCGTCGGCCAGAAATTTATAAAGTACGCCAGAATGTACCATTTTGAACAGAAAAATTCAGAAATTTTCTCCCCAGAGGGGCCCTGAAATAATGTTTCCCGGGGCCCTACTGTAGCTCTCGAAGGGCCTGGTTGTAACGAGTTAATTAGGCACAAAATACAGTAATACACTAAAATGTGAATTATTTAACAGAATTATAAGTTTGTATAACAACTCGCTTGCAAGTTAGAATTTATGCCAAAGTGTGCTCGGCATACAAAGACGCAATGGCTTAGCCTTAGATGCACGCCAATGGCTGATAGCAGAATCAATGATCGACTGCTCAAATGCATTCACTCATCGATTGTACGTGTTTTAAGCTCATCTGCCAGCTATTTTGTTGTCTGTTGTTTTCAGCATAAAATATTCAATACTTCAAAATTAATAAACCACGTTGCACCTTATGTGGTATTGATGATGCAAAAATGTGCCATGTGATACAAATAATCGCCATGTAATGTAACAATTTGGAGCGTCTGTGTTCAACACGGTAGTGCGTTGACATAAATTACGTGAGATGGTAAATGAGCGCACCGTACATAATATCCTCTTGGCCACCTTTGTGTCAAAAATTATTAAAGTTGGTGTAAATTTGACAAAGTTAGGCCGAAAACAATTTTGACCATTTTTTAGACACAGTATAGTTTATTATTGACACCTATTAACGACGCATACTCAGTCTTTTTGTAGAAACTTTTGCAACTGTACACTGATTTTAGCTATGCCTACACCTTTACGTTTTGAGGTAAGCTGTAGCCTGTAGAAAATGCTGGGATGAAATTTGCGAAATCTGTTACTGCACTACCTTGCAAAATTAGTTAACTCCTCAGTCTCAAAAACGAGTTTCTGCCAATACTGAGCTACCGTTAGTGTTCCGTTTGCTCCGAGCTTCCGATCAACTAAACCACATGGCTAAAAGTTGGCATGACTGGCTATAATTTTGCTTGTCGGGTCAGTTTTTTTTTCTGTGCAAATTATGATCACCGAAAGCAATTTAAAATTAAATGTTGGTAATGGTCGCGGATTTAGGGCTACTAATAAAGCCACGAAAAGTCAGCCGATAGGACTACAGCTTAGTTCGCAATATGACTTCGGTTGCTTTATGCATGCGTAAACATTTCTTACTTGGAAACGGATCCCACTTTTACTGCAGAGGTGCGACCTAACCGAGGACCGTCTAGTTCGCAAAATGCAAAGTAATTGTTTGTCACTGAATAAACATTTCTAACAGCAGCATTTTTTCAAAATTGCAATTAATCTGTTAAGTTAATTTGCTAAAGGTTGTCTCGAGTTCTGAACTGAAGATCAACAAGACTGCTGTCATGCTATGGCAGAGTGAATAACATGAAACAGGATAAATTACGTATGTACAACGTATATTTATTTGCATAACAACCGGCGCTGACAAACGCAGTGCAAACATATGCATCTAAATAATTTTACACCATCGGCTAAACGTCAAACTTTATCATTCACACTTTTGACTTGGGTTACAGTTCTTTGGTTCTTAACGAAGCCAGTAAGTTAATAACTAATTTCTGTAACGACCAAACCGCATTCAGATGTCTGCCACTTTAAACCTTTGTTTCCAATTTTTTTCTTAACCTGAAAAAAGTTAAAGTGAACCCTGAAACCCCTGTAAATAACACTGCAAGCCGGTCCTCAACTATTTTCTAAGTGCTAAATATTCAGCAGTTCAGAACAGCTGAACACAAAATGGTAAAGAGTATCGACCAATCAACTGCCAGAGTTACTAATTAAAATGACACAAAAGTTGCTGCCAAAAACAAATAGATAAGCAACAAAAAATGTCAATTGAGAGGGCCTCACCTCCCTTCCTCTTCCCTTCCTGGCTGACAATGTGCACTTTTTTAAATATGCACATACTTACTTACTTACTTAAAAGTAGCACTCGTAAATTCCACCTGGGGGATCTGGAAAGTGCTGTCATCTCCCCCAGTGGGGCCTGGAGCAAAATCAAATGAATTGCCTTACAAATGAGACCTGGTGACAATGATTCTGATTATTTTCTTGAGTCCCTAATATCAATTTTTAACAAAAATTTCAGACTGCGGGGCTGAGACTCACTTGAATATGGCAGCGCTACATCACAAGGCGCTCCTCCACTGATTCAGATGAAGGGTCTTTTAGCTTGTGCAAAAAGCCCCGGTTGCAAACACGTCATTACACATTTCAAACACAAAACTCACATCTTGTGTTGACGTTTTTTTGTCGTATTAATGCAATATTTCAGGATTTCGGCCACTTATCGAACCCGTGGAACTTGTACGTTACAATCGAAAAGTGCCAGAAAACATTTTCCACAGTGATACAGAACGAAATAAAAACCGGGATTAGCACCAAAGAAACTTCTATAATTCAACATGGAGAATGTCAAAGTATTTATGGGCAACCAATCACAGTACCAATTGAGTTACTAGATCGGTCCCAGTTGCCCGCCCAGTGTCATAATACAAATTATTTCCAAAAATCAAAAACTTCGAAACCGGTTTTTGCGGAGATTTTTCGAGAGGCGGGAAACAGTCCAAAGAAGCGATTAAATCTTGATGGCAGTCCACTCCACGGATTCCGAAATCCCGATATTTAAAGTAATTTTAAATCTCACAGAAAATTTTAAGACTACAGCAGCAGATAATTGTGGGATTATTTCCAATGGGGTAAATCTAATAATGGAGCACGATGTCACTTTAATTACAGGGGTAACAGAAACTGATGGCACTGATTACAGTTAGCCAATCGAGACGTCCCAGTTTCTTGGTGAAAGTAACCACCATATCTTGACAACCGACTACGATTTGAACCAAGTGAGAACCGAGTTTAATACCACTGGGGAAAATTAATTTCACCAAGAATGTGTTTGTAATTTAATGCGAGAGACACGCAGGTCACAGCAAGTATTTACGTCGGTACAGAGCCGCCAGAGCCACAGTGTCATTTCACAAGTCCTAGTTTCTTGGCTTCTGTCTCGTAGATGAGCAGCCGCCACATCTTGACAACAAAAACCTCCGCTTCATCATCCAGCACCTGGCACATACAATAGCATGATTAAATCACCCATCCAAGTACTAACCGAGCTCGGTGTTGATTAACTTTGATGCTAGTGCAACCAACAATGTTATCAGCTAGGCCAAACCACCAAACAGCAAATATGAAGGTCATTCAATAATATTCCAGGACTGTTCTTCTCAGTAAGAACTCAGTGACAGTTGAAAACCAAAACTCTAATTACGAAGTACATTACTTACCGCAGTTTCATTTATGATGTCATGCTGTGACGTCATTATAATTAAGACATAAATGATGGGCATTGACGTTTGGCAAGGTCAGTGAATAATCAAAAAATTTTCTTGTTACAGAAGATGCAGAAAGTGCTGAAATTTATTGCAGATTATCTGTCAGCATGCGTCCGGAAATTTCGACACGGAGCCAACAAAAACTTGATGCTACAGGTTCAGGCCGACTTTTACAACAATGGGAACATTGCAGTCAACTGCAGGGACAATATGTTGGAAAATAACATAGGGCGCAACTGTTAGAATTGTGCGATTTTCTGTCGTTGTATAAGAATGTCAGTCCTAGAATTTACTGAACGACCCTCGTATTGCATGCTAAACTAGAAGGCGCTCATGAGAGTGCATATCTCTGCCAATGTAGAAGTTTTCACAGGAGGGCGCCACCGTTCCTGCGGGTTGTGTATTACACACGGAGATGATGACGAGTCAACGTGTACACAGACACACAAACACACGGACAGAATGACCAATCTCATATTCTCCTCCAATGTTCACTTCGTTCCATTGGTGGAAATAACTAGACAGACAACACTGGGCCTGTTAGTACTTGGATGGGCAGGTGTGTAATCAGCCACCCAGGTCAACTCAGCCTGGCCATCCCTCGGTGGGTAGGCGCACGTAAACGGGCACACTGCGTGCTGCACAGAATCGTGGTCTGACGGTGTGAATTGATGTCTGGCCGGTGTCAGAAAATGGAGATAAGCGATGCCCTATTGGCCTTACAGTTCAGGAAAAACTATTTCTACTTTTTACAGTGCCTCAGGCACGTAAAGAAAGAAAATGTCTATCTCACACAAGAATTATATTCCTTATGGAATTTTAAAAAAAGCACAGCAGAACCGCTGCAGTTCAGAAAAAAATCACTAAATTTGTCAAACAAAATAACTGAAGGTCAAACGAGACAAAAAAACTGAAGGTCAGATAAATGGGAACAAAAAAGCACAATTTAAATATCGGTACTAAAAGTACCTGAATACTCGATATTTGTCAGGAGAAATTCCCTGGCAGACAAACAGAACACTGTGACAACAATTTTCTCTGCGCACATAGTGCCTAATCATCAACATCGATGCAGAATGGTCAGTAAGTGAATTAGTGAGTAAATAAGGAAAAAACATGGTTCTTCATCAAAAAATATGAAGTATACGCATAAACTATCAGAAAAAATTTTAACACCCCATGTAACCAAACAGTCCATTACAAAGACGAAAAACGATAGAGATGCTGGCGAGAATACAGATGAGTAATAACACACAAATATTCACCACATTTGACCATAAAAAGATAGAACAAATAAATAACAAACAGCCAGATAAGTGCATGACTGATTGATACGATCATAGAGAAATGAAACAAACAAACAGACCATAGAGATGTCGGCGAGAATACTGCTGGGAGAGCTGTGTGAGATGACTTTCTTGCAGATGAAATCAGATAGAGTCGGTTCATCTTCTCCGATGTATTCAACGATCTTCTTGTTGACCCATGGCCGAATACGACGGTCCATCAATGTCTGTTAATAACAACAACTACAATAACTACAACAACAGCTAGAGCAACAGAGAATACAACAACAACACTCACTGGTTCATCTTCCCAAATGTACTCTGCAATCTTCTTATCACTCGCGGCCAAATACGACGGTCAGTCAACATCTATTAACAGGTTGACATGACTAGGGACCCCAGTTTTCCGTGGGCCACGGAGTTTCGAGCTAAGCCGCGGAATTTTCCCTTTTGCTTGGAATTCTGATATTGCCGCAGAATTTTGAAAAAGTTGAAAATTCACTGGCAATTACTACGATTTTTGACTTGATGACATTTTTTATCAGGAAAAAAATCAAACTCAAGTGCCAAAAGCTGTATGGGCCCTACTAATAGCTTACAAATTTTGTATATTAATATATAATTTCTATATTATCGTAAACAAATGCAACACAATTTGACAAAATGCACTTTTAAAACAAAAAAAGATATGTAATCTTCTTTGTACGTTGCTAGGTCACTATGCCAGCTGGCCCTTCAAAAACTTAAGACAGAGCTCATTACGCGCAACAGCAGCTACTACTGTAGTGCCTCTTAGCCATCGCAATTTTGTTTGTCTGTGCATCTGTCCGTCCGTCACACGAGTCACACGTCAGTCAAAAACGGTGCAACCTACAATTACCAAATTTTCACTGTCGGCTCCTTGGAAGACTTTAGTTTCAGGAACCGTAAAGCTTATCCATAAATTCGAAGGTGGTCACCACAAACGAGGGCGTTAAATGAGAGGGGGGTTGGCAAAAGTTGATATATCCAGCCGATATGATGTTAGCAGAGTGATAGAGGCGACCTCTGGTGAGTACAAATAAATAAAACACTAGACACTATAGCCGCAGGTCATCTGGCGCCTTCTGGTGAATGACTTAGACTTTGTTTTACTGTGTTTCAAACATGCACCCAAGCTGTTGCGCGTTTCTGTTTGCATCAGCAGATCACTTGTTTTACTTACAAATGGAAGGCTGTTGTGAGCTGCGGAATTTTGATGATTTTGCCGCGTTAAGCTAAGGAACTTTGCAAACTGGCCCAAGGAATTTGGCCAAATTTTCCGTGGAAAACTGTGGGCCCTAGACATGACTACTGGAATAGCTATGCAGTATACAACACATCTGATTTGGTAGAGGAACTTGCTAAAAATTCTCACGTGTATGAACTTTTGAAAAAAAACAAGTATTAAAAAACGACCATTCACACTGAAGAAAAACACCTATATCACGTTGACCATGCCCCAGTTTAGAGAAAATACAAGCCAATAAAGATAGGCTAATACAAAACACAAACTAGACTGGGAAACTCAGTCAACTGGGTTCTGACATATATGCAGCCATCCGCCTGACTGACCTTTAACACTAGCTCTGGGGAACGATCGCACCAATTTACATTGTCATATGGCTTTGGACCGAGCCAATCAGCCTGAACCTCAGATCAACCTTTAAACAGCTACACTCCTCATCGACAATTATTACTACTCAGTCTGAAAGCTGATACCCATTTTACCATACAGTGGAGGGTAGAAGGCTGAGTCAACCTCGCCGGTTGGCTTCGTACCGAGATGGGTTTACATGCCCGCAGACAGTCATCCATACAATACTAACTGGGCCCCCAGCCCAGTGTAACTTCATTGATTCGACTCAACGTGATACTGCTATGTCACGACATTAGAGCTGTCAAGGCGTTAATTTTTTAACGCATTAACGCAGTGCGTTAATTTTTTTAATGCATTAACTAACACGTAAATTAACGCACCCTGTCCCGCCGAGATGGAGAGTAGGAGGTAAATTACCCCGGGCCCGAGACGTTTATGGGACCCGCTTGCAGAATATAGAAAGTTAGAAAAATGAAAAAAAGTTTAAAAAGCACATATAATTTTTATTTTTTAAACGTATTCAGACTATTTACTATTTAACTATTACAGTATTTTATTTTAACGGTTAATTGCTTGAACGAAAAATTTCTCCTCTCCCGTCGCCTATTCTTCTGCTTACCTTTTTATTTCTCTGACTTCTAATACATGTACTTGCTGCCATTATGCCTTGAAGCAAAACGTGTGTAGACTGTTGAGCATAGTGTTCAGAATTTTTTACGTCCGCAGGTAGCTTATGGGGTGTTTACACCATCCAGCAAACGTCCAGCATTAGCACGTGTATTTTGAATACATTTGCTGGAAGTTTACTGGACGTTTGCTGGATCGTGTAAACACCCTATTAGACACAAACGAAGATGTTGCGCAAATGTTT
>Ga0209367_1011160_pt1 | contig 11954 bp, 8 predicted proteins | sample WorMetLIZISLAND2_FD_187412 | JGI IMG/M metagenome (GOLD analysis project Ga0209367, IMG submission 187412) | Marine gutless worms symbiont microbial communities from Max Planck institute for Marine Microbiology, Germany - Olavius geniculatus... ... | reverse complement strand
GGGGGTGATAACGCGGGTACAACTTTTAGGGGGCACCGCCCCCTTAAAATTTGGGAGTGCAAAAAACGTGCAAAATTTAGTACGTTTTACGACAACTTTCGAGTTTGACCGCAAATATCTCTGAAATGAATAGAGATATCGACAAGCGGTAAACGGCGTTATCAAACAGAGTTAATTCCGCGTTGAATAAAAGAAATTTCGTGAACTTTGGTCCACTAACACCAGAGATTACGCGGCTAATGTTTACCTACCCTAAGTCAATAGTGCGCGTTGTGCGTATGCTAATGCATTTGTGTGCATGCCACGTGACTTTGCTACCGGGGGAATTTCACCCCTCTAAATTTCCCCCAATCTGACTTAGGGCGCCGGGCGGACTCACGTTAGGTTTTGCCCCAAATTTCTAGTTTTAATTTTTTTTTTGGCTGCACATAAGAGGTTCTTTAACCCTGTGTTGGCCATTCGACCAGTGTATTTTCATATTGTTTGTCAAATGTTATACATGTATATTTACTATGTGCTGGTTGATAAATTGAAATAAATAAATAAATAAATAAAAATGAGCATGCGCATTCCGTCCAGTGTCTTCGGACGAGATTTTTAAACCACGGAAGTCTCGGCGACGTCGGACAACACTTCGGACGATGAACTCGGTGCGTGTAGCCACAGCATAAGACAATCTACTTGATATCGATGCGGCAAGGTTGCTGACCCTTTTCGACTGACAAAATGCCAAACGTAATGTAACGAAGCTAAAAATGCCAATTTTCTGACCACACCATTTATAGTGAAATAGTGAAATCATAGTACAGCATGCCCAATGGGATAGACGTTGTTCTTGCGACTCTACGACGTACGTGCTAACTTATTATTCACTAATGCACGGTTTACACTTAACAGATAATTCAAAGAGCTACAAGTTGTCGTATAGGCGTTTTGTGCTATTGTAAAGAGCAAGCCGTCATTTTTACATTGAACAATAGTCGAAATCTGTAAGATAATATTCTACCAAAGCCAAATTAATTCCAACTTTTTGCGTCTTTCCAAACTGGAAAATTTAATACCAAATTCGAAGAATAATGCGGAAAGAACCGCAAAACTGCCAAACTAAAATCTTCACTGGCGAATGCCTTCCAAATTTGGCTTATCTGCGAGGCAGAAAATTGCAATTTTCCGACAGATACTGCAAATTTTCGACCGAATTCCGATAGAATTCCGACAGAAAGCTGCAGATGAGATTATGAGTGCTCACATTTTTAATGTTGCCTCCGGTTTTCGGATCCCGAGGTGTTTTAGCCTCAAATTTTGTAATTTTGGACGAAAATTTCACCCATAAAAAGAAGATTTTTTGACAGTTTCCCGAGAGCCCAAAATTTAGAGAAGGGCAACTGCCTTCTCTATCCTTCTTGCCACAACGCCACTGTATTTGCCAGTTGGCGACGATGGCGTGCATGAGTGTGCGTACGTGGAAGACCTGTCCCATGAGCGTCACATAGAGCCTACTTCAGCACAGAGAGCGAACGATCGGCGAACATCGGCTGCACCAGGGCTCTGCGCCTCTCTCTGCGTCGCATTGGCGACATGAGCCGGCGACCGCACCGTGCTGCTGCTGCTGCTGGTTCCGCTGCAACATTGCAAGCACTGCGCACACACAGACACGCAAGCCGGCCGGCGGACGCACTAGCCGGTGGGCGATGTACGGCCGGCCCAGAAGACGATCAATCGCTAAGACTCACGCGACGCCTGCGCCCCGGTCCTGACTGCTGCAGTCGCAGCTCGCAGCCGCCTAAATAAAATATGCGCCATTTTACAGCAGCAGCAGCAGCGGAAGCAGTAGCGGCAGCAAGGGCTCAGATTGTCATTGGGCGGTCGAGGCGTTCCTCATCATAGTCGCTACTGCCTCCCGCCGCCTTCCTCCTCCCAGCCAGCACCTCTGAGCAGCTCTGTATGCCAGCAGCGTCCGCTCGGTCTGTTGTCTCTGCCGCCGGACTACCACCATCATCACAACGACGACGACGACGACGACGACTAGAAAGACGACTTCGCAACTGTCGAGGACGCTGCTCGTCGCCGCCGGAAAGCGATAAAATACTCGCCTGCGGGCGGACGGACGGATGGACGTCGAAAACTCGAGTGATGGATTGAGCCATGCACTGCAGTGACTGCACTGAACACCACATTGAACAATGAACACTGACTGACGTGTCGCCGACCACCAGACAAACCTCGTATCAGTTAGACATGACTGTTGGCTGACGCTCGCGTTGTACGTGGTTGCTGGTGTAAGTGTTGTCAATCTCATGTCTACGGAGGGAGACGACGGACCGTCAGGCTCGGTGGAGCCGGCCGGCGGCGAGTCAGGGGGTCTGGGCGGCCGCGGCAGCAGCAGGAAGGCGACCACCAAGTACTCCGAGGGCAGATCAACGAACAGCCGGTCACTGGAAGACACCGATTCAGTCGTCGACGAAGAACAGCCTGCTTTAGGTGCGTATTGTACTTGTAATTTTGTACTTGTATTTGTAGGCCTACATTGATGAGCGAAGAAGTAGGTGCTTTAAATGCTCATATCCTGATGCCAAAAGATGTCACGTCTGTTTTTGAAGGCGTTGGTGGACGGTGCTTCGATGACATACTGAGGAAGTCGATTCCAGACCAACACCACGCACTCTTTGACTGAAGAACGTTCGTCGAATGCGATTGTGTTTTTTGACGGAGACAGTTTCGCTTATAATATTGTGCACTGTGATTTTAGTCTGCGCTTTGCCAGACCGACCCATGTTGCCACAGTAACAATTTTTTTAGCAGTAACTCGTATGCAAACTCTGACCTTCTTAGTCTGTCTTTCGCCGTTAAACGCCATGAATAGACTTTACTTCTGGATAAATAATAAAAATATTACATATACATAATTAAACTGGAAAATGCGTACGCCCAGTGCCGACATATTGAGCGGCTGTCCGTCTAATGTTGCGCAAAAGTAACTCGAACCTTTGACCTTTTGAACCAAAAATTGGCACACAATTACTCTTGATGACCGCACAACAATTGGGATAATGTGTCAAATCAATAATAACTGTAACTCAGTGACACATAACTGAGACCAGTTATCATATTGAAAATATTATTTCGCCTTTGCGGTACAAAATACACAGTTTAAAAGCAATCACAAAGAACAAAACAAACACACAATACAAACAGTAAAAAAGAAACGTAAGAAAGTAGAGTAGCCACAGTCAAAATATAACAAAAGACAAAAAAGAATAATATGCAAACTAAGTGCAACTAAAAACTTTTTTACTTAGCAGTATGTCTTTACCAAACGCGTCATACAGAAAGTCCCGACAGAGTTGGTAACTCTGCCAATTTTATTGCTATTTTAGCTGGCTGAATTTATATTCACCCTGAGTCGCAAAAACAGGATACCTTTACCAGATATTAACCACATCGTAAGTGAAAAACTAGGACACCAAGTTTTTGTCATATCTTTATCAAACATTAAACGATTTTTACGCGCGACAGCACGCAGTGTTAAGCTCGTCTTAGCTATCGTACAGGCGCGTCCGTCTATCCGTCCGTCGCACTCTGCGATTCTCAAATCTGGTCTAGTGTCACGAAATCTTCACTATGGGCTGCCACAAAAACTGCCTTTGAGACAAAATGTTGTGCCGCTGGATGAAGAGATTCAGGTGAGGGCGTCAAAGAGGGGTACCCCGCAAAAAGTGGTTATTTTACCGTTATCGACTAGTCCAGCGTGAAAACGGTTGGAAATAGACACAGGATTGCTGCATTATAATAATAAGTACTGCCGACGAGCTCTCCAGGGGTATCGACATCGATGACCTTGAACGACTTTGAACCCCAGAAAATATAGGGTTTTAGTGATTTTTTGCGACTTTACGCTGCAGCGCACATTTTTAAGAATGACTTAAACCGAAATTACTGGAGATAGACCAGGACAACCTGCACATGATATTTTTAGCGTGGAACGTAAATTTTAACCATCTGAGTTTTGGCCTCCGAGGTTTAAAGAGTCCTCCGTATGGAGGCGTCAAATTCAGATACTTTTTCAAAGTACATTATTATTCTGTTGCACGTTATACACTGATTCCCTAGGTGACAGCACCGATGCTGTCTCGCGTCACGTGAGCAATGCTCATATTGCTTGTTAAAATTTATGTACACGTCAGTGCAAGAACGGGTTGCGGGTAAAGTGGTCGGATCTATTCAGTCTTGTTCTACAGTTCGTCTGCGAATGTGGCAGTGAAAACAAGAAATTTGAGCTAATGCTCACGAGACGCGCAAAAGCCCATAGCAGTTCCTGTTTGCCAACTGTCAGTCTGTCTCAAGCCATTTCGTCGCAGTTAATTTTCAGAGTGTGCGATACAGCTAAAGATCGCAAAAAATAATGAAAACCCTTTATTTTGGAAGTTCAGGGTATTTCGAAGTCATCGATGTTGATACGACTGAAAAGCTGGTCACTAGTGCTTGTTGCGATAGGCAGCATGCCCACGCCTGCCTGCAATCGTTTTCACTAAAGACTGGCCAACAACGGTAAATAACGACTTTTACGGGAGTACCGCTCTTTGATGCCCTCGTGTGCAAGTTTCCTTGAACCTAGAAAATCAAAACTTGGACCGTCGAAATCTACGTTCAATGCTGAAAATTTCATACGCAGCTTTTCCATGTCTATCTCAATTGATTTCGGCGCAATTCGCTTTTCAAATGTGTCTTGCAGCCCGAAATCGTCAGTAAATCTATGAAAAAAACCTATTTTAGCGTTCAAGGTCATCCAAGGTCATTGAATTTAATGAAAATCGATAGCCAGTGACTAATAGTAACCTAGGCCCTATCTCGCACCGTTACTGGGGTACAGCGAGTGATTGGCTAAAAATCGCAATTTTTCCCCATCTCCCTTTCATTTAACGCCCTCGTTCCGGGTGACCCCTTTCGAATTTATGGAAACGTTTTACGGTTCCTAAAACTAGAGTCTTCCAGGCAGCCGATGGTGAAGATTTGGTGATCCTAACTTGCACCGTTTTTGACTGATCCACCCGTGTGACAGACGGACGGACGGAAGACAGAATTGCGATTGCTAAGATGCGCTGAAAGCAGTAGCTGCTTTCGCGCGTAAAAATTAACAACATCTTCGCATATTTGCCAAATGTCGCAAAAATAACAGCGAATTACTATTTTCTGGGACACAGTGTAGGTCTATACGATGTTTTAAATTTTTATAATAACTACAGAATGCGGCAAAAAAGTAGCCCTTTAAAGTTTTTCGCTGTTTTCTCAATAACCGTTTAGCATTTTACTCTGAAATTTTACGGACTTATTTCTAAATGCCAAATTAAATTTGATCCAATTGAAAGATGACGAAGTTATAGATTTTTTAGCATGACCGCCTACCGATTTTTTAGCGTTAAAAATGTTCAAGCTATACAACACCAGTTCAATAACATCGCTGAAACAAGTCAAACAACACAGTTAACTAACGATCAGATGCCAGAATTCCATTGTCACTGTGAATGTTCGAAGTGTCCAACGACAGCTCTAAGCTTCAACACAAGCCTTCAGTCACTTAATTTGAGAAGTCTTTCACCGTCTTGTCGATCGGTCCTTGTGGTAGATTGCCCCAGATAACCTGAAGCGATTCTTTGAGTTCAGCGATTGTTTTCGGCTTTGCTTTAAGCTTGCGGTAAGCCTCCAACATTGCACATCACATGCGATAGTCCACTGGGTTTGTATTCAGCAAATTTGGAGACCATTGGTCTTTTGTGATGAAATTTAGACAGTTGGCCCACAGCCAGTTCTGTGCGCTGCGCACTGTGTGTGCTGGCGTGCCGCCCTGCTAGAAGATGAATCTGGTGGGCAGCCGGCGATTGCTTTAAAAGAACGATAATTTAGTGATAATTTATAAAGAAAATAAATTACTGTTTGTCAAAGCGTCACTGTGACGTCATCGGCAGTAACGTGATAACTAGTTTTTAAAAATTAAATAGCATTTTTAGCTTCAACATTTTTAATGCTGAAAAATCGGTAGGCGGTCATGTTCAGAAGCCTATAATTTTGTCGTTTTTCAACAAAATCATACCTCACTTGGCACTTAGATGTAAAACGTTTCCCGAAATAAACTCGTAAAATTTTAAATTGAAATTCCAAACGGTTGCTGAAAAAACGGCAAAAAACTTTAAAGGCTCCTTTTTTGCGACACCCTGTAGAAGGCGCTCGTAAGAGTGCATGTCTCCGCCAAGCGAAATTTACACAGACAGGCACACACACGGACAAAAGCAATCTCATAATCTCTTTCAATTTATTTCGTTCCATTGGCAGAGATAATAATAAAACATAATTACGGTACACACAAATATAGGACGTACGGCTCTTATTGTGAAGCAGGGCACACACGCCGATAACTCATTGCACCTGTGCGATTAATTCTACCTGCTGCTGCTGCTGCTCTGTTTCTAGACGCCATGCACGCAGTCCGGACGCTGTGTAATTATGCTGTTATATCGTGCACACGAACGCCATTAATTGTTAAAACAGCGTCACGTGATCGTGCATGTGCAATGAAAATCCAGCATTTTCGCATTACACGTAACAACCAAACTCACATCTATGTTATACCCCGTTTACACGCGGACGCATACGTGAAGCACAATGTATTCAATTTCAATGTACACGTGCACGACGTGTGCTCTAAATTTGCTTCATGTATGCTTCATCATGTATGCTTTCTCGTGTAAAACGGGGTATTACCACAGTAGTATTACTGGCCTTCTTATGCAATACAATATCACTTCAAACGAACGTACTGTTTGGCAAGGGTTACGGGAAATAGCCGAATACGATGCTGCGTGTAGCGTCGGTTTTAGAACTAAATTATTAAACACTACGTTAAACAGCAAACATTTTTGCAGCAACGTTAGTTTAAACCAATACTGTGTGTGCGGCAGGGTTTGGAAACCCCTATAGTTTTGGAGAAAAAGTTTAGTTGTTTTAATTTTTGGTAGTTTTTTGTTGGGGGGTATGGGGTTTAGTGGACATAGATATAAAAACGTTTTAGGAAAAATAAAAAAAAAACGTTAGAAAAACGTTAAAAACGTGGCAAAAATGAAAAAACGTTTAAAAACGTTGAATAAAAAACGTTGGCCATAATTTGTTCAACCGGTTGCCCAATGCTTAATGTTGTAAGTGCAGTATACCTTGAACTATAGTTTAGATAGAGAGAACTTTATTTAATTTCAATTTAGCCGTGTGGTCATAAGACCATAGCATTAGACTAACCAAACATACTAGTTATAAAACTTTGTATCTGGACTAATTAAATAAAGCACATCACTATGTCGTATTATTTCTTTTCTGTGGTTCCAAAGTGCTTCTCGGAGCTTTTGATGAGATTTTTAATGCACGTTTTTAAAATAAAAAAACGCTGAGCAAAATAAAAAAACGAAAAACGTAAAAACGTCGCAAGAATAAAAAGCGTAAAAAATGTTTTTTTTACATTTATGGGAGCGGGACAACCTAAGCCGGACACTAAATTACGACGCAAAAAAATGCTACACGCCATTGTCAGTGTCACATCGCGTCTATAAATTGTAGCAGAATGCAATGCATTAATCTTATTAGCTATAAAATTCAGCACATTTGTATCTATTAAACACAAAATCCGTTGTTATCTACTACGAGGCGTAAATGCCAGGTCTACATAGAATAACTTTGTTGTTTGACTAGTCGCTTCAACGCCATACCCCTTTTTGCAACGACGCTTTCGGACTTGCAAGTCCAGCGATAGGTCTAATTAACGCACAGTCGTAGAACACTGATTTAACTGTCGAATAAATTTTGTCAACTTATAGCTGCAGTAAAAGCAGATATTTTACACGTACTAATTTACATCACGGCGTGTCTACTATTCGTGGCTTAATCATGTGAAATTCTGACCTAACAGCAGCGTCGTAGGTGGGCGGGGCAAGAAGTTAAATTTTTCCACAAGCAGATGAAAATTTCCGACAGATGAGATTAGGGGCTCGACATTTTAATTTTGTCCGTAGTTTTTCTTCCAAAATGGAGGTTACTTTTGCATTTTTGACATAATTTTTCTGACAAGAAGAACATTTTCCGACAATTTTCTGACAGTCTAAAATTTGAAGGAAAGGGCAAATACCCCTCCCCCTGCCCCACCGCTGGCCACGACGCCAGTGCGACTTTTCAAAATTGCAAGACTGACTGATGGACAACGACGAAAACTCATTTCGTAATTACGTTCTCGCCGAAAATGAGAAATTACTTGTCGTCAGATTCGGTCTCTTGTCACATAAATGATCTTAGTGCAGAGCTTACGTAAAGCAGTCGAGTGTTGATGATGAAACTGCCACTATGCTGCAAACGCTTCGCTGCTGATCGCTCGCGCCCGACGATAGTGTGACGTTTTCTGTCTTTCATTTCGCGGTCTCTAACGCCCCCTGTTGACGATTTATGTACATGGCGGAGGAATGGGTAGTCACTGCTGGACAAAAACAAGAAATTTGAGCAAAGCTCACGTAACGCGCGACAGCATCAGTGCTGCCAATTGTGTATAACGTTCAATAAAATAATGACGCGTTTTGAAGGGCCACCCGCATTTGATGTCTCGTAGATAGGATTCCTTGAACGTACGACATCGAGACTTAGACTGTTAAAATCTAAGTTTTTTGCTATCAGTTTTGTGCACATTTCCAGTAATTTCAGTGCAATTTACTGTTGAAATAGGCGTCGCAGCTTAAAATGCGAAAAAACACTAAAAACCCGCTTTTTGATGTTCAAGTCAATTTCGTTCGAGGTCATCGATGTCGGTACCTTTGGAAAGCCCGCCAGCAGTGCTTGTAACGATAAGCAGCAAGTCTGTGTCTATCTGTGACCGTGTTTACGCTAAATTAGTTGATAGTAGCCGAAATTGCGCATTTTGAAGGGGCACCCATATTTCATCTCCCCGTATTGAGAAATCGTTAAAGCTAGGAGGTTCGAAACTTGAACTACTAAAATGTATGTTTACGTTATGCTAAAAACTCCATAGACTGGTTGTTTTGGTCAATCTCCAGCCATTTCGGCGCAACCTCAAAAAGTGCTCCAAAACCAAAAATGCGAATATTTTGCTAAAAGCCTCTATTTTGGGTGTTCAAGGTCGTTTAAGGTCATCGATGTTAGTACCCCAGGTAAGCTCGTCATGAGTGCTTGCTATTATAAGCAGCAAGTATGTGTCTAACTGCAACTGTAAAATAACCACTTTTGCAGGGGGTACCTCTCTTTGATGCACAAAATGTTGTCACAATAAATTAGTCTCAGCGAAAGCTCACAGTAAAAACTTTGTCTTTTTGATAATCTTTAATTCACCGATCATGGTAGAAAAAAACACACAAAAATAATACAATAGCAACAGCGAAAAAAAGCATATACCATAACATATACAATAGTCCACAACAGTGTCACAACAGCATTATATCTATGATGTTTCAGACTAAATTAATAGCGATTTACAAAAAGCATTATCACAATGCTTGTACTTAACTAAAAAATGCTCACTCCGATGTGCAAGTGAAACACTTGGCAACGAAAATGCAAATTCTTCCTGACATTTCCTGACAATATCAATATTATTACTTTTGAAGAGTTTCATAAAAAAACCTATTAATAACAAAATCCAGTGAGTTGAGAGCAGTTTTGTTTAATGGGCAAGCTTCTAGTCCATACAATAACACTGGCATACACTTACTCGAAACGAGTTGCAAAATAACCTCTTCAGATGCATGCCTTCCGACCTTACGAAGAATAGCATTGGCCGCACGATAAAATGACTTTTTAGCAAAATCTAAAGAGCATTTAAATTCTCTACTCCCTATGATGTAAATGCCTAAATATCTAATTTTATTACTCCAAGGGATAACTTTACCAGTAGAACTGACAACTTTACAACAGTGTGTCGCCGTTTTGATATAGTGCAAGAGCGTGACGGAGGGACAGATAGACGGACAAACGGACGGACGGACGTCTCGACGATAGCTAAGACGCGCGTAACAAAACGTACGGTAACCAACATGCATCGTGGTAGGTTTAGCCCTGGCAAAAATACTGCTGATTATGCTTGTTATATATCAAGAAATCCTTTTACAAAGCTGTTAATAAAAAGCCAATAAGAACTTATGTAACTTCATAAGAGGTGGCTCTGATGGGACATGGGCTGACACAGCACTAAAGACTGTACTAAAATACCCGCCCACCTTACCTTATGTACATAGAACCTAGAACTTCAGACATGAAAAAAGTGTATAAATCGTTTGGATACCCGCTCGTCGTGGGTGGGCTCCCATAGCATCTATATATAGCTCGCTCTCTGCACGAGTGGACTGGACGGATTTCGCCGATCAATGCGCGACTGCCGTTGACGTCAAAGGACCTCGCGAGCGCGACAAGCATTGCGGTCTTAGACCGACCGACCGGCCTACAGCGAGTGTCAATATTCCTCCTTTTCGTCCCTGTCCGGCGTTATGCTCGCATATCTAGCGCGCAGTGCTTCCTACGATAACACCAGCAAGATGTATGTCGCCAGCACCACCAGAAACAGCAGCAGCTTGCAGATCGACACTTCCGCGAATAACTGTTTAGACAAATATGTCGGCCCAGTGCCGACCTATTATGCAACCGTCTGCTCATCGCGGTGCATATGTAACACAACACTGAATCCTAACTTTGATCTTTTTAACATTCGCACCGAACCAAATTTGGTTTAATGGTTTTATGCATCTTTTCGTTCCTTTTTACGCGCGAAAACAGCTACTGCTTTCAGCTAGGATCACCAAATCTTCACCTTCGGCTGCCTGGAAGACTCTAGTTTCAGGAACCGTAAAGCTTGTCCATAAATTCGAAGGGGGTCACCCCGAACAAGGGCGCTAAATGAGAAGATGGTGGGCAAAATTTGCGATTTTGGCCAATCGCTGTATTTCAATAATGGTGCGAGATATGGCCTCAATAATAGGAAGTCGTACATTGGCTCTCGATTAGCGCCCAATTCAATGACCCTGAATGACCTTGAACGCCAAAATAGGGGTTTTATGGATTTTTTGGCGATTTCGGGCTGCGACACAAGTCTATATTCTATATCATTCATAAAGTGGCGCACCGCTACTATCGTTATGCGATCCAGATAGAGAATTTGGTATTTGTATATTAACTTAGCGTGAACAGGAGCTGCTATAGGCTTCCGCGCGTCTCGTGAGCATTAGCTCAAATTTCTTGTCCAGTTACGAGTCCGTACGAGACATATCCCACAGACGGACGGGCAAGACTTATAATGCGGTCTGTCGGACGGCCGCATATTGACGATTTTAGCGCGAGTCAGTCGTTGTAGCTTGTAGGGCCTAACCCCATATCTGTAACTGCAACCAAAACTCACGCCCTTTAAGGCACTGCATTTATGATACCTGCTTGCTGAGTAACTGATAACGATTCTAAACAAAAACACACGCTGCGTTTTTGGACAATAATCACCGGTTAGATTTTAATCAAAATTGATGATTAATTAATCGTGAATTTTTGCGAAATTCGCCCTTACAACTTTGATCGCTACCAGCTCTAATATTGTAATTGTTGTTATTACTGTTGTAGGCCCATCTTCGGACGCCGTCTTGCGCGAACAGTCGAAGCGTGGTCAGAACTGTCTCGGAATATTCCTATTGATATTTTCAATCGTCCTTATTGCTATCACATTTCCAGTTGCTATATGTCTCAGCTTGAAGGTGTGTCACTCTCTTTGTCGTTTTGTAAACATTAATTTTCATGGTTTTGTTGTTGATGCGTTAGTTCGTCGGCGTACGATCTTAAAATAAATACGATTAAGGTTAAATATGTAACAAATTTTCAATGATTTTGTGCAGCGGCGGCACCATGGGAAGTCCAGGGGCCATGGCCCCCCCATTTAAGGC
>Ga0209367_1011158_pt1 | contig 11956 bp, 6 predicted proteins | sample WorMetLIZISLAND2_FD_187412 | JGI IMG/M metagenome (GOLD analysis project Ga0209367, IMG submission 187412) | Marine gutless worms symbiont microbial communities from Max Planck institute for Marine Microbiology, Germany - Olavius geniculatus... ... | reverse complement strand
CGGCGATGTCACACGAGTTTGACGTTGTTATTAAATTATTGTTGTGTAAAAATATTTGCACGCTGTACGATTACGGCAGGCGGAATTAATCATGGGGCGAAAGGGGTTGCAGCTTTAGGCCCACAGCTTAGGTAGGCGCAAAAAGGAATAAGTGAAAAAACTTAGTGAACTTTTTACTCAACACTTTTCGTTTGTTGTGTGGTCGTCAGAAAAAAATAGTTTTAACTGGAAATACGTTCTGTGGAACGAGGTATCTGTCCCATTGCCACGCTATATAGCCTAGCAGCTGCGTTTCAGCGTTTGACGCTCTTGTGAGCTTGCAGCCAATATTGTCTTTGGATAAAAACAGTTGGTTGCCATGACAACAGGGGTCTTCAGAGGAGACATTTACATGGGAGCAATTATTTTTCATGGGGGCCGAGTTGTAGTCAATTTTGTTTCCAAATTTGTTGCCGTGGCAACAGGGGTCGGCAGGGGAGAAATTTAAATGACACCGTCGGATAACCCGGGCCCGAAAATAGGAGGATAGGTGCAAACAGCGCGCAACTATCTTTTACGGGGACCGAGTTATGCCGCTTTGAAATCTCCATTGGCTGTAATGCAAAATTTTGCAACTTTTGAATGGTTGCTATGGCAACAGGCGTCGATATAGGGTGATTTTAAATAACACCGTTAGATTGTCCGACCCCGAAAATAGGGGGTACGTAAACACAGCGCGCAATTATTTTTTACGGGGACTGAGTTATACCGCTTTGAAATCTCCATAAACCGTAATGCAATTTTTTTTTTAAATTTGGGTAAAATAGGGGAATGAGTTATCAGATTTTTATCCCAAACAAACTCGATCTTACTTTTCGGGCCCCGAATCACTGTGCAAAATTTCATCAAAATCGAATCAAAATTGCGGCCGTAGGCGTGTTTACAGACAGACTGACAGAATGACAGACAGACGCAAGTGATTTTATAATCTATCCCTTGCTATGCTATAGCAATGGGGCAGATAATGAGCGGAACAGATTATTACAGCGCAGAAGCAATTGAACACGAATAAGGGCCGATGTTGCACCAAGTGCGCATTTCGGCGATTTTGCAACGCAGAAATAAAAAAAATAGGAGGACGCAGCAGCACTATAAGTGCCCCTTCTGAGATCGTTGCTTAATGGGTACTGGAAGAAAACACACCCCCCCCCGTACGCAGCCCACTTCAAGTTCATGGTAATTACTACTTATCATTCATCTGCTCATTTGAAATTCTCATTCCCGGGCTCGCAGAAGTTCTGATACGACCATGGATTACTGTAATTTGGTGACGCTGTATAACAGGACAGCCACGACTATGCGACTCGGCGTCAGCTGGTGCGGTCTGTGGTTCAAGACATCGGTCCTTCGCTAGTCGCCGGCATCGTCAAAGCGTGCGTGTTTGACATTCCTCGCTCTATGGTCCACCTCCCCACCGAAGTCTTCTACGAACTCCTTGCAATGGACCGAGCCGTCAGTATCTTCAACTAAACTATTCTTTTAGCTGGAATTCGCCTAAAGCTACGAATCCCCCTAGAGTACTCTGTCGTCTGTCTGTCCCATTCGTGCATTCTGCTTTAACCGTTCGACGGATTTGGAAGCCATTTGGCAGATACACTTCTGGGGCGCATTGTGTCAGATGGAGTTTCTGAAACCGCAAAAAAAGAGATTTGTGGGACGAACCCCGCAGCCAAAACATGCAATTCAAATTCTTGCAGGCAAATAGAAATAAAGCGATTCAACCTAATATCAAATTACTTTAGTTACTTGTCACTTTTGCAAATGCAGCATATGCATGAAATCTACAGGATGGGCCAAAAATGTCACTTTTTTGGTGTTTGAATTTTTTTCCTAGTTATAAGCATTGTTTGTTTTGATGTTTTTTTTTATTTTGGTTTTCGTTAATTGGCGTCGTCATTACGTGGTTTTTCGTTTACTGATGTAAACGATTGCTGTTTTTTATGCGAATAAATTGTAATTTCGTCGAGATAGTTGTTATAACTAACGATTAATCCCGCTTGATTGATAATCTACGTGTGGAGAAAAACTTGGGTTTCATCATAGAGCACATTTAAACTGTGAATAATTATTGCTAATAGCATATGCTAAGGTTGTTCAAACACTATAATACATATCAGGTATTTTGTAGTTTACATGACTAACGTCATAGCGAATAGTTTACACACTAAGGCCTGAACAAAGCGACAGGACTAAACTAAACTGTACTGAACTCTCAGTTTAGTTCAACTCAGTTCTGTTGCTTTGTACGGGCTTTTAGTTTGTGCGTTAATAGTGCGTATGTATGTATTAGTTACGTCACTGCTTGAGTCGGTAAGCGAGTACGCAGTACGAGCTTATACCACCCCAGACACAAAACGTGCATAGACTACACCGTGTTTTGCTTTATGACGCAGAACTACAGCTGAGTTTTGCGAGCTGATTATGGTTTAAACTTTACATACGTGTATGTGTATACAGTTGGCTTTGCACTGGCTTGAACTCGCGCTCAAGTCTTTGCCGAATCAGACGCCAGGCGGCTGCGTGCGAGCCTCAAACCAGCAGCTCAGCGACTTCCATTCGTCCATCTCCAGGTCTCGTTCAGTCTGTTTCTTAGCCTAGGCGTAGACAGGGGCACATTTCACGGGCGCGGCGCGGTAAAAATGTTTAGTTATCTCCGCCAAGTGTACGCAGTCAATAACACAGATAATGTTTTTTCCGATGCGTTTGTCTGTCTGTTTGTGCGCAGCAAAGTGGTCAATACGACCAGTTTGGGCTTTAAATACTAATTGCTTCAAAACGCCTAAAACTACGGACTTCAAATTCGAATTGCATGTTTCCATTCACACCACACTACGTAGGCTATATACGCGTAACACATCGATGGCGTCTTTGACGCCTATTATGTACTGCGATGACACCATAATTTTTTTTCGAAAAGAGGGCGTGTTTAAAGTTACATGTCTTTTAAATCCTTACTGTATTTTTATTTTTAATTATTTTTGGTTTTTTTAAATTTTGGCTGTCAAATTGTATCGGACTAAAATAAAATTCTGGCCAAATACTTTATGTGCAAATTTTTCCATGCGCCAGTAAATTGCGTTAAAAAAACTTCTTATATAGTTTTATGTAGTTTATATTTGTGTTCGCGTGATGGGTTTGATAAAATGTAGTTAGTAGTTTAGTATTTTTTTTATGTTCAGTAGGTTTAGTTTAGAAAATTAAAACAGAAATTGTATGTGTTTAGGTGGCCAGCATAGTTGACTAGTATGGTTTTCTGGCAACCTGGCTCAGTAATTTAACTGTTGTATTATGTTGTCAATTGTAATTGTATTTTTGTTTGAGTCAAATAAATTTTATCTTCTTTTTTCTATAGCTTATTGGTACTACGATAATGCTGTTATCGAGGAATATTCAACTTCTGTCCTTAATTCAGGCAATGTCATCGCTGGCCACTTCGTTACCGACTTTTTGCTGTTAATGCCGCCGATCACATAATTATCCTGTTGTGTTTTAATTAAGATAGGTTTACTTATACCCCGTTTACACGATGAAGCAAAGATGAAGCAAACAAATATAAAATACACGTGCACGACGTGTGCTCTAAGTTTACTACATGTTTGCTTCATCGTGTAAACAGGGTATTACACGCCATGCAGGAAAGCATGGGATTGCTCTGGCGTGCGACCGGATGTCGGCGACACACGAGCCGTCATGACGGCCTGGCGTGGCTGCAGAAACAAACAATATAGGCCTAATGGGATGAATAGACAGAAACGGCACAATAAACTTCTACTGCTTTTAATAATGTATAGAATTTCATCTAGACTAGACTTACTGTAGCGAGCTTTTGTAATTCCACCGGGATCTTTGCTCGTACTGGTACACGTTCCTCTGTCCGTCTGTCTGTCTGTCTGAACTTACATTAGCTGATTCTTGCCGCTGTGGCCAGCAAGGCGCACTGCAGGTAAATGTAAATGTAAAGGTGTATGCTGATATAGCTCCGTTTACATAAACCAGACGTCTGACCAGCAGCGTTCTTCTTTCTATAGGCCTTAAAGACTATTTAGGCCTGTGCTGGATTCCGTGGTAAATTCCCTACAACTACCGTGACGTTACTTAGCATCTACAGAATTTGACTGATTTTCTTCTTATTATTGTGATTTATGTTTTTGTTGTACGCGTGTACTGTTTCAGCTCAATTAAAGAAATAATAGATGACGATAAACATTGACGGTGTCACGTTGACAGTCCGTTCTCATTTAATCCATCGTTCAACACAATAGGCCATGTTTTTGAACTGTATAAAACATGATGCAGTAAGACAGCTCGTCGGAACCTTATAAAGTCGTTAGCATGTGGAACTATTTACCTGATATACGTTTTGTTTCAGCTCTTTTAATAGTTTCTGTTAGTCGCAAAAAAGATGTTGATTTGTCCATGTAGCTGCGGTGCTAGCCCATCCCACTTTCCTTCTCTGTCTGTTTGTCTTTGTAGCATTACTGTTAGTACTTGTACCTTGTTGTCCAGCTGTGATGTTACTGTGTGTTGTAATGTATTCTGTGCATTATATAAATAAGTGATCAAAAAGTAAATGATGAGATACGTCTGTTGTGCGTGCAGTGCCGATAGTGCCACTAAAGTGGTCGACTTGTACTGCGAGTTCTCACGTCTCTATCACTGAATGAACTCAGCCTCCTATTCCTCGTCGGGGCTCAAACATCGTGTGCCAACCACTGAAACATCTTGCTGCTTGTAATAAATTGCTTTGTTTGTAATTACTCCATCTACCGTTTCCCTGAGCAGTCGGAAATATAATCGAGAGAAAAAAAAATGAGAATAAAATCGCAATTGTACCGAAATGACAAAAATGTCGAAACTTTCGTCAGAATCTACCCGCATTCAGCGGACAATTACGCGCAGTTTTGCATTTCTCAGGGCATTTTCGCAATCATGTACACATTGACGAGTTGCAGAGTATTACTTTCGCAAAATACTTTTAGGTTTTGATAAAAAACAAATCGGTTTTGAAAGGGTTATTTTCCGCAGCAATGTTGTGTTTATTAACGTGTATGAAATGATACCGATTTGCATGGGCGCTCGCAGTCACGGGCAAGGGTGGAGAAGCAAAGTGGGTAAATGAGCATCATTTAAAAATTATTATACTGACTGTGTGATAACCGTCAACAAAACACAATTTGACTTAGAAGCATAAGTATTGGTATTTCTGTGAGGATAATTCCTTAAAGAACGAACTGAATTTTTCGCATGCTTGATGTCGGTTTTTTCCTGGGAAAATTGTCTGCGATCGCCCATGCCGGTTCGCAGTGTTAGTTCTAATGTAATAAACTCGCATCGCCACAAAGAACTGCACTCTGTATTTTGGATTGATCTTCATTCCATTGCTAATTTCCATTTAGTGACATTTATTTCTCGGGTGCAAACGGAGATATTGTTACCAGCAGCGTCACAACGGTGATAGCGAATGTTGTTGTCATAGACCTATAGTCATGTCATCGTAATCAGATTTTCGGCATTTTTTCGTTTCTACATGTAACAACGGTGTAATGCAGATTTACCAACGATGACAACTGCTTCAATTGTTCTCGTTGTTTATTGTTATCAATCTCATCAACGCACAGTGTTGGTAAAACTTATAGCAAGTCGTGGTCCTGAATAATGGGAGAGCGCTGAAATTGCAACATCGAAAATGACGGGTCACGCATCACAAACAGAATAACAGTAGCTGAAAATGCAGGATTTAGGAAATGACCGATCCGGGGTCCTGTGCACATTAAATCATGCCGCAGGATGCTATGCAGACCGCAGAGCACTCTCCTAGTTGTGGGAGTCCGTCCGTTTGTCAGTCGCGAGCAGTCAAGGTGTTGTGCGAAAACGAGGCAAGCTCTCAGGATCTGAAAAGTCCCACACCCAGTTGTTTGAAAGAGTTTACCCGACCGAAGACGTTAGAAAGGGTGGGGGTCGTAAATTTGGAATTTTTAACCAATAAGTTCCCGATTTGCTACAATGGTGCAAAACAGAATCACGGTTATATAAATCTCTAGCAGAAAGATCGGCGTGACTTGATTGTTCTAAGATGAAAGAAACGTGGTCTTCCAATTGGACTACACTCGAAGGCACAGCTTAGTACATCGTGCAAAAAGGCGAACTGTCCGATTTTTATCTGAAATATTTCTACGTTAAACATGCATTCAACACGATTTGAAATTGCATTTTCCAACCTGCGAGTCGAGTTTGTTCGTCATTTTAGGCTTTTGCATTTTCCAGGCTTCTGCATTTTTGGTCTCTTCCCCGAAAAATGTCGTTTTTTTTCTTTTTTAATCAGTTGGTTTTGCACAATATTTTTCTGAAAATTATTCACAAGAGTTTTTCTATTACCTTATCCTACCTTCTGTCTGCAGGCCTAATTTGCCTATACGTTGAAAAACCATTTAAAACGTTGGTTCCATGACACTTCATCGCGCGACAATTAATCAGTCCTAAGGATAGGATGACAAAAACACGATGACAAAATATTTTGACATTAAGAAACGATTATTCACTGCAAACTCGAGCACAAAATTACTGTAGCGTTGACATGTTAACGTAGTGTTCATATATCGTACTTATTAGTTAAAATAAGTGTCGCGCGATAAAGTGTCGCCGTACCAAAACGTTGAACTGGCGTTTCTATTGTAAACGTAAGCTTAAAACTGATTGTAAAGTTTGAATAAAAATGCGACCCCTCATACTTTAAGTATCGTTAAAATCCAGTTTGCCATCATGCAACGTAAGTTAATTAATCTGAATACAAAATCTGTCATTATCTTATTGGTATCACTTCAACTTTTGTTTATTAATATTTTAAATGACTGCCGTTTTACACTGATAGTTCAGTGTTTATTATTAAAAAAGAAAAAGGTTGCAAAAATTAAACAAAACGCATTTTACAAAACTGAACAACGTTTTTAAACGTTTATTACATGTAAGCTGTTCCCCTAAATGCTGATGCACCCAAATTTTATGGTAACCCCATGAACCGCAATAGTATCACAAGGTGTTAAGTTGACAAAACGTTCGACGTACAACGAATGATATTTCTATTGGTATCAACATCGTCAACGTCATCAGTGCAGTGTCACGATATACAAAAATGCACAGAAGCTGCCTCTAAATAATTAACGCCATACGGCTACATAAATGTCGTAATATGGCCAAATTTATTAATCAAGTTACAATCAGAGTTGTTTTAGTAGCAGAGCTAGTTCAACGTTAAAGAGTAACAACTAATTTAGACGATGATGTATGACTTTATGCAGGGCTAGGTTTTATAATGTTGACATAATGTCAAGACTGAGATGTTGTTATGTCCTCCGGCAAAGCGTTCCAGACGCTGGGTCCGGTAACCGTGAGAGCCCCGGTTTTACCGACTGTTGAAAGTCTTGACGTTTAGCTATTTAGTTGCCGACAAACGGAAAACACTTAACAGTGGCGTCCAGAAGCGACAACCAGACTGGCAGCAAGTCGCTGTATTTCTGAAGTTTAGTCGTCGAGTCACGTTGATGATTGTCAATGATTGATGAGAGAGAGAGAGTGCTCGGTCATAGAAACGTTTCGTAGGACACTTGGGACGGCGAGTAGGGACCAACCGGCGTAGAAGCCACTGCATGTTGTTCACTTCGCCTTTCGGCATTCGCCGACTCTGTCAACAAAAAACAAACATTTCTGCGCTTAATGTTTCTGAATAAACTGTGCCGCTTATTGCTTCTACGCGGCTGTCAAAAACTGGCGAAACCAGCATCACGCAAGTAAAATAGTAATAGTTTAGTGCACTTATCAGACGGACATGCAACATAAAATATAACTGATGAAAACGGTTTCAAATGAAGTACAGTAGCTACGGATAAAATACAGTAAACACACGATTTCGAAACCACAACGAGAATGTCTGCCTACTGCGTACATGCAAAAACCGAAATGCTAGCAAGGCCACAAAATACAGAGTTCAACATATCCACCTAGTCAAATCCAACAGAGAGGCCGACTAAAGAAACAAAAACCCAGCTATCGTTAGGAAAAGCCGACCGTACTGCCTACGTGCGAAGCCCAGCGTCCGAATTTCAGTCACGGAGAGACAGAGCGATTTGTCAGAGGTGAGACAGTTCCATGCACGCTATGTTAACGAAACGCTGTCTCTAAAGCTACAATGAACGCTAGTATAAGTACAGACATCGCACGTAGTCATTTCGCGAGGTGATAATTATAAACAGCTACAGAGTAAATGAACATGGAAAATATCGAACGCAGGTTTTGCAAATATTTGTCACAATAAAAACGCCTTGCTCCGGAAGACACGCTACAGCCTACACAGTTCCTATTGCAGTACTGACCTTCAAGGTCATTTAAGGTGAATGATATTTATATCATCTGAAAGTCAACATGCGACTTCCTATTAGTGATCTATAGCAACTTCGGCCACATCTCGCACCGTTTAGACACAATAGCGCGTAACGGCCTTCAAGGCCATCCAAGGTCAATAATTTCTATCTAATCTGTTTTGGGCGTATGCCATTTCCTATTAATGATTTAACCTAGGCCGAATCTCTCACCGTTTCCGAGATACGGTCACTTATATCTTTTATTATTTTATTCAAAATTGCGGCCAAACCGCTGCAGATACACACATGATTACTATTGACAGCCTATTGGAAGTCGCCACCGCCCTATCCGATGGTGTCATTGCAGACCCCCTACGACTTACCGTTTGGCCACAATACCGCACAATATGCATTGCGTAGTGCGTTATGACCCTTCAAGGTCATCCAAGGTCAATAATTTTTTTCTAATTTGACACGGCGCATGCGACTTCCCATTAGTTATTAATAGTAACCTAGGCCGTATCTCTCACCGTTTCCGAAATATGGCTAGTTTTTCGTTGAAAATACATATTTTTCTTCCCCTCTTTATTTAACCTAAATTTGAAAATGTTTCCCTTGGAGTAGATGGCTAAAATTTTGCATGCCTGAGTTTTGAAACCCAGCCACAATACATCCGTTACAGAAGGATAGACATGGCTGCAGACGACAACCATGACAACAGCTCGACCCACTAAAGTACGGTCGGCTTAAAACCAAAGTAAGTTATAACACTTATTTTGCTCCAAATTTATTTCAAATTAGATCTCTGTAATGCATACAGCCCGCTTGTGAAACATAAAGTGACCATAAATCTTTGGCTGAAAATTCATTGATCACCGCTGAAGATAATCATGTATAAAACTGGGAACTCAAAATCAGCAGAATTGCCGTCAGATAAAAAGTAAGGTACCACGAAGTTTTTACGCGCAAAAGCAGCTACTGCTTTCAGCGCGTCTTAGCCATCGCAATTCTGTCCGTCTCTCTGTCTGTCCGTCCGTCACACAGGTGGATCAGTCAAAAACGGTGCAAGCTAGGATCACCAAATTTTTACCGCCGGCTGCCTGGAAGACTCTAGTATCAGGAACCGTAAATTCGAAGAGGGTCACCCCGAACGAAAGCGCTAAATGAAAGGGTTGGAAATTTTTTTGCTATTTTAGCAAATAAGTCGCTATATCTCAATAAAGGTGCTGAGACAGGGCCTTGGTTATTATTAATCACTGATAAGAAGTCGTACACTGGCTCTCAATTGCCACCGAATTCAATAACCGCGGATGACCTTGAACGCTAAAATAAAGGTTTTTATGGATTTGTTTTGGCGATTTCGGGCTGCGAGACACATTTCAAGAGCGAATTGCACTAAAACCAATTGACACAGACATATAAAAGCTGCGTATACAATTTCAGCATTGAACGTAGATTTCAACGGCTTAAGTTTTTCTAGGTTCAAGGAAACCTGCGCACGAGGGCGAGGGCATCAAAGAGCGTTACCCCCGTAAAAGTCGTTATTTTATCGTTGTTGGCCAATCTTTCGTGAAAACGTTTGCAGATAAGCATGGGCATGCTGCCTATCACAACAAGCACTAGTGACGAGCTTTTCAGTCGTATTAACATCGATAACTTTGAAAGACTTTGAAAGACCGTAAACTTCCGAAATAAGAGGTTTTTATTGATTTTTGCGATTTTTGGCTGCAGCGCACACTCCAAGAATAAATTGTGACGAAATGGCTGAAGATAAACTGACAGTTTGCGAACAGGAACTGCTATAGGCTTTCGCGCGTCTCGTGAGCAATAGCTCAAATGTTTTTGTACTTATTAATTTGCAGATTCCTGAAGCATCGCCTGGTGGTGAGCAAATCTTTAAACAATACAAAAACAAGCTCTGCACGTTTTTGATCACAGACAAGTTTAGCATACACAAGCAAGTGAAATATTCCGTCTCACCGGAAAGTGAAGGCAGGCGAGGAGATTTGAGCGGTAGCTGCTCCGGTCGACCTGGACGGTTGTGTACCGTGTGAATCGGACGGTGGTTGTCTCCGAAGTTTAGCTGGAGCGATAGTGAGCGGGTGGCGGGAACGCTAACAAAGGCTGCAGCAGTATGTTGAGGACGGTATTTGGTGCTGAAGAGCTTTGACGCAATATCATTGCCAATGATGAGCTTGAACACAGCCAGAAGATGAGAGTCAGTGTTGAGATACTGACGCAGGCGCGATGAAGACCATGTCAGCAGGCGACTGTTCTGCTCAGCCGTTACGCTTACCTGCATCCGCACAGGCGCATATCAACGAACATGCGTCGTACAATCGTATTCTATTATCAACATTTCCCGTTCACTCCAACAGGCTTCGCAAGTCTCTCCTAGCCCTTGACCAAAAAGGCGATTTACCTGATTACTTTTGTCGCTGACTGAGACAAGAAATATGCACGAATTCGTCTCCCTAGCCATAATTTTTGCCCCAAATTTAAATCACTACAGTTAGTGATTTGTGTTATGTGATGTGGGTATTGGGTACGTTGAGTGGTAAAGTTCATTTACGGGTTGACAACAGTGTTGTACCTGTTGTTATGCCAGCAAGACGAATTCCAATTTCGATTCGACCCAAACTTCGTGAAGAGCTTGATCGTTTAACTCAGCTAGGAGTTATTGCACCAGTAGATCAGCCCACACCTTGGGTGAGTCAAATTGTTGTTACACAAAGAAATCTGGTGATTTGCGAATTTGTCTTTATCCAAAGGAATTAAACAAAGCTTTACTGCGTGAACGATTTTAAATCCCAGTTTTGGATGATGTTTTGCATGAGCTAGGACATTCGAAGGTGTTTACTAAAGCCGCCCTTTCTTCAGGTTACTGGCATGTCCAGCTTGATACAGAATCAAGTTTGCTAACAACTTTTCAGACATGTTTTGGAAGGTTCAGATTTTGCAGATTACCGTTTGGTTTATCTGTTTCTTCAAAAATATTTCAAAGGAAATTACTCGAAGCACTTGATGGCCTTACAAATGTTATCTGTATTGCTCATGATGTGATTATTCATGGTAAAGACACAGAACAACATGACTCATACTTGCAGAAATTCATGCAGAGATGTCATGACAAAGGAATTACGATTAAATGAAATAACATTCATGGGTCACAGAATCACTCAAAATGGCCTACAGCCAGATCCTGACAAGGTAAAAGCTATACTTGAGATGAACACTCCACAGAATATTGAGCACCTTCGACGATTTTTAGGTATTGTGAATTACCTTGGTCGTTTCTTGTCACATCTGACAGAAGTAGCTCAACCATTACATAACTTGATACGACATAATGTCAAGTGGATGTGGTCTGATGCTCAGGAGCAAGCTTTCAATGATATCAAGAAGCTTGTTACCAGTGCACCCATACTGACATATTATGATTGTCAGAAACCACTAACTATCCAAAGTGATGCCTCAGATCATGGACTTGGATCAGCGATATTTCAGGATGGTCGACCAATTGCATATGCAAGTCGTGTACTGACTGAAGTTGAATCTAGATA
>Ga0209367_1011157_pt1 | contig 11956 bp, 6 predicted proteins | sample WorMetLIZISLAND2_FD_187412 | JGI IMG/M metagenome (GOLD analysis project Ga0209367, IMG submission 187412) | Marine gutless worms symbiont microbial communities from Max Planck institute for Marine Microbiology, Germany - Olavius geniculatus... ... | reverse complement strand
TCCAGATGGGGTCTCATTGGTCCCTTGGCAGAGCGGCAAGTCGTTATGTTGGGACGTCACGGTCACTTGCCCATTGGCCGAGTCATACGTCGACAGAGCATCTCACCAGGCAGGTTCAGCAGCAGACGTCCGGCACATTACCAAACTTGATTGACCAATCGGACAGATAGTTCTGAAGAAAGTCATTATTATTATTATATGGCCGATTTTCGATTTGATTTCTTATCTCTGGTCCATTTAACCCCCAATTTGAAAAATGTATCCCTTGCAATACATGGCTGAAATTTTGCACCCCGAGTTTTACACGCATGGCTAATTAGGCTACTCATGTAAAAGTTTTCTCCTACGACTTAAAGCTTAGCCACAATACATCCATTACGGACGGACAGACGACGACAATCATGCCAATAGCTCGACAGTTGCTTACGTGAGGTCGGCTAAACTCATCCGGGCCGCCATCTGTGTTGTTGTTATGCGGCCGTTCTGTAGGCCGGATTACGGGTCTTCCCCGTCCGTCCGCTAGTCTCTCATGCGGACTCTTTTAACTCAAAAAAGCCTATAAAATGAAGCAAAACTGGTGTAAACGTCCCATGCCAGGAGTAACATGTGACTGCAGATCTTGAAGTCGAAGGTTATAACTCATAATTTGCTTCATGTATTGTATTTCAGTCAATTCTTGAACAAATGCTACAGTATTTCACAAAATATATAAGAATGGGGAATGGGGTTAAAAGAATTTAGGCCTACTGCGCAAGTGTGACATAGAACTTGAATAAGTTATACTTATGTGACTGAGTTAAAATAGGCTCTATGAATGAATGGACAGATGAGACACGGTAATTCAGTAGTTCTATGGCATAGCGTTTTCTGGTAGAAATGGATTAGGCCGATAGATGCAAGTTGCAACAACGAGAACAATGGAAAAACCAACAAATCTCGTATAATTCGTATAATATAAAGGCAGTGTATGCTACGAAGCTTTAATTACCTGAGTTGTGTTCGAACGGCGCACAAGCTAACAATAATTTCACTGTTAGGCCTATATGTAATTGTAATTGTCACGTAATGTCGTACGCATGAATATGACGACTTCTAAGTTTACAATAGCAGTCAGCAGATTAGAAAAGCTCAGCTAACTTTTCAACAGTAAAGCCAGAGCTTTAGCTTTAAATAAGAAAGTTCTAGTGAATCGAAAAGAGGGTAACAGCAAACGTTTTTTTTTCAAAACGACAATCGTATTCCAGAGTACTAGGATATTCGGCTATAGGCCTAGGCTGATTCGGAGCGATGTTGAGTGGCTGACTCGGTGAAAGTTTTGCGTCCGAGTCACAAAAAAATGAATTTAAAGCTACTGTCGTTGAGATATTGGTTAAAGCAAACGGTTCTCGTGCAAGGGAACGCCATTCCTGGCTCTCCCAATATAGTACTAAGTGATCCTTGTTTCACCGTGGATGGCTCATTTACGGACGTGTATGTAAACAGTAGTAGCATCCGTTGAAGTTGACAGCAAATTTTGTTATGCTGATTACGCTTTGAGGTTTCCGCATGCAGTGATAGTTTGCGGGGGTCCAAGTATTTCTACAGTTTTAGGGCCCCGATTTTATATTTTTATTACTGCGTTGATTGCATGTTTAGCACTAAAACAGACATGTTGTTTGCCACAATATTAAGTTGTCGCCCACACACAATTTGTACGACTATTTGCTTCGCACACGTGCAACAAGAAGCTCAGTTACTGCTAAAAAACGTCAGCTTGAAAAATCTAGCTGGAACACTGTATACAGCTGAATCTATGGCTCTGTTTGCACTGTAAAAGGTATAACCGTATAGTGTATAAATTTATAAGTTAGACTAAAACTACTATATCCTCGAGTTTTGTTCAGCTGGCCACCTATTTCGAACCTGCTTTAGGTGTGGCCAGAAACGAAGCAAGGCAAACAGCGTTAGCAAAACGTACAAACGATATAATTAGGCTACCTACCGGTAGCCCACAGAATAGAAAATAGTATAAGCAGTAGGGCCGTGGCATCTGCCAGGCTCTGCCTCTCAAGTTTAAGCTGTTGAAAAAATGTCGGAATTTTTTTTGGTCCCAAAATCTTCGTTCAGAATTGCAAAAATTGTAGCGAAAAAAAACATTTCGGGAAAAATTTCAGGGCAAAATCGAAATTTTGAACACCGATAAAAAATCTGCTCTGTTGGAAATTTGCAGCTGTCTGTCGGAAAATTGCAACTTTAAAAAAAGCTTTTTAACCCACGAAGCTGCTGAATGTAGGCCTGTGTACTGGCGTGATACTTAACAACGACAAATTCACAATATGGTTCGTTCCCTGATTGTTAGCGTGACTAACTACAACATGATCTAGCTGAGAGGTGATGGCGTTGTTTGCGTTGACTTGGCCTCGGTGAGCACTATGTCAACAGCAGCGCTACTGCTGCTGCTGCTGCTGCTATCGGTGATGCTGCTGCTGTCTGGAGATGACGTCACGCCCAATGACGTCACCGATGACGTGGCGCTGATGACGAACGCCGATTCGTTGGAGTACAGCTGCACGACCTTGTCGTCCATCTTCACCAGAATACTGCACAGCAGCAATACACATTACAACAGTACGTGGGTGAGCTAACGCTAACTTCCTTCCCTTTCCCCCCTTCCCCTGTCCCTTCCCTCCACTCTCCTTTTTCTCCCCTCTCCCTTACGGCCATTGAAGCCGGATCTGAGGTGTCAAGTCGAGAAAATTTTTTTGAAATTTTCCATTGCTGCCGGTGAGTTTATTGGGCATCGTATCAAGTTACCAACCAGGCTCATGACGATAACGACGGAATAGTTGTAATCTACTAGAGCCTACAGGTCACCAGACTACCGCTATCGGCCACAAAATACGAAAAATAATGGATTAACGCATTTAGGCCAAATTCTTGGAGTGGGTGGGCGATCTGCCATAGTGGGTAGACTTTTGCCTACCTAGCTTACATGTAAAAAAATTGCTCTGCATCACAATACAACGAAATACGATACAATATACGATACTAAATCGTTTAACGTAATGCGCTGCCAGAACGCAGAGTACACACATTGGTAAAATAGCAGACAAATACGTTAAAAAGAAGCAACGTCCTTCTCGAATCATAGGAGTAGTAGAGAGGCGCTAATCTTCATTTCCTTAGCCCGCAGCCACGCAGAGACCAGTTTACACTGCGAGACCTAGAATACGTGGCTTATGCATCGCGCGGTGTGCCTGCTTATGTCCCAGTTTTCGCTGAAAAAATGAGACACTAGAATTCTGATAAAACAGAATTCTGACACTAATAAGTTTAAAATGGAACAGAGTTTATATGAACAAAAGTTATGTTCAAGCACTGTGCGAAATTGCAGTCTACACACCGCTTATCCTTGACTGCATCACTACTAAATCTTTAGCATTTTCTAGTACAGTTACTTAGCGTTAAAAGTATTTGGTTAAAAAAGAACAAAATACCCGCTTCTGGACTGCTTGTATATGTTTCTAATTTCTTTGTATCTGCCGGCGAACCGCTGCTGGATCTACATCAAACACGCAGTGACATTCAGCAGTATTTCGCCAGAAATATGGAAAACTGTGATAAATAAAATGGGATAACTGCTGCTTATTTTACGGACATTCTCGTCAAATAAAAACATTCGTTAGTCTTGCATTACACGAATGTGATATGATGCTAAAGTTGCCAGGCAAGTTGAAGCTGCCAGTTTAATCAGTTAGCATACAAACTAAAAGAATTAAAACTGTTTTAACGGAACTGAAATAAGAAAAAATTAAATTACTCAAAGTGTTGTTATGTAAAACACAAAAATCCAGAAACAGAAAGCTATATGGCAAAAATTTGAATTTCTGATATCAATAAATCAAACATTAATTATGAATATCACTAAGTTGAATTTTAATTAAGTGCAAATGATATTGGTGACATAAACAGCCGTAGAAGTAAAATAAAACGTAGTATATTATATTATTAGCTAGCTAATATGACTTCAAAGTGTGTTCAAAGCAACAGAAATAAAATGAAGTAAAATAAAATAAAATAAACTGCGTTGCAGGTCTCATTTCAGTTCATCTTATTTCTATCGCTTTAAACACACTCTAAAAGCCCTAATAATACTGTAAGAACAATGGGCGAATGTGGATGGCATTACAGCGTAAGTGAGCGAAGACATGGTCGGTGTTTCTAATAGTATCGCCGTGAAAACCGTCTCGTGTTGTTCCCGGATGTACAGCAGCACTACAAGCAGACGGACATGCAGACGTATTAACACAGATATACAGACACACAGCAGTTTCAACATCGACTAGAAGTCAAATCAAATCAAAATCAAATATCTAGATTTTAAATAAAACAACTGACAGTTTCGTTACGACAACATCTACTGTTAGCATACTTGATATCAAATGTCATTGGAAATCGACAACGAGAAAATCAGTCAAAAGTTTATATCGATAAGAGTGCGACAGAACGTCGCATGCGACGAAACAGAGCGGGGTACGTATTTAACGCTGGCAATCAACTCGAGTTTGGCAGCGCCATCGCGCTCAGGCGCCACTGGTGTATAGAAATACACTGGTATTGTCTCGTGCGATTTCGCTGCCCATTGTACGTAGCCCTGTCCTGTTTTGTCGCATGCAACGTTTTGTCGCACGTGTAGGCACCCTCTTAGCATAAAAGCGAAAGCGGCACTGGCTAACTGACTGACTAACCGGGTTTGATGTCACTGGTCAACTGCTGCATGACGAAATCGTCGCGTCGTGAAATTCTTGCATGCGGCGATTTCTCACTGGCATCCAACGACTTTCTACTGCCGCACCGCACGAAACTGCAAACAGCCGACAATATGGACCATGCATGATTTACTGCATTTAATCAATTAACTTATTTGTAAAGAAAAAGAAGTATACAATCAATTAATCAGAGATTATGAAAGTGGCCTAAGTAATACAAACTACTACTGGGTCCACTAGAGACAGTATAAATGGAGTCCAATAATAATAGCACATGGCAGACAAAAATGTGCAATTTTAGAGTATTATCAAACATACAACGAAAAAGTTTATTGGCTAAATATAGAGGCCTATTTTTCATAGTGTAAATTTCAGCACATGAATTGTATATGCATCAAAACATGATAATTTTGCTACCGTCTACGTCATCTGTCAGATTTAAATTCTATAAAAAAACACCAAACAAATCAGAAAATATTTGCGGCATGCGTTAGTTAAGTACAAGTAAACACAAAGCACCGATACAATATTATAAAAATAAAATACAACAAGAAAATCACTTACTCAGTTGGCATCAAAGAATGCACGAATAAATTTTTCTCCATGACAGATTTCTGCAGCACAACAGACATACGATATTTAGCACAACTTGTTGCAGTATGGTCGTGTCAATCTCTAATCAAAATGCAATTTAACTAAACTGAAAATAGCCCTATTTAGCCTATAAACCACAAATTAGTCGTGGTCAACAATATAACTAGGCTAACGCTGACTTTTACGTGATTATTGCAAACAATTTTATCGTATTATGAATGGCAACCGTGCACACAGTGTTACTGAGACGATAAGCGAATCACGAATGTCATTTTTGAAATAATTGATTATAAATCCAGAAGAGGAAAACTGCAGAGAATGGCTGCTAGGTAACATCAAAGGCGAGCTTCAGACATGCAAACTATACATTGTATAGTCACACATGCCAGATGCCGTAATTAGCGTAACTTATCTAGTCAGCACTGGTCTACTAGATAATCAACATACGTGGCAAAATTATGTAGGTATATGCGTAGACGACAATATATTTTCTATATAAATGGTTTAATAAAAATAACAGAAATACATAAATAGATTGTTGTGGCACGTACGACGACGGGCGACGAATCGTTGTCGGGCGTGAAAAGAACTGGCATCTTCGTGCTGCTCGTCACCGTTCGAAAATTATATCCTTCTGCCACCGGCTCTACAAGACAATTTTCATTACCGTGGACGAGTTATTTAACTTTCTTGAAAATTAAAATCTAGCCTTTATAAGTAAACATTAATGAATAGGGCATACGATGTATACTTTAATCGCTAACTGACAATGTGGCCATGTTATAGGCCATGGCGTTTCGAGGCACATACCATTGTAACGTTATTTACAGTTGATTTATAAAACATCAGCTCACTTTATTTGTCGATTTTAAATAATTAGATAAATTCACAAAGCTCGCACGTTGCTTACCATTCGTCGCGTTTTCTTTTTTCACAATAGTTGTTGCTGACTCCGACATTTTTCGTTTCCTGCCCTCGTCTCGGATCTTCCTCTCTGCGCCCTACCAACATAAACCATTATTTTCAGTGGTTCAAGTGAAATGCGTGGCTCAAGGGCTAAACCAAATGCATGGTCGTTGCATGGCTGAAAGCTCAGCCTACCCTGCACGTTAATGGATTTATTCTGTCCCCCGGCTCCATTGTCTGGTAAGTATGTAATCAAGTAAGTAAGTAACATATGCGATGATGATGTTCAAAACAACGGACACGGCACAGATCAGAAGAGTCTGAAAAAAATGGAAACAAAAAATACTATGAGATTGTGACCAATCTAATGTACTCCTCGCGCGTTTCTTTCGGCTTGTATTAGAGACCCGGCGACTGATTGAGACCCGTTTAATATTATATTAATAGCGACACTGACATCGAGGTCGTTATCGGAAATTGTCTCTCCGAAGTTTATAAAATATTGCCCGATTTTAAAAACTGAGAGAAAAAATTCCAATAATGGTCGATGACGCTAGCTGACATTAATTTGTCTTGTTATAAGCCTACTCAACGCACGCGTTTATCTGGCACAATTACGGAGATAATATTATGGCGCCTTAAAGAAAAGGGGTCACGACCTTGACCTTATGGGGTCACTTGACGTCATCGGTCACGTGACCATTCGACTCCCGGGGTCGACTTCCTACGGGTGGTCCATAGTGACCATGCGTCTATCTAGCACCGTTATGAAGATATGGCCGTTTGAAGTTCTTCCAGGAAGGCTCTACCAGAAACAGAGGTCGGTCGGTCGGTCGTCGGTCGGTCCTCAGTATTACACTGATCTTATATACTCCTCTTCGCTACGTTAGGAACGTAGCGCAGGAGGAGTAAAAATAAAATAAGCCTTGAAACTAGACCAGAAAACAGTCACGGAAGGTGCGGAGGTGACGTGTTCAGGCAGAAATTTTAATCACGCGAGTGGCGTCTGAATGAATTTAACTTGAAAAATAGCTGTTGACTTATTAATGGAACTCATTAACAGTAATACAGTGCAAGTAAACTAAACAGCCTGTAACCAATTCACAGAGGAAGTAAATTCAATTCACTGACGCCGGAAAGTGGTGATTCACGAAAAATACCTCTTATGCCAAAAACTGTTTTTAAAAATACCCGACACCCAGAAAAAAACTGAGATTATGTAAGCCTCAGAAATTGTTCTGCAGCTAAATTTATCATTTCATTGGTTCAAGGAAATGTAAAAACAAAAACCTTTTCGCAAAAGACTTTGATTTTGCACACAGCTCGATGAATGCGATGGCAGCGCAGATCGGCGACGTCATATGTGTCAATGTGAATATGCAAAGGAATTCCCTGTCACACAGATACGCATATAGGCCTATACACCTACCGGTCAACTTCAGAACTATAAGCATAATATGTAGGCCCGGTGCCGACATGTTATCCGGCCGTCCGCCCTCTGTCCTTTAAAGTTTTGAAATTGGAGCACTGGTTCCTACTGACCAGGAAAACATTTGAATCGATTTTACTTTCGCTATGCTTTTTCGTTTACGCGTTAGGAGTTCGTACGCGATGAACAGACAAACAGGCGGACGGGTAAGATTCGTAATGCGGCCTATTAAGATGGCCAGGCAAAAACATCAAAAAAACTTTAAAATGGCTACTACATTATATCACGTTTTGCTTAAAACGAACGAATATACAAATTATAAGAAAATTGTATTTGTGCACCTGCATGAACAGCTAGGCCTATGTGTGTCAGCTTATTTCAATACTCAGTCGGTTCATCCGACCGTCTTACCTTAACTCCTTTCTGATTGCTGAAGTCCGTACTGAGACAGTTCACTGCTATATTAACCTGTCGTCACACACGTGATAAAACACACATTATGCATTATCTGTGATATTAACAAGTAAGCCAGTGAATCCGGTAAGCATTGTCGAATTACGGTGTTTTAAATATGTGCTTGAATTAACCGCATCTGGATTCGGTCTATAGGCTTACACTCAGCAGAAATGGAAGTGACTGAGAAGCGCCTTATCAGCTGAAGGCAACGCTAGACTAGACAATTATTAACGACGACGGATACCAATATCGCAAGAATAATTCATGTTCTAATAAAATGAGCGTCATCATCGTCAGCATACAGGGTGCGGCAAAAAAAGTGAACCCGTAAAGTTTTTTGCCGTTTTCTCAGCCACCGTTTAGGATTTTAATATGAAATTCCACAGCTTTATTTATTGAAACGCTTTACATCTAACTGCCAAGTAAAATGTGCTTCTGTTGAAAAATGAGGAAATTGTAGACTTTTTAACATGACCGCCTACCGATTTTTAGCATTAAAAATGTTTAAGCTGAAAATGCTATTTAATTGTCAAAAACTGGTTACACGTTACAGCCGATGACGTCGCAGTGACGTTTTGATAAACAGCAATCTGTATTGTTTATAAATTAATACTAAACTATCCTTTTTTTAAAGCAATCGCCGGCTGCCCACCGGGTTCATCTTCCAGCAGGACGGCGCGCAGCGCACGGAACGGACTGCGGGCCAACCGTCCAGACTTCAGCACAAAAAACCAGTGGCCTCCAAATTTGCCGAATATAAACCCAATAGACTATCGCGTGTGGGGTGCAATGTTGGAGGCTTACTGCAAGCTTAAAACAAAGCCGAAAACAATCGCCGAAGTCAAGGTTTAAGCGACTGAAGGCTTGTGTTGGAGCTTGGAGCTGCAGTATTAGACATAAACAATTTCTGGGCTCTGCGGTTAATGCGGTGTTTAGGCAGACGATACGATACGATACGATAAAAAAAACTGTTAGACTGTTAGACGCAACCAACAAGCCGTGCGTTCTACATATAGGCTTACTGACTCTGACAGGTTGGTCTCGAGGACTCCATGTGACGGCCGTCGCGTTGTACGCTAGCTCCTCGATACTGTTCGGTAGCACGCCGCACGAGTTCTTGTAATCTGCCGATCAAACAACACCCGACATCAAACAAAATCGTATTCGCTAAACAGCGCCACATGGAAACTGATGCGAATAATAACTAATAGACACCAACGAGCCGACGTAAGTTGAGTCGCGTCGGCGTCGTCGCAGGTGTGCATTAAAATGCCGACGACGACTGCCGACGGATTTCAATCGAAAATTTGCAAAATAAAAAAGTTTAGAATTTATCATCGCGTCGTCAATTTAATTCACAGCTGCCTCAGCTATGATAAAAACAACACAGGGGCTTACTTTTAATCGACCAAAGAGATAAACATAATTGTTCACATATAACGGAATATAACATAAAAATTAAAAAATGCCATCGAAATTTACAACTTCAGGATCGAAAAGCCACGGCTTAAGGCATACTTTAAAACACTGGACGAGATCGAGTTTCACTGAGATCGTAGTGACCATAACGTTTTTTTGCTAATATAAACAAGTTCGGTCTTAACTTTGGTCTTCGTCCAAACCGTCGTTTTAAACTAAAGTCTGAGCGAAAGTTGACTCCACCTATTGTCCACTAATGTCACCGTCTGTGTCAACGGTATATAAAATAGCATGCATCAAAATGGCGAAATGAAAAGACAGACAGGCAGACAGACAGACGGACGGACACAGAGACAGACGGACAGACCGACGTCCAGAATGCGCTGCTTGTAGCTCGGCTGCCGACTGTGCCACAGACGCCACGCCTCCAACTCGTCTCCAGTAGCAACGTTGTCGCCAAACAACACCATCACCACCGACTACAACAATACAACATAATTATAGACATATACACGATGGCTCAATAAAAAAGTAACCCTGCCCCGCCTAAGTTTTTGTTACCTGTTTTTACAATTTTTTCATCGATATCCTATGCAATTAAGTGATCGTTATTAAAGATATGATTACAACCAAAGCGTGTTGCTACACTACCTTGTAAATTTCACGACGTGTTCAAGGTGCGATGGTTAGCATAATGTTAAGTTTACCGTTGATGTAAATAATAAAGAATTTTTTTCAGCACAATTTGTAGCATTTTTTGTCAGACAGAAGACATAAGGAAAAATGTCCAAACGCGTCACAATCACATTTACGTATCTGAAAAATGTTAGGCCTACTGCGAAGTGTTTCATAACAAATAAATAAAAAATAGGGCGTATCTAGCCAGACAGCGACACAAAAAACTGCATGGAACTCTCTCCTCATAGTTGTGGGTGGCAGACAAGCGCAGGGGTAAGTAATATATAATATTTATCACCATCACAGCTGAGCTGTGCCGTGACTTTGTATATATACGGCGACTTGCACGTACAGTGTGCAATCACAAGTGCAATAAATAATAACTGAAATACAAGCCAACAGGCATTATATCATCTCATCTCACACCGGCAAACAGTTCCCGCAAGGCGTACGTATACAGCACCTGTGTATAGTGTATAGGTCGATCGTAAAATTGTCAATGTCAGTAGACTCGACAAAGTGTTGCACCATAACGTCAGCTACCGGTAAAGGCACGCAAAATCGCTGCCGCCGCGAGCGATTCCGACTATTTCCACACATTTTTGGGTAACGTGGTCTGTCTGTCTGTCTTTCGTCTGTCACATTCGCACACTTTGCTTCAACGGTTTAATGGATTAAGATGCCATTTGGCAGGTACAATAACACATTGTGCTAAATAGGGTTCTTAGTCCGATAGGAAAAAAAGAGATTTGGAAATTAGAACCTCCGGCCAAAAACATGCACTTTTTTCGACGCACAAAAAATGATTTACGATCAACCATTTGGCAGCATCGATCAGTGATTCCGCTTCATACTAACTTAATTTGATCCTTGTTTGTATTTATGTACCGTTTAAAACAAGCCGGGTTTCTTCTCTCTGAGTCCTAAAAAAGCTTTTGCAACAAATTCAATTACGCGTTCAGAAATTTATACTTGGTGGCGTTTTTTGACTGGTGTAACCGTTAGCACGATGGACCAAGAAATCCTGAGTTCGACTTACTGTCGGGTCGCTAACAAATGGTTACTGCTTGGATGGGTGACTGTATCCGATCAGGCAAACGATCTCAGTATATGCTATAATAACCAACCACAAAGTCAATTCAACCTTCCATCGCTTCGGGGGAGATAAATCGAATAACGGCCTGTCTGGCTGATGTCCAAAAACAACAAAAGTTAAACAACGTTTAACTTTTGTGAAAATTAATAATTACAAAAACTGGATTCCACGCCCGCTGATAATTAGGCCAGTGTTACGATCGGCCCTACGCATCGAACAAATTTATCGACTGTTAGAATGTTATTGATTGCCTTGAAACAATCGAAGTCGAAAACAGTCCAAACCGCAACCTCCCAGCATACTCTACTGTTAAGCAAAGTTTCAATCTCAGATCAACTGTAGTTGCTGAGATGATGATAACTAACCTTAAGACTACTGACGACGTCAGGCCCCGAATGCACGTACTCCATGTTCAGCCTGTAGTACTGTCCTATACAGGCACACACACCGGCACATATTAGGCAGTGGTTATAAGCTACGTAAAACTGTTGTAAAACGTTATAAAATGTTTAGTGTTTCATTTTACACGAGCATAGATGTTTTATGAAAGTTCTATTGCGTTAGACATCACGCTGACAAATTTATGCACAGTGCACGGCAGGGATGGACACGGGTCGGGTCGACCCGCGG
>Ga0209367_1011154_pt1 | contig 11958 bp, 6 predicted proteins | sample WorMetLIZISLAND2_FD_187412 | JGI IMG/M metagenome (GOLD analysis project Ga0209367, IMG submission 187412) | Marine gutless worms symbiont microbial communities from Max Planck institute for Marine Microbiology, Germany - Olavius geniculatus... ... | reverse complement strand
TAGTTGTATAACCTACAACGAAAGAAAAACAGCCTGCGCCAATCACCGACGGACAGCGGTGGACTATGCAGTTTTATTTTGGTATTGTGGTACTATCAAGTATCGCGATATTTGAGTTGTTATCATTAATTCATTTCGTCGCACCACACAACACTACGCTGTATTATTTTTTATTCTGTCTCCATTGTCAAGATATGTGTTTACATGGCTACGGTGTAGCAACAGTCCATCGCCAATGCAAAGTGCTGTTTATTTATACGTTAATAATTTATCCAGCAAAAAGACCATGCAAAACAGATATAGTATAAATGTGACATTTCTAGATTACGAGTATAATTAAATTAAAGGTCTTATGAATAGATACAAAGAAGTTTTTTGTCGGATGATGTTGGAATCGTATAGGCTAAATTAGATGTCATAAGACACCTAAAAAGTGATCGTAAGACTTTTGTCGTAAAATTGTCGTAAGATGTTTTGTGAATTAGCACATTGGCGTGTGTGTGCAAAATGTCGTAAAATTGTCGCAAAATTGTCCTAAGATGTTTTGTGAATTTAGTCCCAGATTTGTAAGTTTGTTGTGTCGGTTATGGATCGGATTTGGAGTGCAGCTCAGTACATCACGTTTCATAATACAGATTGTTATTTGTTTGCTGACAGCTATGTGTTTCGACTAAGCTGTACGCGGCTTGGTCAGTGGGCAATTGGGTACGTGACGACCGACGGACAAATACTTCAGACAATCCCACAGAACAAATCACTTGGTCAGGCTCTGCTTGACGGGCAGAATGAAGGCTTGTAAGTGCATTCGATTTCTGGCATACACTTGAGTCTTTCTTTGCCATTAAAAGTTAAAAAAGCTAAGTCCATAGATTAATATATCACTGCATAGCACGGTTTTTAATATTGCAGTATTGCGATACTTCTTAATATTGCAACAGGTATTGCAATACTGGTTCCATGTTTAGTATTGGGGCCAACAGTCTAGCTAGGCTTGAGCACAAAGCAGGTTTTCCAGGCGAAATATTCCACGAGGGCTCGGCAAACTGGAAAACAACATGATCCTTCGTACTCCAGAAACCACAGGCTAGAACGCAGTCATACTTTCATCAAGCAGAAACGCGTAAGGCCGCAGTATTCATACATATTTGTCGGACGCACGTAATACTTTTAGTGTTGTCCTTCTTGTTTGATGGTTAATTTGGTTATTAATGTACATATTGGAACTGGAACTGGAACTGGTATAGGCTGCAGTGCGTCTTCGATGGGGCAGCATGCCTTTGTTCTATAGCTTAGGTGGGGTGGGGACCTTGGTACAGCTGACTGGGGTTGCCTAGCTGGCCGCTGTGCCAGCCTGTGTTTGCAGGCTGCGCGCAGTGGCCGTGCGGCAGGCGGCTCTGGTTAGTGACGAAAGTGCATTAGAGGCATGTTTGCGACGATGCGCTATACAAATTGACGACCTTTACCTTTTACCTTATTAGTTGCCATTACTTGTGTTGAAGCATGTTGGTGTTGGCTGTGACAGTTATTTGTATCCCGATGGTCGGGCAGTGAACCCTGACATCAGCGTGCTGGCTGCAGACTCGCCCGAGGACCACATTCAGGTGACCGAGGAACAGTACGAGCTCTACTGTGAGATGGGGTCCACATTCCAGCTGTGTAAGATCTGTGCCGAGAATGACAAGGACATTCGTCTAGAGCCCTGTGGGCACCTGCTCTGTAGTCCGTGCCTTACTCGCTGGCAGGTCAGCAGCCTGGAATACTACATCACTGTGCTATTGTAGTTGTAGTAATAGTTGTTGTAGTGCCAAGTAGTTTTATTGCTTTTCTTGAGTTAGATGCGTGTTAAGGTACATTTACTATCATTGACATATTAATCTAATTTCGTCACAAACAGGAATTGCACTGAGACTGATCAGCGCACAATTAAAATAATTACTTATGATTATGCTTGTGGTGTTAAATTTTACAAGGTAGTGCAAAAACAGATTTCAGCTGAGGTGGTTTAGATTCCATTATTTCGATATTTCATCTGAATGTAAGAGTAAAAAGCATTGTAAAAATCATTCCGAATTTACCAAAGTTATTTTTCGAATGAAAGTAGAAGAAGATTTTGCTTAGACATCTAGGTCTATTGCATGAGAGTCATCATCATCATCATCATTTCTGGCAAGCACCACTAAGAGTGCGTAGCACCGAACGTAGACATCAATCTCCAGAGTAGACGGTTCTGAGCCAAGTCAACTGCGTCGTCCATATTGAGGTCGCTGGATTTCAGATCCTGCTGAATGGTTTTCATCTATGTAATACGAGGACTTCCCAGTAGTCTCGTCCAGTTTCTTGCGGGGGAAGCTGTTGAGATCTGTTTTGCATCTGTTTCATCAGGCATTCGTGCAATGTGTCCGAACAGGGACAGGCGCCTTGACTGGACTATGGCTGAGAGATGGGGTTGCTTGGTTAACCTTCTGACTTCGTTGTTGCGCACATGCTGTTGCCAATTGATTCCTAGCTAGGAAACTAACACTACACAAATACAAATCTTGATGGCATGTCCTATGCAAAACAAAATTAGATGACAAACGTTCATCATCAGTCATTTTAGCTGTTGAAAAGTAAAAAAATGTAATCACATTTTCACTGATTAAAACATTCAATGGATTGTTATTTTTTATGCACTAATCGATTAATCACTAATTTCTGCAGCCCTAGTTATAATGCAACCATAAATGGTTGAAATGTTACATGCAGTAGATAAGTGTGTATAACAAACAAAACACAAACGTTCAGTACAAAAATTGTTATTTAGAAAAATATTTTAAATAAATGCACAATATGGTTTATATGAAAATAATGATAAATAATAATGTCATCACATGTACGCACAGCCTATTTTAACCGTGCCCATTCTGCATAATTTAAAAAAAGTTTTGTGACAAATTTTTTTCCTATATGGCTGAACATCAAACAAAATATATGGTCACTCAGAATAAACTTAAATACAGAGAACTTACATTGGTCTGGTTTATATGCATTTGTACTGATTTAATTGAAATTTAACTTCAATTCTAACTTGCTAAATGTCAGTAGTGAGTACAGCCATATGACAACCACACATCTCTCTAGATCATTTGCAAATTTCACAGTTCTTAACTACTACATTGTGTCTCAATAAAAACTGGACCCCAAAACAAATAGCTAATAACTTATCAAAAACTCATCACTTTTGTCTGAAATTTGAGATGTAATAACTGCAAATCAAATCAAGAAGAATGAAAAAACACACAACAATGTCAGTTTTATTAATTTTTGAATTGCATCACTGAAAATATAAACTTTACAACACAGCAGCTTCATTTTTGTGTGCTGACTTTTTGGAAATTCCTGGCTTTTGAATCTGAGAAATTTTAGCGAGTGCCAAAGCATTTTCTTGACTTAATACCAGTATTGCAGCTAAATCAACGATCTAAGCAATCCAAGTTCTCCACATTTTATCACCGCTGCTTTTCAATCCACGACACTGATTTCGTCAGCAAATTATGCAAAGATAACAGGGATCAATTTCTGTTCCAAAATTCAGTGAAAATTTTCTTAACTTTGGTTTCTATAATCTTTTCTTGATGCAAAACTGAAATTACAGCATAGGCTTCTTTGCTAAAACCAAGACGAAAGTGACATGCCAATGACATCAATAGCAGGCATCCGTGTTTGTACATGTGTATAAAAAATGACACTTCTTCAAAATTTGATTTCCTCCCTTATGGTTCATAGTTTTAAGCAAAATTTTGTGTACAAAATGCGAATCAACTGCAAAATACTAGACACTTAGTAACATTAATGGCAGTTCTAGTTTAACACAGTTATTGACAGCATTCTAGGGGTCCACTTTTTATTCGAACAGTGTACAAAAATCAATGATGTTATTGCACAAACAAACCTATTATCCAGAAAACGACCGACGCTGTGCCAAGCAGCCAGAATAAGAGAACGGACAGCAGACAAATGCCAACAACCCGATGAGTGTGAGTCAATTCACTGCCTACATCAGCAAACGACAGGACAACATTATTCAGCGCTATGAACATAAAATCTTGTGTTGAACAATTTAAATATCACAAAACATACTAGAAAGCAGTCATAGCCCGCAGGTACCTCCGCCAAAGCAATGTTACTCGCCAGGTGGCATCACCATATTCACTTTGCCAACGACAGGACAACATTATTCAGCGCTATTAATATAAAAACTTGTTTTAAACAATTTAGATATCACAAAACATAACATCATGCACGAATACAAGATTCATAATTTTGAACAAATTTTGGACAAAAATTTGTGATTTTTTGTCAGAAAATTTTCGACAAAAATGTTGACTTTGGATGGATGAAAAATGACATCTTGTACCAGATATTTATTGCGTTCCTAAATGTACTGGCTGCACACAACAAACAAAATTAGTGCAGACATCGAAATCGCTCAACAAGTCTACTGTAACATGAAAAATGCTGCATTTCTTTACAGACTTGAAAATCATTACATAATTATTCGTCCATCTGCACATTAAATACCTTTTAATACATGCACTAAATAAGATTAAAAACCAAGACAAAATTTTGCACAAAATTAATAACTTTAGATGGACAAAATATGACATTTTGGACAATATATGTCGTGTCCATATTGATCATTCAGTAAGTGAACGGTGATTTAGTATAGTGGGTAATGCAAGGCAATAATCAACAAACTTGCTCTACACTGGGCCTAGATAAGGTTAAAAGTTAAAAGGTTAAAGGTGGTGATATAGCTGTTTAAAGAAAGCCTGCCTATCTAAGAGGTACAAAGCATCACCTGCCGTATGGGATCACACAATGCTACCTGCCACCCAACACAGGTGAACACGCACCACCTTAACCCCAGCCAGATAGGCCAGTACTCGATTTACCTATCCCGGAGGCTGGAAGGCTGAGTTGACGTAGGTGGCTGGTTACACACCAAGATGGTTTACAATGCAACTGGCCACTGTGCATAAAATCTGCACAGTAAACCTAATGATACTATAAAATCACAAATTCGCAATATAATTTGCTAATAAAACAGCAAATATTAAGTATAAAAAACTTACCAGTTTACATTACTGTGTGAGTGCGACCAAGTTTCACATCCACAACAGCAGAAATTGCTTCACTAGGACAGAGAGTGATAGAACGACGAACTGGCTGCCTTTAGAAACCATGTGACGTGACCCCATTTAACATTTTCCACCCTGCATTATCCCGTAAGCCAATAGGGGAGAGATGCCGGAATTAGAACGGTTCCTTGATTGAAACACTTTACTTACTTGAAATCTATTAGCTGCTTACTGAAAGTGAGGATTAATTAGTACTCTACAGTGATTTTGCTTTCGATTTTAAGTAAGTATGGTGTGTGTTATCGACTCGATTTGCAGTTAATGATGATTGTTGATTTTCAATTGATAGGCTTACAACCTTAAATGCAGCACCAGTAGTGAGGATGGCACATGCCGTAGGCCTATTTATGAAGTGACTTCGTAGCCGCTAATGCTGTGCACACTGCAGGATGTTTATCAGTGTCGGGTGTATGAGCGACAATGTGATGTAAACAACGGCTGTTCTGCTGCACAGTGATTTGTAAAATGTGCTTAAATTGCACTGAATGGAACAGCTATAGTTTCCCTAATTGGAACAAAATGCTCAGTATGTTCTGTTTAAGGAAACTTGCTCATATTATTGAAACACTGCTCAGTCACGGCTGTTGAGCTGTATTTAACCCACTTTTGGCTTAGATATGCCAAGCAACTGAGTCAGTTGACATCTATTTCACCACTAACAGTTGTTAAGAGCGGGAAGAGATTTTGTTTCACTTCAGGCAACTACCGTTGTGTACATTAATTAAATAAATCTTTTGTTATTATTTGATTTTTTTGGAAACAAAGTTGAATCGCTTTTGGAAAACTAAATTCAACTTTGTTTCCAATTTGATTCTTTTAGCTACGGACCAGCAGTACATTTAATCAGCTGGAAAACATTTGCATGACATTTGCATTGACTACGTTTATTAGCTTACAAGATAATGTTGGAGTGGAAAAGGTTAAATGGGGTCACGTCACATGGTTTGTAAGAGCAGCCAGTTTGTCGTTCTATCACTCTGTGTCCTAGTAAAATGATTTCTGCTGTTTTAGATGTGTGACTTGGTCGCACTTACACAGTAATATAAACTGATAAGTTTTTTATATTTAATATTTGCTGTTTTATTAGCAAATTAAATTGCAAATTTGTGAGTTAAAAGCAATAATGTGACCAAAAAAATCACGTGACCATTTGACTCGAAGTGGGTGACTTCCTATTGGTGGTCCATTGTAACCATGCATCTAACTTGCCTCTTCAGGGAGATACAGCACATCAAAGATAATGGGGTCACGACTTTGACCTTTTGGGGTCACGTGACGACATCGGTCACATGACCATTCGACTCGCGGTGGGCAACTTCCTATGGGTGGTCCATGGTACATTGTGACCATGCGTCTATCTTGCACCGTTACAGAGATATAGCACCTCGAAGTTAAGGGGGTCACGACTTTGACCTTTTTGGGTCACGTGACATCATCGGTCACGTGACCATTCGACTCGGCATATGTGGTTTCCTATAGGTGGTCAATTGTAAACATGCGTCTATCTTGCACTGTTAGGGAGATATAAAGCCTCAAAGTTGCATTTGCCCATGTTAAAGGCCGTGCACCGTGTCATGTGACCTGTAGGCAGGGGGTCCAAAATGACCGTATATTTAGAATTCCCGTGGCCACATTGCCTATTCACTATGCCACTTTGGTGAGGCTACAATGACGATTAAGGGTAGTTTATAGATGATCATCTCCATTGTTAAGCATTTTCAGTTGTAATTTTTCAAAGTCCGAAAATGGGGGATTTAAGGAGGAAAATATGAAAGATAAATGTTGTGACCCCCTAGGAAATCAATCCCCAACGAAACACGTCATCCAGTGCAAAGAATGCGGCAATACTCCCAACAGTGTGTTCTCCAGAGCTTGGCAAGAAAAGTAAAAAAAATAACCCAATTAAACATTATATTTCACCCCTTTGCCCTGCCGACCCCGCTGGGCCAATTTGTACCATTTTTGGCCCACAGGGTCAGACTGCTGATGTAATCATCCAAGTCAAATTTTACGTCAATTGATTCAGGGGTTTGGGAGCTATGAGTGCCTAAAATTTGGGGTTTCCCATTGACTTTGATAGTCGCCCTTATAATGTTACGCATTACCGGGATACACTGTGAAAAATGAGAATTCTAAAAAAATGAACATATTCCTATAATGAAACTTATCGACAGAAATAACTGAAAAACCCACCAACAACAATGAGACGTGTTTCTGCATATTTCAGCAGAACTGCATACGCAGCTCCAGCAGACAGCAACACAGCAACCAATAACAATGGTGACGTCACCCTGCAGCCAACAAAAACATTCACGAAATCAGATATCTCTAAATTATACACTGCACTTCGCTAAACTACAAGCACCTGAGTTATTTTAGTGAGAAAACATGATACATGAAATATTACCTGACAGATTAATGATGTATGTCAATCAAGCATTATAGACAATACAGACATCAGGTAGTATATGAAAATAAGTGTGAAACACATAAGCAATTCCAGTAATTATTAAGCACAAATGTTACTGGGAAAAAATTATGGATTCAGTATCCTGGTTTTTCTGGATAACACTAGCAAAAATCAAGACTTTTTCATAACTTTTTCAGCATCGATGTCCAATTTCAGTACTTTTCAGGACCAGTGTGAACTCTGTTTAAACATTACTACTGTAAAATGTAAAAGTTTTCACAGGAGGGCGCCACCGTTCCTGTCGGTTGTGTATGACTCGTGGAGATGATGATGAGTTATCGTGTACACAGAACGACAAATCTCTTAATCTCCTCCAATGTTCACTTCGTTCACCTTGGTGGAGATAAAAATAATGCAAAAGCGTTAGCAACTAAAACAACAAACATAAAGTAAAAAATCTAATGGCAATGACAAATATTGAAATGCAACAATATCTGCGGCAATTTGGCAGTTGTTGTAGGACGTAGATTATAACAAATATAACTATTATATAAGTAGACCATACAAAAATAATCACTCACAAACCATTAAGCAATATAAATAAATAAACCAAAACTAATAAACAGCGACATACACAGCAAAAGCAATAACACAGATGACAACAAATATATAGTTGCTGCGAAAATGCTCGACGTTTTTCATCAGCCGCCGTCCTGTTGGTGTCAATGCCTTTGGCACCAGAAATTTACGACTATTGAAAAAATCTCCCCACGGCTGCACACCATTGCGCCAATGATGAATAAACTCCTGCAGATGCACATTCGAGAATGTCAGTGTCATCTGCAACACAATTAAACAAAAAATTAATCGCAATTAAATTCAACAGCTGTAATAAGTACAAGAAACACAAATGCTGGAGTTGTTGTCACTTCATAAAAATCTATGAATGTTATTTTCCATCTGCGCGAACAGGCAAGTAAGCCAATCTGACGCTATTTTGCGTCCGCCATGGTTGGTCAGAAAGTAAAACTGCACGAACACTATTTTCAGTTAGTGTACATAGAAACAGTCGCGCCTATAGTCTCTGTGGACTCATATCATCAGTCTATGAAGCCACTGGCGCATTAATTAGTCAGACATTTGCGGTTCTGATGTACATTATTAAATATTAAGTATTACGTCATTTAGTAAACGTCAAAGCACCTGCACACATTTAAAAGGCAATATGTTTGACAGAAAATTAAAAGATAAAGCATAGCATCAAATGTACTGTTATTTATTTAGGTGGACATGTGTGCATGCAGTTTCATACATGCCCGACGGTAAATAGCATAAGAGATTTGCTTACATTTCCGTCCGTGCGGACGGAAAATAACACCGAGCATAAAAATCGGGCAAATCATATCATTTATTGCATAACTGTCTCCAATAAAGTTTTCATATTCAAAAGACAATAAAATCAGAGTGGTAAGTAACGCTTACATCGGTCATTACAAAGTTATAAAGAAACAAGAAGTCAATTTTAAAAAAAATAGATTTGTTTACAAACAAATAAACAGCTACGTAAACACTTCCGGTTTGCCTAAATAACGATCAACGAACGGTAGCCTCACGAAGTGAAGTGAAATCAGCCGCCTACTCGCTTCCCCACTACCGACTCCCCCATCTCCCGAATGTTTGCTTGCTGTGACTCGTCTTTTGAGATCAGCAGAGAACACGTTGTTATCCCGACGAAGTTGGTCAAGCCATTTACTTTATCCTGTGTATCCTGCAGCATCCGCCAGGACTACCGACCAAAAAACGAGATCGGTATACCCAGCATGAGTTATCGCAAATAAGTTGGTGCTGGCTATAATATTATGAGTGATTGTAGGCCCTACGTGTACTTTTACTTGTAGTATGATAACATAAGGCCTAGCTATGTGACCGAAACTTTAAATGTTCATTATATTCTCAGAACGCATGTAATGGGTTCTTGAACGAACGTTGACAAATGTAGCAATTGTAACTGCGGAAATTAGTTTCAATCGCTGATCGTTTTCTGACTGGAAAATTTTCGTTTTCCATTATAGTACTCCGGACTCTAGCCAGATAGCCAGTACATACTGGCTACGTCAGGTCTATTAACCTTACTCGATGTTGATCCTGCCTGTGGGAATCTCGATCTCTCAAACGGCGACGTTGCAGCTACTGAGTACAGTCCGAGTTTTTTTAGTACGGCGTATTCTTCTTATCCCTTTACTAGTTGGCCGATCGTACGATGTGTCGTCTAGTCTGTCGTCTGTCTGTCTGTAATGCGCATGTATCGTGGCTAAATTGTACGTCGTATAGTGGGTCGGCCGTTGAATAGGTCGATGACGTCCTATATGCTACCAATAGTAACCATGTCTCCAGCAGTTTGGCCGCAATTTTAAATGCAACGTTTTTGCCTGCTGCCATCACCCACGTGCGCCGAATTACCGTGTAGTATTCTAGCGTTGGGTATAGGTCTAGTAGCGTCACCATAGCGTTTATGGGAATGTAGTCACTGTGAGAAATCGTTTTATTTTCGCAACCGGAAGTCTGACGCTGGCCTTCGGATATAGGCGGTACAGTAGGCCAACCACAGCGACAGATGGGCTTCTTGTCGTGTTGCGTATAATGGTCCTTATAACAAATTTTGAACAACTGGCGTAGGTTAATTGCCATATCGTATAGGCCTAAAACTTGTTGCTCTCTGGTGTGCTAATCGATTTCATTTAAAGCTTGTTCTAAAATGTCAGTATGCAATGCCGATGTGGCTTAATTTTGATGATCGCCAAACTAAAAATGTGTATTTTGAGCGCCGTTTGTTTATTTATTGGCTAGAAAATACAAACTCGTGGTCCGTAGTACAATGTAATTTTCGCATAGGTGAATTCAATTTCATTCCAATATAGCATAGGCCTACAGCATACGGTCTGCACTTCTATGGGCCTAATCTATTGGTCAGGTTATGGAACTCTATCAAAGCGGATTAGGCCTATCTAATCATTCATTTTATTTATCTTCTATTGAAACTTTACATTGATTCACAGCGAAAAACAATTAAGCCAAACACCATATTACACCCTGTTTACACGATGAAGCAAGCATGAAGCAAAAACGTGAAGCAAACGTGAAGCAAACTTAGAGCACACGTCGTGCACGTGTATTTTGAATACGTTTGCTTTATCTTTGCTTCATGTTTGCTTCATCGTGTAAACGGGTATTCACGTATTCTGTCTACACCCTTAACTAAACTTATAACAACAATTCGAAAAAAAATTATGCTTTTGGCTGGTAAAGTTTTAGACGATTATTCATCTGTGACATTATGATAAACAAACACTCGCGATTATGCAGTTGCAATCGTTGCGTTTATTTAAGCTCCTGTACACGACAAAATCAACATCGTCAAATCTCGAAATAATTAGCTACAAAAAGCGACATAAAGAAAATACTTGAAATAAACGGTCGAATTACCCTGTTGATCGTGGCTAATTGAAAGGAAAACTAACTTATCACGGCTTATCGACGTTTCGTTACAACCATAATACACACAAAACACAAACGGCTTATTTACATACAGATTTTCGCAATACCAGACATACAGTGAGTTTGTAAAAACAAACTAAAAAACACTCAGAAAATGTCATCAAAGATAGCATGCTAACAGTGGCGTCATTTCAGTAAATCATTAGGGGGGATCAGTAGCCTAATTTCTGGGGGTCTCAATCTACGCAACGTATTGTTCTTGCGGCAGTAACACTGTTTCAAAGATACGATTAACAGGGAAAAATTAAAATTGTAAATCCTTGGGGAGTCCGTAGACCCCACAGCCCCACCCTTTTAAATGACGCCCTGGTGCCAAGAGCAGCCGCACAGCAGCAAGTAGTGCAGTGTAAGGTCGCTAGTTAGCCTAATATTACTGTACTAAATAATTTTACTTTTTTCGGTGATTTTCTTTCATCTTAAGTTTACTTATTTACTAAATTGTCATATTTTACTAAAACGTTATCAAGTTATTTCGTTCGTTAAAATTTCTTTCCCCAAATTCTTACGAGGCACTACCTCGCTCGCCAGTTGTTTTTCTAAACGCTAACTAGCGGTCCGCAAGCTTTTCTTAGCGGTCCGCAAGTTTCTTCCTAGCGGTCCGCAAATTTCACCTTCAAATTCTCCGTCAAATTCTTTCCTCAAAATTTAGCGCGGTCGGCGGACAGCGGTCGCCGACCCCCCCCCCTGTGTGGTATACACACCGGGTTTGTCAAAGTCAAGGTCGTCAATTTGTATAGCGCATCGTCGCAAACACGCCTCTAATGCGCTTTCGTCACTAACCAGAGCCGCCTGCCGCACGGCCACCGTGTGCAG
>Ga0209367_1011153_pt1 | contig 11959 bp, 7 predicted proteins | sample WorMetLIZISLAND2_FD_187412 | JGI IMG/M metagenome (GOLD analysis project Ga0209367, IMG submission 187412) | Marine gutless worms symbiont microbial communities from Max Planck institute for Marine Microbiology, Germany - Olavius geniculatus... ... | reverse complement strand
AGAAATTCACCTACCTGGGAAGCAACATGACATATGACCTGGACTGTTCAAAGGAAATAGCAGTCAGAATGGCAAAGGCAATGGCAAACCTGAAGGCCTTGGACAAGATTTGGAAAAGTAAGGCGAGCACTCTGGAAACAAAGCTTAGCATCCTGAAGACATGTGTGTTCAGTACAATGCTGTACGGTTGTGAAACATGGACAGTTACAAAACGCTGCGAAAGCCAAATCCTGTCCTTTGAGAGAAAATGTTACCGGAAAATTCTAAGGATAAAATGGACACAAAAGGTCACTAATGAAGAATTGTACAAAAAGATTCAATTTACAGAAACCCTACAGCAGAAAGTGATACAAAGAAAGTTGCGCCTTTTCGGCCATATCTGTAAAATGAACGACAACAGAAAGATAAAAACCCTGGTGTTCGGAATAATGGATGGTTCAAACAAAAGAGGACGGCCTCACCCAGAATGGTCAGATGACATTGAGCAGTGGTGTGGAACAACCCTGCAGGAGTTAAGCCACACTGCCCTAGATAGGCAGCGGTGGGCAGCAATAGTAAGAATGGCGTCAGACACCAACGGGCATTGAGCCCACGGTTGTCGATGATGATGATGATAGCTTCTAGACAAGACAAAAATGCAATTTGTCGGGTTTTTGCAACGATTTTGTTTAGTATTAACCCGCAGCACGAAACAAATTAATTGTAGTAGTTAACCTTCTACCGCGGCTCGATTCCGGCCATTCTCCACGGCCTCCTCTCCATCGCTGCGGTTATCATCTCGTTGACCGGATGGGATCTGGACGGTATCCGCGGGAGACAAACCCGGCTCAGCGGAAAGCCAATTTTTCATCGGCGGTGTCGGGGTCTTATCGTGCTGAAGATTGCCGTCAAACTTAGGTTAGATCGCAGAGAAACGATGCGGTAAGCTGTTGCTATCAACTATGTTGAAGAAGCGGTATTAGATGGTATATTGTCTTAATGCGGACAGAAACGGCAAACACTCACTTTTCTCATCGGTTGGCGGTAAATATATATCAATATATAACCGGGCAGTAAATTTAGTAAGGAAATTTTATATAGCGTTTTTACCGGTTTTTAAAATACTGGCGGTAAGTCTCTTATTAACTAGGGCAGCTTTTAGAGACTATCGCGGACTTTCTGACCGGCGGTAAACGATTTAACGTTTAAACCGTACTTATATCGGCCGTTCCGCGGTAACGTCTTTCAGTCCTCTTAAACCCATATTCTTATTTGTCCGATAGATCGTCGTAGACGGTAGATGATCTTTGTCGTTTCTGCAAATCTGTTGTCCGGCGATGAATAACGAATAGATGAAAAGAAGAGAACGTGGTAAATTGTAGTTGACATTGACGGTAGGTCGTTGTCTCGTAGTGACGAATGAAGAGTTGTCGCGGTAAGTTGACGATGAAGATCGTTGACGATGTTTACGGTAGACTGCCGCTCCGGCGAAAATAAAGTCGTTGACGAATCGTCGATGAAGCTACCCGCGGTCGTTGGACTTAGTCTCTTCGTCGAGTTGCGGTACAACTTCCCACCTCCACCCACTGTACCACCATTTACCTCTATACCGGCGGTCGCAGATATGTTAGCAGTTGATGACGGTAGTGGATGTTAAAATCGATGTTTGGTTGTGGCGATAGGTCGTCTTATCGGCGGATGTCTTACCGGCGATTTCCCTCACTCTCTCTTACCGGACGGTTTTGGACTTTGATGAATTTGGAGTGCGCGGTAAGTTTTTAGACTTACCGGGCGGATGGACAATTTTGGATGCCGCTTACCGGATTAGATTTTTATCGGTTGTTAGTTGGCGGTAAGTTTCCTCAGCAGAAGCGACGGGAGATGTGCTCTCTTCTGAATCTGTTCGAAGACTGGTCCGGTAATCGAAATTCGGTCTATTTATACGGTGGACGAACGCAAATTTAAATAAAGATTTGAAGCACATTTTGTGTGGTCGTTCGCATGCACTTGCAGCACGCACCTGCAACTGGCAAGACGCCATGTACAAAGGTATTTTTACGATTTAAACAAATATTAGAAATAATTATGTTTGATAGTAAAAATAAAGACTTTATAAAAAAGCTAAATGTGACTTTAGTTTATAAAAATAATAGAAATTTTATTAGTTAGAATTTTGATGATGGACCGTCATGGCGGCGTTTTCATTTTGTTGATTTTCCGACAGCAACTTTTTTACGTTTTATTACAAGAGATAAATAATTGTTCCGGTTAAATTAAATACGGCATTCGACAGCTAATCCTTTTTTTCTTATGACTCGAGCACTTTTCTTCCGAAAAATGGAGAAGCATCTTTTTAGAAGAGAACTTTTGATTGTTCCGAAAGTGCAGTAGGTAGACGAAAGAAAGCAAGGTCATTACGTATCCAAGCGGGGCTTAGTATATAACAGTGGGTCTCGCAGCTGTACTGAGGAAACAGTTAATGCTTGAATCAAACGTCTTCCGAAAGCGGTCTCCACGACGGCAGCGGCACCAGAATACAGTAAGTATGGAAAAATAGATATCCGAGGCGGTAAGACGTTCCATGACCTTGATGTTAAAAAATTTTGGCTACATTCTCCCCCACCTACATCCATAGCGTCCCTTGCTATGGGCAACTTCTTTGCCAAAATATCAGTTACGAAACCGTCTCCGCACCGGAGCGGTAACCGGGCGAATTTACCAAAATCGACCGGCGCTCGCATGCGCGCGGTAGTACCATAACTTAACATTGCATGACATTGAATGCTCCCACCCCTCTCTTTTCGTATAGACATACGCCCTTTTAATACAATCCGCAAGCCTACAACACGTTTTAGCTTAACTAAAAGACAATATTTCGGTCTGTACTCAGATCCCGACTGACGTTTAAACTATATCGCAACGCATTGATCCGGTCTTTTTGGCGGCGACAGCTCACACGCTTGATTGACCAAAATCGGTTGATCAACTCGGCGGTGCGTTGATGAACTGTAGACTTTTTTGACCGGTAACCGTTGACGTTAGTACCACGGATATTTAAACAATTTCACACTTCGTACTTCGCACTTCGCAAAATTTTGGTAACCCATAGTCTATCAGTCCGTAAAGCCCTCTACACATAAAGCGATAAATACAAGCTGCGGTAAATAGCGGTAAAAAAAAAACTTCTATTCCTTTACATCCGGCGGTAACAGACTTTTTATCTTATTCTTCACTCCGGCGGTAACACTCTCTTCGGAACATGGGGCTCAATCTCTCCTCTTGTCCGGTGTCAACTTTTCTTTTCAACTTGGGAAAGTTCTACTACTCACTTAGCGACAAAACAAAAACTATCTTTTTTTCAACGTGGGGTAACTCAACTCACACTTCTTGCGGCAATACTTTCCTTATTTGTCCAGTAGCATCTCTCCTTTAACTTCACATCACGAAACTTTTTTGTCCGGCACACTGCTCTTTAACGTAGAACGTTGACAACTTGTTGTTAAAATAACGGGACCCTACAAGCTGTTTACCGCTTAACATGGGGCTATGTTATCACTCAGACACTTATCTCTTCACAACCGGGCAAAAATAACTTAGTTTTTCCACACACAACGTGGGGCAAAATAGCAATCATCATCATGGACTAGTGTGCGGTCATTTTATTACGTACTAAAAAAAGTAAGTCCGGTGTTCAATTATTCACAAAAAATGACTGAAATCTTCGGCATTTTTTTGCCGGAAATGGCGGTAAGAATGAAACTGGTTTTTAGCAATCGTCCAACAAAAACAACGTGGACTGGCGGTATTTCTGTCACAGTAGTAGTACTAGCAGTTGTAGTGGTATTAATGGTAGACTACCAGTAGTAGAGACATAGGTAGGATAATGGTAGTGTAGCCCCGCCTAGATGACTGCACGACAGACCGTACGTGGAAGCACTTTGGCTAAATCGAGCGACGCGCTTTCTACGAAGCCAGCCAAATCTGTACACAGCTAGTCATCGACTTTATGGCTAGAGTTTTTACGACGCAGTAATTGCGACGACTTACGCACCCTTTGTTCGACCTAGGCCCAAGCGATCATAATTTCTGTGCTTAAATTTAAAATTACCTAACTAGCACTGTGCAAGGATAATAATAGTAAAACAAAAGTTACCTATAGTTAAAGTAAAACTAGAAGTACCAGTAGTTGTGGTAGGAGTTGTAGTGGTTATTTCACTGCTAGATTTTATTTAGCTTTACATTAATCACGTTTATTCACCACAAAGGCAGAACATGAAAAGCAAAAAAAGAAAGAGAAGCACACACACAAAAACAGCAATACTAACACTAGGCCTAACAGTCAACAAGCAGACAAAAAATGATGACGAAAGTGTTTATGCACAACACATTTTTACGTTCACGAAAACTGGCAACACCGTACTTATTATTAAAATCACTCACAATATGCCGATTGATTTTATACAGAATAACAAATCGATTATGAATTCTGGTGATGAAACTTTAAAAATTTCACTTATAAAAATCAAACATATAAGTAAATGGTAACTCATTACAATAAAACTGCAAACATTTAACTGACTCGAAACGTTTAAATCCAAAGATACGCCGGAAGCAATTATTCCAGCACACCGCTAGTGTTTTCACTTGTTGTGATAAAAGCCCAAGAGCACCCAGGCAATAACACAACAATGGCATGTAAAACAATTTTACTAAACTAAAACGAATGAATTCATCAGCTGACTTACAATAAGCCAAAATGCCGTTACAGGAAGCATAAAATTTTTTACGTATATAGCTGGTGTCAATACTTATTTTGCAAGCAGAGTTAAACACAATACCAAGATACTTAAAGGAGGTAACCCATTCAAGCTTCAAACTACCAAGAAACATATCAGCTGAGAGTTTATTCCTGTTAGGACCAATTATCATACAGACAGACTTGTTATGATTAAACGTAACACAGTTACTAACATTACTGACATTACTTCCAACGGCAATAAAACTGCAAATATTTGTGTAAAAAAAACTGTTTATTTTATATACAGTGAAAGGGTGACATCGTTGTTGTAGACATAAAACAGCGCAAATCACAATTTAAAAATTAAAACATTACCATTACACAATGTCAGAAAAAAAATTGCTAACTGCGTAAAAATAAAGTTTAAATTTGTAAGTTTTTAATTGTTTTCAGTTTTAATTTTTATGCTGGCGACAACTCACTGGCGGCTGAAAGCCGCGGCGGCGAAGGATCGCGGCCCGATGACATCTAACCAGTATCGCGCTGCTCTGACGCCCCTTCCATGAAGCCGAGGACGGGTCAACGTAAAAATTTAGGGTCGAAAAAGAAAACGTTCACGACACCAAGGTCGCATTTTGTCCAAGAGCGACGTTGTATTTCTGATATTATTAAGTTTTCAGCATTCACAAATGTGACTGTACGTGATGACTGTCGCAGAGTTGGACGCGGGTTACTTTTTCTGAACTCTTCCCAACCCGGCCCACGCAAACTTTGACCCGACTTGACCCACGTTTTGGAGTTGATGAGTAACCCGTGACCCGACCCAAACCGGACCAGTTATTTTAAGCTAAAAGTCCGAAAACTAAACTAAAATTTTAATCGATTAATTAATCACTTACTTTCCGCAGCTTCGTATAATGTACATATAGGACATACAATAAACCAAACTAAAGTGTCAAGCCTTGCGCAGGGCCATGTACTTCGTATTCAGTACGCTTCGTAACGAAATATTCTGTTACAATACAGTTCAGCAGAAGGCTAAGTACTGCCCGCGAATAGCCGCCGTATCACGCTCACAAAACAGGCACATAAAATCAGCGTGCCCTTGACCGTTGACTTATGATCTAGATATCCGTACACTTCTCAACAGTTGTAAAGGTACATGTTTGTCGATCTCACTTGCTGAAGTCATGATAACAAATGCACGGAGTGAAACTTTCTGCATACTAAAAGAGTACAGTTGAAAAAGTGTACTGACACTCATTTGCATATCAGTAGCTTGTGACCGGTGACACGTGTGTGAAACCGGCTGCTGCAACTAGAACTAAAACTATAAATCCTTTGCCGTTTCGGCGCCTTGTCTCTGGTACCCCGGCAGCTTGTTATCTGATCTTTTTTCAGTGGTCAGTGTTGTCTGCATAGCTTCTAGGGACATTAATAGCGTGGTTTGCTGCTGGTTCTAAAACCCCGTCGTGTCTGTAAAACCCCCGTCCGCTTGTAAAATAATTTCGTGTCGCTAAACACTGCCTCGGTTGCCTTAATGTAGTCATAGTGTTATTACGGCAAATTAGCTAATTTTGTGGGCATCTAATGTGTGCATTACTTGAAAGACAATAAAGGCGCGTTAGATGCGTTTAGGTGTTGATGGGCTACAAAAATTCCCGTTCTAATTAGCTACTTTTTCACTTAGTTATTTACAAATTTCAGTGCTGGGAATAAGTAAATAAGTAAGTAAGTAACTAACTAAGTAGGTAAAACGTGAATTTATATAGAACAATAACAAAACTTACATAACTCGTCTGACAAATAACGCATTTCAGACATTTTGACCCGACCCGACCCGCGGGCCGACCCGACCATTGTCCATCGCTGTAACCGCATACAACGACTGACGGACAGCAAAGTAAAGAATATTAACTACGGGCGCTTCACGTAACGTGCCATACTGTTGGCAAGATCACTTATGTACACATTTTTGGGGCGGCGCATCCCGAAAAATTTGAGATAACAAAAACGTTAAAAATTTGGCGCAATTTCAAAAAACTTTTCATTTTGACCGCGATTATCTTAGAAACCGATCAAAATTAGTGTTGTTAACAAAGACTTGACCTTCAAGGCCACGGCCAAGGCCAAAAACTTGACCTTCAAGGCCAAGGCCAAGGACTTGACCCTCAAGGCCAAGGGCAAAGACTTACCTCACGAAGAAGTTCAAGGACTGCTTTCGATAAGGGTGTTTATGAATGCTAAATTTAATAGTAATTTTAATTAAATATATATATAATTTTCAATTTTGCAGTCAATTAGTATGACCACTAAAACTAATGAATTCAACTACTGCTTGCTAATACATTCTGCAAGTTGAAGCAAAATCCAAAACATAATGGAAATAATGCAGTACACAAGCCACGCAGTCAAGGTTCAGGACAACGGTGTGAGACCGAGGAATGAATAGAGTGTAGAAAACCGACCACGAAGACTGGCCAAAAGACTATAAAAGAATAATGTGTAGTGAAGTGTTTTACATGTAGGACTCAAGCAGGATGTTTAGAGACAGCAGGATGGGAACGATAAAAATGCTTTTAACATTGCAGCAGTATTAGTCTTCCGAAACACGGGCCTTGCAAGGCCAAGGACCTGGTTGGTCAAGGCCAAGGACTTTTGCTCACCTTTAAGGCCAAGGCCAAGGACTTGACCCTCAAGGCCAAGGCCAAAGACTTAAAATTTGTCCTCGTGGACACGCCAAGGCCAAGGACCAAGGCCAAAGACAACAACACTGGTCAAAATATTGAAAATCGAAAACAAACATAATCGTCGGCAAAAATTATAAAAAGGTGATATTAGTCAACAGCACAGTGACAGTTAGGCGATGTAATGACGAGTGATATTATATCTTTATAATTTTTGCTGTTTTCAAAGTGTTTGTCATTGCGTGTTAAATGTACATAATGACGTTTTATCCATTTATTGCGGGTATCAACATTGGTGACCTTGATTGGTTGTGAAGCCCCAAAATACAGATAACTTTTTAGCGATTTTCGGCTGCGGCGCACAGCTTAAACGCAAATTGCCTCAAAATGGCTAGAGAGTGACTAAAACAACCCGGACATAAAATTTGCAGCATTAAACGCAAATTTTAACAGTCTAAGTTTCAACATCTAAGTACAAGGAAACCTGCGAGTGCAAGCCGCAAAAAAGTGCAGTTGGCTCGTTTGACGTGAAAACGGTTGCAAATAAACATAGACGTTTTGCTTACCGTAACAACAACTGCAAACAACTTTTTAAAAATATCAACAATAATGATTCGAAACGATTTCGATCCTTCATAATAAAAAAAACATATTAGTGATTTTTGCGTTTTTTGCTGCGCACTATTCAAGAGTGAAGTGCGACAGAGTGGACAGACCTAGATTAAAACAACCTGCAAACAAGAACTGCTAAGGTTGTCGCATGTCTCATGAGCTTCGCTTAAATTATTTGTATATCAATCATATTAAAGGCTTCAAATTTTTCGCACTTTGATAGGTAATGTAGGCCTACGGCACGTTTTTGTTTAGCCTGCGATGTTTTACATATGCCGCAATTTATACTGTGGCAAACCATTATTTTTTATTTGCTGTTATATGGTAAGTTAAATACTGTTGATGGTTGGCGATATTGTAACAGTCTGAGAAACACGACATTCGAACAGCGCGTCTACATATGATGCACCAAAATTGTTTACAGTTAAATGATTCATGGACGGAACCTCGCTGGAAAGCAATGTCCGTTAACTACCAGAAACATGTCGTCATGTGCCTCGTTGGCAAAGCTGCAGGTACGACGTGGATGCGCGTTTTACTAAAACTTACTGGGGAAAAAAAAGCATCCGCATTAGCAAATACGAACCGACACGTACTGCATTCTCGCGCCGGCGCATATATTGGCCGCTTTCATCTCATTACTAGCTCAATACGTGATCATTATTTAATGGGACACTACTACAAAATAATGTTTGTTCGTGAGCCGTTAGAGAGATTAATTTCAGGCTACAGAGACAAAATGTATCGTGCAGTGGATTACGGGTCGATGCGACACGACATCAAGCGCAAGTTTCGGCCAAATATCTCACACAGGTTGGCAGAAAAATGTTTTGCTTGTTTTTTATGCATCGATCAACGCAGAGTTTTTCGTTAACAAAAGTACAAAATTTACAGTTTGCACACATGCTGACAAGGGCGTCTACCCCCGTAGTCTTGTAGCAAGTCCCCTTTTAGCTCAAGAACCTGTAGGCGCCGAGGAAATGAAGAATGGAAAAGGGAATTCTTTTTCCCATCCAACTATAGGGAAAGCGGGTGAGCGTTGTGAGCTAGCACAGCGGGGTCCGGGAAGGAGCCTTTGCGAAAAACGAAAAAAACGAATTTTGTGTTTTTAAGCGTCACAGAACACTTTTGTTGCAACATATGTAAATTATGAAAATAGCGTATTACAAGCTAAAATGCAGTATGCCATAAAAACTGGGCAGCAGATTAAAACAATGGTTGCATAAACTACCATTAGTGGCATCTCAAAATGTCAATCAAAATGTAACAGCGTCATTAGCAATCTTACCATTATCACCATCATAAGCTACAACAACAGCAGGTTAAATATGACATTGACAGACAAGACAGACACACAAAGTGGAGTACTAGAGGCTTGTTGACATTGATATAAACAGCTTAAGTGTCAATTGTGTCAGAGGCAACTGTACATTGTTAATGCATTTTTACGCACCAGAGCTATGGCGCGTATTAGCTACGGTAATACTGTCCGTCTGTCCGTCCGTCCGTTCGTCCGTCCGTCTGTCTGTCATGATTCAATATCGTTTGTGGACCAGGCGAGACAAAGACTTCTGGTTTACACCGTATCATAGCCTGGAGTCTCTAGTAATTCGTGGCAAAATTTTATGTTTTCAAAAAAAATCTTAAGTCAAGGGAATCCCCACGAACAAAGGGGCAAAAAGGGGGCATCCCAGTAGTATCTTTTCCCCGAATCTAGAACACAGCAGGTGGTCCGTTAATCGCTTACGCAGCAATTCCCTAACCCTAGCTCGTGCTGTTGTGCGGCCCTAGTAAATGACTTAGAACCATGGCCTACGAAGCGCTGGCACCGTGCCAACCCTAACTCGTGCTGTTCTGCGATCCTACAACCGGAAATAAATGACTCACAAAAATAACTAACTTAGCGCTTCTACGCCAGACCGTCAACCCTAACCGGAAGCCCAGTGCGCCTTGTCAACCAGGCCCGACCCGTCTTGCGGAAGTTTACGGCGCGCCTGTAGGCCCGTAGGCGAGTGAGTGCCTATTTTAGTACGGTTTTCTAAAGTCGTAACGTCATCCGGAAGTCGACAGGCCCGACACGCCTGTGCACCCATAGGCCGGTGAGATGGCGTAATGCCTATTTTTAGTACCTGTCGACGCGCCTTCTAATCATCCGGAAGTCGGTAGGCCTGTAGGCACGTAGGCGGGTGAGATGACTTAACGACGCGTTTTCTACACCGTCGCGATTACGTAAAGCCTATTTTTGTACGCGCGTGGGCCCGGTGCTTTGTCCGGAAATCGACGCACGCGGCGAGTCTTCTATGCGAACGACACGTGCACGCGCTTCGTTTAGCTGTTTTCCCCCTGCGCGCACCTCACTTCACCTACATCCATGAACGCGTCGCGTCGCGTCGCATCGCCCCATTTGTTAGGCCTACTACACTGCAAATGCATGCGCTTTCGTAACCCGTGCCGTTGCGCACACGTTCGTTTCCAGCGCCGCGGGGCGCCTTTAGCGTTTTACTTTCACTTTATTCATCATGCCATAGCAAACCTTACCACAGTAAGCCAAGTTTTAGACGTCTTTACTGACTTTTTTATGGCACCACATCGTTTGCAACATTTTGCGTTTTCTCACGCGCGTCTTATTTTTTTTCGTAAAAGTAAGGTTTTTTTAGTTCTGAAATCGCCACACATCACATTCGACGACTACGTTACTGTAACAATGCAGTGTCGTTACAGTGTGTTGTCCTATCGCAACATTGTACGTCTTCTCACGCGCGTATCAGTCATCCTTTTTCTGAACTATTTTTTTCGTAGTCGCTGGCACGTCTTTTATCTTGTCCGTAGAGACACTAAAGGCCGTACGTCATAAGTCTGTAACGAAACAATAACACCACTGTTTAATTTGCGTTAACTTATTTAATATTTCACACACTTACTTACTTTTTGGTTAGTCGTCTCAACCTTGTATTCATTTGTCTGTCTGTCTCCTATGCAGTTTGCTTGCTTCTCCAAAATATTTTCACTTGCGCACCTCGCTTGCAATCGCGCACAGCTTTGCTACCAGTAACTTACGTCAGCATTGACGCAGCAGGTGGGCGATTGTCTGAGATAACGTCATGTTCTAAAAATAAATCATTAAGCGTAAAAATACATCGGCCTATTTTTCCTGGGACTACCTATTCTAGGTACATTGCCGCGCGCACGCGTATGAATACAGTAGTGATTCGGTCATACGCCTAGCCGTCTTATAGTAGTCATACCGTCTGTGCGCCTCACTCGGCTCGCGCCAGAGCTACATATCGCACCGAGTACGTGTACGTTATCGTGATGGATGAATTGTTTTAAACACTTATGCCAACAAGTTATACGCCAACGTCAGCAGCAGAAACAGCAGAAAGCAGCTAACGGCTAACGGCTTGTTTTTTCATGTTTTTTATGTAAATAAAAGTTTGTTTTTTCTAAATTCATAAAAAGTCACGTTCACGCTACACTACAGCAGTGGGAATAGGAGTAGCGGTTTGTTTCATATTTTTTCTGTGTAAATAAAAGTTTTATGCTTTTATTTTAAATTAATAAAAAGTTACATTCACGCTATAACAAGTATGAGTAATTTTTTTTATTCTGAATTAATCACACCAATAGCTGTAAACTAGCAGTCTGTTTTTTTCACGCCCATTTTTTACTTATTTTTTGTATAGTAGTTACCTAAGTTAGGTCTGCGTGTGCGTGAGTGCTGGAAGAAAGTCTACGCAGCGGGAAGTAAGGTGGCGCCACTGTGGAAAGCGTCTGGGTTGGCCCACGCAGCAGGTTATCCACTATCGCCGGCGCCGCCACTGCGTTCGTGTCAGGGCCGGATTTGGCTGGTGGGAGGCCTGGGGCCTCTGGTGGGAGGTCTGGGCCAAGTGGCGTATTTGGGATTTCAGAAAGGGATTGGCTGTCGAATTACAGGGTCTTGGGG
>Ga0209367_1011152_pt1 | contig 11959 bp, 9 predicted proteins | sample WorMetLIZISLAND2_FD_187412 | JGI IMG/M metagenome (GOLD analysis project Ga0209367, IMG submission 187412) | Marine gutless worms symbiont microbial communities from Max Planck institute for Marine Microbiology, Germany - Olavius geniculatus... ... | reverse complement strand
GGACAAAGCTGTGCACAACCATTAAATGAAATAACAATTTCAAATGCATGACCAGTGATGGATGCGCATATAGTAAGTGCTCCGCACTAATGTTGTCTGGCCCACAAGCTTTGCCACGTTTAAGACTTCTAATACTTTTGTTCACTGATTCCACATTAATTGCTGACAGACACTTGTCGATACCATAGCCATTGGTTCTTTTAGCCTTATCAAACTCATCATTATAGGCATTAAATGCAGTTACATTGCTACAGTTGACACAGTTGTATTTACCTGCATGATGGTGGCTGTGGAAGTGCGAAAGCAGCTTCTGACGAATGACATTGCAAGCACTCAGCAGTTGTACTGTGCTGTTAAGAAAACATGACATTGTGTTGCCGATGTTGCGCAGTGGCAGGTGCACCGTTGACACCTAGACATTCGACACACAGTTCACAACATGCAGTGCTGTACATGGGTATCATTTGCAGTGTGAGTAAATAGTTACCAGTAAACCGGATCGCCATAGGAAACAGGCATAAAAAATTTACAGGCATGCATGTTGACCCACCCTAAGTCCACAGTGCGTGTACCGCGTATACTAATGCATTTGACTTTGGGCCACGTGACTTTGCTAGGAAGTGAATTTCACCCCCTAAATTTCCCCCAATTTCACTTATGATGCCGGGTGAATTCACGTTGGTCTGTGCCCCATATTTACAGTTACATTACTAAAAAGTTGAGGGATGCTAATGAAAATGATAACAAATTTGACATTAAAGCAATGCTAAAAGCTAAAAAAATAATTTCAGCCATTTTTAATGGCGCAAAACGATAGATAAATACCAGAGATTTAAGTACTCTGGTACCAGAGATTTATCATCAACTGCTGCAATACGTAAACAAAATTTGTATTGATATATGGTTTTGCACAAATACAAATGGCAGATGTTGTTTTTTATTTTCAAATATGGCCTTTTAGTACAATCTGTTATCACTTTTATCAGCGCCACTTAAGTTTATTAATTATATAGTTTAATTTTACGCCACATTTTTGTCAAGGCTTATTTCCCATGTAACGCAAAATTTAGTGGGGAAAAATTTGCTCATCACTAATGCCAGTATGCGGAAACTTTCACAGCTCTAATAGTAAGAGGTGACTACCAACAACAGTGTTAAATACCAGCACAGTGTGTGGACTAGCAGTAGTAAAGACACAGGTATACATACTGTTAGCTCTTGCATGTCCTGCATGCTTGGTGGAGCAGACAAACTTCCAGAAATGTCCACTGGCTCGACATCAGCTGATACATGACGAGGAACGGCACGACCAGGAGCTGCACGAGCAGTAGCAGAAGCCGGCGAATCCGGAGCAGGTGAAGGATGGACATCAGCAGTTGTTGGCTGGTCAGTAATCACTGCTGCAAAATGCCACCAGCATGAGAAAATGCTGCATAACAGCACTGAAGCAAATGCCAACAAACACTTATATACATTTACGCATTTACCCGATATGGTCTTAGACATTATCACTTAGCCCAGTAACCTAGCTCACTTTCTTAGACCACAAAGCATCCAGTGTTTAAGTGTCACATCACACAGCAATGTTCTTGCATGACAGTAATCCCCTTCTGCAGTGTGGGTCTAGGGATATTATCTGCAGCAATTTTGTCGTTCACACGCACATTACAGCATACTGATGCACTTACAACAAAACAAATGAGTACTGCAATGCATATGACATAACAATGTGTTACAATGTGATTTACAAAGGCCGTGCTCTGGTCCACATCACAGAACCCCCCACTTGTACTTGTACTTGTACTTGCACTTGTAATTAAGTAAGCAAATAAATAAGTAAGTAAAATGTGAATTTATCCAACAAAGCAATCCCAAAAACAGGTAATGCAAGGTGTGAGCCAAGTATTCTGTGCTGGGCTTCAATGTGACATATCCATATTGCACACTGCAGTGATATATTTACCGCTTACTGTGGTGTAAACAGTACAGCACAATCAAGCGCAATTTGCACGTATGCAAAAATGCATACCACAATTCAGCATAATTGTTGTGTTCCAGTGTACATTGCAGACATAATCATGCTGTACAAGATGTCTTAACCCTTATACCGCCATATTGTTTGTGGGTTTTTGACCCCCAGACGCCAAATACTTTTTCTGCACATTGCTTGTTATAAAATAATGAAATTATATCAGAAATAGCTACATTTTTAACTAAAACATGACAATTCTTTAATATACTGTGTTTCTAATAGAAGGCCAAATTCACAATATGGCCGTAGGATTCATAGTAAGGCCCTGCTAAAACACTGAGGCTACCGTTACCATCAATATTTTCTGGCGCCATCGGTCTCATTACAAGTAATTTCAAGTCAGCGTGATATCATTTTTCCACCCAGCAGTTCTTTTCCCATCCTCATGGAACTCACCTGAAAAAAAACTTCTGTATATTGGTGAACTTGTGGCTGAATGGGTGCATTGATCTGTGCACGTGAATACTGAGTGCAGCTGAGACTATCTTAGATCTACTTTTTTTGGCTGGTGGCACTTGTGCGACCTTTCATCAGAATGTCCAGCAACATCACTTGCTTCACTCTGTGATTCATCATGGCTGTCGAATAGGACCTCATCACTGTCTCTGTCATCAGCTGATTCAGCGCTGTCAGGTCACTGAAGATTTCAGCCAACAGTCTTTAGACGTCCGCACACAGAATCTATATACTGCTACTAGGCCTACTACTAAGTAGCCTACTGTTGATGCCAGTTACAGCGAACAAACGATAACATAAAAAGTCACAAAATGAGTTTTATGAATTTTATTTAATGCTTGGTAACTGATAACATTTCAGTTCCAACCACAGTCTTAGCAATGCAGTGAAGAAATGTGGCTGCATTCTTACATTAACAACGAGATCAGCGCGACTACAACAAGTACAATCCACTACAGGTTACAGCAGATACAAACAAGAAGACCGTTACCAAACATAGATAAGATATACCATAGATTATGGACTCAGCAAAAACTCCGAAAATGCCACGCCCACTCCGCATATAGGGCGGGCGGCCGCTCACTTATACCCCGTTTACACGATGAAGCTGGCTCGACGACCTGGCTTGTCCAGCTAACATATAGAATTGCTCGATGTTTGTTCGATCGTGTAAACGGGATATTACTGACCAAGAGTAGAATGTGCTGAGCATAAATTTTCTCGTCTCGTTTCGTTTGTAGGCCTGACTTTTAAATCAAACTGTACCGCCTTGCTGTGTTTGAAAAATTATAATTGCAAGGGCACACAATGGGTTTTATAAAAGACACACAATTTGGAATCTGCAGTGTAGCAAGTAATACAGCTGTAATATTTCAAACCTCTGTTGCGATGCAGATGGTTGAGCTTAGCACGTCGCCTTGCTTTGATTGCAGCCAAGCGTCCACGAAGGCCGCTGGCCACAATGTTATGTTTGATGAGTCGGCGAGTGCATCGAAACTGCTGTCGACGGACATCAACTGTCTCTGCACTGATCGCCTGACAGCTCTGTATCTGTGCTTGAACAGACTCCAGACAGCTCTGCAGCACCTCGATATTGTTGACAGAGTACGTAAAGTTCATCAGGACCCCGAGAGCTTGATGCACAGCCGACTGCAGAGCTGAGACTGATGTCCCACTGACTGCTGTCGGCATTGGTGAGGCTTGAGATGTGTCATCAAAAGTCCGCACAAACGGCTCTGCTTGATCAGATGCAGCAGCAGAGTCAACATCTCGTGAGACAGCAGCTGGTGCAATGGCTGGGTCAATGTTGAATTGTGGCAGCAGTCTGTACATCTGTTTCAGGGAGACTGTTCCAGCCATCAGCAGCACGAGTCATGATGACTGCCAGGAGGTGCTTGCACAACGAGTCCAGTCGGGACATTCGCATGACGACACGTTGCTGTCGTGTAGACTCTGTCCATGCGAACAGTGTACGTTACCTCATCATCAGCACTGCTCCGCACCATGAAGTTACCATCGTCACTGCAATGTGGTGTGGTGGAATGGCTGGGCTAGGTGGCAGAATATGCTTCATACAGTGTGCCACAAAAAACTTTGGCCTATTCCACAAGAACTCCAGTACATCTGTACTGTATGCCTGAATAGTTCCCAAGCATGCCACATTTCTCTCTTCGTACCTGCAGAACACAATGCAGTAAAGACTGACAAAACATTTATCACACTGCTGTCAACGAAAAGTGAAACCATCTTTGTGCCCAAGGTCAAGTAATGGGCTGACAGACAGTCAAAAAACAGACAATTGGATAAACTATCAGCAGAAAGAGACATCAGGTGCAGCGAGAAATTAAATGGTCATTTGATGGCCAGTTGAGTCTGAAATATTCTTATCAAAAATGTTTAAAAATCTGATCATTCTTTTTTAAGCTACAATCGAAAATGTAAAGGATGTTTTTTCCGAACACACTGTATGTAGTTAAGTGCACAGCAGGCAAAAGCACAATCCATGTAGTGAGTAATGTAGACAGAGTTAAAGTAAGCAGGGTTAACATGACTTAAAGTAATCACTTTAAGTCTACTTAAATAATGATTTAAAATAACAATAAAAGTCACTACTTCAATAACCAAAAACTGAAAACTATAATTAGTTTGAAAGTTGGGATGTGAGATTTCATTATGCAATATGTCATTGGCATTCAGTGATATGTAGTGCCTGCTAACTGGTTATTCGACTGCTTCTCAACTGCCAGTTTACCTTAACATTCTGAACCTTGGTAAAGGAAGCATTGCCAAAGACTCGACTTTGATTTATATTATTCGCTCATCTGATATTCTCCAAGATCTGCATTGGCTGCCAATTGATCAACACATTGAATTCAAACTTGCCACATTGACGTATAACATTCTCAACTCCTCTCAACCTGCCTATCTACGTTCTCTGCTCAATTACCATACTCCCACACGTTCCCTGCGTTCTGCCAACACCAATCTACTGTCAGTTCCACGTGTCCGCACAACCTTTGCCTTCTGTGGTTTTAGCATTGCAGCCTCCCCCCCCCAGTCTGGAACTCACTACCCTCTAGCATCCGTTGTTCTACCTCTGCAGACACTTTCCGTCGCCTCCTTAAAACTCACTGCTTTCGGCAGGCCTACTGCTCCCCCTAGCGGCTCAGCCAAGTGCCTCAGATTCGGCCACTGGCTGACATTGTGCACTTTAAATATTCACATACTTACTTACTTACTTACTGATAGCTTATTCTTTGTTGGTACATATTTCCAGCATTTTTTACTCCGCGTGCGCTACATGTGTGCTATGTTCCTAACGTAGCGAAGAGGAGTAGATAAGATCAGTGTAATACTGAGGACCAACCGACGACCGACCACTCTACCTGGAAGAGCCTTCCTGTAAGAACTTCAATCAGCCATATCTACATAACAGTGCTAGATAGACACATGGGTACTATGGACCACCCATAGGAAGTTGACCCCCAGGAACTAAAAAGCAGTTAAAAGTATACAGGAGAAAATAATGTGTGCGAGGAGTACATTAGATTGGTCACAATGTAAATATTTCATCTTTTGCAATATATGTTCTGTTATCAGAAATGTTATGGTCATTATCACTGTTCAATATTTGCCTCGAAGAGGTTGACAGGTCACATGCCCATATCTATGCACAAACATTATAATCCATGGATGCAAGTAGGTCTAAATCATAAAAAGTTTTTTTGCCAGGGTGCTGTAAAATCAAATAACACACAGAATTATAAGAAAACATCTAATCATGACTAAGTGAGTACTGCCATGCATACAGTAACAGATAAAAATAACCATAATAGTTATAATAGGTAGTATAGCATTAAAATGATATACAAATGTTATAAAAAAAAATAGCCACATGTACCAAAAGTGGCTTAAATCAAAAATACATTTGAAATGCAACACATTAATAATTTTCTCGGACTTCCTTCATGCAGAATAACGATTTTTATTAACCCAGGGTTGAAAAATGTAAGAAATGTATTGTTCTGTACTGCCATGCCTCGCACATACATTACATTGCCTGCTATCATGCTAAGGTTGCCACATAGACAGTAGACAGCATATGCACTATAGTCAAGCAAAGTTTATTGTGGTAATTTTATTTACCTTCGCTGACAATGTGTAACATAAGTTTTGACGATGATTGGACAGAACGTCAGCCAGTGACCCATTGCTCATATCGGACAAATAGTTATATTTGAGATTCTCCTGTTGGCGTTCGAGTCCATTGGTTGTGATGACGAGCTTGCCAGTCAGCGACGGCTGGAAAGCAGCAAACCAACACTACAAGTGCCACAGCCACACACACACGCACATAAAATTTCTAACATGATACAGCTATGCAGTGAACAAGGCCAAAGTTGATTATCATCATTACTCATGCAATCTTAATTTGCCTTAATTTTGCAAAGAACAGTTGCTCAGTATTGCACAGTAGTGCACACATCCTGTAATAAGTTAATGCAAGCAGTCGAGGTCAATTGCAGATGCACTTTTTTGCCGACATGCAGTCATCCAGAGTGCACGACAGTTGCTATCTAGACCACAAGACACGTTTATGAAAAGTGCCCTCGTGTTGGAATACCCTCATATGATGTAGACTGAAATATCATACACAACTAAAGACCTACATGAATATCCAGTCCACACAAAACTTATGTCACCCTAAACTAGCATCATCGACAAACATTTTCTTGGCTGATACTGGGGGAGTATCTTCATTTTTTTCACATAGTTCTGTCCAAAAATGAGGAAGACAAATATAATGAAGCCTGCAATAACCAAAGCTTTGCAGTTAAATGGCATCTCCAGATCATTCAGCATGTAGCCTTCTATGGTCACTGGAAGTCGATAAAGCTCTTCATAAGGCTGCATAATAATATTTGCTCCAGTTATGAAGATAACGTAAACATAACTATCAAAAATCATTGGCTCTGACCACACAACTGCAATTTGAGAGCGAATAATAGTAAACTCCACCAGGTGTTGACAGTCTCCAGTGTGCAAGATACTGCAACAACTAGGCTAAAATTGCTAATTTTCTGTATCCCACTCCACTGTCATTCAACACACTTTGTTGTATTTCTTGCTGTCCAGTTTTGGCTAAGGCTGTGTCAAAAGTTATAGCCGAATACTAGGCATACAGCACATGAATCCACTTCTGTTCAAACCAAGCGTGAACATCTGACTGGTAGAAGTTAGATGACGATTCCATGCCTGCTTACATACCGATATGGTTTATCTGGCTGCAGGCAGTCACCCATACAAGTACTCACCCGGTCCGGCGTAGAGCAACTTCATTGATCGAATGAAGCGCCTTTTTCACAGTAATGGCATACATGTAGTTAAGTGCACAGCAGGCAAGAGCACAATCCACATAGTGAGTAATGTAGACAGAGTTAAAGTAAGCAGGGTTAACATGACTTACTTAAATAATGATTTAAAGCAAGAACATAAGTCACTACGTCAATAACCAAAAACTGAAAACTATAATTAGTCTGAAAATTGGGATGTGAGATTTCATTATGCAATATGTCATTGGCATTCAGTGTTATGTGAAGTCCACATTTCTTTCCATCTGTCTTAAAGTGTCGCACACTTTTAAATTGGGCATTATAATAATAATTATAATAATAGTAATCAGTGAACATTTATATAGCGCACTATCATTTTGAAGAAATCTCTAGTGCACATTATGTAGTGACTGATGTCCTATCGCAAAAGCACAGTAATATAGTAATGTACATATAAATATATGAAACACCTTTCATTATATCACAGCAAATGTGCAATAACGTACAGTATCTAGAATGTTTAAATCTGAACCATGCACAGCCACAATCTGCTTTAACAACAGGTTGTAAGCACATGGTGTCAAAATGTTTAAGTACTGGAATTGTACCTCATCAGCTGGCCGAAGATGTGCCTTCACTTCGTCCATTACATTGAGTGTGACATGCATTCACTTTTGACACATGCAATTAAGCATATCCACCAGATTACAGTAAAAGTTCGGCAGGGAGCTGCCAGTCCTGATAACTGTCTTGAAGCGCTAACTCATTGACTCCAGCAGATTGTTGGTAGCACTGCCAGCACAGCAAAATGCTTCGTTGCTTTGACAGCACATTTATTTTCGCCTAAAAGATGTCTTTTAATGTGTTGTTGGGTACTGTGTACGCAAGATGGGCACCGCGAAGCGCAAGTTCACCGTTTCTCACTGATGTGATTGCTTTTTTCATGTTTTCAGAAGCCCATTTACTGCACTGTTTACCCTTTGACTGGCATCTTATAGAAAGTTAACTAAAACAGGCACACAAAGATACAGTTTACCTATATTGTATATCTGCACATTTAGTTGCAAGAAAATAAAAGCAGAGATTCAGAGGATATACTGGTAACAGACAGTTACCTATATTAGACCACGATCCAACTTACAGAGACCCAAGGTCGGTCCTGTAGGCGTTGTGGTTGACCGGACTTCAGCTGGCACGGGCGTTGGTAACAGCTGTGTCGGTGTGACGTCCAGCACGTTTTCGACCGTGTCGTCCTCATCTACTAGTGGACTGTGCCGCATGTTCTTGTTTTTCTGGGTTCTCTTTGTACGTCGCAATGGTGCAGCTATGCCGGCAGTCTTGTTTGGCAGCGGAGTATCCGCCAACCAGGTCGATGACCGTCTTTTCTTAGACACACAGCGGCGTAGGCGTGCAGAAATTGGTGAAGCAGCAGCTGCAGCCACACTGTCACGCTGATACATGCACAGATATACAGACGTGGATGCTTGCAGAACGCTGTCAGTGCTGATCTGTTTTATGTGTGCATCGTCACACTGATACCATTGCTGGCTAGCCGCAGTCTGACACAGTGTCATGTAGTGATTAGCTGATCTGCTGTCACCGAGATGAACGACAACAGCACAGAGCAAGTACGACACATTTTCAAAGTCCAACTGGCTCGTCTTGTTTTGGAATGGTTTTACTGTCAGACAGTGCTGGAGGCGAGGTGGCTGCAGCAGACGTGCATGTCGCCACCGGATGGATCTTTGGCTTGTTGAACATGAAGTCATGAAATGCCAGATCCACCTTGGTGTTGATTTTATGACCCTCAGGTGTCCAACACAGAAAATATAGCAGCAGCAGACCCGGATAAACATCAGCAGACCAGTGCGATGTGGCACGATCGCAGTGACAACCTGACTGTGAGCAATTGAAATGGACCTGCTGCTCAAACATGCGGTCTGTAACAAGAGCTGCCACACTGACGGACACGTCCATTGGAAGTTGTGGCACTGCCAGGGATAGCGCAACGCTGCTGTTACTTGTAAAAGTTCTTGACTTGCATACGTCACAGACAACTGTGTGCTTCAGTGTCAAAGTGTCATTGCTTCTTTTACGGCACACAAGTCTTCCTGTTCACTGGCATCCAAATCCAACTGGTGCATCAAATGCAGCAGAAACTCACGAGCATCAAATTGCATACCAGGCACATAATCAGAAAGACCAGACAGCAGTGAATTTTTCAACATAGGAGTTGAGAATCCTGTGATCAGTGCAGCAATGGCACATAAGAAGCAATTTTAGTTTCGATGCCTAAGCACATGTGCCTTCAGTTTGTCATAGATGAAGTGCGAGGCACACAGCAGCTGAATGATGCTGTTCATAAAGCATGTGTTCCTGTAGTTGGTTATACTGGCTGGACGACCTAATGTTGTCGGTTGAGCAGCATTAGTTCCTAGGGTGATATTGCGCTGCTGTCTTCACTGTCATCGGCGCTGCCATCGTTTACGCAGTGCTGCCAGTCGGCGATGCAGTATAGTGTTCGCCAAGACAAACCAGTGACTCTGACTTAACGGCAACAAGAAAGCACTCTCGGCAGTCGCGTTGGCATGCATGTCGTGCTGCAACGCTGTCAGTGTGTCCATAGCACGACTTAAACAGTCTGCTCTATGGATAACAGGTGCGCCAAGCACAAACGAACTTTCTTCTGCATGGTGCTGGTCCTGCTGGGTTCTGATGTGACTGCTGGTGCCCCACTGTCAGTCTGGTCTGGTTGTTGCTGTTGCGACTGTTGCTGGTTTGGTTGTGTCTGACTGTCGTCTTTGTGCTCACATTTTACTGTTTCATGTACTAATTCTAACAGAGTCATCCAGCTGATACTGTGGCAGCGAAGTGTACCTCAGTGGCAAATTGTTCCACCTGTAATCCGGGCAGTGTGTAAATATGGCCAACATATGTTTATATGGCCAGTGACGACGATGCCAGTCAGCACAGGAACAGAAATGGGCGGAGACTGATTCTGTCGACTTCAGCTTCACATTGTACGTCTTGTTCGGCATGCTCTCACTCTGCAACAAATCTGGCATGATGTGCACGGCTGGAGGTAGATGCTTCAGACAATGCTTCATGAATTTGGCTGGTCTGTCATGCATGAATGCAGGAATGCTGCAGTATATGACCTGATGGTGTACAGAGCTCAGACGTTCAGCTGTTGATACTTTTGTTTATGTCGAGGCACAAAGTGTTCGACAACAGCAGACACCAAGTCAGTGAGTGATCCGTTGGACATGTCAGCAAGAATATGATGTTTGAGTTCTTCATGCTGTTGCTCGAGACCATTTGGTGTTGTCATCATACAGTGCAAATGTCCATCGACAAATTATAGGCAACAATTGGCCATAGAGGGAGATTGAAAATAACGCACACCAGGTTAGCAATGGTTTTATGACGTTTACATAGTGATAATTAATCAGGGCAAACCTGTGCTTGCAGTAAGCACAGGGAGTTGCATTGATAGTGTGCGAATTTCTGTCTTTTTATGCTGCTCTTTCTTGATGTCTTTCAACTCCTGCCACCCTTGACAGCTGATGTAGAGTGCACTGCTGGACCAGCCAGAGTCGACATTATTGGCTACTTTATGATGCAGTAGTCATAAAAGCAATGCTGCAATGTAGCATGTATACAGTACAGTACAGCAAAAGACAGGTTTTGTGTGCTGATGCCCTGCTCTACAATCCTCTAGTAGTTTTATATCTAAATGTCCCAGATATGTATTCCATCATTATGAAACCGTTTTACCATAGTTTTGTGAGTGCTGACTGATTTGAAGTAGGACTCCTCTTTGGCGTTCATGAGGCACGTTGTCCAGTCACCAGCGTGAGCAGTAATGTTTTTTGAAGAGTCGCATGACATCTTGTTCTGCAAAGCAGCTGCCTGCAGTCAGTAGAGGTGCATTTTTTTTCTGGTATACATCATTTGAAACCTTCCTGCCTGAAATTTTGATTTGCAGAGCTTTGTGGTTGAATTAATAGAGACGTCTTTACACCCTGAGCGGCTCAGCAATAGAAGTCACTAAATGGCGAGGCATCTTTTAGTGACTTCTTCATTGCTGTATAGACATACTGCTTGTTCTCATCCGTCTCCTCTGATTGCATGTCAGCAGTGTTAGTGTCTTTTTAAATTGTGATCATCAAAAACAGTTGTAAGACCTGCGTATGAGTGAATGACCGATAAATACAAATAATCCACTTTATTTACCAAGATGTCAGTAGTGTCATAAACAGAAGCACAAACACACACGCACACCTACGTGCATAAAGCTTGTAACTAAACGAAGTACAGCAGTTAGGCAAAATAGACGAAATTTGGGCGACTTATGTGCAGAAAGCAGACGAAACATGCAGCGTAAAACATAATTAATCAGTCACCACAATGTCAAGTATATTTAAGAGCGTTGCTGGCCTAATTATGACACGATGATTCCGGCTATTTCTTTACTTAACACTTCAAGCTTAGTCGACTGTTCCGGCTCTATCTATCAGCGAACACTGAAGCCTCGACCTTGTTGCAACCTTCTAGAACCGAAAGTTATGTAACAGGGTCGATGACGTCAACATAGTTATACTTCCCAGATCTCTGAGTGGTCAGACTTCTAAGCTGC
>Ga0209367_1011151_pt1 | contig 11959 bp, 14 predicted proteins | sample WorMetLIZISLAND2_FD_187412 | JGI IMG/M metagenome (GOLD analysis project Ga0209367, IMG submission 187412) | Marine gutless worms symbiont microbial communities from Max Planck institute for Marine Microbiology, Germany - Olavius geniculatus... ... | reverse complement strand
TATTTCTCGATTTCTCCCACAAAGTACTATATTTCTCAAAATAATCAACCGTTTCTTTAACACTTGTGTGTTTGTTGATTTCACTTGGTTTTCTTGCTTAGAATTTCTATGTTCCCGGGGTAAATGGTGATTTTACCGAAGCCAAATTCAAAGAAATCTTAAGAGAATTTATTATGCGGTAAAATGTAGCCTCTCTAACATTGCTGAATAAAGATCAGGATGCGCTAGTTGCATAATGAGTGGGCGGTCGCAAAAAGTGCGAACAAGCGAGCCAAGTGGCATGCGCTATAAACAAGCTTAGCTATACAAACGCCAGACTGCTGCATTGGCTTGTCAGCTCACTGTAACTCGATAAGGTAACTCGTTGCAGCGAGCCCGCAACAGCGGCATGGCTTGGCTTCTTAAGTCATAGACCTACACAACAGTTTGCGTCCAGCAATGGTGTAACCTAGATTGTTTAGTCGTCGCGTGATAGCGAAGATATGCTGTCAAAAAAGCTACTAATCTTAACGAAGCAATGATGAGCGCCGCATGTAGAGGTCATAGGGATGTTGTTAAATTTTGCTTTAAAATGGTAGAAGCTGCAGAATGTTCGCGATCAACAATTATGTAGGCCTAGTGTGTGCAAAAAATAACGCAAACACATTTTAATATATTTAACTCGTGTACTATGCTACAACAACTACGGTAAGAAAATCGCTTTTATATTGCATCCCTATAATAAAACAGTTCAATGTACTTGCGCTTCCCATTCATCATCACACGCTAGGCTAACGCTCATCGACATTTGCAAGCACCATATCCGAAAATTCCTAACCAGCATCCCAGTTTGTACTAGCATCATCAGCTGCTGGCTCATAGTTGTTATTCGGCCAGTCTCCCCCAATGTTTACAGACGCGTGTATGGACACCTCGCGCAAAGGCACCTTGAAACGCATGCCAAGTTCAAAATCTCTAGCAAGTTCCTCGATAATTTCAGATTTACAGTACATAATTGTTTTAAAGGTCAGGCCGCAGATTACAATACGAGGATACGCCGAGACCAGTTCTTAGAAGGAGATGTATCTGTTAGCTGTTCGCGAACAGATGTTGAGGTTATCTCTACATATCTGGATCCACTCTCCGTCGCCGATGTAACGATCCTTCAGCTGCTGATACATGGAGCCGCGTTCCCAGTAGGTCAGCAGTTGCACCTTGCGACACGATGTATCACTTGTCACAAGCCTACAACATAATAGCGTTTGCCGGTAAGCTAGCGATTAAACTAATGACTAGTACCTACACTAATAAATATTCGTTCTAGGGTAACCCCACAATGAATATTTAATATTGCTGCATCATGGTGACTTCATAGACATTACATATTCGTTGTAAAGTTACCCTGCAACGAATATTTAACACTCATGATTTAGCAGTTAATTTGCTAAACGTTCAAACACGCGTTGGAGCTGAGAACTGTCAACATCCTAAATCTAGACGTAAGCCTATTGCTGTTTATAATTCGTGAAGACTGCACCATCACGTATTAAATGCATAATCATTCTCATTTTTTCGTTTTTTTATTAAAATTAATAAATTATAATTTATTAATTATAAGCATGATGAACAAAATGAAATACTAACCTGGTATGGTCTGCTTTAATAACTTCCAGTGCAGCATTACGGTAGTTCTGTCCAATAGTGAAATAGATGTTCCATTCCTTGACTTCGTTCGTTCTTTCATATTTCGTCAACATTTCTTGCATTTTCAAGACTATTTCACGGATAATTTTCTTCTTTGAAGAACGAGTTGTAGTCTTTGACTTAGCCGCAATTTTCTCGTGATGCACTTGAAGGCCGTCTAAGGTCAGTGTTAATTCTTGCAACATATCAACGCATTCCTTTTTATCATAATCGGATCTCTCACTTCGTACGAAAATCGATGACAACTCTTCGCCCGATAAACGCCCTAGATTTTTAACGATTCTAGCAAAATTAATCTCCATTATACTGAAACATGGTAAACTGTGGTAACAGTGGCTCTATGCGACTGCTATATATAAGGCGGCATAATCTGGAAATTTCTATAGCCTTCTCGCAGCATCGCGAAAGTTTGCGGAGCTGCCGGTCGGTTCTAGAAGCGACGTGACTGCATCGTTAGTCATTCAGCCGGCGGCGGCGTCGCGGCGGCTGGCGGGGCGCACAGGATGCGGCAATAAAAAACAGATGCGCATTATTGTAGGCCTATTGCGCAGTATCTAATGCACAATCCGGAAGACGCGTCGATTCCAGAGTGCTTACGTCATAAGCGCGCGTACTAAAAATAGGCATTTACGGACAGATGACGCGCCGAGAAGCCCTTACAAAATGCTGACGCTAGGGCCGAAGAACTTTTGATTCGGGTTGCCGACCTAGCGTAGGAGCGCTAATTTAGTCATTTATTTCCGATTTTAGCCGGTTTTACCCGGTTTTAGGGTGGCAGAACAGCATGAGGTAAGGTTAGCAAAGTGCCAGCGCCTAGGGATTCTGGGCCGCAAAACAGCACGAGCTAAGGTTCAAGCCTAGAACTACGGCGAAAACCTAGGGTTATGAATATTCTTTGCTGTCAAACTCGTCAAAATATCTAGTCTTGGTTAGGGTTGAGTCACCGTTTGGAGTGCGAGATAGGGTTTTAATCTGGAGACAAAAATGCGTGGGCGGGGGCTAAAAGCACAAATACATACTACTGCCGTTTGTGCAAAAATCCAAGATGGCGGCTGCCGCCATTTTGGATTTGATTATTGTTCAATATTTTGGCACACCTGCATGTAAGACCTCCAGCGTAATAAACTTGCCGAATTTCGCGCAAATACGTGCAATAGTAAACAAGTTCTGAGCGACAGATGAAATTTAAAATGGCGGCCGCTGCCATCTTGAATTTACTATTTTTGTCTATTTTGGTCAAACCGTCTATTTCCGGTGGCAGCCGGCTACATCACTGCAAAATTTTATTTATCTACGTCAATCGGCGGCCGAGATATTGCTGTTTGTGGAAAAATCTAAGATTGCGGCCACCGCCATCTTGGATTTAATTTTCCTTTAATATTTAAACATACCTGCATGTAGAACCTGCAGCGTAATACGCCTGCCAAATTTCGTGCAAATATGTGCAATAGTAAATGAGTTCTGAAAAATAAATAAAATTTAAAATGGCGGCAGACGCCATCTTAAATTTATCATTTTTGTCCATTTTGGTCAAATGGTCTATTTTTGTTGGCAGCCATCTAAGCCAGTGCAAAATTTTATTTCTTTACGTCAATCGACGGCTGAGTTATTGCTGTTTGTGGAAAAATCTAAGATGGCGGCCGCCGCCATCTTGGATTTAATTTTTCTTTAATATTTTGACATACCTGCATGTAGGACCTGCAGGTAATACGCCTGCCAAATTTTGTGCAAATATGTGCAATAGTAAACGAGTTCTGAAAGATAAATATAATTTAAAATGGCGGCAGACGCCATCTTAAATTTATCATTTTTGTCCATTTTGGTTAAATGGTCTATTTCCGGTGGCAGGCATCTAGAACAGTGCAAAATTTTATTTATCTACGTCAATCGGCGGTTGAGTTATTGATGTTTGTGCAAAAATCCAAGATGGCGGCCGCCGCCATCTTGGACTTAATTTTTGTTTAATATTTTGGCATATCTGCATGTAGGATTTCCAGGGTAATGTTGCGCACTTTCGCCCGCCAGCTCGGACGCACTCGGCGCCGACCGCAGCACTTTTGCCGGTTAGCTCAGGATGTCGGCGGTCAGTTTTCCTCCTTTCAGTAATATAGTTATCGTCGCTCGATTTCCTGAAATATTAGGAATTTAATTGCAGAGCCACCCTGTACATTATCACACGGACAAACCGACTAGAGACGATGAGTCACTGGGTGATGCAATCACACATCGACACTATGCCACGGGAGGTCGGCACTGTTCCGACAGGCAGTATTCCGACAGGCATTGTTCCGATAGGCACTGTTCCGACAAGCGCTACCCCTGGGCATTATAGTACCATAAAAGACACCTGCACATGTGTTTATTTAAATGGCTGCTTCATATATCATTTGAATACGCACCTATAGGTTCAAGGTTGACGCGTGCATCAACATACGAGAAACTTTATATACAAGTCGACTCAGACATACAGTGAGTGGCCAAAAGTGAGTAACCATGCCAAAAAATAACACCGTGTCTGAAAATAAAGTGCATCGTGGATTTCTTACGATAACTTTATCAATTGTTGGTCGATTTTTGGGCCGACCATATAGGTCGCGCCCTATGCCAAAACAAATTCTGTCGTTTGTCTGTCCTCTGTCGTGACACGCGTGCATTGTGCACAAACGGCTGAACCCATTGGGGCGAATTTTGGCATGAGTGTTGCCCCGGACAAAAGCAGGACCGCATTAAAATCTGGTGATGATCGGTTCAGGGGATGGGGTACAGTGCCCCCAAATGACCCCGCCAAATGGTCAAATTTGCGCTTTTTCATGCACTGTGGCCAAACGCGTAATTCGTTTGCGACGATTTTCGGCAAAATGTTGGTCCCGACAAGGCAACATCGTGTTAAAACGTAGTGACGATCGGTCCCGGGGTTTGACCCAAATGGTCAAATTCACGCTTTTTCACGCTTTTTCATGCACTGTACCCAAACGCGTGATTTGTTTGCGACGACTTTTGGCAAAGATGTTGGCTGCGGCCAGGTTGGCAAGCCGTTAAAATTTGGTGACTATCGGTCTAGGAATTGGGGTGCAGTGCCCCCAAATATGCTTCAAAATGGTCAAATTCGCGCTTTTTCGTGCACTGTGGCCAAATGCATGATTCGTTTGCTATTATTTTTGGCACGCAGATGTCCGTCCACTATACGCACATCGTGTTAGAACTAGAGCCCGATCGGCGTAAGGATGGGGCTACAGTTCCCCCAAATTGGGAAAATTTTTGCCCCTAGACGCTTATGTTGAAATACCTCGAGAACGGTGCGAGATATGGGATACGGGGTTGGTATCAATCAAAGTCAGACAGGAAACTGCATATGGGCTGTCGATTCGCACTGTCAGCTTTCCGTTAGCGTTACCCTAAAAGGTCAAATGTCAAGGTCAAGTATAATTTCTCCAGAAATCTCGGAAACGACGCGAGATAGGGGATTGGTGTCAACAGAAGTCAAATAGAAAACTGCATATGGGCTCTCGATTGGCACAATTACCTTTGCGCCATAATAACCATGAAAGGTCAAAGGTGAAGGTCATGTGCGGTCGGCCCATCTCACGATCAGTTGAGCTCTTGTTAAAATTTTTTCACTGATATCACTACAATTACATTGCTATTATTGTGGCGGCACAGCTTCGCTGATGTATCGCTCCCTTTCTTTCCGTTCTGTCTTCTACCGTGTTTTATCAGCGCTAGCTGAGTACGTGAAGTCTCTGTTCAGGACGCGACCCAGGTCTCGCCCCTTCGTCGGTCTCTCGGTCTGCCGTTGTGCCCCTTCCCGCCGTCGTCCCGGCGGGCGGTAAGACTACATGTATATACTGTTTGTCGGAACAGTGCCTGTCGGAACAATGCCTGTCGGAATACTGCCTGTCGGAACAGTGCCATGTGGCAGCTCGGCGACGGGGTATTTAAACGGCTGCACACAGCGATTAAGCGCACTCGCTCTGCGACTGCCGAAGAGCTAACAACTCGTCAGAAAAAACATTGGAAGGAGACGAAAAAGAAGAAAGAATGAAAAGAAGCCTGTAACAGCGAAAAAAAAGAAAGAAGCATCTGGAAAACGACAGATCTTCAACGAAAGCAAATACGATATCTTTTTAAGGTAGAAGAAAGAAAACGGTAACAGCTATTGACGTGACGCTATTATTTTCAACGGTGTCGTAGCATTTCGCCTAATCGCATTTCGCCCAATCGCATTTCGTCTAATCTCATTTCGCCTAATCGCTCCCCCAGTTGGGTCTACTGCAGAGTTTCTACCAAAATCGAACTAGGGTTAGGGTTAGGGTTAGGGTAAGGGTTAAGGTTAGGGTAAGTATACGACGCGAAATAAGATTAGGCCACATGAAAAGACACCCGTCGTATACTTACTTACGGGGCCAAAAAAATAGTACAGAAAAAATGATAAACGACAAAACAAAGCTTGTCAAAGAAGCAAAAAACGACGAAGCAAGTCGTTGTTGTTGGTCCGCCTATCAAAAAAGATTAGGCAAAATGGGATTAGGCGAAATGCGATTAGGCGAAATACTCATAGGTTGGGATGGGTCCGCTATAGCTAGGGGCCATTATATATAAACGTCATTGGGATCGCTATACCTACGGTCCGCTATAGCTAAGGGCCGTTATAGCTAAACGTCATTGTTGTAACCTTCGTGTTTTTTTATGTTTGTCGTTGTAGGTGGTGAAATTATTACCCTGCTGCCATACAGCAACCCATTATTTTGTTGCAACACAATGCATTGATTTTAAAACACAGCAGTGGCTAAGAAAGTCTGTTTGCCACTGCGACTCAGTCCTCATCAACTATCTTCGAATTGGTTATACAAGACTTACAAATTCATATCTCCTAAAGGAAAAAAGTCAGCCAGAATGTGAAGCTTGCCATTTTCCGCTCACAGTCAAGTACTTTTTGGTAGACTGCACCCGTCACAGTGCAGCACGTCAGATATATTTTGGAGTAGCCACACTCAAGGACGTTTTTGAAAATGTTGCATCTCGCAACATCATTGCTTATGTTAAAGACATCGGCTTTTACAATCGCATATAATGTTGTTTTTACATTAGCTTAATAGCCTTAATTTTAACAAGTATTTTAACCTTGCTTTTAATACATGTATTAACTGCTTTTAACTAATTTTAACCAAGTATGGCACTGAATGGTTTATTTTGTGCTGATGTGCCGTTAAGAAACTACTCACTCACTCACGAATCGCGATGTAAACAAAGGAAGCGTTACAGAGCAATGATCAGAAGGCGAAAATAAGCCCAGTCTTCCCGTATCCACGTGCCCCGCTTGCTGACTACTAAGCACTTTTGGGGGTCACTAATTCCCAGGCGCGGCGGCGCCCTTGCATGGTGATCCAGGGGACCAAATTCAAGACACACTTCGGACCCCCTCAGTCTTTGCCAGAACGATATTAACCTTACTGTAGCACGTTTTAACGTTGTCGTCAAAAATTAAAATTGTGTTAAAAGTGCACTTTTTTGTATATCGAGTATCGTTACTGTCAACATTTGCCTTATGTTTGGACATTTGAAATCAGTGTTATGTTGCAATCATATAGCTTATGAAGTTACAATGAGGGGGTTTCATGGGACCCACCAACCTACATATTACAACTTTACATGGGTCCCTTATACTTTTAGGGGGTCTGACCACCGCCCCCCTATTTCGCACACTGCTGTTATCAAAACATTCTTCCATCATTATTGGAGCGTTTTTTTGTTTGAACTGTCTTCTTATGGAGACCTTTTGTTTCAGTATTCTTTGCTTGGATGCCCACTACAGTATTACATTTGCAGTAGTCTATAAAGAATGGTAGAAATGTAGTTTAGAACTAATTTGCTGCATTGTCTTAAAATTTGCAAATGGCTTCAGCTAGGCATAATAACGTCAATTGTGTTGCAGTGCTATTTTGGTACAAAACATCAGTGCTAAGTTTCAATGTGAGGTAACTGGAAATGGTTTGTGGGCCAAAGTTCAGAAACAAAGCAGTTATTTGGTAATCAAATGTTGAACTTCGGTCTCGATTTTCTCAAAACTGGTGAACTTTGGTCCACATATTTCGGCATTTTCAAAAAGGTCTGGGACGGGTCTACGAGACCCCAAAATTTTGTGAACCAAAGTTTAAAAACAAAACAAAGTTATTACCAAAATCAAATTTTGAACTTTGGTCAAGATTTATGTTATGTTGTGCGTCAAAAACCGTAAAATTTACCATAGTGGGTAACTTCGGGAAAGCCTAGCAAAAAACCACTCGTCACATTTTGATTACTATTTCTTTTCATTTATGCACAAAAAATAAATTAATCTATACAATTTCGAGACTTTTTGGGTTAAAATAAAAATTACGAAAAAAATCCCAAAAATTGGGCGTAAACGGGGGGTCCCCCAATTTTGAAGCTAAGGTAGGCCCCTAGCCCCTAAGAGTTACATGTATGAGTTAAACACTGACGTTTATGTATAATGGCCCCTAGCTATAGCGCGCCGCTCCCCATAGGTTTAATCTGACGCAACACCACGTCGACGTTTAGAAAGAAAAAATTGAAGAAATCGAGCGACGATAACTATATTACTGAAAGGAGAAGAACTGACCGCCGACATCCCAATAAAAATACGAGAAAGAAAAAGTTCGTACATCGATATATAATAAAGAGAAAAAAGAAAACGATCGAACGATGCATAATAAAGAAAGAAGAGAGAGAGAAAGAGTTGAAGAACCGGACGCCGACATCTCAATGATATTAAAAGAAGAGAGATAGTTCAGACGTCGATATAAATATATTTTCCAGAGAAAAGAAGAAAGAACAGACGGACATTTCACACGTTGATAATACGGACGTAGTGGTGGCTTGCAAGAAGTTTAATACTCAACCGAATCATATTAGTTGGAACTTGACACAAAAGTAACGAACGTATATCTGTACGACTGTTGTATTATTGTGCATAGACCTTCTGATTAAACGACGCTATAAATAAGCGTCTTTCCTGAAAACAAAAAGCTCGTTGATTAGCCAAGTGAGTTAAAGAATAAATAGATAAAAGGAATCTGTCAGGCCGTGTTGTTTCTTAGTCAGTTTGTCACCGGCCACCGAACGGTATGTGTATGACACTTGCGAGAAACCGAGTCGTCGACTTTTTCGCGTCAGTATAAGCTCGCTGTCTGTCAGGTCAGGCTGAAGGTCAGGTTGAATAACACTCCGAAACGACTTTTTTTTACGCAGAACTCGTCGATGTGCACTCTACGCAGTTCGAGAACGAAGTGAGTCAATCAACTCGACAGACGGCGCTACAACCTACCAGTGACATTATAAGGCGTGGACTTGTTCTAAGCCTACTCTGCCCAGTTCCTGGCTATGGGCCCTCGCCCCAGAAGTACCAACGTATCCGCAAGCTCCTCCTTCAGGCGGATACGAACCGACCAGAAAACCTTTTAAGGAGCGACGGCAACATCGCTCGTGGTTCTAGCCTGCACGGGCTATTTCCATGAACTAGGCTTGCTATGACCTTCACCTTAGTTTTTATGCGTAGCTGGCGTTCCAACAACCAAGAACGCCTCGCTATACTTAATCTTGTAGCACCAAACGATTTGACGCGAAACATTCCATGCGATGCCCGTAGCTTTTCTCCATTTGCCCCCTGTTTGTTGAAATTTTTGTTCGCAAAAATTAAAGCAAGCTACGAAGAAGTCTACGCGAAAACAACGTATTACATCTAACTAGAAAGAAAGTCCATGAGCACTAGGAGCTATAACGTCACTCTAGCTAACCTACGATTGTTCATGATGCCTTGGTGTAAAGGTAAAAAAATGTTCATAGTAAAGACAGAATAGAGAATAGTGTTCAACAAGTAACATGTTATACAGTGTAATCATGTCTATATGTAAATAGGGTACAAAATGCAGAAAGCATCGAAAAGCTGGCCTCGTCGACGCAGTGGTGATTTAATGTCATAACGATCGTTGATGACGCAGTTGACAAGTAATACGCCAATGGCGTGCGTCGTTGCTGACTACACCAGTTCCGTCGACGAGCCAGAGCGTACACACCGAATCACGTAAGCACGAAACTAAACAAATCCACAACACTTCATACAACAGTTAATATGTTCTACAAGCGTATCATTAAGACACCTTATGCCTCTAATAATAATAATAATAATAAAACAACACATAATTATTTCAAAACAATCATCAAATGCAAATCAATATCGTCAGTAGTCAATGATCATTATCAATGATCATCAGCAAAGTTACAATGTAACTGTCTCTTAAGCTATAACTAGTAAAAGTTAAATAAATTATAATGTGCTATAAAAGCACTCAGCAACGTGAAAGAAAACATCAAAGACAAATGTCAATTAATGCTAACAACTACGATAAATGTCACAGAAATATGTATGTAACGTCACACATCTATAAGCATATCAATGCGCAAACTAAGACAGGTAAGCAAAACATGAACCATTTGACAAAATCAGTGTTTGTCATTCAAAACTTTGTTTTTGCCTCCCCCAATGAGGGATATAAAGCAGTAGCTGACACATTCAGCACGGACATTCCTTCATTTACATGTCCATACGACGGTGCTGAGTCCTATCGTCGTATCGGAAGGGACAAAATCGATTTCCCACTTACGTTACAAAAATGCACCAATACGGCTTGCGAAAAACTGAACGCAAAAATCTGGCTTGGCTTCAAGTTAGGGAAACCGAATTTGGCAGACGATAATTTTCATTGGTGATTGTTAAGTAGATCTGAAGTGTAGGCCAATTTATTTTCAAATGCGGCAATAAACATCCAGTCACATGCAAAGATTCGACATATTTCAATGCCGAAAATTGGTAATTTTTAGAATAAAGTTTAAAAGTTTTAACGCAAATTTGTACAGAACGATTTTGGTAACAGATTTGAACAAACAGTTCGAACTCGTAACGTCGTTTTTCACAACAACGGCAAATTTTGAGGATTGCCAGCAAACCAATAACCATAAGCAAAAATATCACTGCAGTGTCTAAAGTCCAGTCAATATGAACTTGTTCGAAAATAAAAAGTTTCTGCGGTTCTATAGTCAAAGTCGTTGACGGGAAGTAATTTAAAATTGTCGGTAGTGCATGTGAATGTCTCGGCAAAGAAAGAGTGGTGACAGTGGCGGCCAAAATACGCAGTCTGTAGCTAAAAATAACTGAGATTTTAAAACTGGCTCCAGCAAGTAATCCAAAAATAACTAATATCCATGATCTCCAACTGACCAAGCTGAAAGACCACTCATATGACCCAGTGGAGTAATCCTGCCAACTGTCAACCATTGCATGCGCCAAAGATGGATAGGTTTGTACGTCCTGCTTAGTAACCCAAAGGGCACACGTATGTTGTATCAATGTTGGATCAACGTCGAACTTCGACGTCGACGATGTGTTGAAAAGATATTAACCCTCTTATTACCGTGGGGTCAACGTTGACCCCAGACGCAACTTTGCGGCGTTGTTTCTCCGTAATCGTGTACAACAAAATTCTGTAATTTTTTTGACTTTTAACGTTTTTACACATATTTCATTTGCGTATGACAAACTTATGTGATTGATTATTAATTCACTTTATTTAGCTTACAGTTACATTGAATACCAGCTGAAGTCAACGTTGACCCCAGATGCTGGTACATGATAAATCTTCAAATACTATAAAAATAATTATTTTATGTGCATTTGCATGTAATATATATTTTAAATAAACATCAGAAATGGCGTCTGCTATTAGTGGTACATTAGTTCGTGGTAAAATAGTGTACAACGTTGCTCAAGTTCCTCAGATTTTGATGAGTGAACTATCAGATGGTGACGACAGTCATGATGATGTTGAAGCAATTGACGGTGAACAGTCTAGCGATGACGGAAAAGTAGATGTTTTTGAAAACCTTTCCGAAGCTGCAAGTGACAGCAAATGTGAAGATTTAGCAAAAGTTGAATTACATTAAGGTTCGACATACCGCTCAAATAATAACCAAGAAACTTGGTATGAAAATCCTCAGCGCAACACCGAAGGCAGACGTGCTGCAAGAAACATCATTCGCATTACTCCAGGACCGACGAGGTATGCTGTTCGTAGCGTTGATACAGCTGAGTCCGCATTTCAACTGTTTCTTACACAGTCACTGCTGCAGCAAATAATTGACTGGACAAACAAAGAAGGGCGACTTGTTTACGGACATCAGTGGGCAGACGTTGATAACATTCAAATGCACTGTTACTTTAGAC
>Ga0209367_1011150_pt1 | contig 11959 bp, 7 predicted proteins | sample WorMetLIZISLAND2_FD_187412 | JGI IMG/M metagenome (GOLD analysis project Ga0209367, IMG submission 187412) | Marine gutless worms symbiont microbial communities from Max Planck institute for Marine Microbiology, Germany - Olavius geniculatus... ... | reverse complement strand
GGGATATGTATAATATGTTGAAATGCATAAAATATTATGAAAACATCAACTTAAAATTAGCTGCAGCTGAGCAATGATAAATCGAAGTCTAGTACTCAGTTTACTCAGGCCTATTCAGCCACTTGAAACATGTTTTGCATTTTCATGTTCGTCATTTTAAGCGCCGCCAACGTGACGATTGACAAATGCTATCTTGCGCGTGGGTGTGTGGCATTGGCGCAGGCAGCTCACTGCAATTACACGTGTTTCAGAGCTGCTGCTGCTGCCGGGTTGCTAGGCAACTGGACACATCCGTTGGTTGAACGTGGCATGGGATTTAGCTGGCGATCTCATTGGCAAGCTGTCCGGCTGACTGTCCGTCTATATCGCCCGCCATGTGTCTGGATTTCATTTCCGCTTCTCTGCGCCGTGGCGTCCTGCAGGCGGGGAATGGGGAGGGGAGGGCAGTTGCCCATCCTATATTTTGGGCTGTCAGGGAAAAAAGTTCGTTCAAAAATGCCAAATTGGGGCTAAAATTGAAATAATTATCAACAAAATTTAAATTTTTAGCAATTCGATAATCTTTCCTGTCGGAAATTTTCAGGGTGTGTCTGTCGAAATTCTGTTGAAAATTTGCAGTGTCGGTGTTGCAAAATTGCAATTTTCTACCCTGCCTACTTTTTTCGTTCACTATATGCTGCGGCTGTGAAATGGTTATATAATCGATTGTCTGATTGATTGTCTAATTGGCTGATATGGTTGTGTTGCTTGCTATTGTCTGATAGGGAGACATCAGGGCGTGTGTTCTAGCCAAGGTCTAACCTGCTGCACTCGGCCAATGGAGGCCCAACTGATGGTCCAAGCTAGGCATCTCATGAACGCTACACTCGGGACTAAACTACGAGTCATTAGCGATATCTTCAGCACGCGCGCCAACCAGTACCATTGTACGTACACTGTACATTATTCGCTTGAATTTCCGTCTCCTGGTTAACTTTTTCCGTGTAAAGCTACGTTCAGTGTGGCTGCGGTTGGTGCATAGAACCATGTGAGCAGTGATGGGGTCCTTGACGATTGTTATCGACCTCAAGGACAGCTTAAGGACAAAAGAAATCGTGGCCTTTTTGGCCTTGACCTTGACGCCTTGGCCTCTGGTCACTTGTAATGACTGTGCTGTGTGAGTTTATAGCTGACCGTATAGCTGACCGTACTTATGTAACGGTCGAGCTATTGGCATGGTTGTCGTCTGTCCGTCCGTCCTTCCGTCTGTAACGGATGTACCCTGACTAACGGGTAGACAGTAGGGGAAAACATTTACACGAATAATTAGCCGTGGGTCTTAAACTCGGGCATGCAAAATTTCAACGATCTAGTGCAAGGGGAACATTATTAAATTTGGGGTTGAATGGATTGGGGTAAGAAAAATGTGCATTTTTCAACGGAAAACTGGCCATATCTCGGAAGCGGTGAGAGATACGGCCAAGGTTACTATTAATCATTACTAAGAAGTAGCATACGCCCTGTCAGATGAAATGGAAATCATTGACCTTGGATGACCTTGAAGGTCGGTACTGCAACAGGAATTGACCAAACTGTATAGGCTGTAGCACGTCTTCCCTATCAACAGCTGGGCTTTCTTGTTGGTATTGGTATGGTATATCCACTGAAACAGAAACTACATGTAAACCATGTCAGTTCAGTACATATATGTGGCTCTATACGCGCCTTTAGTTGCATTGCTACCGGCTCATCAACATCAATCGTCCGCTCTGCTTGTGTATTTAATTGCAGCCATTAATTGGAGTTAGGATGGTCGGTTTGAGGGCCGAAGAGCCAAAAATTGAGGCCGAAGGCCGAGAGCTTGGTGGATTTATGCAGTGGCATAGACAAAAGGGGGGGGCTGGAGTCCCCCCAGTTCTCCAGACAAGATATAAGCATACGCTTAAACTGCACTGAATTTGCCAATTTGGGTAGTTTATTCTCGGGAAAATAATTAAAACTGTTGCCACTACACCTCGTCTTTTAAAGCTAAAATGCACCAAATTTGATTTCGGCCAGGGCTCCGCTCCACTGGGGGGAGCTCACAGCGCTTTTCCAGATCCCCGAGCTGGATTTTAGTAGGTCCTACTTTTAACGGATGGGAGGGAAGGGGAAGAGGGAAAGACAGGGGAAGCGAGTGGAGGGGTAAGGAGGGGAGGAAAAAGAGGGAGGAACGAAACGGGGAAGGGAAAGGAAGGGGAAAGGAGTCAAACCCCCAATTGACATTTTTGGCTACGCCAATGGAGTTTTGTGGGATGGAGTTTGAGGGAGCGCTGTGAGCTTCCCCGGCGTGATCTGGGGTGGATCCCTGGCCGCAAACACTTTCCGGTCATGAAAAGCTTCTAAAATGTTAGTTTTACTGCACAAATTTGCATTCACATCCAAAGTTAGAGGAGATAGTGGTCACCTGCTCCTTTCTGCCGGACTATGCCACTGTTCCTCGCTAGTCGGATTGTGCTTTTATTGCTGGCTGTGTATGCTTCACGGCTGCTAACAGAAACTAGCAAATGGAATAGATGCTATCAATTTCCTGACAGCCGTTGCCTGTGCTCAGCCCTACACTCTTGCAGATGATTGATTTCTTTAACGTGTTTGGCAACAGACGCTGGCTATAAAGACACTGATTACAAAATAGTTCTCGATTAAAGACAATGCACATTACTCAAATAGCACTAAAAGTCGCTAAAAGCGTCACAGAAATCTTACGGGAATATCCATCGGAAAACTGCGCAGTTTTATATAAGACAAACGACTTCTTAAATCTTTAAGTGCGTACAAGAGGGATACAATATTGCGACGGATTTCTAAGTCTAGACTGTAAACTCTCATCTCATTTTTCGGGAATGAAGGTAGGAGGCTGAGTCATTGTGTCTGTCACAGCGTTCTGTGTGGATCTGCTGGACGGGTCGCTGTCAGACCTTCATGAGATGTTCACACGGACCTACGGACAACTGTACGAGCAGAACTCGGAGATCTTCAGCGACTTGTTTGCCGATCTGCGAGCCTACTACCTCGGCACAGACCTCGACCTCGGCACCGCCATCCAGGTCCAGACCCAAGCCATTCACACAACATCTTAGTTTTAGACGATCATCTTAACAGCCGGTGTACGCCGTACGGACAAAAGGCCACCAAGCTGGTTTTTCAGTAGAATTTTTCTTCCAAATAAAGTGCACATCCTTCTGGAATTATAACTCAAGTCGCCACACTACGTACTATGAGATAAATTGACATTTTTCGTTGTTGTAGTTTATTCAGCCCATTTGGCTGATTTTTTCTGTACTCAGTGAAGCGAGTCGTCAAAAGATGCTGCTCCCTTGTCGCATGCTTAACGTTGCACGCGAAAAACTCAGATACAGCATGAGACAATACTGTTGCATAAAAGTCATGGAAATTGGATTCAATAGTTTCGCAAGTTAACTTACGCATAGTGAAAAATCAGCTTGGTGGCCTTTTGTCCGTGATTCTTAATAGCCAGTCCACACCTACAACGCAACTCAACTCAACTCATCTGTGTGAATTTGCCATAAGACCAGAGGTGTCGTGGGCGTGGCTCGAGCAGTTGTCCATCCTAAACTTTTGGCTGTCAGAATGTTGTTGGAAATCTTTTTCTGGCTAGTTAATTTTCATCTAAAAATGCAAAATTTGGGGCTAAAAATCCCCCTTTTGGAAATAGTCAGCAGCAAAATTGCAATTTTGAGCCCTCATTATCTCGTTTGTTGGAACTTTGCAACAGTCTGTTGGAATTCTGTCAGAAATTTGCAGTGTTTATGTGAAAATTGCAACATTCTGCTTGCCCCGCCCTTTTTTAAAATTCCACAACGTTGCTGCTTAAGACATTTTTCGCACTTACAGTCAACTGACTTGCATCAGCATCATATTAAGACATGTCTAAGGACGAAATCTTGCAATTTTGCAACACACAGATCTAAGATAAGTTGTGAATTCACTCGAGACATGTCGTACGATGATTTTAGGACATCTTAGCTTTGATTTTCTGATTGTTTTCTCAAGACCAACCTTAAAATACCGTAAATCCTGCGATATTTGCAGGCGTTCTTTAGTGCACTGCTGCAGCGAATGTTTCGCCTGCTCAACGCCCAGTACGTGCTCACGGATGACTACATGAAGTGTCTACAACACAGTGTTGATTACAGCAACCTCACGCCGTTCGGAGATGTGCCACAAAAACTCGGCGTTCAGTTGAAGCGCTCTCTGATTGCTGCTCGAACATTCCACCAAGGACTCGCCATTGGTCGCCAGACCGTCGACGCACTTATGACGGTTAGTGTCTTCATATCATCAGTAATTAATTACCACGTTAGTTAAGTCAAGCCAAGTTAAACGGTATAGCTCTTCATAGGAAACCCGTCGTAGAGCTACTGAGCATCATCTGTTATAACAGGTGAATGCACCCCACCACAGGCTGCCATATAACCTCCACCAGGTAGGCATTCGATTTCTTATCTTGGATGGATGGAAGGCTGAGTTGACCTTGTTGTCAGTTATATACGTAGATGGTTTACCTGGCTGCAGACAGTCCGACAGACATAGTTTCAGAGAGGGTTTTTATAGCTCAGGGAAAACTGGAAAATGTCATGGAATTTGTGTTGTCAGGGAAAGTCAGGGAAAAATATTATTTTTGAAAAGTCAGGGAAAATGATCTTGGATCATGCGCACTGCAGATAACTGTTTTTTTTGCTTCTCCAAATATTAACAAGAAATTTGAGCAAAGCTCGCGAGACGCGCGAAAGCCTATAGCATTTCCAGTTCAGTAGTTATAGTTTCGAAAATCGCATATCATTTGGACTCGGCCCATCGGGACCATAATACACATCGGCCATAGGCGCGTGTGGCGTCACTGGCGTGGCGCCACCTTGTGAATGATATAGACTCACAGGCCAAAATGGCCAAAAAATCCATAAAAACCTCCTATTTTGGCGTTCAAGGTCATTCAAGGTCATTGAAATCGGCGCCAATCGATAACCAGTATACGATTTCCTATTAGTGATTAATAGTAATTTAGGCCTTATCTCGCACCGTTACTGAGATACAGCGACTTATTGGCCAAAAATTGCAAATTTTGCCCACCCCCCTCTTATTTAGCGCCTTCGTTCAGGGTGACCCTTTTTGAATTTATGGAAAGCTTTACGGTTCCTGAAACTAGAATCTTCCAGGCAGCCGACGGTGAAGATTTGGAGATCCTAGCTTGGACCGTTTTTGCCTGATCCACCAGTGTGACAGACGGACAGACAGACAGACGGACGGACAGACGGAAATTGCGATGGCTAAGACGCGCTGAAAGCAGTAGCTGCTTTCACGCGTAAAAAGCAGGCAAATTTGCGGCTTCCATTGAACATCCAAAAGCTAGATGTGTTTCAGCTTCAGGGGGCTTTGCCTCCCTGACCCCTGACGAAGGCCTTTGTCGTTTGCATATTGCTCTATTAATACCGCTTCATTACTTAATACCATTTATGACATTTGTGTGATAGGGTTATTGTTTCGATAATGTCAGAGAAATTGTCATTCCATGACTGGAAAAGTCAGGGAATTTTGCTACAGAAAACCTGTAGGAACCCTGTTCAGATTTCAGTGTTACTTCAACACTAGTGACCAGAAGCCAAGGCCAGATCTAATTGAGGTCAAGGCCACATTTTTTGTCCTTGAGGACTCTTCTCAAGGTCAGGGATCTCGGTCGATTGATCAGTCGATTGCTTTTGATTAATCTCAGTACATGTTGACTGATTTTTTTCAGGGGATATCTGGAAGCATACAGATATTTTCTAGTTTTGTTCTTGACAATCTTTTAGGTTTAAGATGTTTTCTGTGGAGTTGAGTGCTAGTTAAATTGTGTGCTCTGTCCGTCTGGGCTCATTTTTGGTGGCATGGAATCAGCAAACTTACTTTACAGTTAGTATTTGGAATGGAATTTGGATGGGTGACAGGTAAGCCATCTCAGTACAAAACCAGCGGGGCTAGGTCCACTCAGCCTTGTACCATTCGTGAAATCGCAACATGAGTATCATTTTTCGGGTTAAGTAGTAATAAATTAGTACTACAGTTGCCAGTTTAGGTGGATCTGTGGCTCAAGCTGATTAGTGTGGTCCAAAGTTCGGCAGCCGCCTGGCGCTCGTGCTGCTCTCACCAAATGAATCGGTTGAACTTTCGCAGTGGCAGTTTACTGCCAGAATGACAACACGATCACAATGACGCAGTGAGTTTATTTCGCACACTTGCGGCTATAAAGATAGCTGAATAGCTGAAAAACAGTGCAGTGCAAACATTGAATAAAATAACAATATAACAGTCCATAAATACAAAATAACACAGTCCATAAATGCAGAGAAGTACATAAGTGCAAATAGTAACAATAATAGTCCATACTAAATAAAACAAAGATGCAACAGGAATTTTAGGTGGAATTATATAGGTGATTGGTATTTACTGAGGGCAAAATTTACAAATGATTGAAACTTTTTTGGGCAAGGGAGAGGTGTGGTGGAACATTGTCATGGCTTTTACTATTACTGTTTGTCTGTCTTTCAGGTGGAGATGAGTGGATCGTGCATGGAAGCGGTGACACAGATGCTGTGGTGTCCGGTGTGTGTGGGTCTGGACTTCGATGACGTTCGGCCGTGCAGCAGTTACTGCATGAACGTGATGCGAGGTTGTCTTGTTCAGCACACGGCACTCAGCGGCGTCTGGAACACGTTTATTGGTACTCAGCTATCACCATTCAATGGCTAAACATTAGAGCTCTTCATCTGAAACCCAACACTGAGTTACAGAGCATCACCTGCCATATGGGATCACACAGTGTTACCTGCCACCCGAACGTGTTCCTCCCCCTTTACTCCTGGCTGCCAGCTAACATGATACTCCATTTACTTACTTAATTGATCTTGCTGTTGGTTATGCACTAAGATACTTTACCTGTCTGCAGAGACAGTCACCTGTCCAGGTAGTAACCAGTTGATAGCAACCAACCCAACTGTGAGTTGAACCAGCGACTTTTTGGTTACAAGTCCAACGTCTTAACCGTTACACTAGCAAGCCATCATGATCAATTGAAGAGCTATTTAAGGTGGCTGCACACGGACAGTCACCCATCCAAATACTAACCGGGCCCAACGTAGAGCAACTTTGTTGATGAGAAACAGTGCGTTACCACTATTTCACGCCAAGGCACATAAAAAGTGTACCATGTTTTGGGCCACCCTGTATGTGTACGGTATATTATTGCGATTGGTGCAGATGAGCTGGGCAACGTGGCTGCGCGGCTGCAAGGACCGTTCAACGTGGAGAACGTTCTCCGGCCAATCAACGTCAAGATCTCAGACGCCATCATGAACTTCCAGGAGTCTGCGGAGTCTGTCACTACCAAGGTATTTAAAGGTGTGGGGGATGGGGGGCGTTGAAAATGCAGGACATGACATTGCAGGACCTGACAATGTCGTAGGCCCCCTGCAGGATTTTAAAACATGGAGAGACTGCTGGGAAATGGAATAGTTAATTGAAAGTTTAATATCGCCTATACTTACACTAAGTGAATACAAAAGTTTGAATATATAAGTATATTAAGTTAAGATGCTTATTGAATGACTAAGCATAAATTTTTACACATGTTCAGTGAACGAGAAGGCCTCAACGTATGTAAATAAGTAAGTAAAGTAACGTGAATTTGTGTAGCGAATAATGTTTAAAAGCCGTTGCTCCCATAGTTATGGTCCTGATTACAACTTGTCCAACAATGCAGCAATACAGTTTAGTTTGTCAATGTCAGGTCCTGCATTTCAGGTGACCCAAGGCGTGTACAGGACGACACGGTTTAGTTTTTGACGAACTGACTAATGGACATTACAGTCGGCACTAGGCAATGACTAACGGTGAACGTATCAGTAGGCGCACAAATGCCATTAGACAGTGTCTGCTGTAATGCCCATTGACTAGGTGCACATTTGCATCAACCAATGGGCTTGCCCTGCTTGCCCATTGGTCAGTTTGTCGAAAACTAAACCGTGTCATTTTAGTTCAGTTCCGTTACATCGCTCTGTGTGCACCTTAACGTTAGAGCTTTCGTTGCTTGTTATTATTTTCACCAAGTGGATCTTGAGACAGAGTTTTCAGTCTGTGGATCCAACAGCTGCATCCAAACGATGTGGTTGCAAAGTCCATCGAAACTCTTCCCGCCGTCTGTCCCACCATTGGGTTTTCGGCTGCGGACCAGCCGAGGACCGCGGGTCTGGAATGCGGGCTACTACAACAACATCTTCACCAAGTGAACGTAGTGAACAGAGAAGATTATGATATGTTGCTTAGCTCCGTTTCTGCAAGCATGTTTGTCTAGGCCCATGTGTTTGTCCAAACTGCTATTTGTGTGACGTTTTCTATGTGTCATTAGTCATTATGCGGTTTTTAATGCCCCGGTTGATGAGAGAAGTGTATGAATCATCATGTTACCATCTGAACTGCTGCTTACTGCCGATAAGTCAACAGCTGCAGTTGTTGACAACCTAGTTGGATCTGCCTGCTAGCAGCTAATATTAGCAAGGCCCTACCAGTATGTTACAGTGGTAAAGTATCTAAAAATCTGGTCTTGTCATGTTGATCTTTGATCTGTGACCTTGAAATTTAAGAAGGTTCTTGTGGTTGTCTAGATACGTGTTTGTGCAAAATTTTGTCAAGCTAAGTGCAGCAGTTCATGAGTTGCTGTGTTAGCAGAGAAAAACAAATGAACAAAAAGCAACAATGCCCAAAACAGTATTGTTGTTGCTACCATGCACAGTAATGATTATGGCCCACAGTTTTTCGCTGGCCGTGGAATTTCGAGCCGAGCCGCAGAATTTGCCCTTTTCCGCAAAATTTTGATATTGCTGCGGAATTTTGCAGTTCCGAGTTAAGAAATGGCCGATGATTAGTACGATTGTTAGCTTGATAATTTAATTAGACTAACTATATCACAGAGAAAAATAAAACTGTACTGTCTAAAACTGCGTCCTTACTAATAATTGCTATCGTATACGGCACAATCGTAAATAAACATTATGCAACTAATTGCAAGTTGCACTTTTGAAAAGAAAAAAAGATCTATAATTTTCTTTGTATGTTGCTAGCATAACTGAGCGCCATGCCAGCGTCCAAAAACTGAAGTTTTTTGTAACAGAATAAAGCTTAGTTTATGCAGTGAGCTGCGGAACTGGCCCGCGGAATTTGGCAAAATTTTCTGCAGAAAACTGGGGGCCCTAGTAATGATAATAATGGTAGAGCTATTGCTGCTGCTGTTATACAGGTGTTTCAAGCGTGTGGGCAGCCGACCCTCGGAGGCTTCAGAGGTCGACGCAAGGCGAGCTGCGTGGGACGTACGTGTGATGAACAGGCGCTGCGTTCAAGTCACACAGCTTCCAGTGAAGGACTTGACTCACTGGTCCATGATATTCGTGAGCGTCTGCTAACCACTCGCAGTTTTTGGAAGAATTTACCGGATTCCGTCTGCAGTCAGTTAGCTGCGGCTCCGTTTGAACTTACTAATTGCTGGAACGGACGCAGAGTGTCAAGGTCACGTCTGCTCTTTGCTTTTTAATTTTATCTGATGCGTTGCTTATGTGCTAACATTATATATAGTGAATAAAGTAAATTGTAATATTAACAAAACCCAGTCATATGCTGAACTGTTATTTTCTTTCATCACCATTTCATTTTGGTGCATGGTTCTGATTTTATGCTTTAGTTTCGTTAGCCAACCATACTTCAGTAATGGTCGAGCTGTTGTCATGGTTGTTGTCTGTCTGTCCATCTGTTGGTTGTCCGTCATGGATGTATTGTGGCTAAACGGTGAGAGATAAGGATTTATCGTTGATAGGAAGTTGCATATTGGCTTTCAAATGAAATGAAAATCGTCGACTTTGGATGACCTTGAAGGTTACTGACAACCAGTATGGTTGGCTGTCCTAGCGACAGCTGGGCTTCTTGTGTGATGTGACAGCAGTTTGGAATCTCAGGCAGCCTACAGCCTTCCTGTGTGATCCGATATGGCAGGTGACGCTCCTCGGTGGCTGTATAATGTGTTGTGTGGTGTACAGTCTGGACTCTCAGACGACCTACAGCCAAAAACTCGGGGTCAATTTTGGTCATCCGTCAGATGCAGTCATTGAGCATCAGATTCTACAACTCAAACTCATCACCAACAAACTGACCAGAGCTTTCAGCGGCTTCTCTGTCAACTGGATCAATATCGGTCTATCTCTCTGTCACTTTGTTTGTGTTTTTATGCCTCCGCCAACGTAGTGGCCAGAGGCATTATGTTTCCAGAGCGTTCGTGCGTGCATGCATGGCTTTTGCGTGCATCCCAAACAAACAGTGTTAGCAAGATATCTTGGGTATTTTTTGACAGAATTTGACCCAACTATCACCACTAACGGACTCTGGGGCAAGGATGAATGCGTCAAATTTAAGGGTCAAAAGGTCCAGGGTCAAGGTCATGGTGGGGTCAAATATGCCCCAAAGTGCACTTTTTGGCCTTGTTTGCTAAATATCTTGGGTATTTGTTGACAGAATCTTACCAAACTTTCACCATTAACAGATTTTTTGGCAAGGATGAACGTGTCATATTTATGGGTCAAAAGGCCAAGGGTCAATTGCCCCAAAATGCCTGTTTTGGTCTTGTAGTTGTCACATGTTGGCAGAGGCATAATGGTCGATGGAGTCGTAACCACCATCCATTGTGACCATTTGTCTTTCTGTCCAGTGGCGTTGTGGCAGGGGTAGGGCAAGGGACAGTTGCCCCCCACCTTTAATTTTGGATTGTCCAAAAATTCTTGAAAAATATTTTTTGTTGGAAATTTTTCATCCAGAAATGCAAAATTTAAAGCTGAAAACGTCTATTTCGGGAAATTTATGGCCAAAATTGAAATTTTGAGCACCTGTAATCTTTTCTGTCAGAAATTTGCAGCTGTTTGTTGGAATTTGTCAGAAATTTGTATTATTTTCTGTTGGAAAGCTACAAATTTCTGCCCTGGCACACAATTGAGGAAAAATGGTCTGTTTAAGAAAAACCGACTGTGTGCTGAGGTCATAAGTTTGTTTCATATGTGAGAATGTAATAGTGAAACAATTATTGCTCAGTTGACTGCAGTGTTTGCTAAAGTTGTCACAAAGTCACAACGAACACGTGCATTTTGAAATATTCACTCAGCGGAACTGAAAGTGAATTTTGTACTTCTACTACAGGACAGTCTGCCAAGGTTTAGGCCTTGACTTTTTGACCAAGGCGAAACATCTGACGCCATGGGCGACCAAGGTCTGCCGGTTGCAAGGTTGAGGCCACAAAATATGACCTGCATATTAATTATTTTTTTAGAGTAACGTGTCATTGTGGATGCGGCTTTTGGATGTCAATGGATGTCTTTGTTTTTGGCCTTGAGTTTTTTTGACTGGCCGTGGCCTTGGACCCAAGTCCTTGTCCTTCACTTTGAACTTGCTTTTTTGTAAGTCTTTGGCCTCGGCCTTGAACGCCATATTCTTGATCACGTCACTGCTTAAGCCAAGGCCGAGGACTAACATATCACTGGTTGAAATTGTCAACAGATGGTGCTGAAGACATCTCAGACGAGACCAGTGGCAGTGGCACGCTGGATGCTGTTTATTCCGGCTCCGGCGATACGTACATTTCTGAGCGTCATAAACAGCAGCTGTCGGGGGTCCATAATGACCCCCCACCACTGGAGGAGGAGGGGATATCGTTTGAGGTGTTCTCTCGACCACCGGTAGAGGTCGTGACGCGGCGCCACCTGGGGCATCACGTGACCGCTCACTATCCAATCACGTCAGCCGTAACATCAGTGTCTCATCTCTCAATGTCACAACTTTTTTCATTGCTAGTCGTACCTGTTATCAACGTTGTCACTTTGACGTTACTGTAACAGGCATGGGCAGCGCTAGGAAT
>Ga0209367_1011149_pt1 | contig 11960 bp, 6 predicted proteins | sample WorMetLIZISLAND2_FD_187412 | JGI IMG/M metagenome (GOLD analysis project Ga0209367, IMG submission 187412) | Marine gutless worms symbiont microbial communities from Max Planck institute for Marine Microbiology, Germany - Olavius geniculatus... ... | reverse complement strand
CTAAAATTCACGAAAAATCATGGATTTCACGGAAATCGGCGTTTTTCACGGAAGAAGGCCAATTTCACGGAAAATGTCACGGCCGTGAAATCGTGAATTAAGTTGGTCCCTAAGCATGTGACCTTGCTATTGACAATTGCATGCTTTGCACAGTAAGAGTTTTGTTCTATTTTACTTAAAATCTGCAATGTGTAATTCTGTGCAACATATTCATTAATATTATTTCTATATTTTGTACATCAAGTTGTGCATATTCAAGAGTGGTCAATTAACGATTTGGTGGGCCTTTTGACTGCATCGTGCACTGTGCATATTTACTCATAAACTGCACTGAAAACTGGTGGCTCCTGAGTGCATTTTGTGCCGCAAGAATGTTGTGAAGATTGAACAAAAACTGCTTGCTTAGTTGTCATATTTTGCTGCCAGCAATTGTCCAACCAGGGTGTGTACAAATCACTGAAAGCGGATTTTTATTAATTTCCCAGTATCTTATGTTCAATTTCCATTTACACGTCTTTCTAGGACTTAAGTTGAGTCCATATCGAAAAAGTAATTTTTATGTATGTTAACTAAATCAACTGGCTTGATTCGAGGACTTTACAGGCCTGGAAAATTGAACTTTACATTCCACGACTGTATGCACCCAGTCCAACTGAAGCTGAATAACATTTGTCATTTTAAACGCCATTTCTTTGTTACAGCATATAGCGCATATTAGCTAAGGTGATTCTGGCTTGGTGTCTGTCTGTCTGTCATGACCCGGTACCGATTCAAGACCAGGTGAGATAGAGACTTTGGGTTATGACAGTATGATAGCCTAGTCTCTAGTATTTCGTGACAAATTTTCATGCCGCTTGGTGAAGGGGTCACCACGAACGAGGGAGTGAAAGAGGAGCACCCACCCTAAAAAGACATTATTGTACCACTGTCGGCTCGTCTAGCGTAAAAAGGGTTGCACATAAGCACAGACATGCTGCTTATGACAACAAGCATTGGCGACAAGCTTCTTAGAAAGCTCAACATCGATGACCTTGAACCGCTAAAATTTTAGGGTTTAGGTTTTGGTGAATTTTTAGAGATTTTGGGCTGCGACATATAAGCTTATTTCAAAAGTAAATTGTACCAAAATGGCTTTAGATAGACCAAGACAACCTGCACATGATAATTTTGCCATTGAATGTACATTTTAGTAGTCCAAGTCCCGACCCATACTTTCACACGGTTGTCAAAGTGGTTATTTTCCCACCATTAGCTTATCTATTGTGAAAACGGTTGCAGATAAGCACAGACATGTTGCTTATCGTAACAAGCACCGATGACATGCTTTTTAATAGCATCAACATCGACGACCTTGAATGACCTTTACCCCCAAAATAGGGCAATTTTCGGCTGCAGAAGAGTGAATTGTGACAAAATGGATGGAGATAGACCAAGATTACCTGCGAACAGGAACTGCTTTAGGTTCTTGCGCGTCTCATGAGCATCAGCTCAAATTTCTTGCTTTTAAATAGTTGAGCTAGGTAAAGTGTAGAGATGCAGTCAATCAAACCACATAATATAGTGCCATATGTCACAGGGGTTCAAAAAATTTTCTTAACTATTCTCCTTTTTGATAGTGCAGTGTATACTGCAACGGAAAAAAACAAATGCTTGAACCTACTTTGTGCTTGTATCAATGTTACATATCATTTTTTTCATAGAAAAATGAACATTATCTAGCTCTTGTTGACATCAAATGTGCTCGTTGTCTGTAGTTAAAAAGCCAGCAAAAACACTTACTTCAATGGCGGGCTCGTATCCCTTTCCCTTCCTCCTTTTGCCCCTCCCCTCCCTTACCGTCCTACCCTTTTCTCCTCCCTCCCTTCCCTTATAGTGATGACACATTGGCCAGTTTCAGGCGAAACTGGTCGGTCTGTCATACTTTTCTGGTGCCAGAATCTGGCGCTGGTTAGAGCATGTTCGATTTCGTGCCGGAAACCGGCTGGAAAGCTGAACTGTGATTGGTCAGTCTGAGCAGATGATAGCACTGCTCGTTTGTTGGTAAACAAAAATAAAAGATAAAGTGGAGTGACAAATGTACTTTTTAACTCGTAGAACAGTACGAAAAAATGAATCTGTCTGGTTTTTTTTTTGTCGGCATCATTTGCTGACTGTGTGTCATGGTTTCTGGCACCAGACAACAGGCGCCTGTTTCCTGGCTAGTGTGTCAACTTTAGAAGCAGGGCCTCTAAAATCCCGCTAGGGGGTATGGGGGAGCACTGAGAGCTCTCCCAGCGGAGTCTGGGGTGAAGCCCCAGCCGAAATCGAATTTGCTACATTTTAGCTTTAAAAAATGAGATCTGGTGGAAACAACTTTAATTTTTTCTCGAAAATAAGCAGACCAAATTGGCAAATTTCGTGCAGATTTTATGTATGCTTATGTTTTGTCTGGAGGATTGGGGGGCTGGCCCCCAGCCCCCCTTTTGGCTATGCCACTGGACAGATATGGCAACTAAGCGTAATAAATTTGTATCTAAGAGTCTAAGATTGTTGCATGGTATATTGTTACAGAGGTGTGTTGTGAAAGGATGTCGTTTTGATTATAGTATTTGTATTATGTATTAAACTAATGCGTCCGCTCTAATGCTGGAGCGACTGTGTGTGAATGAAAATTAAGTGGTGCATTTCAATTTTATGTATAATGCATTAAAATGCTTTTGTCAATTTTTGTCGCACAATTGATTACTTGACAAATCCGACATTTTTACCACTCCTAGTTTTTAGTTGCTATTGTTTTAATTTGATGATTTTTATCTTGCTCAGTGTAATATCAAGCGAGACTGGTGACTGAAAAGTCCCAGGATCATCTCCAAGCCGGGGCACTGTTAGGTAATGACCTTGAGCAAGTTGTTCACACACATGCCTGTCACCAAGCAGTATAATTTGGTACCAGTCAAAGGGCGGTGACTAGTGATTGCAATCCCGGGATTGAGAAATATGTAATCCCGGGATCCCATTTCGGGATTAGGCTTACAGATTGGTCATCATTCTGGTATCTACAATTGACTTATTTCATGCATAACATGTAGTATACATCCTACTGAAAATGTATTCGAACTGTAGAGGCTGTCAGTAACTGTCAGAATACAAATTAGTGCACATTAAGGAGTAAGACTCTAGTGCACATAAAATATTTTACTCATAAGATAGCTAAAATTTTTGTTTGTATTACTGAGCGTGTGAAAAAGTACATTTCAAACTAATTTTTGTTATCCGGGATTTGGGATTGCAATCTCTAGCGGTGATGCTCTCTGGCTGGAAAGGTAACCACGGGCCTGGTGGAAAGTAATGGCAGCCTACCACCGGGTTTATGACTACGTCACATGCGGGCTGACTGTCTAGAGACCGGGATCAGCTCCGGACTCTATGCTCATTATTGAGTATAGGATACCTTTACCTTTCTTACCTTGCACATATTGGGTATGTCCTCGATATTAAAGCAGGGCCAACTGCCTCTTAAATGGTAAGACTGCTGGAAAATTTGCATTCAGAATTTTGGACTGAAAAAATCGCTATTTTTGGGAACATTGATGGCAAAACTAACGTTAGCATCTCATCCGTCAGAAAACTGTTTTAACTTCCTGCCCACTTTTAAGCCATGATGCCACTGATTACTAGGGCCCAGTTTTCTGCGGGCCGCGTTATTTGCCCTGTTCCACAGAATTTTGATACTGCAGCAGAATTTTGAGAAATGACCGATGGTCAGTACGATTGTCGGCTTGATAATGTAATTAGACTAACTATATCACGGACAAAAAAATCAAACTAAGCTGCCTAAAACTGCATCCCTACTAACATTACCTTGGTGATACGGCACAATCGTAAATAAACACACGGCGACCAATTGCACTTTAAAAAAAAGATCGATAATTTTCTTTGTATGTTGTTAGCATAACTGAGCACCATGCCAGCCTCCAAAAAGTAGTTTTTTTAACAGACAGAGCTTAGTTTATGCAAAAATGGAAGGCCATGGTAAGCCACAGAATTTAGACAATTTTTCAGCGGTGAGCCGCAGATTTTGCGAACTGGCCTGTGGAATTTGGTAAATTCTTTTACGAAAAACTATCGGCCCTACTGATTACTACTAATAACAGTACACAGTGTTTCGTAAAGAGGCACTCTATTTTCTTTTTTTCATAACCCAGTCAGACTGTGATAAACTTCTTTATGAAACTGTGTACAGATAAGATTTAAAAGACAACACTAAACAGCAAGGTCGTTGATGTATAATATACACTTTCGTGACGGTTCAACCAGCAGACATTACAATATCATAACGAGTCTTCTGCCCAGTGAAAATCGAACACAGTCCAGACAACTGTCTCTGAGAGGAAGTGTCTTGGTTTCAGCAGAGCCAATCACTTGAGTGGGATGAAACGTGACGAGTGTGTGGCGCCAATACCAGGTCGACCATGTTTCACGGGCTTGTACGTGATGCTGAACTCGGCCAAGTAATGACCTATCATCTCCGGCTGTGTGCACACAACACACGCAAACAACATCGTAACAAGAAAAGCCCAGGTAACGCAAAGGGGAACACACGACAGCGCTGTGTGTTTGAAGGCCTGGCGCGAACAGAATCTAAGCTCACCAATCCCAGCAACGATGTTTCATTTACGCTCGCCAGAGAGCGCGACCGGTCTTGTGCAGTCGTATTGGCTAAAAACCGCAAATTTTGCCTACACCCTCTCATTTAGCGCCCTCACTGGGAGTGACCCCTTTCGAATTTATGCAAAAACTTTACGGATCCTGTAACTAGAGTCTTCCAGGCAGCCGATGGTGAACCGTGTGACGGACGGACGGACAGACAGAATTGTGGTGGTTAAGATGCAATATAGCAGTACCTGCTGTCACATGTAAAAACCTTTAAAAAACCCCATAACATACTATAGAACAGTTTACAGTCATCCCTTACAGAGTGTTTAGTCATGTGCATTATATATTTCCAATTACTATTATTATTATTGTCTGATTTTCTAAACATGGTTATTTTGACTTACCATCATTTCTACAGCGACTGTTCAACATCCATTACAAATGACAACACACACAAAATGTGCTTCATAATTTAAACCCAATGCTACTAAACTGCATTCTTCCAGTATAAATGGTTTTGGGTTTTCAATGATATAAACACCGAGTTCAAGACCAATTCAATTACCTTTAGCTATACAATAATATGCTTGCTAAATGCTGATATTTGGAAATGTGGCGAATTTTATGCACATATTGATTTATCAGAAATCATCAGACGCTGGACCTACCAACAACAGTGGGGACCAAAAACCAATATGTACTGAGGCAAAATGAACACATGATAATAAGTAAAAAGACACTGTAAAAATGATGGGTGACAGAGGGGTGGAGGCCAAGTCCCAAGTCTGTTGCTGGTAGTGATTCTAAGCGCGGAATTCTGAATCTAGGCTGCCGTTTGACCTAATCCTGAATCCTACGACAATCCAGAGATTTTGCGATTGCCAAAAATTGTTGAAACAGTACTCCTTCAAGTGCTGCGTGATAAAATAACAATTTTAGTTGTCTCACGAACATTATTCATGCACAAAAGTGTGCTTGTCGTGCGCTGTAAGTTGAATTTTAACAGTCACAGTCACTCTTTTTAGCTTGATATACCTACAGGCTGCATCATACGCAAGAAATGAGTCTCGTAGGGTTATCATAGTGATACAAAAAATACACAATAACCAATTTGTGAGCCTAATACCAAAGACGGGATCCTGAGATAACAAATTTCTTAATCCCAGATCCAGGATGGAGAAACCAATTCTGGGATTGCAATCACTAGTTGCTAGTGACCACAAGAAGTGTAGAGCCTTCGCCAGTCACTCAATAAGGAGGACCTAAGTCAAAGTGAGTCTAAGTAAGTCTAGCGTGAAACACCGCAAGAGGAAATCGTACCTTAATTTCAACCTGGTTGTACGTCTTGCCATTGTAAACACCGACGATACTTCCAATCATTTCAGGTACCACGACCATGTTACGCAGGTGCGTCTTTACACACTGTACAGATACGCAACAATACTGCAACACGCTCAGATTAACTTAAATATACGCAGACAGTTCAATGTAGCACAGTCGAATTAAGTTAAACAAACATCGCTAACCTTCAGGTACCTTTAACAACTTTCTACCAGACAATAAAGACGTACAAAGCATGATTTTGTAACATGCATCATGTGTCCCAGCGGTTGGCTAGCCTAGTTTGGCCTAACATCCATGACTCACATGGGGGACTAGCAACAAAGCAAAGCCCTCAAGAGCTTAGTTTTAACACAAAGTGTATGTTTAACACATAAACTATTTAGAGTTAGAATGATAGCAGAAAAGCTAGCCGGTACCCAATCCAACACCAAATATTATTGGGTCCTTCCGATACCAATACACAATGCCGATACTGATATCAGCTTCCTGCCACATTTCCTGCTAGAATTAAACATGAGAAGTGAAGTGTGTTGTGCTAACTGTGCTAGCCAAATGGTGTTAACTAAGCATTAGGATCTGTTTGGTCTGCTCAGCCCACCATTTAAGGGTGCAATGTCCTTTCACTCCCTGTCCATTGCCTCTCAGCCTGTGGCCGTGCTGTACCAGAAATAAGAGACAGCCACATTTGATCATCACTACAGGATAGCAGTCGGTGGCAGGCGGAGGGTGGCTGGTGGGTACTTAGAACTCATTGGGCAGTATTAGTACTGAATACCACAGCCCAGAAAAGTATTGCCCAGTACCAAATACAACCCAGTACTAGCAAATATTGGGCAATTCCCAATACCCCAATGCTAGTATCGTTCTAACCCTAAAACCATTTGTTAGTGTAAAGTTTTACGGCATTTCACTGACCCTTACCTAATTTTACTGTAGTCAATGCAGTACAAATAAACTGGTACAGCTAGTACGCTCTGGAGATATTTGCAATCAAAGTCTGAAGTTGCCTGAAATTGTGCTCCCAACAGGGTTGATGCGATTTAAATCAAGTGATTTAAATCATTGATTTAAATCGATTTAAATCATGATTTAAATCAACAATAAAAATCACAATTTAAATCATTGAATATAAACCTACAAATTTTTGTGTAAATGTGATGGCTGTTTTCAGTTTGCAATCTACTATTGGTATTTTGTGCACTCTAGTGCTTGCTAACTCAATTTATTTTGTTGCCTACATTAATATTTGGACTGAACTGGTAAGTTAGCTTAACCTGATATACTTTACCAAAGTTAACATCATTAATTACTTGGCCTTGACTCTTGTTAATCGCTCATGTTGTTTTGGTAGTTACTTTCAACAATCAGCATGCTAACAGGTATTAGAAATGTTATGGCCTTCATCATTGTCTACTATTTGCTTTAAAAAGTCTGACAAATTGCAGCCGGCCCCATTATCATTCACAAACATTAGAATGCAACGCCAGGTTGAAATTGTAATTTAGCAGGCTGCTATAAAAATAACACATGTAATTTTTTAAAAAAGAAACTCTAATCAAGGCCAATTACTGTCATCCACAAACTAGCAGATAAAGGTAGCACATTGGTTATCACAGATAGAATAGAATAGTGTAAAAATCTAATAAAAATATTAAAAAATCGATTTAAATAAATAAATTGATGCTTTCAATTTTTCTTTAAAAAATCATGATTTTTTTGTCAACCCTGGCTCCCAAACTGTGCAGTGGGGATGCAGGCCCAAGAAGTTTTTCCATACCCAAATTCTCACATCTACTTCACGGCACTTGGAAAGTTTCATGAAGTTACGCCCGAGGCTCCAAATAATTACGGCTAATATGCTAAATTCTAAATCAATTTTTGACTGTTCAGTTTTCATTTTCAAAAGTAGTTGCAAGACCCCCATTCTCAATGGGATGCATGCTAGCAAGCCGTCATCATTAAGTCCACCTAGCAATGCTATTACATGACAACCACGGGACAAACCTCTGGTTTCTCGAGAGCTGGAGCGTTCTTCTTGGCCTTGCGGAGACGCTTGATAAGAGCCATCGGTTTGCGTTTGAGACCTCGGGAAAACCGCCGTCGAACTCGACAACTAAACAGAGGCATTAGCTGCTCACTGAACAACACAAAACAACACAAATCAGACAATGCATGGCTAAATGATAAATATATGAGAGATATTAACTTCTTCTTTTGGCTGTAAATAAATGAGACCTAATGTGTTATAATAAAATATATATAAACTGGGGCATCTATGTCCATTAAGGACTACATGGAAAGCATATTACTTTTCTTAAGAGGGGCATACTGATTGACATATTGCTACCCGAGAATAAATTTGGGGTTTTAAGTGGGGAGAAGCACTAATATTAATTCCTTTGTTCTTTATATGCTGCTTATTCAGTATCTGCAGTTCGTTATTTTTTTCCCAAAGGAGTGGCAAATTGATTTCGCTGTTTTGGGGGATTTTTGTATTCATTTGTGATTTATGTTGCTGTTCGCTCAGCTTATTTTTGTTCTAAATTTTTTTGGTACAGTATTCATTTGCTAGGTAGTGCCATTAAGCGGTTTTAACTAGTTTTATGGGTTGTAGATGCGGCTTATTCAGCTGTAAAATTATTTTATTCTTACAGAGTTTAGTACGTGTTTCATTCGCCAGGTGGTGGCACTAGTGTGCTTTATGTGTTTTTTGTTTTCCCCAAAAGACCTAGCCCCTTTTTTCTTTATAGGCCCCATCAAAAAAACCCTCTTTAGAATGATAGAATTCACCCAAAAAGTGGACTTTGTTCTCGGGTCTCAATAGTCAATTATTTGCAGTTTCCCATAATTAAATTAGTCTAAGACATGCATAACAACACTAATTCTACCTAATTCAGTCACTTCTGAAGCAATCTGGGGTGGCGGAGTTAATGTAAATTTTTACCAAGAAGTCTTACTTTGACATATCGAGCAGTTGATCTAAGTCGACTCCGCGGTACGTGTACTTGCGGAACATTCGCTTCTTTTTCTTCTCCAACGCTTCTTGTATGTCGGCTGCCTCCGTGTCCGCCTGCAACACAGAATCAGAAATATGGTAGAAAGTGAATCTGCGAATGTGTAGATCTGCGGATGTCGCAACAGGCTTAGGGCTAGTGTTAGAGTTAGGGTTAAGATTAGGCTTAAGAATATGGGTTAGGGTTAGGAATGGGGTTAAGAGATAAACTATATAAATTACAGCTTAATTACAGCGTTACCTGTTGCAACATCCGCAGAACCGCACATCCGCAATCCACTTTTTACCCGCAGACGTAATATGCAATAAAATATCTACGGAAATAGCGACTGGAGCTGAAACGATACCAGTCTTTAAGACTTAAAGGATCACTAATATAAGCAAGCCATAGTAAAGATGTGTGTTTGTTAACATTTCGGGCAGCGGTTCGCTACGTCATAGTTGCATGATTACGATAAAATCTTCAGATTAAAAATACTACCATAATGAAAACAAACAACAACTTCGACAACTTCCGGAAAAAGAGAAAGTGCCATAGATAAAAATAAGAAACTGCATATTAGTGATGCGCAATGCGGTTAATTACCTAACCTCTTAACCAAGTCCGACACGTCTGTAACAGTGCACACTTGCTTCAAAAATTTAAATTAAAAAAGTTTTTTTTGTAAAAAAAATTTAATCAAAAACAAATTGGCAATGAAAATTTTTAGCAAATTATCTCAAATTTTAGGTCTTTTAACTGGCTTGAGACGTTTTGATGATTAGCTGAACCAAAACAAACTAACCGGAAACAGTATAATGAGCGAACAGCTGTGATGGCTGAGTTAGAAAGAAAACAAGATTTTGAAGCGTTAAAATGCGAGGTATTGCCGTCATATATGGTCTGCGTAAAGCTGTTTTTTTTGTTAGATTGTGTATGCTTTTTTATATGTTTTTTGGCATGGCTTATCCTTGGTGTTGTTGTTACGCCTGATCAATGCCGGGGGGGGGGCGTGGTCATAGGCAGTGTAATTTAATCTGTCCGTTTTCAGAATATTTAATGGCGAAATTATGGTTTTTAGTAATTGCAGTTGTTTGTTATTGTTTTGTTGTCGAGTTGTTTTCTGCTTTAATTTTTACTGTCGTCTTGCTGATGATAAACTGATGACGTAAAGGACAAACAATCTCAGTATCTGTAGGTTTTTGGTTAAAAATGTGTGTTTGTTGTTATTGTTTTTTTTTAAAAATTGTAATTTGTGATCCATGAACGATTGATTTAATGAATATTTATTTATGTGCGTATCGTTTATAGCTGCAGTCATGTCGGTGGAAGTTACTGTAAGCAACCTTAGTTATTTCCTATATCTTTTGCTTGTTTTCGGTAGTATTCAGTACCAAATAGTGCCACTGCTACTAAGTTATGATTGGTTGATTGATGAATAAATATTGTCATGTCTGAATAACAGCTGCAGGCGTGTCAGCGTAAGCTGGACAGTAAATGTGAAGCCTTGCTAATACTGAGCAAAGATCTGGATCAGTGTCGACAGGAACGAGATCAGTTTCAGCTCATGGCGGAGCAGGTCCAGACCCGCTACCAGTCCATCAAACGACAGCTTGCTGGCATTGTGAGTAATACCGATGATAATACTACAACTATTAACTACTATTACTACTGCAGTAAGTAAAAAGTGAGTAAGTAAGTAAAATGTAAATTTATATACTGTGTATTGTTAAATTAATCTCTAATGCATTTACTACTACTATTACTACTACTACAGGTCCAGACATGCTACCAGTCCATCATGCGACAGCTTGCTGGCATTGCGAGTAATACCGGTGATAGTTCTTGTAAGCATCATCATAAGTAGTTCTGCTTTAATCACTACTACAAGTATGACTATGACTAGTACAAGTATGCTACTGCTACTGCTGTGATTAGTACTATGTCAATGCTACTACTACTGCTACTTCATATGTTGCTACTATGTTAGTAGTGGGAGGCCTTATATTTTTGCATTGTTTTTTCCTTATTCCACATCTGCTCTAAAACCAGACAGCAGACGAAGTCTGAAATTAGAAGAATGAACCGTACCTGGAAGGAATTGGGGATGGTCATGTTACCACATATATAATCGATGCCTCAACGAATCAGCAGCCATGGATCAAGACTTGTGGTATTGCACGTGTTTCTTTGTCTAATGCGACTGCATTTGGCCACATGACATTGCTACGAGGGTAATGTCAACCCCCTAAGTCTTCCTCATTTGAAGTTATGGCACCGGGTAGCCTTACGTTGGGCTCTGCCTTAAATTTTTATTTTTTTTGGCTGTGGCTTATTGACCCCTTGAATTTTTTGATTATCGACTGGTCCTGGCTTCAATTCCCAAGTAGGCTGAATATATTGTTTCATAGTTATTAATGTGCATGCTCTGAGATTAATTTTTCACGCAATCAAGAGGGTTGGATGGTGTCCTGTAGCCTTAGAAAATAAGGCTATGGCATTAGAACATTTTGAATCTATGTGTGTGCATTTGCTACATGCTGACAGGGTCCGCGAATGGCAACGTTTGATGGCGTCGACTATTTTTACATGAAGCATCAGGTACGCCTGCACTCTTTTAATAACTGTTTGTTTACCTTCACCGTACAGCAGCAGATAATTGCTGGAGTGATGGATTCTATTTAATGATTTTTATCTGCACTGTGAGATGTTCTTTGTTTGACAGCGAATCCCATGCAGGTTTCACAGATTCTAAGAGCTATAGAATAGGTCCGGTCCATTTCCTGGCCACATGACATAAAAGGGCGGTTAAAACACTTTTTTGTTTTTTTATTGGCAATTAGATTGTGTGCTTGTCATTTAGTATGTTGGTGGTGTATGTAAATTTAGGTATTTTTCGTGTTGTTAGTTTGATATATGATTGTACGTACCCTTGAAAGCAACTGCCATGAGTGACATGTCTTCTGTGTTACTCGTACACTCATACAT
>Ga0209367_1011147_pt1 | contig 11961 bp, 7 predicted proteins | sample WorMetLIZISLAND2_FD_187412 | JGI IMG/M metagenome (GOLD analysis project Ga0209367, IMG submission 187412) | Marine gutless worms symbiont microbial communities from Max Planck institute for Marine Microbiology, Germany - Olavius geniculatus... ... | reverse complement strand
TGACGATCGTACCCACCTTTGTATTTCGTAGTTAATTTTTAGGCTCCCTCGGGAACGGAGTACCGAGGGTAAAAATAATAATAATAATAATAATAATAATAATAATAATAATAATACATTTGTATAGCGCCGTAGTGCCGTAGCTTTATAGGCGCTATAGCGTGTACGGGGCTATACTTACTCTGAGAAATTGCTTTCTTTCCACGACCGATAGTCAGACTCTAGCTTTCGGGTATAGGCGGTACGGTCGGCCCACTCTAGCGACAGCTGCATCGGCTTTTTTGTTAAAATTCTTTCACTTGCACATTTTGTGGAAAATTTGCAATAACGTAAAGAATAAATATCCCACCACCACTCCTGAGCTGCGTACTCCTGGTAGAACATGTTAATATGACGTTCTGATCAGGTCCGAAAGGTCAGACGGGTGCCACGGGAGTGCGTGGGCCCCAGGGACTCCCGGGACGTGACGGAGTGCAAGGTGCCACAGGCGCGACTGGACAGCAAGGTGCGCCGGGTGCGGACGGAGCACAGGGTAATCCGGTACAGCGCGGACTGCAAGGATTGCCCGGAGACAGAGGATCACGTGGCTTTACTGGAGCTACAGGTCAGTTTTTACGCGCGAAAGCAGCTCTGCTTTCAGCGCGTCTTAGCCATCGCAATTCTGTCCGTCGGTCCGTCCGTCTGTCTGTATGTCTGTCTGTCCATCGCACGGGTGGATCAGGCAAAAACGGTCCAAGCTAGGATCTCTAAATCTTTACCATCGTTTGCGTGGAAGACCCTAGTTTCAGGAACCGTAAAGCTTTTCCATAAATTCGAAGGGGGTCACCCCGAACGAGGGCCCTAAATGAGAGGGGGGTAGGCAAAATTTGCGATTTTGGCCAATAACTCGCCGTATCTCGGTAACGGTGCGAGATAAGGCCTAGGTTACTATTAATCACTAATAGAAAATCGTATACTGGCTTTCGATTGGCGCCGAATTCAATGACCCTGGATGACCTTGAACGCTAAAATAGGGGGTTTTATGGATTTTTTTTGCGATTTTGAGCTGCGACAAGTCTATATCATTCACAAGGCGGCGCCACGGTATACTGGCGTTGGTTGCATGGCTTGGTTGGTAACGCGTTTCGGCTGAAACGAAGTTACTCTACGCCGGGCCTGGTTAGTACTGCGATGCGTGACTGCCTGCGAACAGGAACTGCTATAGGCTTTCGCGCGTCCCGTGAGCATTAGCTCAAATTTCTTGTTTTTTTTCTAGGCCTACCACTGACTAAAGCACTTTTCGTCAGTTGCTGCTGGAGTTTAATCGTGGTTTTAACTTGTTGCTCAGCTTGTTTACAATGTGTTGTTATTTAACCAGCCACAACAAAACGAAATGAGAGCAGGTTGCCACGCTTTATTCAGAACGCGTCGCGGTCAATATATGTCTGAAATAAATTAGGATTGACTGATTGATTGATAGCATGTGCAGTTTTTTTAAAGTATAATGATCGGCCAGTTTTCATTCCGCTTTCACGTCGTCCAAACCAATGACCCTCTCGCCTTCTTCAAGACAGACTAAAAGTTGAAGTTGTAGCAAATTGGGACGTCATGTCAAAAAATCAACTGTGGTAGTGATGTAAGGAAATAACGGTGTTGTTTGTTGACATATGTAGGGCCGTCAGGTCGGACCGGTGCCACGGGTGCAACGGGACCACGAGGCGTCGATGCAATTAGACCTGGACAAAGTACATCTACCACAGGCAAGTATTTCTTCGTTCCCGTCTCTCTCTCCCTCTCTCCCTTTCTGACGATGTTTTTTTTGCTGCGAGACAACTGGTAAACTCGGCTTAGTACTGTCAGTTTCAGCGTCAGTGTTTATAATGAAGTAATTATCAACGTTCAACACTGATGTCTTTGACGCGTTGTTGTAAGTCTGCGTTTGATCACGGTCCAGAGTGTATCAAGTGGGTGTAATTAACGACGCATAGTACACTTTACGAGTGTCTAGACCGTGTTGAGACGTGCTTATTTCATGACTGTGATCGACGGGGTGTTCTGCGTTGAACGTGTGTGTTATAAACAAACTGGACACACGTTTCAGTCGTCACTGTGGTGAGAGATAAGAAAACGAAGTAGTTTATGAAATAATATTAATAGCCTAGCAGTCTATTTGTCTAATTTTTTTACTCCTCGCGAGCTACGTTCCTAACATAGCGAAGAAAAGTACACTGTGTCCCAAAAAACATCCCCGACTTTTTCGACTCTAACTTGAAAACCAATTATCAGATTTTCATAATTTTTGGTACGAATATTTCTGACACAACTTGCCATTAGATGACTAAGCTTATTTAGTTTTCCACCTTACCCAACATTTGGTTCTGCACTACCTGGGCAAAGCACAACCAGCGAAATATCGCTTTTTATCCAATGCAATATGATTGCTTAATTAACATAGCGTGTAAAAACACATCTTGTTTTCATTTCTAACACTTTGGCTGACAATTCATTCAGTTGTTCATTTTTAACTGTCTGCAGTAAAATTACTTAAAGTGTTGGCCCAGTATGCGAACACAGGCAAAGAGACGCTTTCTTCATTTAGTGACAGCAGTATCGATAATGTTCTGCTCCAAACCAATCCAGGCTGTACCAGTCGCTTTCTGACTTAACAAACATTTTTAAACTTCATCTGATAGGTACACTGCTGCATAGCGGTTAAACCTTGTAATAGACCTGCTGTTGGGGCCCACAGATTAGAATAGATGTAATTTATTGACGTTTTTTCATTCATTTTAACACATAGTCTGTTTGGTCTGATATCCCCAAGTAGTGCAAAAGCAGACGTTAAGTGAGGTGAAAACTAAAACCATTATTTAACAGCCAGTTGTGCCGAAAATACTTGTGCCAAAAATTATTACAATCCGCTAATTTTTCTTTAAGTTACGATCGATAATGTCGGGGATGTTTTTTTTCAGTCATTCTGTTTATTTAAACACAAATTTCGCTTGATCTGCTTTCCTTAAGTAGCGCATACATTGAGTGAGGTGGGAAACTCAACTATTATTTGATGTCAAGTTGTGCGAGGAAAAATTATACCTAAAATTATTAGAATCTGATAATTGGTTTTCAAGTTAAAGTCGAAAATGTCGGGGATGTTCTTTTGGGACACAGTGTATATGAGATGTATGTAATATTGAGGACCGACCGACGACCGACCTCTGTTCCTGGAAAAGGCTGTCCTGGAAGAACTTCAAACGGCCATATCTCCATAACGGTGCTAGATAGACGCATGGTCATAATGGACCACCCATAGGAAGTTGACCTTCGGGAGTCGAATGGTCACGTGACCGATGACGTCACGTATCCCCAAAAGGTCAAGGTCGTGACCCCATTATCTTTGAGGCGCCATATCTCCACAATTATGCTAGATAGACGCATGCGTTGGGGTATAACAAGACAAATGGCAACTAGCGTCATCGACCATTATTGGAAATTTTTTCTGTCGTGTCCTAAAATGGGGCAATATTTTATGAAGTTCGGGGAGAATTTTCATTAACGACCTTGACGCCAGTCACTATTAGTATAATATTAAACGGGTATCAATTAAACGTCGCGTCTCTTATACAAGCCGGAAAAAAACGAAAAAACGTTTTAGAAAAATAAAAAAATTATGCGCGCGAGGAGTACATTGGATTGGTCGCAATCTAATAATATTTCTTGTTTTGTAAATGATGATGAGGCTGCCACTATAGACGTCTCCACTCGGCTCTGTCGTACACAAGACCCGCTGCTTCTTCAAAGTGTAGTTGTCTCGTATTTATGTCTTTCCTTAATTTTATCTATTTTTGGTTGTCTGCCTTGGTTTTTCTTTTTAGTTATAGAGCTGTGATGACTTTTACAGCCAGCCGTTCACTTCTCATCCTTGAAACATGTCCTAACCATGTCAGTCTTCGCTGTGATATTCTGCCAATCAGCGACCTTTATTGACGTGTAGTAAAGCCTATAGGGCCTACCTTTGTCTCGTTGTCATCTTGTCGCTTTTTGTTAATTGTTACATTAAACGATGTTTAATTTGTAGTTGTAATACTGATGCAGTTGTCGTGATATTGATTGTAGTGTAGCCTAATAAACAACAGGTCTAATTCTTATATTATTCTTAGAAACTCAAAAAGATGTTGTATTCGGATTGACTTGCAGCCCGACGGCGAAAACGTACGCCCAGCACCAGTACAAAAACCTCGACTACAAGTAAGTAGGCCTATTTCTTTATTTTCTTTCTCTTTCCTCGCCCGTAAGTATGCCACAGTTTGTATCCATTTTTGTTTGTGCGTTCAATGCTTGCTTGTTCTATTTTTACAGTTTACTTTACATTGCTGTAACTGTTATAATATGACTGCATTAATTGGCTATATGTAGCACTTATCAGTAACAATATTAGGCTATTCTTAGCTCTTCGATGCTGTAGAAATTGCTAATAGTAAGTATCCTATAAAGAGTCGTTTAACAAAATTTCAGGATTCCGATCTTGATTTGTTTCTGAGAATTTTATAATGGTAAAGAATTTTGGCAAATGGACCAGGAGTTTGCTTACTATCACTGTCAAAGTGTAACTCTTAACGTACGATGGTTATTCATAATATTTAACAGCTTTGAATGTAGTAATATAACACAATAACAATTAACTTCGGGTTGTGTCTGTCTGTATTTAATATCCTGTTTACATGAGGAAGCTGGCTCTACGAGCGCGTGCGATCGTCCATTCCGTGCGTTCGTCGTAGAGCCAGCTCAGCTCACTCGTGTAAAGAGCGTATTACTTACAAACAACTTCTCACTCAGTCAATAATAATTGTCAAACGGTTAATGCAGAGGACGACACGCATGTCAGAACGGCAAGCATAAAAAGTTGCCACCGCGAAGTGCACGAAATTTAAAACTTTAATCAAAAAATTATTATTGCGCTGAAGGTCACAGAAGGTGGCCTATTTTGGATGTTGAAATCCAAACGGCAACTGAGAGGTGTTCAGACAGAACGGCAGATTGTTGCAGTAGCGGGTATCGCTATCGAGGTTTGTAGCAATGCCGCCCAAAATATTAGTGTAAAAGTCAGAACAGTTGTGTGTGTTAATGTGCAGGAAAGCCACCTACTCCTAAATTCAGTAGCACTAGCACCACCACCGCATCCACCACAGGCAAGTACTTTTACCTTCCGTCATCCGTTTAGCATGTCTTTTCAGTCTCCAACTATCTGAGTTGTCATGCGATTTAGCGCGTGTTGTATACTCATAACCATTAATATAAAACTTGTCGTGATTATACCTGTCTGTCGGTTTGGTTGTTACGTTGCCTTTGTTGGGTCACAGGCCATAAAAATTTTGATCCTTATTATTTTAGTGTCGGTGTTAAAATATTTGTTTATGATAAAACTGTTAATATCAGTTTTACGTCGGCGTTCTCATTACGTTACGAGCCTTATACAGTAATATTTAATAATAACATTAAATGGCTTTTAGTAACAGGATGCTGATCAAAAAAGTGTTACAATAACATATTTTTCGTTAAATTGTAGCCCGGCGAGGACCGGCTGTTATAAGAACATCCACCACAGGCTAGTAGACATTTGTGTGGTACTTTTTTTCGTCTTTTTTGTTTGTTGTTGTTGCTGCTTTTTTATGTCCCGTTAGTTGCTAATGATGCCAAGAGTCATTCTCTACGTTTATCTAGCGCTTGACATGTTGTTTATGTCCGTGTTTGTTCCATCTTTCTTGATCTCATGCAAGTGAGTATGTAAGAAAACTCAAAAAGGCACATGTGCCGCGTTTTGACATATGAACAGAAGCGACGTCAGCACGGCGTATTAACTGTTAGAAGTTATTATCAGTTTGTTTTGGATGAGCCGAAAGGTTGTTCCACAGTTTCGGACTCGCAGCCGTCACTTTGTCTTGTTTTTGCAAAAAAAATATTGCAGCCCTCTTATTAATGCAAGCAGTTCTGACGTAATAATAATTGTTAATGCGATGTGTTATAAATTGTCAATAAAAATCGAAATTTGCAAATTAAGTATAAATATTAGTGTTTAACAAATTAACGTCAATCCGGTATTGATAACAGTTGCATTGAATTCTGCCTTGGTTTTTTATCAGTAACATTGCGCAGATCACAGAAACTGTGGGCTTGATACAACAGAATACAGAAATGTTGCTTCCTCTTATTTCGCCTTATTGCCTTCCTGCTATTAAGTCGCCAAGTTCGCTTCAGTTTGTCGTCATCTTTGTCTAGTAATGTTTAAACTTATTGTCACGTGAGCTGGCAACTTGCTACTATTGTTAGTGGTAGTACTAGTAGGGTAGCAGTTGCTGCTGTTGTTGTTGACTGTTGTTGTTGCCGTGATATTAGTGCGTTAACTTTTATTTCACGTATTGTTGGTATCACATGACAGAAATGCTGTCTGTTGATGTGTAGATCCGCAAGCTGTCGGTGAATTCACTACAGGCAAGTACACGTAGGCCGCTTCTTGCTTTCATCGCCCCTAACATTAATGTTTTGTCAGGGGCGTTAAGGTCAGGTAGCAGACATGTACTTGAGGGCAGTGGCGTCGACGTGGCTGGTGGGAGAGGGACAATTGTCCCTCTCTAAATTTTGGGCTGTCGGAAAATTGTCGGATAATCAGTGCAAAACAGATCAAAGAACACAGATTCTTATTTGTGTACAAAAGTTAGCACATTGAGTGATACTGAAGAGATAAAGGGCCTAGGCTATGTCTAATAGTATTATAAGAATGAAAACGCGTTAATTCATATAATGCAGATGAGGACGGAACTCTCGGTCTACGTTTAGTTACATCGTAAAAAGGGCATTTCTCTGCCCCCCTTCTGCCCCGTGCAACAAGAGCAGCCAATTGCCTCCTGCCTCGTGACGCAGGCGCTCCTGTGTTTCGTGGTCACAAATGTTGGGTAACTAACACAAGTAATTAACATAAAAGGCCCGACATCGGCAACGTGACCCTGGAGTAACATCCCCAAATTTCGAGTAACATAGAAGCCTACAAGCCATTTGCAAACTATGAACTGCTTGACGTTGGTTTTTAACATATAACTATTCGGCCTAATATAATATAAACCTATTAGAAATATATATTAAACATATTATATTTAAAATACACTTTCAACCTGTAGATGATGTACACTGTGTCCCAAAAAATCATCCCCGACATTTTTGACTGTAACTCAAAAATGTCGGGGATGTTTTTGGGACACAGTGTAGATCTATTTTGTACCAAGCGTACGAACTTGTTCATCTCAGAAAGCGTGATAAATAGAATTAAAACAACTAGGCCTAATATTAGGATCGTTTGATGCAGTGAAACGCTCTATAGCGAGTGAGTTGTCGTGCGTTCATTGTTTCAGAATCAGGCGCCGCTCAAAGAACTGACGTCGCTGGATTGACCGTTTGCGTTCTGTTGACGCTCATTTCGCTCTTTCACCTCATTCTGTGATATCGCATCAATAGTAAGTAAACGCTGCAGTCGTTGACCAAGAAAAGATTCACGGCCCCAGTGCCATCTCCGAAGTTCACTCTGAAACTTGATTAGGCCTACTGCAAATATGCGTAGGCCGATTAGGCTAAGTTTACAGTTTCCCCAAATTTCAATTAAGTTGTCTTCAGTTAAGGTATCCAATTATCTTGCTCCAGCTGTTGCTAAATCTCCTCAGGTCTATTAATTCTCACTCTATACAGCCTCAAAGTGAAATATGAACACTTTGAATACCATCAGTAATGTCTTCGCTATTGTTTTCACAGCCGCTCAACCTACTTAACTACTGCTTGATCTCCATTCGTAAATGGGGAGGGGGTAGCTATATGGATCTGCCAATGATGATCGCATTGTATTGTTTTGTATGGTGTTGCAGGCACAATGAACTATACGAGAAAGTGATCTTTAGCACAACACACATATACTCAGGCGCATCATCAAGACTAGTAATCTTGTATAAAATAATGATGCAACTGTGTTTCACAACCGATTTCGTGGAAGAAACTGTGAGCTCACGTCTGCGTTGCTTGGACGTGAACCATTCACGGCACTCTTCCTCACGTTGCAATATTCTTACATGTACCCAAGTCAGATGCAGAATATAACAATAAAATGTCAAAATCCCCCCCAACATTTCCACAATTTGTAGATTTTTTCCAGATACGTAGGCTTACGTTGTCACGCATTTTATAATGGCAAAATGCTCTACGCTGTGTATTGTGTACATATCCTTAACCTGTCGCGAGTTTTCGAATATAAAGATGCTATAATGCAGTGATGTTAAGTCCTCGACGCCAAGCTGGTCTCGAGACGAAAATTTTGTTCTCGGCCTCGAGCATTTGTCGGCATGTCCTTTAACTTTTTATTCCTCGCGCGCTACGTTCCTAACGTAGGCCTACCGAAGAGGAGAATATGAGATCAGTATAATATTGACGACCGACCGCGTCGTCATGACTGACCGACTTCGTTTCCTGACAGAGCCTTCCTGGAAAATCTTCAAATGGCCATATCTCCATAACGGTGCCATAATATGCGCGCGAGGAGTACATTAGATTGGTCACAATCTAATAATATTTCTTGTATATTTTGGCTTCGTGAAAATGCGTGCAATAATATCGCGCGTAAAAACGGTGAAAGCTAGCATCACGAAATCCTCGCTATATAAGATTTTGCATTACAATTTAGGCCTACTTTAGTACAGTGGAATATAATGTGAATAAAGCAGATGATAACATGATTATAATAATGATTATTGCGAAACGCAGTACATAGACTGTTTATTATTTTTATTATGGTAGGCCTATGTGATAATATTAGCCCTATAGGGGATTTTTGGACTTCGAAAATTGTCCTCGGCTTGGCCTCAGCCTCGTGGTTTTGTCCTCGTCCATCCTGGGTCTCGGCCTCGAGAAATTTCCTCATTTAACATCACTGCTGTGATGCCTACCCGGTACGTATCTTTGGACTACATGACACAATATGCACGTATTATTATTATATTGCTATTATAATAACGCTGTAATTAACTTAGTAAAGACGTTCAATAGCCAGTCTACAAATACACACTTAGAACGTGATCATTAACACAGCCGGATTTAGGAATGTTTAGCATGCTGGGCACAAACAAAAAGAATATCAGCAGCACAACATTTTCTGGCTGTGCATGCCAGCGATGACGTCATGCCTGACGCGTGTCGTCCGCTTTGTTCAGTCACGCCATTAGGCAGTACATGTAAGTAACAGTTATAAACGGCTTGGCTACTAAAAGTCTGAAGCCCAATATCTTTGTAACTGATCACCGGTAGAAAAATAGTATTTTAGTAATAAAACACAAATACAAATGTTTAAAACATCAGTTTATACACTTGTTAACGGCAACATTTAAGGACTTGCACATCGAAAACAGCAAAAATTACAAAAGGTGATATTATTCAGCAGCACATTGACACACAGTCAGTGTGATGCTGGCAATATCACCTTTTGTAATTTTTGCTGTTTTCGATTTGCAAGTCCTTAGATGTTGCCGTTAACAAGTGTATAAACTAATGTTTTGTACATTTATAAGAAAGAGAAGTCGCCGTTAACACAGGGCTTGAACTACCGTTCAGCCTGTGATGTCCATTTATCATCACGTAACTCTGTAAAATACAGTACACTAAACGTAACCCTAACCCTAAGCCCAACCATAACCCAAACTCTGAACCTTAACACTAAAACGCTAACCCTAATAAAATATTATAGGCGTAAATCCTACTCCATTACGCATAAGAGTAGCGCCCTTACGAATCTATTTGCATATGCACAGTGACACATTCAGATCGGTGATCTAAAATTTTTTGTCAAAAATCGATCCTTCAGATCAGCGATCTGAAAGGTGTTCAAAAATTAATACGTTCAGATTAGATCTGAACGTATAATTGTCGTTAAGAAAGAAAGATTGCCCGTTACGCCACAAACATGGCATGACAGTTACAAAAACCAACAAATAACACATCAGTAAATCATCGCCGCTATACTGATCTTACCGTATAATATCAACTTTATCGATTCGTACAATTTTAACGACATTTTACAGATTTTGCTCCTTACTTCCGCGTTTCACTTCCTGGTTCAGTCGGCAAAGAATAACTAACTATTACGTCATAATTTTTGTAAGTATGTAAAAAACATTGTACAAGCGAGAAATCAAGTAGTGCTGTGCAATACCTGACATTAGAATCACAATAACGACACCGTTTTACGGTCTTAGATATCACGATACTCGATACCGCAACTGCATATGAAGCTTTAGTAGTCCACTCCTGCTGTTCGATGCCGTGTTGTCAGGTCTTGCGTTATCAGTTCTAGCAAGTGGCACACGCGTCTCGCAAATGGTCTTAGACCTACACATTATTCTCCATGGTGTGATGTAAAGAAGACTTGCTCCTGTTATCACAATGTTAGAAATTTTTTGCAAAAACTTTTATGTGAAATTGCATCGGCGTAGACAAGGGGGAGGGGGGAAAATTCCCAGGCTCCCTTCCCCCAATCCTCCAGAAAAAAAAACATAAGCATACGTTTAAACTGCACTTAATTTGACAATTTGGTCAGTTATTCGGAGAAAAAAATAATTAAAATTGTTGCCATCTGACTGTATCTTTTAAAGCTAAAATGCACCAAATTCCATTTCGGCTGGGACTCCGCTATAGGGGAGCTTACAGTGCTCTCCCAGACACCGTAGCTGGATTTTGAAGAAAGAAAGAGGAGGGAAAAGGGGGAGAACAGGGAAAGGTATCGAGGAAAATTGTGCAGAGGGGAGGAAAGGGGGATGAAAGAAGGAAAGGAAGAATGGAGGGGAAGGAAGACGAGTCTCCTCCCAACAATGAATTTCTCGCTATTTGCATGTTATTTATTCGCCTGTTACTGCTATGATGATTGTGCAAGTTTATTGTGTTAATTTCTAGAAGCATAATGCTGTTGTGCATAGTAGTCATTCTGGCTGTTGTTGTCACTGAACAAGTTAATATCTTTACTGTGATTCAAGAGATATGGTGCTTTGCTATTATAAAACAGTTCTCAGTTATCTCATCCACTTAACATTCAGCTTCAATGTAGACACCATCTGCAGGCCTACATAATGCTAAAGGGGCTTAACTTGTAACTAGTTTAGCAACCATTAGACAAAAGTTCTTTCAGTTAGAACGTGATCCTTATAAAGTGAGCTTATGCTGGTAACACTGCATAACATATGCAACGTGTTAAAAAAGTAGCGTTTTTAAATAAAAACCATCATTGACAATTTCATCAAAATTTTCATGATTTACAGGGCAAAATCCATCTACAGAGTGATTGCTAAAACGCTCAATTACCATATAATTATGCTGCAGTCTAAAACTGATAAAATTTATTTCACGTTACTGCCTAATTTTGAACATCATTAATCACAACTGCCTAAGTATAAAGCTACTGCACACGGTGCACGGTTAGCGAAAATAGACACCAGAGCCATTAATTGTGTCAATCATGTCATTAAAAGTAAAACAAAACACAATCACACTTTCTGTTCAGCAAGGACACAACTGTCACTGGAAAATGACATCATTTTTCACCACAGATTACATCACAAAACCCTATTATTTAGAACAAACATATAGCACGAACATGAAAGAAATCAAATCACATTAACAGATAACAAGATTATTTATGCAGCATCATATATACAGGGTGGCCCAAAAAAACGGGGCCACTCTGTTATATAGCTTCTAACTTCAGAAATACTGCTTAGACCTACATGATTTTTTGCAGAAATCAAGGTCGTTTCATTCTCAACACGAAAACATAAGTTATTAAAATTAATTATGTGCAACAGTGGCGCCACCTGGCGAATACGAGTCATATTGCTTCAAATAGCGATCGGTAATAGTTCATGACGCTTAATAACAGAACAAAATGCACATAAAATTACAACCACATTA
>Ga0209367_1011145_pt1 | contig 11962 bp, 7 predicted proteins | sample WorMetLIZISLAND2_FD_187412 | JGI IMG/M metagenome (GOLD analysis project Ga0209367, IMG submission 187412) | Marine gutless worms symbiont microbial communities from Max Planck institute for Marine Microbiology, Germany - Olavius geniculatus... ... | reverse complement strand
CCTTTTTCTTTTCCACTTTCCTTTTCCATTCCCTTCCTCTCCTCCTTCCTCTTTCTCTTTCCGTTCTTCCGTCTTTCTTTCTGTGTCCAGATCCGTGCGTTCAATATTTGAGGCGCCATATCTCCATAACGGTGCAAAATAGAGGCATGGTCACTGGACCACCCATAGGAACTCGGCCGCCGAGAGTCGAATGGTCACGTGACCGATGACGTCACGTGATGCCCAAAAGGTCAAAGTCGTGACCCCATTATGTTTGAGGCGCTATATCTTCATAACGGTGCAAGATAAACACATGGTGACGATGGTGACCATTTATAGTGAATCGATTGGTCTCGTGACTGACGTTGTTTATTGTTTAGTTAAAATAATAAAGAAGGATGTAAGGATCATTGCTGCTGTACAATTTGAAATTAAACTGTTTGATTTTTTTCTACCAGTCTAAACAGCTCACTGATTATATTTATACGGACATATACTGTAAACTATCGAAATGCATTGGATAGACTTTGTGTTCGTATGAACATTATCTTGTTTCTGTAATGACATCGCCGAGCAGGACATTAAACTCTACTCACTCACTTGTGCTGTCTCAACTGCAAACGGGAGATAGTTAGCTTATAAACCAGATATTTTTGTGATAAACATTGTATTAGTACCACATTCATTGAGGAATGCTGCTGATGTAAACTGCACAGTTTGGCATTGAATGTCGTGAGAACCTTCCAATGGCCGAATGGTGTGACATTGCACCTGGGTCTTGCATTCCGTTTTGGCCGACGTCAACCGGGCCCACCAAACAGGTGGTTGCCAGCATTCATGGAACTCGTTTGGAGACTCAGCCATTTGATATCACCGAGACGCATTCAACGTTTCTTCAGCTTTACCACGAGGTATTCTTACACTGTCTGCATGTATGTTTAGTGTTACAGAGTGGCAGTGCAACTTTTAAGCTGAAATTGGTGGGTGGGCAGTTGCGTCATTGCCTGTGGGGGAGGGGAACAGGAGCAGGCAATTGCTCCCCTCTCTTAAATTTTGGACTGTCAAAAATTGTCAGAAAATCTTGTCCGAAAATTATTGTCCAAGAGTGCGGAATTTGGGACTAAAAACTCTGATTACAAGAAAATTGAGGGGTAAAACTGACATTTTGAGCATCCATAATCTCTGCTGTTGGAAATTTTTAACTATCTGTCAGAATTCTGTTGGATATTTGCAGAGTTTTAACTTCCTGCGCGCCTACTTTTTCAACACTTGATGCTGCAGTGGGTAACCGATCCCCATTGAACCTCATCTTTCCCTTCCCTGTCTCTGCCTATTTCTTACCCTTATTTTCCCTTTCTTCCCTCTTTTTTCTGGCCCCTCTTTCCCTGCTATTAAAGTGGGGTTCGGGGTACGTGTCACCACAGCAAAAAGTTTTGAAATCCTACATTGCTGCAGGTGAGTTTATTGGGTATTGCATCAAGTTACCAACCAATGAGGCTCATGGCGATGACTATGGAATAGTTTTAATCTCCTTGAGGTAACCAGACTACATGTATCTCTACCGGCCATAGGGTAACGAAAATAATGGATCAACCCATTTGGGCAAAATGCCTGGATTGGGTGGGCGATTCGTCCCGAGTGGGTGGGCTTTTGCCCACCTAGTTTACATGGAAAAAAATTGCTCTGCAGAGTGGTGTGTTTAGTGTAGCATGTGTGTGTGGACTTTGTGCAATAATTAGAAATTGCACCGGGGTCTTGCATTCAGTATTCTGTACAATCCGTAAACGTAACTGTAATGATACATGATAAGATAGCTCTAATTTGGTGATGTTGATGGCAATAACATCATCAGCATTATCACCTAGGACATGGAACAAATTTTTGTGTCTCTAGTCATAGTTATTTTAGTCGCTGTGATCCAGCTATTTCATTTGTCATCTTTATAACAACTGTCACTCTCTGTAGGACAAGGAAACATGCATGAAATGTTGTTCATGTTTGATCATTGCTACTGTAGTATGGAGGTATAAACGTGGAATGCACCGTGTCTGAGGGCATCGTAAAAGTTGTCTTTCAGCATTACTGCGATGGTCTGGCAACTGCATTACTCATCAACCACACCATTGACACCGCCGTTGAATACTATCAGAAGTATGCTGCTGTTACTGTGTTTAGTTACTGTGTTCAATAATTTAATTTCTGTCTTCGTTGTTTTTGTACTTTAACTTACTTTATCGGTTGTTAAGATCAGCACTTGTTTAGCCATTTTTGTGCATCTTGATTAAATATATATAACACCTAATGTGTGTTATCAGAAACATTAGTTAGACAGCTTTTGCTGTATGGTGCACATAGAGCAAAGCACAATATTACCACCATAAGTTGTCTGTTTGTCTGTCTGTCCATTTGTTTGTGTTGTTGACATGTGATAGCCATATAGTTTGAATTAGTTGGAAAACTAAGTATGTGACTAATTAGTTCACTTTTTAGAGCCCTAACATTGGTTTTTCATTTTAGGAAAATGTCCCCAAATTTCAATCAGAATAGAGGATGAGCAGCTGTTTTGGCGAATAAAACTGATATCTTTGAAACGGTGCAAGATGGAACCAGTGGTACCATTGTTTACTAATGGAAAGTATGCTTCTGGCTGGTACTAAAATCAATGACCGTGGATGATATTGAATGTCAAGTACACACTTTAATCCACAAAACATGCACCTTTAAAGCCCACTACAAAAATTTGAATGAAAATGGGTCTACGCTATCTCTGGCAGAAACACCGCTGACGTCTGCTTCTACATATTCTAGAAATATTGTGCAAAAATGATTGTGGATTTGTGGTGACTTTCTTGTTTGAAACTGCTGCAATTATATTTTCTATATACTTGGTAGTTATTGGTATTGTTTCTCTTAATCTTTGACAGTCAGCGAGTGATGTGCATATGTAGGAATGCGGTGGAGAAGCGTGTTCTGAAGAGTGGGTCCGTAGCAATGTACACTTGGCAGAACCCAACTGCACCGAGAGAACTCATCTGGGCTTGTGGTGAAGCCACCAACAACAAAAATACTTTGGACCAGGTTTGTTGATTTTGTTTTTTTTCTCGTGTTATTGATACATGGTTCACTCTTAATTTGTGGTGTGATGCTGTGTACAAGAACATTGTTTCTGGCTTTAGTAGTAATGGTAATGTCCATGACAGTCATCATGGCACTGCCATTGTGAGAATTACCTGGCTCATTTTATGAGGGAAGAATAGCACCAGGTGCTGCCGACCTTTGGACCAAGTGGATCAACTTCATCCACAGATTTGCCTGAACTGGCAGCTCTAGTACTACATTCAGTATCACTGTTCATTATATTTAGCCCAAAAAATACCCATTTTTTACCATCCCATAGAGGGTAGAATTCTAAGTCAACCTAGTGGCTGGTTGCATATCGAGATAATTTGCCTGCCCGCAAACAGTCGTTCGTCCAGTTATTATCCGGACACAGCATAGGACAGCTGTGTTTATCAGACATAAAGTGTTAACCACTGGACTGTGCCGCCAACCTTGTTGTTGCTGTGGCTTGCAGGATGGTATTGGGGAGTTCTTTGCTGATGCAGATACAAAGTTGTATTGGGTATCATTCCTTGACGGCATGCAACGAATTCTCCTATTCACTGATGACATTGCTGTAGCTACAGTTGCTCAGCAGGTAAAACGGACAGCAAATTTACATAAGCTTATTGTGTGCATAGTGTTGCCCACATGTTTCTTAGCCTACTCAACTAAATTTGTAAGCTTGTTTTTCTGCTGTTGCTTCATACATCTTTTATTTTAGTTTTGCACAGCCACTTTTACTACTATGTTTCATGTTTATCTGCACAATAATAATAATGTTAATAATATGCAGATTTGTAAAGTGCCATCAAAGAAGCATGAATTACCCCAAGAAAACCTTTTGAGGATCTCGAAGCAGTAATTTTTACAGACAGGATTTCTTGATTGATGCCAGATTAACAGCACCATAGCACTCCAAGCAGTTATTTTCCTGATTCATGAGTTTATATTTATAATCACAGTATTTTATTGATATTATGAAAATAGATCATATGTGCATCGAAGAAAACTGATAAGTAATAGTGCTGTAATGAGGAAAACAGATTTGATGCTGAGAAGAACGTTGCTTTGTAATGTGAGCAGGATAATAGCAACTGTTACAAACCTTATCAGTCTATACTAGTTCTGAGTTTATGATATCAGTCAGTCTCGGCTGAAAACATTTCTGATGACACAAGCTACATAATGCATGTAACAGCCGATATGGTGCATTTGCTGCATAAAAGGTTAAAGGTCGTATATAGCATAGCTGTTCATGGGAAACCCGTCGCAGAGCTACGGAACGTCATCTGCCACATGCTACCGGTACTCAACACATAAATGCGCCATGCCTTAGTCCATAGAGACAGGCCGGTACTTGATTTACTTGCCCCAAAAGGATGGAAGGCTAAATTGACCTTTGTGTTGGTTATATGTGTTATATGTGTGGCTCGGTAGTCTAACGGTAACGTGTCAGACTTGTAATCCTGAGGTAACTCAGAGGCGCAGGTTCGACTCCGCACCGGGACACTGCCGGGTAACGACCTTAGGCAAGTTGTTCACACACATGTGCCTCTGTCATCAAGCAGTATAATTTGGTACCGGCTTCACCGCTGGGACATAAACAGGCACAACACGCGATACACTGGCCCCGTATCCGTGGTCTCGCAGTGTAAAAACTGGTGTCTGGCTGAGGGCCTTAGGAAACGGAGATCAGCGCCGCCCTATGGGCCGTAAGGCTTGGGAAGGACTTTACGTTTTTACTTTTTTTACGTTGGTTATATACGTAGACGGTTTACTTGTCTACAGTCAGTCGCTCATTCAGGTAGTAACCATCGGAATTGCGACCCAACGGGGAGTCGAACCCACAACTTCTCCATCATAAGTTTACACCCTATCATTACACCATCTACTTGGTATGTTTGAATTTACACCCTGTAAATGACAGTAGTAATATTAATAACAATCTTGTGTTATTACAGTGGCATTGTTTTAACGGATGTAGGCTGGAGAGCTGGAGCGTGTGGAAATGGAGGTGAATGTCAACCTGCAGGGTATTGGCCTCTCTCTTGTCAACAACATTCTGCACAAGGAGATTGCATACATGTCAATCACCAGGTTACTCAGTTTCAGTGCGTCATTTTCCACATGTAATAGTTGACTGTCCGATTGTGATATCTTGCTTGTACCTGTAGATGTTCAGACAAACTTTGCCATTTCTCAGTTGACTGTCTTTTGAGGGACAGATAGATCACTCTGTCACCAGCTGGAATTGGTGGCTTGAATTCTTGTGTCACATTTGTGTTGCTTATCATTTTATATTGATTATGCAGCATGCTCTGATTTGCTGCATATAAAATAGAGTTGGCTGTCGGAAAGAGAGGGATGCAGTGCTGTAGTCTGTTATGTTGTGTCTACATGCGATAGCTACATAGCATTTATATAATCCAGACGTGAGTAGAGATTTGAATTGTTTGACAGTTATTTTAAGATGTCTGTTACCTGTTAGTAACATTCATTGGAAAGCTGATTGTGCAGCTATGTTTTGCTATAGCTCGGGAGTGATATGGGAACGGAAGAAGCGGAAACGCTACAAGAGTCTGACGATGCTGCAAAGTCAGCTGCTAGAGGAAGGTTATCAGCGCTATCAGACAGAGCTTGAGTTGTCTCGAGGACAGAGAAATGATGGTCATCGCATTCTCTCTGATGCTAAGTATGAGGTGTGCTACCAGTACACTTACATTCAGTTGCCTTTAATTTTTGATTTGTACTTTTGACTTAAATGCTTTTCATATTCAGCTGATGTGACTAAGTGAAGTAAGTAAGCAATGCTGAAATGTACTTAGAATTTTTTCATGTTTCTGCCGAATTTAGTTAAGAGATTTTTCTGTTATTTGGCTTCAACATAGCATGTAGTATTTTTCACTCATTAACAACTAAGATTAACCCTACCCCATAATGATATTGTCAGTGAGGACCGAGGAAGCTGAAGTTGATAATTGTGTTTGGTTGTTATTGGTCTCAATAATGGCAATGATGCTGTACATAACTATGAAAATATGTTGGCCCAGTGCCAGCATATTATGCAGCTGTCCACCTCATTACTGTTTACTGCATTGCCGTTGTGTGAGCAGGTTGACTATGCAAGTGATCCTGTGATGCTGTTGAAGCCTCAGAAGCTTGTGATTCGACGCAGTTTTCACTACGGCATCTGGCTTCAACATCGTACCTCAGCACATCAGACCCAGCTGCATGTCATGCTTCATCGACTGCAGGTCAGTTCTAGTCATCTTGTGGTTAAGGCCCATGGCACACGATCCAAGTTCTCTGCCCAAGTTCTGGTGACCAGACAGTGGTACCAGTAACTTGGGCGGAGAACTTGGATCGTGTGCCATGGGCCTTAACCAGACACTGGTACCAGTAACTTTGCTTGTCTGTCATGCATTCTGGTACCAGATTTTTCTGGTACCAGAAAGTTAGACCCAGCAGAACAAGTTCTATTCCTCACCAAAAACTTGGGATCATGTGACTAAGATGCACCACTGCCATTGGCCACTGAGATTTGCCTGCATCATTATGCAGTGCATCATTTTGTGCTGCTTGTTTGTTCACTAATATTTACTGCATTAGTTCTTACTAGGATGTTTCTGCATTGATTAATAGAGTGAACGTCAAAAAATGAAGTTTAAATTATGCTTCTCAACTGCATTTAAATGCCACCAAGCGAATAAGTGCAATAAAGCTAAACCAGTATAATTACAACGTGAAATAAATTTCCATACAACACTGAATTACCCATTATGCCTTGCAAGTGAACGCTGCATCCCAGTAAACGTCGCCATAGCAATGAAACGTATCATATCGACTATCGATTTGAAAGCATCTATATTCCATTTCATTTATTTATTAAACACTTGAACACTACACAATGTAAACTTTTGATTAGTATTGTATTGATTAACTAGAAATTTGGGACAAAGCCCAACGTGAGTCCACCCGGCGCCGTAGGTCCGATTGGGGGGAAAATTTAGGGTGGGGGGTAAAATTTCCCTGGTAGCAAAGTCACGTGGCCCGCACTCAAATGCATTAGCATATGCAAAATGCGCACTGTCGACCTAGGGTGGGTAAACATTAGCCGCGTAATCTCTGGCGTTAGTGGACCAAAGTTTGCCAGGTTTTTTTTATTCAACACTGGAGTAATTGTGCTTGATAATGCATTTTACTGTTTGTGGATATCTCTATTCTTTCTAGAGACATATGCGGTCAAACTCGAAAATTGTCGTAAAACGCACCGATTTTTGAACGTTTTTTTGCCCTCCCAAATTTTAAGGGTGTGGTGCCCCCAAAAGTTGTACCCGTGTTATCACCCCCATCTAGCAGCACATCACATGGCAAAGTTTCATGAAGCTACTTCCCTCTAACTCCAAAGTTCTTGCGGCTAATACGCTACATTTTAAGCCAGTTTTGGACCCCCTTTGAAAAAAATTGTAAGGGGACCCCATCCCCGATGGGGAAGTGCGCTAGTAAGAGTTGATCATTCTCTAGTGCATGTAAAAATTTGGGGGCACAGCACCCCTTAGGAGCTAAAATATTGTCTCCTGAAAAGTCGATTTGGGTGGGGTACAATTTCACTACTTAATCTCCGTGATTAGTGGACCAAAGTTCACCGAACTTCTTTCACCCAACGTGGGAGGAATCGTGGTGCAAAATGTACTTATCCGATTTTCAATATCTTCATCCTTTCTGGAGATATTTGCCGTCGAACTTTGAAGTTGATCGAAATTGGGCCAAAGTTTGCATGTTTTTGGCGCTTAAAATTTTTTTTCCGAATGGCCCTCCAAAATTTTGGACCGGCATACATAAAATTCGGCCTAGTACTGATCAGCATGCAAAATTTCGCGCCGATCGGTTGACGCATCTCGGAGATTTCGCGTTGGCAAAAAAATAAATAAAAACATCAGGAGTAAAACATAAGCCCGCTTCGAAAGCTATCGCTTCCGGGCGGACTAACAATGATTTATCGCCATGATTGGAATCTTATTTTAATGCTGGACCTGCTGCATTCTAACCATCAGTTGCTTATCTATTCACTGTTATGTCGACTCAGCCTTCTACCCTCCGTGGGACAGTAAAATGAGCAGTAACTCATTTACATAGGTTACGGAAGGTGGGGACCTTGGTACAGCTAACTGGAATTGCCTAGCCGGCCGCTGCACCAGCCTGTGTCTGCAGGCTGCACACGGTGGCCGTGCGACAGGCGGCTCTGTTTAGTGACGAAAGCGCATTAGAGGCGTGTTCGCGATGATGCACTATACAAATTGACGACCTTTACCTTTTTTACCTTTGTGTTTGTTGTTTATTCAGCTTGACAATCAGCTAGCTGGTGCTGTCTTCTCTACTGTTCTAGCACCAGTTCCACCTCCAAGAACCGTTGCAGCAGAAAGTGGTGAGTGTTCAGTTACATCTTCAGGGTTGAGGTTGTTATTTGTGTTTTTGTTTCTTTTTCTGCATCATGTCTGCTAAATTCATAAATTTAACTGCATAACTGCATCTGGATTTCAATGGATATTACGAATTGTTTTTTTGAGTACAAGGTTGACAAGTGTGCTGGCTTTTTTCTGATATCAGAGGAACCTGTTACTATGTGCACTGCACACTCTGCTATTCATTGGTGCTACTAATATTGTTTGATATAATCAATACATATTTGCTGTCATGTTTATTTTGGTTCTTTGATGTTGTTTTTAGCTCCCAAGCCATTTGCCGAAATGAGCGTAATGATACGCAAGAGTGAACACAGCGACATAAACCAATTCAAGTAAGTTTTGTCAACAGTGATAAACATTCTGTTTTTTGTATACTGTTGACTTCATGTTATTCTGGTATTTCTTATTTATTACCGTATTGGACATCATGAATTATAAACAATGCCTTCGACATGAACGTCGGGCTACATCATTTATCTGTACCATAATTTTGGTGACGTTGACTGGTCTGGAATAATACCCAGTTTAAAATATTTATTAATAATATAATCTTTACAATCTTAAATAAAATGCTTGGTTGTATAGTAGACATTTTATCGAATATTGAATAATTTATCTAATTTTTTTATAAAAACTTGATGCTTCGACATCTGCTGACGTTTTCTTCAGAAATGAATGTTGACTTTCCTTCGTGAAATGACACTCTATGGAGAACAGTCAACACTCATTTCTGAAGAAGGCGTCAGCGGACATCGAAACGTCAAGTTTTTTTCAAAAAAGGGTTAGAAAAAGCATTTATTATTCAATAGTATATAATCTTTATAGTGTTAACGTGATCTGTATGTACAGATACTGTAAGCTGCTGGTGCAAGAGTTTGCAGTGAAGGTTGACCAGGGTTTCCTCATTGCAGTTCTGTCAATGTTTGAGATGACTTCAGTGGATGAAGAAAGTCATCGACTTGTGGCATTTCAGCGTGATTGTGAAGTCATTGACTGTAGTCTTATGGATGACATGGTTTACACGACAGCTGGCACTGCCAAGAACTTTTACGATATGCTTCACTTCTCACCACTTAAGGTTGCCATTTATTGTTCGCTGTTATACACCGTGTTTCAAAAAAATAACTGTGCCACTTTTATTTCTTGAATAACTCCGTGAAACATTGACCGATGTTGATAATTGTTGGCAGGCAAAATCAAGAAACAACTTGACATAAATGACTATTGTTTTGGCCACCTCACCTTAATACTGTCGCTACACTACCTTGTGAAATGCAGAAGTCACAGTTTGGTGTATTACTTTGTTGTTTTATAATAACAGTAATAATGTCACTAACAAAAGGTGTTTTTAGTATCATTTATGTCTTTATTTGAGAGATCCTGCATGTGTGACAAATGTGGCATTTCTTTGGAGTACTTGAACAGTTCGGATACCAGCAGCATTCAAGCCTGGGTTGCTCAAAAATGACCGTCGCTTTAACCATAACTGATTTTTGCCAGAATCTGAAATGGAAAATGCTGTAACAGACTTCAGTTTTTCCCATTACTTTGGTTTATTATTTTTTTGGATTCTAGTTATCCATTAAGCTGTTTTGTTAATTTTTTAATTACTGTACTTTATAGTAGAAACATCTTCGATTTTCTCGATTTTGAATTTAAAAATTTTTCATGCACAGTGAGTTTGTTGCTGATGCTTAATGATGAGAATTGCATAGTGTTTTTAACTTTTCACTGGATACAAAACGCTGTATTGTATATGTCAGAATCCTGCAGGCTGCTCATAGGTTTGCTTGTTGTTTGTGATAAATGCATTATCTGCAAACCATACCTGTATGAAAAGGCTTTGTTCTTGTTACTGTTGAAAATCAGTATTTGTTCATATGTTGCAATGCTGTCAGATGCATCTGAGTTTCTCATTGTACGGTGCTGATGAAGCCAAATCTGGAGACAAGAAGCCTCAAATTCAGTGGCATGTTTTGAACCTGTTCTTACAAAGCATCGGCATTGTCCTCACCGACGTTCAAGACGTTATCTTCAAGTATTCTTTTTTCAAACTTCAGTATTATTCCTGTATAATAATAATATAATAATATGGAAATTTATAAGGCATGCAAAGTCAGCGAGCTGAATCTGAGATGAGTTTCTCTGCATTTCTAAAGTTCTGTGTTTTTTTTCTGTATTAAATATTTTATTTTCTGTCATTAATATTATTTCTCTATGGCTGTATTTGTGTACTTGTCTTTGTGTAGTGATTTTTGTTCTGTTTGTTTGCGTTTTGTTTGCAGTTAGTAATTGTTATTCAGTTTTTGTTGTTTATGCATGAGAGCTAGCATAGACCGCATATTAGCTATAGTAATTCCGTCTGTCCATCTCTTTGTCTGTCCTGGTGTCACGACCCGGTACCGTTCTAAGACCAGGTGAGATAGAGACTTTGGGTTTTCACCATATGATAGCCCAGAGTCTCTAGTATTTTGTGACAAAATTTCATGCCGCTAGATGAAAGGGGTCCCTACAAACGAGGGGGAGAAAAAGGGGCACTCTCCTTAAAAGGCGTTATTCTACCGCTATTGGCTCGTGTAACGTGAAAATGGTTGCAGATAGGCACAGACATGCTGTTCATCATAACAAGCACTGGCAACAAGCTTCTTGGAATGTTAACATCAATGATCTTGAGTGACCTTGAATCCCCAAAATAGGAGGTTTTAGTGAATTTTTTGGCGATTTTGGGCTGCAACACGCATTTCAAGAGTGAATGGCACTGAAATGGCTGGCGATGGACCAAGAGAACCTGGATATGAAACTTTTAGCATTGAATGTAGATCAGTGATTTTCAATCGGGGTTCTGCGGAACCCAAGGGTTCCGCAAGCATCTGCCAAGGGTTTTGCGGCTCGTCAGAAAAAAATTTAAAAAATAGCCTAGCGTGCGAAATTATGTCAGAACAAGCCATAGAAGTATACTAAGCACCGAATGCTTAGTTCCAAATTAACGTTTTAGCCGTCTATCTTTGCATACAGTGTTGAATATTTTTCTTGTTATTAACAATGTTAGAATAATTGCATTGAACATCGAACACTGACTTATTCAGTGTTAAAATCGTGTGTCCATTTATTGGAAGACTTTCATTAACTGAAACATTCTGCTTAAAAAATATAAAAGCTTCGCCCATTAGCGCAACTGGCTGGGTTGTCCAGACCCCCTAAGCTGTCTGTGGGCATAAGAACATAAAAAATCCAATGATAATTTTTGGGCCGTTGGCAGCCGCCTCATAAAGTGCTTTTGTTACGGGTAAAATAAAGGGGCGGGGCGCTAGTCCTTCACCAGTCCTCACCCAGGCATAAAGGTAGCGGTCAACGGCTTCTTCTTCGAAGAAGGCGGATGAACTGCGCCTCGTTGGTGCGATGGTCGAACACCAGCG
>Ga0209367_1011144_pt1 | contig 11962 bp, 10 predicted proteins | sample WorMetLIZISLAND2_FD_187412 | JGI IMG/M metagenome (GOLD analysis project Ga0209367, IMG submission 187412) | Marine gutless worms symbiont microbial communities from Max Planck institute for Marine Microbiology, Germany - Olavius geniculatus... ... | reverse complement strand
CGGGCTCCTGGGGGCTCCCAGAGTTGGTCTGGTCACCCCCCTGCTGCCGCGGGCTCCTAAAGTTGGTCCAATCACCCCCCCTGCTGCTGATGGGCAAAATTTGCGATTTTTGGCCAATAAGTCGCTGTATCTCAGTAACGGTGCAAAATAGGAAGTCGTACACTGGCTCTTGATTGGCGTCGAATTCAATGACCTTGAATAACGTTGAACGCCAAAATAGGGGGTTTTATGGATTTTTTTGGCGATTTCGGGCTGCGACACAAGTCTGTATCATTCACAAGGTGGCGCCACTGAACTATCGTTATAGAGAATTTGGTATTTGTATGTTAACTTAGCATGAACACCCCAATTTTCAGCTAAACTGCTGAACCAGAACTGCTATAGGCTTTCGCGCATCTCGTGAGCATTAGCTCAAATTTCTTGTGATAATTGCTATTCTATTTACTGAGTGATATTCACATGATTTTTTACTTTTTACAATGTTTCCTATTTGTATTTATATTGTACTTTGTGTACGAATTTAATTTTATGTTGATAACGATATCGTTGGTGAAATTGTGATCGAGACCACTAACGGCTGTGTGCTGGGTGTGCTAGGGTCACTGTGTGGTCGTATTCAGTGAGGAAGGCCAGTTTCTGCGTCGTATCGGCGGTGAGAACCTGACCAACTACCCCAACGGCATTGACATTAGTGACGCTGGTGACATCCTTGTGGGTGACAGTCACGGCAACCGGTTTCACATAGCGGTGTTCCAGCGAGACACGGCGCTCATCGGAGAGTTTGAGTGTCCCTACGTCAAAGTGAGTCGTTGCTGCGGCCTCAAGATAACCTCGGAGGGATATGTTGTCACGCTGGCCAAAAACAACCAGCACGTCCTTGTGCTGAATACTCTCTACATTGCTTGATCTTTCCGCAACCGAAGTCGGATGGCCTCTCTGCAGGGTTCCTACCCTTTCACCTACAAAAAATCCAGGATTTTCCAGAGCTCCCCCCATGAAAAATTTCCGAGCCCGCAAATGTTTCAATATAACGTACTGGCATCACAAAATTATAAGTGGGGGACTACAAATAATCTGCGAACGAAGAGAGCAAAAACAATGGCAGAAAGAAATGATTCCAATTTGAACCTATGAAAAAATTCCCAATTTTCACAAATACTTTCCAGGACCAGAGTGATTTTCCAGGACTTTCGAGGTCCTGGAATTTATCGGAACCCTGTCTCTAGTATATAAAGCTGATGATTTCAGCGGCTCATGCTTATATTTAAAATCCTTTGTGTAAAAAATGTGGAATTGAATTTATATGTATGGTGCGTGCTGCTTACATCATCAAAAGCATTGCTTTTTGGTGGAAGAAGCTATTGTATTTTTTCGTTTTGCTTGAGATCAAATTGCCGAAATTGTTTACTGTGGTTTTTTGCTAAGGGAGGCTTAATTAAAGCAGCATTGAAATTGAATGTCGGTAATTAGATAAAGTAGTAATGAGACCCAGACGTGAAGTACAATAGTGAACGTTTTGGATTTACAGAACTTATAGTAAACAGATGTCTAGTATTGTGCTTGTGTTTATTGTGTGAAAAACCTATGTTTTCTCGTCGACATTGTAAATTGATAAATAATTTATAGACATAGATGCGCAATGCATGTTTTTTTGGTCCGAACAGTCACGTCTGTGAACTAAACTTCTGTGTTGCATTATCCTACTATAAATTGTGATATATTCATCTCTTACTGGATGAAGAAAGGTAAGTTTGAGAACCAGATGTACAGGGTGCGCCAAAAATTCCCCCCCCACCTTATGCCGTATTAAGCGATACCACCAACAGAATTTTTACATTTCACCAGAATTTTAACTTTTTAATTTGCTTACTTTCGTTGCACCCGTTTTGAGCAAATGACGTCACTATGACGTCATCGTCATAAACACATTTACTTATTTTTAAAAGTGTTTGCAAAATTGCTAATTAATTTCTATCTACAATGAGTAAAATATCTTATGATGACAAACTTTGAATGCAGACTTTGTATGAACAAGAATTTGGTGCAAAATCAATTGTTGCAAAATATCCCCATAAAGGATAGAAGTTAGACACTGTTAAAAAGATCTGCCAGCGTATCGATCGGAATGGTTCTGCAGTCAGTTAGTAAAACTCGTGATGGACGAGTTGTGAAATGTAAAAATTCGGTGGGTGGTCGCGCTTAATACGGCATAACTTTGTCAAAGTTAGAGATAGTTGAATAAAATTTTGCAGGTTAAGTGTAAATCTGAATGGATAATAGGCGTGTAAAATTTTGTTTAAAAATTCTCAGCCGTTTCGGAAAAATTATCAGAAAACCTCAGGGGGTAAAATTTTTTGGCGCACATGAGCATGTACATGAGCTAGTTTTACCACACAGTTTTCCGCGGGCCACGGAATTTCGAGCCGAGCCACGGAATTTGCCTTTTTTCGTGGAATTTTGATATTTCCACTGAATTTTGCAAAAGTTTAGAAATGACCAGTGTTTTATATGATTGTTGGCTTTATGACGTAATTTTATCGTGAAAAAATATTAAACTGAACTGCCTAAAGCTGTGTCCCCTACTAATAACTATCACAATAGTACAATCGTAAATAAATGCAATTCAGATAGCACTTTTGAAAAGGAAAAAAGATTGTCAGTTTTCTTTGTGTGTTGCTAGCATAACTTAGCACAATGGCAGCTTTCAATAACTACAATTTATTCACAAACGAAAGGCCGCGGAATTTGGACGATTTTGCCACGATAAGCCATGGAATTTTGCAAACTGGCCCACGGAAAGAATTTGGCAAAATTTTCCGTGGAAAACTGTGGGCCTTATTTATAACACGCACAACCATTTTTGGCCGTACCATAACACTATTTGAAGTAGCACTTGTGAACAATTATAAAGTTTTCACTGGTGCAAGAAATCTAGAGCATTTGATTTATAATGGTGTTGTCGTCAGTCGGAAAGTCTGTCACAGTTCATCATTTGTGCTTCATCTGTTGTCCTTTGGTAAATGTGAATGTTATGTGGTATATCTTTTTAGTTGTCGACTGTTGATGTTAAGTTTGAATATTATGTGGCACAAGCGGTGTAGCTTACCAGTGATGTTGTGTGTTTCAACAGCATTATCAGTGCACTTACGTTACATGCTACAGTTGTCCACACATCTGCCATGTTGCTAAACATGCTAAATTTTCCTCCACTTAATAGCCCGATTATCAGAGTTTTCTAGCATATTAATTATTTTGCTCTCTCTGCAGTGGGTTAGTACTGGGTAGCTGTGAAAAAGTGACCGTTTTATTACTGATATCTGGCAATGTAAATGTTCCAGGTCATTCTGTTTACTCTGAGTACGCAGATTTCACATGTCTGTTGATAGCTGTCATTTTCGTTGTCATGCCTAGTTACATTCAAAATCTCTTTGTGACATGTAAGCTGAGTAAAGATGACGCATCCAAGAAATGGTACAGACCAATTTTCACAACTATTGGTTAACTAAATAACTAGCCTTTAAAGGTCGCTTAGACATTAATAAGTTCAATGCTCATAGCATATTGGCTTCAGCAAATGTGTCAGACAACAACTTTTTTACATTTTAGTACTTCTGAGTGTGTGTTGAAAAATAAACTAGAAATCAGAGTAAAGTTCTTGTGGACTGAACCAAGACGGAATGCATTTGTACTGTTCATCTTTGGCACAGGGCAACTGTTGGTGTCTTTGACGTCGCTAAATAACTCTTGAGTGTAGTGCAATATTAGTAACAGCTGAGCTTCTAGTTCTCGGTTCTTGTGTTATGTTTTAGCCTTTTTTGGGTGTGCGCATATGTTTAGATTTTGTGTCGAAGAAACGTTGTGGTTAATTGTTTATTGTCGAATATGTTGTGTTGGTTTTTGTCGGTGACCATTATGTGACTTAATTTGTTGAGAAGCTCCATAAGTTGTTAATTTTCCAGTGTACGTGTATACGGTAATTTAAGTTGACCCCTCCTACAAAGGTTTGGTGCTGTTGTTTATATCATAAGTTTTTTCATGTAGTCAATTTATAATTAATATATTAACTTTTATATGGAATTATAACAGATCTTCATTGTATTTTCACAAATCCTTATTGCTTTGTGGCTTTTTGCCCAAACCATATGTGTTTTTGTCCGATGTCTGTTATTGAATCAGAACAAATTGAGTAACCATCGGCCAGTCGTTGTGTCCACTTGAAAATGTTTTTGTTTTGATTGCTTTTACATGGACAAGGGGTGATTTACTGTTTGTCATTTATTGTATTGAGCATTTTTTCTTAAGTTTTGTGTGATTTTTTGCTGAAATGTGCTGTTTTTTCGAGTGGAATATTTTTTTTGTATTCATGATACTACAAGTATGAAATAAAAACTTTGTATTCCACATACGGCTGTTTTTTCTGTGACAAAAATTGCTTTCTAACTTGTAATAAGATCTATGTATATGTATACGGGACATGCCTTATTTTAATTTTTGCTTCTGTCTAGTCACTAATCACGATGTTTTTGTTAGTTTTGTGTGCCTTATGATCATACAGTATGTTTGAGGTGAGCTTGAAGAGTGCATATCTGTAACTAGTTTAAACTGTTTACAATTATTTAGTCTACATGAGCTAATTACAGTTCTATATTTTTAGTTTTTAAACTAGTTCTTCTTTCGTTTATTGCTACATAAATTGCAATAGGTAGACTATGTGCATGTTAATCAAGAGTAGTTGGTGTGCTAGATGAATGTCGGTTATCATCACGTGCGCACTTTACGCATGCGTTTTCGTCTGCAGCATATCGATATCCCTTTTCGGTTGATCATGCTGTGCTGTTTTGGGGCAAAATGCACTAATTACAGTGCTTAATACCGGCCCAGTAAGCCAGATAATATTGCTTCGACATGCTTCTTTGCTGTACATCTCACACTGTGGTTTTCCGTGTTGCAGTTTTGCCAGCTTTGTATATTTAGTCCTTGAAATTCATTACTCTGCATTTGGCTGAATCGGTGCTTTGTGTATATAATGCACATCTCTCGTTTTTTTGTTTAACTACAGTTTTACAGTAATTACTAGTTATATTCATACATCAGGCTGTCACCCGTTATGTTTATCGTCAGTTTATTATTTATAATTATACACTTGTATTTGCAGTATTTCGACTAATAATTTACGTCTGTGCTTAAAGACCACTGGCGCGCGCGCGCGTGGCATTTAATAGCGGCTAATTGTTATTTAGGCTTGTTGTTTTTTTGATGTGGATATATTTCCATACTGTACTGCGTATATATTTTAATGCAGCAATATTGTCGGTATATGTGGTAGAAATCGATTCGCCCTAGTTGCAAAGCTGTTGGCTGGCGATCTACTGGACTCGTTTTTGAGCAGTTTCGCTCGTCACAGCGTTGCATCTGGTTTATGGCGTCCATGTAGCGGATACTATTCTTTCTGTATTCCACGTTTATTTTGCACACTATTATGTCCAGTTCTCATTACTCAAGTTTCTTTTTTTGTATTCAGCAAGGCCACTGAAGATATTTATGTCAGAAATGGACGTGGATGGTACAGGTATGCTTGTTTCATTAGCAGTAGCTCCAGCATTGTCCTTTTTGGTTTTGAATGGTGCGTCACAAGATTTCTATGCAACTCTTACCTGCTTCTGCTACATATGTTGTATTCAAACACAGCCATGCTTGGTTGGACCTCTTTGCCAAGATTGTTTATAGCATAATGCAATAGACTAGTTGCCATCAAATCACTTGCACCAGTCGGATGATTGTCAGTCGTTACGTTGCATAACAGAGTGTTGCCATTGTTTGGTTAAATTGCTAGGTCTGTTTTGTGTCTGTGACACATGCTGAAAACTGATAGTGAATTGAAAGATAATGGAACTAACAAAAGATACAAGGCTGAGACAAAATTGTCTGTGTGACCTGGGAAAACTGTGCACATGCACAAATATTTTTTGAACTGAAGATGCAATGAATGAGAATTTACTCTTTGAGTCCATGCATATACCACTTGAAATTGGTGCTCGTCTTAAAAATCTTTTCCCATTTGCGCTTACACCTTTAGATACCATGAGAAAGCATGCCCATTATATGTCATTTGCTAGGTGGCCAGCATGAGCACAACACCGATACAGTTTTTTTGTATCTTCAGTTAGTTCTCTCATCTTTGTAACGTGTATAAACTTTCTCGAAGTATTCGGCTGTCAGTTGTCTGTGGCAAGTTGTCAGAACCATGTAATAGGCTGTAGATGCAAGCAAATTTAACCTAGGTCCAAAGTGCTGTATTTTCGTGCCACACAACAGCCCTACATTTTGTAATTTTTCTTTTCGGCTGTAAGCACAACCATGTTTTTTGCTCACTACAAAGTTTGCATCAGTTTAGCTGGAATTTTTCTGATATTACAGTAAAGTATACATGTATGTATATAAACCGTAGCTTTTATGTTGGCATATAAAATGGACATGCAACTACTTTTTATATTATACAACTTTTCTTTATTTTGTAGCAGATTGACTACACGTTAATTCGTCGCCTATATATATATATTATATATATATACGACTACACTGTATACTGTACTAATATTTTGTCGTTTATTTTTGCTTTGAATATATTGTGATTGTTCTCGTTGACGTTTGAGTAGCCATGTAAGGTTTTGGATAACGCTTTGTCTATATTGCCGAGTTATTGTGCGATTTTACATGTTAATTCAGATTGAAAGTGATAACACTTTACGTGTGTGTGCATTGTTAGTTTACAGAGGGTGATTTTGCAAATTTTCAACTCGATGTTTCCGAAGCTCATCAGCTCTATATAACTTTCTCTGGTATTGACTAACTATACACAAGGCAAATGCTTCTCCCAGTTTGTTTGATTTTTCTTATTAACTGTGTTTCACAGTTAGTATTAATTGTGAATATAAGGCTTACAATAAGCATCGTTAGCCACGTGGAACATTACTCCATTTCAATGCCTTGGCCTGCCTCTGGACATGTTTTGTACCTCCAGTATAATCAGGGTTCCTACAGGTCTTCTGTAGCCAAATTCCCTGACTTTTCCAGTCATGGAATGACAATTTTCCTGACTTTATCGAAACAATGACTTTATCGCACAAATGTCTGAAATTGTACACTGTATCATAAGGTAATGAAACAGTATTTATGGAGCAGTATGCAAACAACAGAGGCCCTGGTTGGGGGCAGGGCGGCAAAGCCGCCTTCACCGCCCTGAAGCTGAAACACTTCTAGCTTTTGGTCGTTCAATAAAAGCCGCAAATTTGCCTGTTTTTTAATATTTGCAAATGCAAAAAAAATTAGATATCTGCAGTCTGCATGATCCAAGATCATTTTCCATGACTTTATAAAAATAATATTTTTTACCTGACCACAAATTCCCTAACTTTTCCATTTTTCCCTCACCCGTAGGAACCCTGTATAATGTGGCTAAAGTAATTTCCTGAACTAGTACATTTGTAACGTTTTTCAACAGTTGTGGTTCAAGAACTGCGAGATTGCTGTTATGGTTGTGTTTCATGTCTTTGTCTTTGTTTTATTTTTGACACATAATTCATTGATGTTGTTAATTAAAGCAAGTTACAAAAAATGTACTTTTCAGGTGTACTGTAATTAAAGTGTGTTACCTGGTGAAATTTTCTGCTAGCAATGCACAGAAATACGTCTTATACTTGCACAATATGAGAAGAGATAATAACTGCCGGAGTTTGGATGCATTCAACCTAAAAAGTTTAGTCACAACTTTGCAGCAAATGCTCTATCAAACGAAAAGCATGCAGCAACATGCACAGCAGTTGCAGACTAGTAGTTGTTGTGACCCAGTGCTGCAAATACTATAACTTGACAAACTTGTAGTGGTAATTTTTACAAGAACTACTAATTGTACGAGGGTCGTTAGAAAAATAAGTTTACAAAATGGCACCATTTCATTATGTAATGTTGTGATATGTGCACACCAATATTTTATAGCAAGGCTGGCATAGGATATTAGAATATATTACACACCTATAATGCTTGTTTGCTTCCTGGGCAAACTACAACACTGGAACATTGCCAGAATTAAATGTTTACAGAACTGAGAATCTGTGCATCACTATCTCCAATGGCAGTTACAAGTTGATTTGAAGTCAAGAAATTTGAGGGGCCATTAACAGGCTCATAAACGTTGCATTTTGAGTGAGAAACGATAGATTTCTCGCGTGAGAATTTGTACTGAGATTGTAAAAACCACGAAGGTGGTCGTAGTCCAACATAGAGGCTACATGGAATGTTAAAAGTGCTGATTGAATCGTATTTGACGGTTCGGGCCTGGACACGGAACCTTCAGTGACTTGGCAATAAGGTGTTGTTGACAAACGAGAATATCTGGGTAATTCCGGGACAACGTGAAGTGTATCACGCGACCCAACGGCGAGATCGTTTTCAGCCAACAACAGACTACATCAGGTGCAGATAACTGGACGTTGAATGATGACGACAGAAGATTGGAGAATTTGAATCAATGACAGCCATCAACGGCGATTTCAGGCATATGCGTATGCTTGCTTTTTAAGCTGCTTGCTTCGCCGCATTAAAAAATGATTAAATGTATAGTTAGCCAGCCATTTTACGTAGAAATATAAAGATAATTGTCTGGGCTAACTGTTACTGCGTATTATTGTGTGTTTATTACAATATTATATCTTGAAACGTCAATCTTGGCGTTTGTTGTCAAGCCATTAGTGGCTTGAATTGTACGGCAAATAAGCTGGATCAACGATTCGTTTCTAGCCAATACACAGCAACCAGCCAAAGTCTGCACATTAATTCTTAAAATATGAAAAATCCCAAATATATGATTTGCAGGGAATTTAATTCTGAGTACAAGTCGTGAGTTTTATGAAAATGACGTCGCTGTGACGCCATTTGTAAACATTAAGTATGGTGACGTTCGCACTGAAATTGTCCCGCAACGAACAGCATGCCGTTACTCGTTTTTTGCGGACAAAAAGTCTTGATGCAAAACAGATTCACTTGCGATGCATTCTGTGGATTGCGGTAGAAGTTTGGTGTACGAAAAGTGCTTTTTGGACAAAAAACAAGCATCAGATACTGTGGTGCAACCAGTTGTTCGTCGGTGGCTTTGACAGCAGCCAGCATCGTTCTTTGCATCAGGCATTCAGAAACTTGTTGACAGATAGAACAAATGTTTGAACAAACTTGGACGATATGTTGAAAAATTAAACATTAATGTTTAACATTTAAAGGAGTGACATTAACTTATTAAGTATGTTCGTCTTTTCGCTCCTATGCTGGTTGTCACCTGTGAGTTATGCTAGATTACTGGTGGAGAAAATAATACACGAAAGGCTGTGTTCTATGAACAGATGACGTCACAATAATGACAGCATTATAAAAATTTTCACGCATGTTCAGAATTAAATTCCCTACACAACGTATATTTTGGATTTTTCCTATTTTAAAAATTAATGGAATGGTGCCATTTTGTAAACTTATTCATTGAACGACCCTCGTACAACTGTAGCAGTTGTTTGGCAATGACTCACTCACTTAGCTAACGCTTATCAACTAACAGCATCTTAACTAAGTGTACAGTAACTGAAGTAGTGGAAGTAGCTGTTGTGTTGTCTAATAGTTGTACTAACCTAGCATACTACAAATGCAACTAGTCACAGCTGTAGAGTGACCATTGGGTCGTTTAGCAACCAACAAATTGTCCAACTGAATGCAGAATAACTGAAGAAGCAGTAGTAGTAGTCGTCGTCATCTACGTGTTGTAGTAACCCAGGCAAGCGACTGTTACTACAACTAGTAGTAGCTGCGGGCTGACCAGTGCTGCTTTCGACTCCATTATGAGCCCTACAGTCACATACACTGTACAGCCAGTCACCAGGATAACATTCTTCAGTTTAAAAGATAACGTTTATTCTGGCAATTAATATAAACTGGTAACGAATGTTCAGTACTCCGACAATTACTATGCTTCACGCTGTTATATGCTGCAAGTGAGGCACAGTTCATTGTGTCCATTATTGGCATACGCATGTATCTATTAAATATACGGCGTAGTTGGATCAAAATCTATTAAACAGTTTCTGAGTCACCTAGCAGACAGAGACAGGCAAACATAAACCATGTCAGTTCAGTTCAGTTACATTGCTCTGTATGTATTTTTAGAAACGCTACTGTTTCAACGAGCGTTTTACCTATGATTTATTTTTTAATAGTTTGTTCATTATCCTAAGGTTTTTATCTTAGTTTTCTAAGCACTCATTCTTGCAGTGGTTATTTTTTGATACTGACTGAAAAGCCTGTCACAATGTCAAATAAAATTACTACAACTACAATATCACAACCGCAACGAATGAAATGACTATTAGTCATACCAGAGCGGTGCATGTATGAAACAATCTTTCCAGCTGGCGTAATCTCCGGTCCACCATTATCATCATCAGTGAGAATGAAAGGACCCTGCATCACGTGAGCTGGTTGTTCAGAGTGGGTTGTGATAGGTGCATAGCCTGCCTCGCGTCTCTTGCTGCGACCTAAAGTGCACAGACGAGTTGTAGTAGTCAGTAGTTTGCAGTAGTCAGCAGAGATTGAACGTTCCACTCAAAACATAACAGGTCATTTCGGGGACAGCCTTTCCAGGCAATGCATATATAAACAGAAAATTTAAAATTCACAGAAAAAATGATATAGAATACAAAACCCAAAATAATGATCCTAAAGTCTAAAATCATAAGAACAGTGCATTATGAGCATGCATAGGCAACAGTAATGGCAGTTCTAAAAATCTTCCCTCTTATGCTCATGACAGTCATTAATCTTAGAATGCTGTCTATTCGAGGAGTGCAGTTGTTGTACACTGTGTGTCAAAAAACAGTGCCACTTTTAATTTTTAAACAACACCGTGAAACACTGACTAAACTACGAATGACTTCAACATTTCACAAGGTAGTGTAGCAACAGTATTAAGGCGAGGTGGGCAGAACTAACCATTTGCGTCAGGTTTCTTCATGACGTTGCACGCCAAAAATTACCAAAAATCGGCCGTGTCACTTATTCAAAACGTTATTCAACTTATTCAATGTGTCACTTATTCAAAAAAAAACAAAAGCGGCAGTTTTTTAGACACAGTATTATAGAAGTAGGACCCTGTGAACATGTGAAAATCTGTACAAATTCAGCCATGTGAGCATGTACTTGTATTCACTGTCCTTGCTGTAATTGTAGTTGTTCAGTAGTTGCTTGAGACTATATCTAGTTGTTGTTTAGAAGTTGTGGTCGTTGTTTTGTAGTTTTGTAGTAGTAATATTCAGTGGCTTCTATCCCTATACCTGGTGGGCGCAGCTTGCGCCCAGTGAAAAATAAGGGAGAAGTTCGGTTAAGGGTGTCAATCAAAACTCCCCCCCTATTTTTCACTTCGCAATGTACACCTTTTTAATAAGATCTTTCTCCCTATTTCTTTACAGGGCACTTAGGACAATCAACACACTTAATAAAACTTCCCCCTAGAGAGGGGAAGAAGCCCAAAATGGGGGAGCTAGTACTTGAGTCTAAAAGTGGGGGAAAACTTTAGCCCAAAAGTGGGGGGGAGTTGCACCCGACTTCAATTTCAGATTTGGGGGATAAAAGCCACTGGTAGTATTAGCAATGTTTGAAATGCCAGGGTGGGTTCGGGGAAAGAGATGGCCCCCCACAACTGTTTTCTCAACCCTTCTAACACATTGTCAAATTATTTACTGGGGGTGAGCTATATACTATATACAGGGTGCAGCAGAAAAAAGTGGACCCCTAAATTTTTTTGCCGTTTTCTCAGCAACCGTTTGGGATTTTAATATGAAATTTTACAGCTTTATTTACGGAAACCTTCTACATCTAACTGCCAAGTAAAATTTGATTCTGTTAAAAAACGACGAAGTTATAGACTTTT
>Ga0209367_1011142_pt1 | contig 11964 bp, 10 predicted proteins | sample WorMetLIZISLAND2_FD_187412 | JGI IMG/M metagenome (GOLD analysis project Ga0209367, IMG submission 187412) | Marine gutless worms symbiont microbial communities from Max Planck institute for Marine Microbiology, Germany - Olavius geniculatus... ... | reverse complement strand
AGGCCAAGATCACCGGCTGAGCGTGAGTAAAATTCCATTCATGAAATAAGAAGCATTCATTATCGCTGGCGCTCTAAAAATGTCGATTCCAGCAACAAACCGGGAAAAATTGATGCCATCCAGGTTGCGGCAGTGGTAATGGATGTAGTTCTCGCGGCGAACCTCCCCGTCGCCGGGTATGTCGATGCCGAGCTGATCCTGTTCCCGGACCACCTCGTGTGTGGCCCGGTCAAGCAGTTCTACGGCCCCGGGATCCTGACATTCGATGCAGTTGTCAAGGGCCCTGGTGGGATCTTTGGCAACAGTGCTCTCCTCCCGGAACCAGTCCGATACGGGTACATACTCCGGCTTGGGATAAGCCCCGATAGTGGTAGTTCGAATGGGCATAAAAATGGCACCTGCTAAGCAGCTGTGGGAATTCTTCGCAATTATCTTATATGAAACTACCTTAAAAAGCGAACCGCAGAATATCGAATATCGAACCGCAGAATTTCGAAGGGAGGTATCGCTTCGCTCTATCTATATTTAATTAAAATCGATAGAATTCCTTACTTCGATCCGCCTCCGGCGGAACATTCATTATTCGACATTCGATATTCGCTTCTTCAACGTTTCTTTTCCGATCAGGCTGGATGCACGGCCTATGCTTTATCACCGTAAGCAGTGATATGCTCCGGCAGGCTTTCGTCGTCGCCGTACATAAAATGCTTCTGCACGTTTTCCGAGTAGCGGCTGGCCGGAGGTTTTCTGCCCATTGCTTCGGCCACCTCGCGGATATGCATGGGGGCGGCGCCGCAGCACACACCCAGATAACGGACATCGCTGCTCCAGGCGTCTTGCGCAAATTTTTTGATTTCATAGCGGTTGCAGTACAACGGATCCAAGGCGGTCGGAAACGTTCGGCCGTGGGGTGAAGGCACACTGCAGCCACAGGTATCATCGAGGTTGAAGAAAGTCGGCTGGTCGTCGGTGGTGCGGTAGGGGACCGGCAGGGCGGCCACGTGGCACGACACGGATTGCCTTATTTTGTTAATATAGGGCATCATGGTGTTCGGGCCGCGAAAGCAGTTCATCCCGACGACATCCGCTCCGCGCTGCTCGAGTTCTTTGCAGGTGTCGACGATGTCCCACTGATCCCGGAGAATATTCTCCCCCATCGGCGCCACGGTGATGACCGCCGGTCTGTTGGACTGTCGGACTGCCTCCAGGGCGGCGAATGCTTCTTCGGCAAAATAAAAGGTTTCACCGATGAAAAAGTCCACCCCTTCATCCATTGCCCATCCGACCATCTCGTCAAACATCCTGCGGACTTCCCGCCGGCTTTTCATATCTTCGGGATTCCAGATGTTGGAGTTGGAAATGTTTCCGGCCACCAGATTCGGTTCGCTGTCTGCGGGCACATCGGCGGCGACCTCGTTGGCAAGCTGCAGGGCGGCGCGGTTCAACGGCTCCAGCAGGTCCTCTTTGCCGATGATGCGCATTTTTTCACGGTGCCCATTGTAGGTGAAGGCCACCATCACGTCCGATCCCGCGTGCTGAAAATCCTTGTGCAGCGATTTCAGGGCCTCCGGATTTTCCAGGGCCACCTCCGGTACAAATTCGCCGGAAGTCAGATAGCCCCGCCGCTCCATTTCGAAAAGATATCCTTCGGCACAGACGACGCCTGTCTGATCGAGTCTTTGCAAAAGTCCTGTTTTCATAAGACCGCCTCCTTAGGGCATATATGTAGCACCTCGGTTGAATTAAAACACCACCTGATTGTTACTCGTTATTCGTTATTATTTATACGGTTTGAAAGGAATCAGATCGGTTTTTGCAATTCCTTTATGATTGAAATATGAAACCAGGTTCACAGCCTTTTTCAAATAACGATTAACAAATAACCAATAACACCTAAATGAGCAATTTCTGCACATATAGCGTAATCGTTTGTTGATCGATATCTGAATTAAGAAAATTTAGGTACGAATCACGGGGATGTCAATTTATACCGGTTGTCATATATTTGTTCCGTTTGTCGGGTTTTCTAGCAGGAGAACTTGTAGAGTATAGCGGATAGAAGCATTTTAAAATATGACAACCGCATCCAGCCGCTAAACGGGGTTTGGAAGTCATCAAAAGTGTCGCAAACGGCGGGGCGTTTTACAAATTTCGCTCTTTTCGAACCTTTTCGTAGCTCTCCTGGATCTCACGGAAACGGCCTTCGGCAAATTCGATAAATTCTTCCGGAAGTCCTTTGGAGATAATTTTGTCGGGATGAAAATCTTTGACCAGCTTTTTGTAGTTGGATTTTATTTCCTCGTTGGAAGACTCGGGTGTGCAGTTGAGGACTTTGTAGTATTTGTCAAGTTCCTGGAAGTAGACCGCTTTGACGTCGTCATACTGCCGGTCGCTGAGTCTAAAGATGTTCTGGATGCTCTTCAACGCGGCTTCTTCATTGGGATGCAGTTTGCCGTCGGCCGCTGCGAGTTTGAACAGCAGGTCGAAAAAGGAGAGCAGCAGGGTCGGTTGATTCTGCATCGTCTGGTACAGCTGGACTGCAAAATCTTCAATGGCGTAGCGGGAGTCCTTGGCCTCGTTGAAGACCTGCTGCGCAAAGGCCTTTTCATTTGCCTCCATGGGCAGGCCGTTGATGAATTCCTGGACCACGGCGATTTCGTCCCGGGTAACGACGCCGTCGATCTTTGAGAGTTTACCCAGAATCGAAAACAGGCTGACGAAATAGGCCGCCCGGGTTTGTTCGGTTTGGTCGAATTGCGGTTGCGGAATTGCGCGGTAGGCCTGACCGGCGGCGCCGGCCGTCTTGTCCACCAGGATGTGTCCTATAGCAGCGCCGGCGATGGCGCCCAGAGGGCCGCCGAACAGCAGGCCCATCGTCCCGAAGGTGAGTTTTCCAAACCAGCCCATTGACAGTCTCCTTTTTTCCGTTTATCGCGTCCGGCAACCAAAGATGGCCGTATCCGAACGATTGTTGCTTGTATTCCCGCTGGTCATAGCCCAAACGGCGGAATTGGTCAAGGGAGACGGTCGGTCGGGAGGCTAGAAGGCTATAAGGCAGGGAGGTTAGAAGGCGGGAAGGCTCGAAAGGGTCGTCTGTTTTATATGAAACTTTATCAAAAGCGAACCGCAGAACCGCAGAATATCGAATGTTGAATGTCGAAGGTGGGTTTCGCTTCGGGCTTGGAGCTTCGCCCTTCGGGCTACGACCCAGCAAGACGACCCGACAGTCCGCTCAATCTTATTCTAAAATAGACAGAATGCATTATTCGACGTTCATTAATTTGTTCTTCGATCAGACTGGACGCTTGCGGCCAGCGCCCGCCGCTCGTATGAAACTAAATAGCGTTTATTCTCGCGCCAAGACGCAAAGCAGGGCGGGGCACTGTGTCCGCCGAAGCCGGTATCAGGTTTTCACTCGTTCGCCACAACCCGGGCGACATCGCCACCGCAGCGGGTGCACTTTCCCAAAAGGACAAGCATGCCGGAGTCGACTTTGCCGGTGACGCCGGTGATTGCCGTCATGCGGCGGCAACGGGTGCACCAAACATGGTTGAGAGTTTTACGTTGAGTCTCAGCACCCAAGGCGCGCCAGATATTTCTGGCCTTGGGCGTAAAATCATCCTCGACTTTAAGCATTTCTCCACTGATGCTGCTGTGCCTGCGAACAAAGCTTTTGCAGTGTTCACAATGAAATAGCTCGGTTCGGATGGCATACCTTATGCCCCCGGGGCCGATATGAACTTCCGAAGTGCCGGTCGACTTTACATCGGTGTAGCGGTTGCACCTGACGCAAAATTCCTGCCTGCTGGCACCCATTGATCAGGCCGTGGCGCGATCCGATTTATATACCCACTTGTCGGATTCCTTTATCATTATGAAAAGTTGGCCCAGAATCCGGTCGTAGGCTGAATCCAAATCATGGCAGATCCCGTCTTTCAGATAGCCGCAGTTGCGGGCAAATTCAATCCAGACCTGGGATTCGCAGGCAACACTTTCAGAATCCTTCAGCTTGGCGGTAAAGGCCGCCTGATCGCCCCGGTGGCGCCAGGCCTGTCCGATATGCGTGCACAACATGCGGGAGGAGCGCCGCATTTGACCGGCCAGCAGACATTTTTCCTCGGCGGGAAATCTTTTGGTCAATTCAAAAACCTTCATGGCCGCTTCCATCGCATTGTGATACACCCTCAAATCTTTATGGCTCTTTATTTTGTCGTTCATGGTTGGCCTCCAGTATTGATATTAGAAGCAATATCAAAAAAGTCTTTTGACCCAATCTCTGCGTTGGGCTCTCGGTTTAAGTCCTCGAAATACTGATGTATTCCTGTGGGTTAAACCTCGAGGCCGCCTTGATATTGATCCAAAATCCGGTTTTTGAGATAGCTTCCAGTTCCACCTGTCGACTTCAGATCGCTAGCCGCCTGCCAGGCAGGCGGCTGAACAGACTGCCGGTGAAGGTCATTTGGTTTTGGGTTCTTCCACGATGATAAGCGCCCGGTTGGCGTCGTAGGTCTTCTGGCCGATCCCTGAGACTTCCATTAAATCTTCAGGCATTTTGAAAGGGCCGTTTTTTTCGCGGTAAGCCACGATCTTGGCTGCATGGCTGGGGCCGATGCCTTTGAGCCGGGCGAGTTCCTCGGCCGTGGCCGTGTTGATGTTGATCTGGGTGGCATCCGCCGCGCTGACATTCAATGCCCCGATCAGTCCGGCCAAAAACACCACAAGCACGGCCACCGTCATTTTGCGATTCAACATTTCATCCTCCTTTCCATTCGGCTGTCCACGCCACCGGCGTGGGGTTGTTAAAAGGAGCTCCTCTGCGGTCGCAGTCCTGCAGGATCAACTGCTATGGTATGTTTTAAACAGATGGTCCCATGTTGTCAATAGAAATTTGCTTATAAGGCAAATATTTTTTGCGTATAGGGTTCTGCCCGATGCCAGCCGGGATAAAAGACGGGACGAATCGGAAAGTGTATTTGTATAAAATGTTTGTGGTTACAGATGATTATTGCCAGTCGCAGAACTGGTGATTTGCTGCTTGACAGAAATCCGGAGAACCAAACGGTGTGGGGGAAGAGCAATATATTCCGGCACAAAAGGCAGAATTGAGGTGCGGTGCGCAAGGCCTACAGCGGCACTGCAAAATGGATTTATAGCGGTTGCCATTAATGTTCCGTTTGGCTGGTCTCGTGGCAGCAGACCGTCTCGTGCGCAACAGCCCGGATTGCGATAATCATGGCAACCGCCATATTGTTGTCATTTAAAAAGAATAAAATCTGGCGTATCAAGGTGCCGCGGTTGCTTCCATGGTACGACCGAGCTTCATTCTCACTCATATTACCCGACCAAGGAAGACCGTAAACTAGTGTGTCAGATCGGCCCTCTTGATTATCACCGTCCTCCCATACCAGTACCGGGAGTGGGGCCATCCTCTCCGGGAGAATCCTCTCCGCCATCCTCATCCCCGCAGACCATATCACCACCCATAACTATTCCTATACTAGGCCCTGGACTAAAACCGGGCCCCCCAAAAAAAGGTGACCTTCTACTTGGGCGTCTGGGCGCTGCAGCACCACAAGGGCAGGGCATAAGCGAAATACCGGGCCGGCTTTCGGCCAGCTGCTCGAAATCCAAAATCTGCAAATTCAAAGTCTTTTTGGGCATCAGTATAACCTCCATTTATCACTGCATAAAAAATTAACGCTAAGATCGATGATTTCTGCAAGCCTGATGCTTGCCACAATAATCATTGATACTCTCAGATCTACTTAAAATCTTTCGTGTGAACTGCGGGTCTCCTTCTATTGGTCCAGGAAAGAAATGAAATTTACGCATATCTGTCCATCGAAATCACCCCCATTCTGTGGTTATATGATAGTAATAACATTAGTGTCCGGTAATTGGCGGTTAATGCCGCCGTTGATCCTACCCCGCCGATCACGCCGGGGACTGGAGGCTCTTCCCAACCGTGCATTGCTATCTCGGCAACACAGTCTATGTCATATGTTGGACCAGGCGCCGCTATTTTTGACTACAAAATTCGAGGTTAACTTCGGCCATCCTCTTCGGGAGAATACGCCTCCGACTCTCGCATCCTTCTAATATCGTCTACCCAAGTGAAATCTGGAAAATAGCCTGGGGGAGGTCCTATCGCCGGACAGATCACCGGACCGGGCGACACCAAAATAGGTTGCCTTCTTCGACTTTTTGGTTTTCTGGGGACTGAAGATCCACAAGGGCAGGGCATAAGTGAAACATTAGCTTGATTGTCAGCCAGCTGTTCCAACTCCGATATCTGAAGATTCAATGTTTTTTTTGACATAGATATAATCTCCTTTTTTTGCTGCACATCATGTTCTATAGTTTGACACCTTACTTCTTCAATGTCATGCTTCGAAAGAGAATTTATATGATTCCAAGCCCTGGAGAAAATCGCGCATTTGAAACTGTAAAACCATTGCCCGGAACTCCCGTTAAAGAGTGATAGTCAACCGTATCTTCTCATTGGAACCACCTCCTTTCATTTAGGCGACTCGGTCTTAATACCGGCGCATTATCCAGCTATCTCCTGAACTTGATCAATGACACGGGAGCCAGTGTGAAAAAAAAGCGTCTGACCTCTCAATTTCCTTGTTTGTCTGTCCGAATATATCTCTTTTCGCTGCAAACGCGGGGGTCACTTATATGGGAGATGGTCAGGCTGCTTTTTTTTGCCATTCGGCAATTACCTGGGCGATATAGACATTCAAACCTGTTTCTCGGAATCGGGCATTCCAATTAGCCTCCTGAATGCCTCTGATAATTGAAAAAATCAAATTGCTGGGTGTGCCACGCTTGTATTCGTATGGTATTTTGTCCAATTGTTGCTGAATCTTGAAGACTTCATCTGCATAATCGGTTGGTTTGGTCAGGGGGACCCAAGAACTGACTTCCTCCGAATGGGCTTGTTTGTAGTTGAGGGAGCCGGGAACGAGGATACAGGGTGACGGCCGGAACTGTATCGACAGGGCTTCATCCTGTCCATTTATCTCAACTTTTTTCCCCGCCAACGTCTCAATTATTTTCAAGACGGCGTGGTAATTGGCGACCTCTTCTTCAGTAGTGCCAAATCCGACGACAAGCATTGCCAGAATGTTGATGCCTGCCCCTGCTAAAGCTTCAATTGCCGCGAGATTCTGGTTTAACTCCACATTCTTTCTCATCTTTTCAAGGTGAGTTTCGTTAAACGATTCAAAACCCACCCACGCGTCGGTAAATCCCGCCAATGCAGCTTTTTCAGCGGTTGCTGTAGTAAGATCGGCCCGCAAATGCCCCGCAAATTTCACGCTTAGTTTTTGTTTTATGAGCAAATCGCACAAATTTTCAAAATAATCGGCTGAGTGGTTGGTCAATGAATCGCCGAAAATTATATACCCCGGGCGATATCGATTGATGATAGTTTTGATGTCATCAACCACCCTTTCAGCCGATTTCACCCTGAACCTTGGGCCAAAAAGATTCCATTCTGCACAGAAGAGGCAACGGTGGGAGCAGCCTCTGGAGGTATACACCGAACTGACCATGCAGTAGTTGGCTAACTCGATGCCGGTGTAGTCCGGGGCAGGCAATTCATCAAGGGGGAGTTGTTTGGACGGCTGGTATCCAGTGTCCTTGTCATTGTTCGGGCACCGTACCATAGCACCATCGATTTTGTTCAACTCTGTTCCTTTAGCGATTTCGAGCAGCGGCTGTTCGCCTTCCCCGATAACAAGTGCATCGCATACGCCTCGGAGCAAAAATAGTTTGAACGCCGCGGATGATTGTGTCACTGCAGGCCCTCCCCAAACCACAATTGTATCCGGATTTTCGCTTTTGATGATCGCGGACGCCATCACCGTCTCTGCAATACTGATGTAATCGACCGAAAAGGCGACAATCGGTGCCTTCGAAATTAAAGGAACACACTCCTGTACGAATTTGAAGCGGCCCTGATACCGGCGAATGGTAGTCTGCGGCGACTCATAGCCTCGCAGGGCGAAATCCGCCAGCAGGTATGCGTAAATTCCAGCTGTAAAATCGATGCTGCGACCTGCCAGGAGATCGTCTGCAAGGGGAAGCAGCACGGGCATATCTTGATGGTCTGGAATACAATTGGTTGATATGAAAGTTGCAAAAGGATTTTCTAAAAGGGGACCTAGTTGATAATAACTGCTTTTTAGGTCCAACGCCTTTACCTTGATTCCGTTGGCCTTGAGGTAAGCCTGCAGGCATGCAAGCCCCAAAGGAATCATTCTATTGCCATTTGATGTTAGCCGCACTAATGAAATATCCATTTTAGGATTTCCTATTCTGGAAGTTAGTAACGCTAATCCATTCTAAATAAACCCGGCATTCCACCTTGCCGGTCGTCACCTGTTTTGGCTGACGAACCCGATGCCCATCAGGGCTTGAAGTTCCGCCAGTTTCTGGGTGCGCTCCAACAGCACACTCAAGTATATATTTTCCGCCTCGAACAAGTCGTCCCGGGCGTCGTATAGAAACCTGGCGATGATCAAACCCTGATCGAAGGCTTTCAGGGCCAAATCGAGGCGTTCCTTGGCTATCTTCAGTTGCTCCCTGTAAATTTGGATGCGCTCGTCCAGCAGGTTCAACTCATTGACCAGTTGGGTCGACAGATTGGTTGTCTGAGTTTCCAGGTCTTGGAGGCTCAGCTTGAGATTGCGCATATCCCTGCGAGACTGCTGCAGGTTTTCGGTAAAGGCGATATTGTGGAAAGGGTAGGTGAACAATAAACCCGCACGATACTCCCTGCCGTCCAGATCGTTGGCTTTGCCGTAGGAGTCTCCCTGACCGACCAGCTTGTAGCTCGCAATCAGGTCGACCTGGGGCAAAACCTGATTTTTGGCAATATCAACGGCCAGCTTTTCTTTTTGGATCTGCTGCTTGATCTTTAAAATCTGTTTGTTGTACTCCAAGGCCCTCGTGATGGCATCTTCCAATTTTGGAATAAGCACATCCCCTTCCAGATGATCGACTGTCGTCACCTCCACCTCGATGCCAAGCAAAATCTGAAGGCTGCTTTTGGAACTTTCGATATCCTGCAGGGAAAGCAAATAGGCCTGTTGGTTGCGGTTTTTTTCGATACGGGCCAGCATGACTTCCAGGCCCGGGGCCCTTCCGAGGTCGAAGCGCTTTTGGATCAGGTTCAAAATATCGTCGGAGATATTCAGGATTTCCCTATTGATTTCAGCAGCCCGCTGATAGCGGACCAACTGATAGAAACCGGTTCTGACCCTGTTTACGAGCAGCACCTGAACGTCGTCCAAGACCAACTGTTGGATGTCGCGGTCGAATTTTGCATCTTTGATGTCTGCAAATAAAGGGCCGGCCAGACCGTTTTTGAGCAGCGGTTGGTTATAGAACAGGCCGGCGGAGGAAAAATGGATGTCTTCTCCCGGAATGGTAGTAGACTCCTGAAACGGTTCGATGGTGAAACCGGGACCGAAACGAAAGTTGGTAATCTCCGATTCAAACGATGAAATCGACGTTTTGCCGGTGCTGTAGGCCAGGGAGAGCGTCCCGCCCAGAGGCAGGTTCTGACTTACGGCGGCCGAGTATTCCTCTTCATCCTGGTGGTCCGAAATCAAATTCGGGACATCTTCCTGACGGCGATAGGAAGCGTTGAGGTCAAGCCGGGGAATGTAAAACGCTTTTTCCTTGGTAACCTGTGATATTCGATTCTCCAATTCATTGCCTTCGATCTGCAGGTCGAAATTGTTCTTCAAGGCGAGCTTGATGCTCTCATTGACTGTCAGGTCCAGACAACCGCCGTTGCCCACAGCGCCGAAGATCACCAAAAAGCCGGTAAACAATATGAAGCAAATCCTTTGCCGACTCATAACTTCCCTATCCCCCTAAAACCCGGATCTCTTTGCCTTGGGCTTTCTTTGCTAATGCGATTAAATCTTCACAGATGAATGTTCTCAGGTGTCAGTCTTCCCTTTATTCTCAACACCTTTCTCAGCAGATATTTCACGATCTTTTCCTGGCGGGTGATGATCTCAACCTCGGCTGAAAAACCGGGCCTTATGCTATAGACATCTCCCAGGATCGGAAGTTCATAGGGCGGCTCGAGGCTGAGTATGACCGGAAAAAAGCCCTCTTGCATGGATTGAGCGCTATTGAGCATCCCGGCCAGTTTGTCTATAGCCCCCATGTCACTGGGTGATCCCAGTTCCTTGACGTCCGCGCCGATTTTTATGACCTCGGCATCGAACAGCTTGTACTCACCCTTGGGGAAAGGCTTGATCTGAACCCTGGCCTTTTGTCCTATCGCCACGAGTGGAAAGTCCCTTTCCGACACCTTGCAGTCGATTATGTACTCCTTGCGGTCGCCGATCCGCAGAACCACTTCTCCCTCCGCGACTGCCCTGCCGACTAGATGCTCGGTGTCATGGGTCAGGACGTAACCGTCCATGGGCGAATCGATCCGGGTCAGATTCAGATGCTCGCTCAGGACGGTTAGTTTTTTTTCCTCTTTGACTTTCAAATTGAGCGCGGTTTGAAGATCCCGGCGCAGAATATCCAGCTCGCTTTTGCGGGCGACGGCTTTCTGCAAAATGGCCTGCGTGTAATCCACATCGGCCTTGGAGGCGGCAACTTGATCTTCATCATATTTGTTCTTCAGCAGGATCAATTCGTCTCTGGTGAGCCTCAGATCCATTTGGGCCAGATTCTTCAAGTGCAGGGCCTGCTCGACTTCCAGCCGTGTTACGACTTTGACATCATAGGCGGCTCTGGCCAGTTCATAATCTTTGCTCGATTTTTTCAGCTGTTTGCGGGCCCTTAGGATTTTGCTTTTTACCAGGTTGATTTCCTCCTTTTTGGGTCCTTTGAGGACGATGCGGTAATTGGCCCTGGCGGCATCCAGGCGGGCCTGAGCCTCCCGGATTTCTCCGACAACTTTGTCGGCCGTCAATATCAAGGTGTTTCTGAGCTTGGCTATCCGGATTTCCGATTCGGCGATCCGCAGCTCGGTCTCTTCGACCTCCAACTCCCGTTCTCTATCCTCCAGTGAAAACAGCACCTGCCCCCTATTCACCCATTGGCCTTCCTTGACCGCCATTTTGCGCACAATGCCTCGGATCTCGGGCTTGATATCAATCCATTTGCGGCATTTTACAACACCCTGGCCGACGGCCGTGACATCGAGTACGAAAAACCAGAAAAGCGCAACAATGGCTGTAAATCCCAACGAAAGCACCAGTATAAAAAGGGTCAACAAGTTATTGATGATTTTAAACTTAATTCTAAATCGCATAAACCATATCCAGAAGCGGGTCATCGGGTGCCAAATACAGCTCTCGCCAAGGCACTAAGACGTAAAGTTATTCATCATAGTTACAGCAGTTAATCTGCCCTAGTCGAAGATTCAGTTGTCGATGCTCGATTATGCAGTTGAAAATAAAGGCTCTTATTTGCCATCAGTTCTGAGTGGTTGCCCTTTTCTACGATTCTGCCGCAGTGCATGACTAGAATGATATCGGCATCTTCTATGGTTGTTAAGCGGTGGGCGATGATAAAAGTCGTACGACCTGCTGTCACTCTTTCCAGGGCCTCTTGAATCAGCGCCTCGGTCTTTTGATCGATATTTGATGTGGGTTCATCCAGTATCAAAATCGGTCGATCCAGCAGGAAAACGCGGGCCATGGCAATGCGCTGCCGCTCGCCCCCGGACAGTGTCGCACCTTTTTCTCCTACAAGGGTGTCATACCCCTTTGGCAGGGCGGTGATAAAATTATGGGCATTGGCCGCCCTGGCAGCCGCGACAACCTGGCGGCGGCTGAAACCGAATCGGCCGCCGGTGATGTTGTCGTAGATCGAGCCAAAAAATAGAAACGGATGCTGGCGGACGATACCAATACCGGATCGAAGATCTTTGAGCGACAGGTCCCGGATGTCGTGGCCATCGATCTTGATCGAACCGCT
>Ga0209367_1011141_pt1 | contig 11964 bp, 10 predicted proteins | sample WorMetLIZISLAND2_FD_187412 | JGI IMG/M metagenome (GOLD analysis project Ga0209367, IMG submission 187412) | Marine gutless worms symbiont microbial communities from Max Planck institute for Marine Microbiology, Germany - Olavius geniculatus... ... | reverse complement strand
CAGCATGTCACGTCACTGAAGTGATGTATGCAGTATTGTAGTCGTGCGATACCGAACCAGGCTCGCCGAGGATACGCCGGCCCATTATGATCTGCAGTGCCACCGCGGCATGAATGATGACTCTCGATCGTCTACCTGACCGCAGCTACGTCGTCCAGGCCGCCCCAGAAACAGGTGGCTTGATCAACTTCATAAAGAAAACACTCAGCCTTCTGACCTCTGGTGACGAATTTCGTCACGTGGACACTTGGGGTGACGCTACGGTCATCGTCGACTCCACAATAACGACGACGACGTATAAAACTGCCGTGACCGGTTGCGGTGCTTAATACCAGCACTGTTTGGCGGTCTGAACCCAGATTCCCGCAACCAATATTTAACCTTTGCACAGCTTCTAAGATAATCGAGCGGCTTTTTGTCCTCAGATTCCAACACTATTCTGGTCGATATCAACACATCAGTTGCTTTCAATCATAACATCAATTCGTAGGTTTCCCGAGGACTCGAGGCGCCGCCCAAGACGCCACACCACGGATAATAATGGAAACAACGCGTGGAAACGCGTGGAAACGGCTACGCTTAAGTCCTTGGCATGCTCGTCATGATACTGGTGATCCACGACGTGCTGATCAACCAACGTCGCAGGTGTGAATTGGACATTGTGCACTTAAATCTCACGTAATGCACGTAATACCAGTAATAATAGGCCCGCTGAGTAAGATTCTACTCGGAACGTTACAATAGACATCGAAAAAAAACTAACCTCAAGCAGCCGCAACGCTAGAGCACAGTCGGAATAACTGATAACGGGATAGGCAGACGTCGTTCAATAACGAGAAACCGGTTCTAGCCGGTTCTGACCGGACGAAACCGGTAACGCTAAATATAAATATAGCGGGAGTTCGACGCACGCCGACCAATGGCAAGCCAGGTCAGTACTGGCATGATTCACCGACAGCGGACAACGAACTGCAGTACGCACTGCTGCTGCTGCATGCCAACCGTCCATGCTACGCTACGCCGATACGGCAGAGGAGAGGAGAGACCCCATGCAGCGGAGGGATGAGTGAGTACAAGCACAGTACAAGGCGTACAAGCAGCAATATTCACCAATAGCGTACTGGCTGATATTATGCTGGCAAGCAGCCGTTATAATAGCTGCTTTGCGTTGTGTGTGTACGCTGGCACTATAGCAAAACCTTTGTTCGCAACGATTGTGGCCCGCCATAGCCAGGGGCCACCATAGTTAGGGTTACGGTTAGGGTTAGGTCATCGCCGTCGTTGCAAGTTTTCCGCAGCAGACTGAAAACCGAACTTTTTGCCCGGTCTTACAGACATGACTAAGACCGTCTCATTGCACTGACTACTATTACGTGACTTCACTGTTTAAGCTTTGTCTTTGTGGTCTTAGGACTTAACGCCACGCTAAAGTTTATTCGTCCTTCATCATCATCATCATCATCAGTGTCTTGTAATCTTCGCTGCCCAGTCCGGCTTAGCAACTCCATGTTTGTCACGTGGTCCTTCCATGTAATGCCCAGAATCTTCCGTAAGTTGCGCTGGTGAAAGACGTTCAGCTACCTTGACATATTCTAGCTGTACTCTTCCAAGTCTCGCTGGCGTATATGGCTGTAGAGACAATGAGGGAGGTGTAGAGGTCCAGTTTAATTTTGAAGCTAAGCGTGCTGGATCGCCACACGTTGTCAAGTCGTCGGAAGACTGCTACTGCTTTTGCCAGTCGAGTGTTGATATCTGCTTCAACATCCCCATCATGGTGATGAGCATTGGGTGATTCCCATGGCCTTCATTTTTTCTCGGCTTATATTCAGTTCAACTTGTGCACTTTGTTCCTCGAGCTTGGTAGTCATCTCTTGGCATACGTTCTCTTCCTCCGCCACTATCGCTATGTCATTAGCGAAGTCCAAATTCGTTAAGCGGTTCCGCTTCTGCCAGACGATGCTGTATTCCGACTTGTCCATAGTTCTGCGCATGACTAAGTCGATGATTATGATGAAGAGGAATGGTGAAAGGAAGCAGCCTTGTCGAACCCCTGAGACAATCTCAAAGAACTCTGTGTACCCACTTGCAGCAGCTGGAGTTGTCATACAGTGCCTTGAAGATATTAATGAACCGGTCAGGAATGCCGTAGTATGTTAGAATTTTCTACAAGGATGGCCTTTTGAAATCGATGAAGTTAATGATGAGGTCTTGTTGATGCTCTAGGCTCTGTTCAATGATGTTGCGCAAGGTAAATATTTGTTCAGTGCATGAACGCCCTTTTCTGAATCCTGCCTGCTCATCCCGTAGGATGCAATCTACTGCATCTTGCAGTCTGTTTAGCAGCACTCTGCTGAAGACTTTGCCGAGTGTAGAAAGTAGTGTGATTCCTCGCCAATTATTGCAGTCCTTCAGACTTCCTTTCTTTGGCAGCTTGATAATCTCACCTTTTTCCAATCTTCTGGAATCTCTAAGTCCTGCCAAATGCCTGCCGAATTAAAGACTGAACAAAACACTGTGAAATTGTTCTAGACGTCGTTACATAGGAAAACTTTTGTTCTACAAACCGCATAAGCCACCGCCAGTCGCGGCTGACAGATTTTTACAGCTCGTCTTAGGGGCGACGTCCGTCCGTCAGTCCGTCACGCTGCTGTAGCCTATTGTGCCAAAACGATGCAAGCTATAGATTGATGGCTGCTACAATCTCTATAGTTTAAGGATCCAAAAAGTTTTTGCGGAAATTCGACAGGGATCATTTCGATCAAGGCCGTTAAATGAGATAATAATTGGCGACTTTGAGCCAATAGGACTACATCGCTGTATCTCAGAAACAATGCGAGATAGGGCCAAGGTTGTTATTAGTCACTCACAGGAAGTCCCATAAGCCCTTTGATTAACAGCAAATTCAACGACTTTGAACAACTTCAAAGAGACGGACGTTTTTAGTGATTTTTGCGATTTTTAGCCTGTGGCTCACACTTCAACAGTGAATTGCGCCGACATGGCTGATCGAGATAGGACCTTAGGGCCTAAACTAAAACAGCATGCGTAGGAAATTTTCAGCATTACAGGTAGATTTCAGCTTTTTAATTTCCGACCCTCTGGGTTCAAGGAGTCCTTCGTACGGGGGCCTTAATTTTGGGTGCTTTTTAGAGATGTTGGTTATATGCGATATTTTATATCTATTTTATTTTATATTATATATTTTATATATATGCGTTATATGCATATTTTGCCAAAACCCGCATATCGCATGTTTTTCCGCATATAATGGCATTTTCAGAATCGCGTATGCGAAAATTATGCCGCATATGCAAAAATTCGCATATATGCCGCATATTTCCGCATATGCGATCGCATTTTCAGCATTTTCCTTGTCTAACGTTGTTTTAAGACTGCTAAATATTTTGGCGGCAAACGATTCCGGTGTTTGCAATTAGACGTTGAATAAATTGAAGTCAAAAAATGTCAAAACCGTGCAGAAAAGGCCTATTAATGATCATGATATGATTCTTCGTCATTCGAATTTGCATATGCCGGAAATATATGCATATATGCGGCATATGCAGCAGCATATATGCCGCGTATATGCGCCGCATATTTCGCCAAATTCCGCATATTTTTCCGCATATTTTGCCTCCAAAAGTTCCGCATATTTTAAGAAAATTATCCGCTATAAACCAACATCCCTAGCTTTTAAAAAACGCGCGATTTTTGCTACTGTCACCAATTTAGCATAAAAAACGATCGGAGATAGACACAGACTTGCTGCTTATTGTAACAAGCACTAGGCCACTACTAGCGAGCTTTCCGGATGTAGCCTACCTACATTGATGACTTTAAATGACATTGAAATCTATAAAACGGGTTTTTAGTGATTTTTCGCGATTCCAGGCTATGACGCACATTGCAGCAGTGGATTGCGCCGAAATTAATGGAGACAGACCAGGAAAACCTGCACACAAAGTTTGCCGCATAAAACGTACATTTTAACCACGAATTACATCCTAGGTTCAAGGAAACCTCAGTACGGAAACGTCAAAATTCGAGCAGTCCTTCAAAACGCATTATTACTTTATTGCACGTTATAAATTGATTTCCCGGGTGGTAGCACCGATGCTGTCGCTCGTCAGGTGAGCTTCGCTCACATCGGAACAGCCCAAACAGACGTATTTATAACGACTTTGAAACATACAACATCGTGTTTGTGCATCTTTCTGTATATTATCTACAGGGTTGGCCACACTCATTGCTCACCTCACCTAATTTATGTAAATGCACTACCGTGTAAAAACGCAGATGCGTTAAATTGTTGCATAATGCTGAGTTGTTGTGTCCGTAAAAGTTCAAACAACTCAACTTAACACATAATAAACTAAAATGTGATTTATGTAACAGTAAGTTTGTGTAACAACTTGCTTCCAAATTATTACAATTTATGTTTTAAGTGTAGAGAATGTTTTAGACATGATGCCACGGCTGATAGCGGCATTAACGATCAACTGATCAAACTTCACAGCACTCATTCGTGGATTAGTCGTGTTTTGGGCTTATCAGTCAGCTATTTTGTTGTCTGCTATTTTCGGCGTAAAATATTTAATACCACAAAATTATTAAATCACGTGGCACTCTCTGTCGAATTGATAATGAAAAGATGAGCAATCTGATACTGATAATCAACGCGGAATGTGAAGGGAAGCTAATTTAACGAATAGCTAATCGGTTGCTGATAATGTAGGAAAAGTATTCTCAAAGGTCGTTTGGTGCTGGAGGTTTGGTATAGCGGGGCGTCCTGGCCAGTAAAATGTCAGAATAAAAAAACTGTAGGCCTAAACATTGGGGTTCCATAGCTGTCTGAGCTTTCCTAAGGTGAAGGTCATGGCTAAACTTAGTTCCTGGGTGGTAGCCTGGGGAAGAAATTGAATATTAAGTAGCAGTAGACTAAGGCTACAAACGGTATCGTCATAGCTCCTTAAAAGGCTTTCTCTGAGTCTTGTGTTAGCCTGGAGGTAGAGCCTAAGAGAGTGTTTACATTTTAGGGGCTACAGCCTGTTGCCAGGAAATCGCTATGACCTAAGTTCAGTTAGGCCCGAGAAATCCACGCTTCTTGACGTCACTTCTAGGCTACTAGGCTATTTTTGGTCATAGCGATTTCCTTAGCTTCCCTCCAAATTTAAAGCATCTGCGCTGTACACAGTAGTGCGTTGACACAAATTCGGTGAGGTGGAAAATAAATGTACGAGTACCTCATATAATTCTATCGTCTTGGCCGTCGTGTGCCAAAAATTAGCAAATTTGGTGAAGATATGACGAAGTTCTGACAAAAAAAGTTCGGTCATTTTTGGGCCTACCCTGTATAAGTACATCACGCAGCGGAAAAGTTCTGCCAAGGGGTTTTTAGGCGACATTGCTGAAAAAGTAGACCTGTCGTGCATGGTCTGTTACACTCGTGATCCTTGCGCTCTGTTAAGCCACTGAAGTTGAACAGAACGAAATGCCGGTTCGAAAACACACATGAATGTAACTCCGAAATAAAATTGCATTCTACAGAAGCATTTGAACGGTCGGAACCCGACCCGACGTCATGGCAAGATGTCCAGGGCCCAAAGGGCAATGTTATTCATAAATTTCAGCTTGTTGGAAATTTTTTTTTCTGGGTCAAAATTCAACATTTTGGGAGAATTTTGTAACATAACTGACACTTCCTATACCGATATTTCATTTTTCTGAAGTTTGTAGCTATCGGTAGAATAATCGCAACTTTTTACCCCTCCACCTTTTTTAATCCACAACGCCGTTGCGCAGGCCCAAGAATATTTAACCGCTTATTGCAATTTTACAAGTTGCAGTCAAACCAACGCAGGGTGGGCCAAAAAACGTGGTACTTTCCTTTTGTCCATATCTTCGCCAATTACTGATCAATTTTCAAAATTCTTTTACTGGCACACTCTGCAGACAACTTTCAGTAGCGTGATTATTACACATCCCAACACACTGTAAATGCGTTTCTACACTACCTTGTGAAATATCAATGAAATATGCATACGTAAGAATAATAACAAACAAACATTTTGGTAAACTTGAAAAAAAACACTTCAGACAACCATTGCAGTAAATGGCATGTATGTCCCTAGACTGTGTGGGTCTAACACAGGCTAGTGTTATGCAGATCATTTATCCCAATGTTGGTCTGAAGTGTTAGTTCATTTACCTAAATTTTTGTTATTATCGTTAGTTTTTGCTTAGATTTATCATTTAGGCCTATATTTCACAAGGTAGTGTAAAACGCATTTACCGTGTGGTGGGATATATAATAATCACATTATTGCAAATTGTCTGCACAGAGTGCCATTGAAAGAATTGTGAAAATCGGTCCATAATCGGCGAAGATAGTGACAAAAGTGAAGTGCCACGTTTTTATGGCCCACGGTGTATATGAGGTGTGCACTGTGCAGCAATGGCGTCTAGTGCCACTACCAAATGATTCCAATCAATCAACCAAGACACAATGTCATTTATGTACCAAACGAATCAGACTGGCCGTTGCTTAGGCCAGGGGCCTATTATTGTGCAAAAACATATTTATCACATATTTATAATCATGGTCTGTGTGATGACATATGTACAATAAATTTTGTCTAAAATGCACGGATTTCCGCTATACTCAACGAACTGATCAAAACGTTTGTCTGCAGTACTTACGGTATAAGAGGCCTGCAAAACAGGTTCACCTTCGTCAAAGAAATAACGACATTGCGGGGGTTGAATTGTTACCTGGCACGTCTGCAGGGCATATTGTTGTCACTCGACTGTTTCTGCGAATCGCTAACTTCATTGTGCGTTCCGCGAAGTGTATAACGGCAGACAGACGAGCTGCTTCAAGTCTGCCGCGCTAGCAGAGCACGCCAACATAATACCCCGTTTACACGATGAAGCAAACATCAAGCAAACGTCAAGCAAACATGAAGCAATTAGAGCACACGTCGTGCACGTGTATATTGAATACGTTTGCATGACGTCTGCCTGATGTTTGCTTCATCGTGTGAACGGGGTATAAAATTGACACGAGTGTGGTCAGCATCATCCTGCCTTGTGCAAAGATGACTAATAGAAAGTCGCATAAGCAATGATAAGCCCTTTCAGATGAGATGAAAATCATCGACCTTGGATGACCTTGAAAAATCACTGCGCACTCCCCTATGCCAATTGTGCGGTATTGTGGCTGAACGGTAAGTCATAGGGGGGTCGGCGATGGTGCCATTGGACAGGGCAAGTTCCTATAGGCTGTCAGTAGTAACCACGTCTCTATGTGCAGCGGTTTGGCGGCAATTGTCAATGCAAAAATGTAACCTATTAGTGGCCGTATCTCAGAAACAGTCGGCCCACCCTATAGCGACAGCTGGATTCTTGTTGACACTCGTACAGCAACCAATGACCGGATCATCATTAAAGGCTTCAGATTAAGATTTTTGCTCTGCAGTCTGAACGTCGACAGTGTACGACGTCATAGTAAACCTACAGCGGAAGGACAAAACGTTTTGCGAAACCAGTCAGCTGTCTTCAAACAGTTAACGTCTATACTAGGTGGAAAGAAGCCTTATACTGCGGCGGTCAGAGACCTATACAGACTACGTGTGACTTGTCACGCACCTGTTGAAGAGCGTACACAGCGACGTAACTGAACTGAATTAAACTGATCGGTTTAGTTTCTGATAAACTGTCCAATGGGCATTACAGTACCGTCTAAGGCGTCGGTGACTATGTGACTACGCGCACGTACGCGTCAGCTAATGACCAATAGGCTTGCACTGCTCGCCCATTGGTCAGTTCGTCAAAAACTGAACCGTGTCAGTTCAGTTCAGTTCAGTTACGTCGTACTGTACGCGCCTTTACAGGTATACCAGCCAGCCAGCCAACCTCCCTTCTTTTCTTTGCGCCTTTACTTAGACTGACGCCAACCAAAAAAGCAAGTCATGGACAGGAACTCAAAAAGTAGAAAAAAAACTTGTAAAAAATCAACAGTCATGACGTAGTCACGTCACCCCTTCTTCAATCCCTTCCCTTTCCGACCAGGACAGATCGTCAGAGTATGACTATCGTTATGTGCATATATCGCTAACATACAGCGCAAATGATTGGCTCTTCTAACAAAACTTTTAAAAAATCTACACTGTACTCGATCGCCAACCCCGCCTAAGCTGACCCTTCATGCTTACGTCAGTGGTTATCAGCAATCATTATACTGGCATTTTTCCGACAGCGGCTTTTCTAAACGCAATTAATGAAGACACCGATAATACTTGAAAGGTTTATTCCAACACACGCACGGACACCGTCGTACAGCACCTTCACAATGTTAAAGAAAGCGAAAACAAACAAACGCCTGGAACTGAATCCAGATCCATCTCGATCGCAAAATCTTACTAAAAGCCAACTGCTTATAGGCCTACTGTTCCTATTCCTAATATCTGAAAAAATCCGGGAATAATCAGCGGCCACTTAACTTCTTGAGCAATCCTGCAAATCAACCAGCAAACAGACCAAGAGGAAAATAATACCCATCTTTCTGAACGTGAAAACGACAAACATCACAGCGAGCCATGTACAATGTGCATTTCACGTTTCAAACTAAGCCTAAGCAGGGGCGTCTGTCACCCCTTGAACACAAACACAACCCCCTTAAATTAATCCCCCTCTCAACGTCGAACCCTTCCTGCGGCAAACTTAGTCAAGCACTTCACTCCCCTTAAATGACAGACGACGACTCATGGGGGGCCGCACAATACTTTGCAAGCAAGAACAGGTTAACTTTAAGCGCGCAGCTGTCGAATAAAGTGGAGATTGGAGAGGAGTGTCTCTCTCCCAACCAATTAATGAGTCTGGGGAGCGTTGTAAGCTTATCCAGCGGGGACCGGGGCAGAGCCCCTGTCGAAAATGAATTTGGTGCATTTTCAGCCTCACAAAGCACTACTGGTGGAGCGATGACTGCCCTCCCTGAAGTCTTAAAAGTTGCCCAACTGAGAAATGCAATACGCTTTCAGCATAGTCCTCAAAGGATGCAGACGCCCCAGAGCCTAAGTTGTACGGGAATGAAAGAAAAAGACGCAAAATAGCTTCACGATAACCGACTGAGACTCCGGTGTCAATGGCTCATTGGCGTGTTCTATCAGCACGACTGATCGCAGACCCAAGGTGTGTTCGGTTTACTATCACATAACAGAAGTACGATACAAAAGATGAAAAAACGACAAAACATCGAAGCACGCAGACTCGGTGATAAGGCCCTACACAGCAAACGGACTAAAAACCTACGACAAGGCCGTCAATTTCAAGCTAACACGACATAATCAGCTAACAAATGCTAAACTCAACAACAATTTCATCGCATGTGTTAGCTGTCAGGGCGACGACCGAAATCAATGGGAACCAGCAAATTTCGGGCACCTGTAGCCTTCCCTAAGTCTTTAAGTTCTCGACTTAACATTTGACATGGGTGATAATGTGTGTCTAAGAGTAGTCAATTCTCCGTCAACATATCCCGATAACAAAATCTTGCTGTTTTTGACGTCCGACTTTGTCGCCCTTACATTAGTGTATTCAATCAAGATATTAATTATTCGGCACGAGGCTACTAGCTTGTGAGTCTATTCACGACAGAACTTGTTACTCAGGACGGTGAATGCTGGCGAACCACACTGCTGTATAGTCGCCATGCCAAAGCAACGCCAGCACAAGCATTATCACTGTTCTTAAACAGCTCACAGGCAATTCTATCCTTACCAGTCTCCACAAAACGATGGTTAATATTATACAGTCAAAACATTTACAAGAACATGTTTGAACATCACACCGGATGGGTCATTAAAACAAACCACTAAATTTCAAACTTTCGTTCTCACAAATTTCCAAAAAAGACAATGACTGGAGTTCCCAGTCATCCCACCAAACTTTAAACCTTAGAAATTAGCAATGCCTACTTTGGAATTCCAGTGAATATCATATTCACAAGGTAGTGCATTTACTACATCGCGGGGATCTTTAAAGATTACTTAATTGTAAATTTACTGCCACATGCATAACTGAATAATAAATGTGTAAATAGAGAGTAATGTGAGTAAGCAGGGTTTAACGTCCCGCCCAACACAGTATAAATCATTTTGGCGACGGCCTTTTCAGGCAGAATGCACACAAATACATAGTAACGAACAGTAAGTTTGACCTTTACAATAAAAAAACAGAAAGTTCAACCATTACAGAAACAGACAAAAACGAGCCAAACCGAACATTGTAAGAACTCCATTATACGTGTGCATATGTAATTAATCATACTGGCAGTTCTGATAATCTTCCCTGTTATCCACCAGACAGTCATTAATTTCAAAATGCTGTATATTCGAGAACAGGGGTTAACAAATGTGCAAAATTTCACGTCAAAATTCTAAGTGACTGGCTAAAAAATGGCAAACAGTATTTCTTTTCGTCATATATAGGCCTACAACCTACATATGTTACAAATGCAGCAATACTACACTGTGTCCCAAAAATGCATCCCTGACATTTTCGACTGTAAATTGGAAATCAATTAATAGATTTTGATAATTTTTGGTACAAATATTCTTGACACAACTCGCCATCAAATGAACATTTAGTTTCCCACCTCACCCAACGTTTGTTTCTGCACTACCTGGGGAAAACACAACCAGCGAAATATCACCTTTTTATCCAATGCAATATGATTGCTTAATTAACATAATGCGTAAAAACACATATTGTTCACATTTCTGATACTGTGGCTGACATTTTATCTAGTTGTCCATTTTTAAACTGTTTGCAGTAAAATTGCTTGAAGTGTTGGCCACTATGCGAACACAGGCAAGGAGACGCTTTCTCCATTCACTGACAGCAGTATCGATAATGTTCTGCTCCAGACCAATCCAGGCTGTAGGCCTACCAGTTGCTTCTTGACTTCACAAACATTCCTAAACTTCATCTGGCAGACACACTGCTGCATGACAGTCAAACCTTGTAACAAATCTGCTGTTGGGGCCCACAGATTAGGATAGATGGAATTTATTGACGTTTTTTCATTCATTTTAACACGTATTATGCTTGGTCTGCTTTCCCCAGGTAGTGCAAAAGCATACGTTGGATGAGGTGGAAACTAAAACACTTGTTTAATAGCCAGTGATGTCAGAAATATTTCTGTCAAAAATTATTGAAATCTGCTAATCTTTATTGAACTTACGATCAATAATGTCTCGAATGTTTTTCAGGTTTTCTGTTTATTTCAACACATGTGTTGCTTGAACTGCTTTCTCTAGGTAGTGCAGAAGCATACATTGAGTGAGGTGGGAAACTGAACGGGCATTTGATGGCCAGTTGTGTCGGAAATATTCGTACAAAAAATTATCAAAATCTGATAATTGATTTTCAAGTTACAGCCGAAAATGTCGGGGATGCTTTTTTAGGACACAGTGCATATAACTATTTCAAAACTGAGAAATGAGAAACGGATGAAAAACTAACAGAACACAGAAACCAAATAGCTACTCACACTCTAAACTTGCGTGGAATAAATCACAAGTGAAACTTGAGATATTGCTTACACAAAATGCCCAAATTTCTGCAGCTACAACAAAAGAAAACTTTACAGCCACATATCAGATATCAAGATCAAGAGAACGTAACATTAACAGGTAAAACTCTTCCTCAAGGCTTAGTACTGCCCGTGGGTATCACACACAAACGAATGCACAAAAAACCCATGTGACCCTGACCTTTAATATTCAATAGGCTTAAAGGTCCATGGCCACGGTCAAACTCACTTGCGCAATTTCTGTAGATTTAAATTAGACATTTAACCTCGCATATATAATATGTCGATTTGAGCTTCATAAATATATGAAATTAATGCGCGAATTCAAACGAAATGCGGCATTACGTTACGTTATGCGAAATATTCTAATC
>Ga0209367_1011140_pt1 | contig 11965 bp, 6 predicted proteins | sample WorMetLIZISLAND2_FD_187412 | JGI IMG/M metagenome (GOLD analysis project Ga0209367, IMG submission 187412) | Marine gutless worms symbiont microbial communities from Max Planck institute for Marine Microbiology, Germany - Olavius geniculatus... ... | reverse complement strand
AGGAGCTTCTTACGAATGTCAACATCGATAACCTTGAATGACCTTGAACCCTAAAATATTGATTTAACGTGATTTTTGGCGATTTTTGGCTGCAAAAGAGTGAATTACGACGAAATGGATGGAGATAGACTAAGATTACTTGCGAACAGGAACTGCTATAGGCTTTCGCGCGTCTCATGAGCTTTGCTCAAATTTCTTGTTGACCCATCCTGTAAAAGACACAATCGCAGCCGCTGGCAGCGTAAGAAACAAGAAGCCCAGCTGTCGCTAGAATGGCCGACCGTACTGGTTGTCGGTGACCTTTTAGGTCATTTAAAGTCAACGATTTTTTTATCTCATCTGAAACGGCGTATGCTACTTTTTGTTAGTGATTAATAGAAACCTTAGCCCTATCTTTCACCGTTTCCGAGATACGGCCACTTATAGCTTAAAACATTCCATTGAAAATTGTGGCCAAACCGTTGCAGATGGAGACATGGTTACTACTGACAACCTATAAGAAGTCGCCAGAGCCCTATCTGACAACACCACCGCCAACCCCTACGTCTTACAGTTTAGCTACAATACCGCACGCTAGGCATACCATAGTGCGTTATGACCCTTCACGGTCATCCAAAGTCAATGCTTTACATATCCTTTGAAAGCCAATATGCGACTTTCTATTAGTGATCAATAGCAACCTAAGCCCTATATCGCACCGTTTTGTTAGTAGTACATCCGTGACAAACAGACAGACTGACGGACACACTTCGACCATGACAATAGCACACCGTTACTTAAGCACGGTCTGCTAAAAACAGATTTGGCGCCTGTGTGACCGACACGTTGTGGGACCTACAGCTTCTGGCAGTTTGAAGATACATGGCAAATATTGTGATAACAACATAACAGTTAGAAGGTGAGCTCTTCGCGAAACCCCACCTAGTTTTCAGATCGAAGTAATTCAATATTAAGTAGCTAAGTAAGTTGATATTTTATTGCATAATACAAACGTAAATGCAGAAACATGAACAACATACCGGTACAGTACCTTGGTGAGCAGATGCGACGGACGTAGCTGAATTTGCTGAAATCAACGTGCAAACTGCAACAAGCGCCGTCATGGAGAAATGACAACTTTTCGTTGGCGGCATTGCTACCGAGTAGGCCTCACAGACAGCACACACTAGAGCACTGCGCAGAGCGTCAGTTGGCCCGGCAGCAGCACTAGGCCTATGTAGTTGACGAGACTGGTGCGCGCATGCAGCTGCTGTGCATACGCATGGACTGCCATAGAGCTTATTATTAAGCGGAATCGCTCTTGCAGATTCCGCTTATGCCTGCACAGTTTTATCCGTGGCGTGGTCTGTCTGTTTGTCTATCGTCTGTCACATTCTTGCACCATGCGTAGACAGGTTCGATGAATTTAGACGCCATTTGGCCAGTGGCGTAGCCAGAAATCTCAATTGACGGGGCCTCGTCGTTCCTTCCTTCTGCCCTCCCCTTCCCCTTTTTTCTCCTCTCTTTCCCTCCCCTTTTTACACTTCTCCTCCCTTTCTTTAGTCTTCTCCTTTACCCTCTCCTCTTTTTTTCTTAGAAGTAGGACCCCTAAAATTTAGCTAGGGGGTTTGGGGAAGCGCTGTGAGCTCCCACAGCGAAAGCTGGGGCGGAGCCCCAGCTGAAATCGAATTTGTTGCATATTAGCTTTAAAAGATGAGATCTGGTGGCAACGATTTTGATTATTTTCTCGAAAATAAACTGACGAAATTGGCAAATTTCGTGCAGTTTAAACGTATGCTTAATACGTTTTGTCTGGCGGATTGGAGGAACGGGACCCCCTGACCCCCCCCGCTTTGGCTACGCCACTGCATTTGGCAAGTACACCTGGGGGTCCAGTGACACATTGTGTTAGGTGACACAATGACAATGAGTTTATTTACATACTTGCGGCTATAAAGATAGCCGAATAGCTAAATAGCGGTGCAGTGCAAACAGTAATCTAACTTTGTTGGGAGCTTTTGACCTCTAGGGAAAGGAGAAATTTGGATGGGTTAAACGTCCAGCCAAAACACGCAATGGTCAAACCGTCTGTCCTATGCTGCCACCTGGTACGTACGAGCGAAGAGTTGGGTGGACTTGCCACAGCGCTTCCGCCTTTTTTGACGATTAATTACTTTGGTTCTTGTTACCCCTTTCACAATAGCGTCGACAGTAACTACTGTTTCAGTTGCAGATCCTGTAAACATTATTTCCACGCTTTGCCAAAGTTGGTGGCGTGGCGTAGCGGTAACACGTTGTGTCCGATCAACGAAGTTAACCTACGCCGGGCTGGGTTAGTACTTGGATGGGTGACTGCCTGCGGGCAGGTAAACTATTTCGGTATGTAACCAGCTGCTTAGGTCAACTCAGCCTTCCATTCCTCCGGGGTAGGTAAATCGAGTACCAGCCTATCAGACTGGAGTGAAGCCGGGGCGCGTTCACCTGTGTCGAATTGCAGGTAACACTATGTGATCCCATACTGCGGGTGACGCTCCGTAGCTATGAGATGGGTTCCCTATGAAGATTGATAGCATTTTAACCATAGCCAGAAACTGCCAGTGGCCACGCTGTTGTGCGACACACAAGTTAACGAGCGTACGGTTGCCACGTGCTCCGTACGTGTTTTGCACGTAAATTATGCTGCTGCTGCTGCGCCTGCGATTCCAATCTACGTCGACTCGACATAGGCCTACTAGGAGCAATAAATGTCGAAGTCTACTTACTTATTGTACGTCGTTTGATCGCATCACATCGAAACAACTACGCTACGTTACATCGTTGCCGAATGGTTTGTATTTATGACATCGTTACTGTCAGAAAAGCGACAGAAAACAAACTGTCGGACCACACCGATCGACCACGGTACGCTGCACACATTGATCGAACACCCACGACGCGACGCCCCCCCCCGCTTCCCAGTCACTGGGTCCAGTGGCTTTTATCCCCTCCCCAAATCGGGATTCAAAATCGAGCGCAAGTTTCCTACACTTTCGGGCTCTTTCTTCTCCCTGCCTTCCTCTCTATCCGCCCCTTTTCCTTTCCTTTTTCTCCTTATTCCGCTTCCATATGTTTTATTCCCTTCACGTCAGCGTTCCCTGCTTTTCTTTTCGTCAATTTTTCTTTTTGTCCTTCCTTTCCCGAGGGACCCCACTTTTGGTTCATGGGGAAAAATTTTGTTGAGGGTGTGAATTTTCCGGTAAAAAATAGGGGCGGGAAATTTTGTTCTACATCATTAACAAAACTCCGCCACCCTATTTTTACTGGGCGTCAGTTGCGCCCACCAGGCATAGGGATAGAAGTCCCTGACTGGGCCTATGATCTGCATCCGTGCAGTTTGCTATTTCTGTCCTGCATGGCGGGCGCGTCATGCGTGTTTTGCTCCAGCGAGACTGTCTTCGCACTGTTACAGCAGCTGCACCGCAAGTACGTGACACAACTGAGCAATAGTTCTACAGTAATAGGGTGTTCACACGATCGAGCAAACATTGAGCTGGCTCAAGCAGGCCTATTGGAACCCCGCCCTGGCTCAAATGTAGGCCTAGGCTTAGGCTCTTAGCTCACAGCTGATCACGTGTTATATAGGCCTTTCAATTACAACCCGCCTGCCCTCCTAATTAGCATGCTAATTACCACAGAACGTCGAGCTAGCTGCTCGATTTTTGCTCGATCGTGTAAACTCCCTATAACTGGTAGTAATCAGGGCCGGATTAACCTTCTAGGGGGCCCCATGCCATGGGACAAAGGGAGACCCTTTCGCAGGTACAACCCTGCTAGTTTTGCACGGTATCTCAAAACATCGGTTTAACTGATTATGACTTGAGTCTATAGCCTAACTAGGGGAGTAATCGCGATTCCGCAGCAGGGTTCCAACACAAATTTGAATTTAGCCCATTTTAACACAACGCCAAACAGAACACTTCAAATTGAATGACACTCCAATATTTTTACGCGCCACAGCACGTAGGCCTATAGTGCTTAACGGCTGTCCGTCCGTGTGTGTGGGTCTCTCGCACTGAATCAAAACGACGCAAGCTAAAATATTAGCTGCAGGTCCATATGTTGGAAAAATTTAGGGGCAAAAATAAAAATGTTGAGTACCCATAATCTTTTCCATCGGAAATTTGCAGTTGTCTGTCGCTGAAAATTGCAACTTCCTACTCCGCCTACTGTTTTAAGCACATCGGCGACATGGCCCCTGCATATTCGGCGGCGTCACACGCTTATAATACGGCGGTCGGACACAGCTGCACTGCACTAAGCCAACTCCATTAGACGCCCTTCTGCAAGCTTTGTGACGCGTGTCATAAAGTAGCCTACGTTAGGCCTTCAGCTTAGGCATATATCTAACGTACGTGAGTTCTCTTCACTTATCTGCACTGTCGTGTATCACATGACGTGACTTTTTCATCTGCGCAATATTAATAGGCCCTATTCCATCTACGGGCGTGTAGTATCTGAAAAAATTCTTTTTCAAACCGAAACCAGGAACATTCATCACTGACCCGCACGTCACCGTGCCGCACGTGTTAATAGACAAGAAGCCCAGCTGTCGCTAAGGAAAGCCGACCGTACCGCCTACGTCCGAAGCCCCGCGTCCGACTTCCGTTCACGGAGAGAGAGCGATTTCTCAGAGGTGGCACAGTTTCATCCTCTGCACGCTATGTTAACGGAACGCTGCTCTCGAAAGCTATAATAAACGCTAGTATAGCAGACGTCGCACGTGGTCATCTCGCCAGTCGATATAAATAGCTACACTCGCAAATAACTAAAGCAAATGTCAGACGCAGATTTGGCCATTTTTTCACAATAAAAACGCTTTGCTAGAGAAGACGCGCTATATCTTAGACAGTTCCTGTTGCAGTACTGACCTTCAAGGTCATCCAAGGTCAATGATTTTTTTATTTCATCTGAAACGGCGTATGCCACTTCCTGTTAATGATTAATAGTAACCTTGGCCCTGTCTCTCGCTGTTTCCGAGATGCGGCCGCTTATATCTTGAAACTTTCCATTGAAAATTGCCGTCAAACCGCTGCAAATAAAGACATGGTCACTATTGACAGCCTATAAAAGGTCGCCAGCGCTCTATCCAGCATGGTGCCATGATACCATCGCCGACACCTGAATCTCCATGTGGCAGCACCAATGATGTCGCACGTCATGCAAGCATTGCTCAAATTATTTGTTATTATTCTGGTAGGCTTAGTAACTTCGACTCGCTTAATCAGAAAATGCACACTAGCGCAGCTGAGTAGCCTACAGCACTCGAAATTCTGTCATGGATTCAGCTAGCTGAGTGGGTGCAAGATCATTTTCTAAAGTTGGGGTTGAACAAAGATGAAGTGGGAAAACTGTGCGTTTTGAACTGATAAGTCGCAGGTTGCTATTAAGCACTAATAGAAAGTCGCATAATCCCTTTTAGAAGACACGAACACAATCGACCGTGGAAGACATTGAAGACACTTTGTTATGCCACTGGTGCGGTATTATGGCTAAACGGTACGTCGTACGGAGTTGGCGATTGTACCGTTGGATAGGGCGACGACAATTTCTTATAAGCTGTCAATAATAACCATATGTCTCTATGTGCGTCGGTTTGACCGCAATTCAAAATGCAAAGTTGCTGCTAGCAGCCAATCACCCACGTGCGCCAAATTACAGTATCGCATGCCAGCGTTGACGTTGATTGTAGCGTTCGATATAGCAGCGTCACCGCAGCGTGTGTATATATGAAACTGCACTGACTCTGATAGATCGCTTTCTTTGCGCAACCGGAAGTCGGATATAGGCGGTACAACTTGGTCGTTTGTTTCTGTTTAGTCCCGAGGTGATTTTGAGGCCTATGTACTGGGTACGCAAAAAATTAATGAGGGTTTGAAGAAAACACTGACTTGTATAGGAGGTATATATCCGATCAGTCTTTGCGTCTAACAATGGGTTATCGTGATAGGGCTATTGCCAATCAAATTCTATCACGACTGACCCTTGTTGCCATGGCAACGAATTTTAAGGCAAAATTGGCTATAACTCGACTTGTGTAAGGTAAACAGATATTTCCGAGATTTCCTAGGTGGTTTTCGACGACTGGCTATTGAAATGCTGTTAGTCAAACAGACTCCAATTAGGCTCTATACCGTGTCGATAACGCGTTGTAAGTCGTTATAATTTTTATGCTAGTGCTACAGTCATCGTCTCCCCCGTTCTTGATGTTCAAAGTGTGACGATATCTTTAATCATCTTTTAATGCAAGTGCACTGTCAGTAAATACGAACAGTCAGCCAATATCATCCTGTTGAAGTTATAAGTATAGGCCTAAACTTGGCGACTTACTTCCAGGTACTAGTTCATAGGTCATAGTTTATCATGCACCAACAATTAAGAATTCCAAAAAATTAAGTGTGTAATTAAATACGAATAAACATGGTGCATAAATACAGTAACACTCATGTAACATTCATACAATCATACTTTCGTGGAATTAAACTGGAATTAATTGGCTGAAAAGCTGCAGCTAGCGGGTAATGGCAAAGGCCGATAAATGTCATCTAGGAAAACGGCCAGACAGATTCTTAAGAATCCGGAGTCAACGGAACTTTAAGATAAACGCCGAACTCTTCGAGCGTGTCGGCTGCGACGCACGCGAACACGGAACCTTGTTTGTTGTCGAATGTCATTTCGGCTGCGTCGACGTCTGCTCTGCCGGATGGCGACTGGATGTACGGAGAATAGTGCCAGACTCCCGGAGCAATGTGGAACCCAACGCTTCCATCGAAGTAGAAAGCCTTGAAATGTTCCGGGCGCACATCGTCGCCAACGTCAGCTCTTGCCAACAGCATGATGTAAGGTCGACCTTCTGTGGGTGGGAAGAACACTTGCCCACTGTCCGGGTGATAGTTGGCATCACGGACAAGGATGTAGTCGCGCGATCGTTCCGACAGCAGTTTTCCGTAAGGCAAGCCAACCTTGAACGATACGCCGACGCACAAGTTGTCACTATAAAGGATGTCACCGACCCAATGCACCCTGAACTTGCCTTCCGCTGGCAACTGATAGCGCACACAACAAAATCACGCGAATTTTTGGCAAACTCATCTTTATAATACATTTTAAACTTCATAACTGCAGCAATGGAGAAAGAAAAGCATTTATCTTTTTGCATCAATGTTACACAGATATACACTGTGTCTCAATAAAAAACGTGCCACTTTTATTTTTTAAATAATTTCGTGAAACATTGGTCGATTTTGTTAATTTTTCGCAGGCAACATTGCGAATAAATCTGACGTCAATGACTAGTTTTGGCCATCTCACTTTAATGCTGTTGCTACACTACCTTGTGAAATTCAGAAGTCATAGTTTGGTCGTTTACAGCAATGAACTCATACTGGGTAGCGCATGCGCCGGCTCAGAAATGATCAACTGAATATCGACAAACATGAGTAACAGTTATTATCTCTCAGAAAGTCTTACATGTTACACAGGATTGAACGCAAGCGGTGGACGTTGACACGACTTGCCAACAGCACGTTCAATAACGCGGAACCCACAGCAGCTTACTCGCTGTTGATGCGTTATTTCCGTTCGTCTATACGTACGATTTTAAAATGAACACAACTAGTGTTAAATATGTAACATGTTTTCAATGACTCTTTGGTTTCAGTGATTTTTTGAGCAGACACATGCGCTCCCCATATATACAAATGCGTTGTTGTATACGGCCAAACTACTTCTGCATTTCACAAAGTAGTGTAGCTTCAGCATTAAGATGAGTTGGGTTAAAGTGCACTTTTTCACGTCAAGTTTTTTTGTAATGCTCTGTGCCAAAAATTATTAAAATCGGCCAACGTTTCACGGAGTTATTAAAAAATAAAAGTGGCACGTTTTTTTGTATTAAGACACAGTATATAACCTGAGTGACAACTGGTATAGCACATCCAACGTTTGGATGACGTGTTCCGTCACGCGTAGCAAACTCGTATTATTCACGTTGGAATCACTTTGGAAGTAGGTGGCCTGGATACAATCTCATTGACATTAAATAATGCAACGTTGCATTACAGTGAAAGCACGGCACTGTTTGAAAGCTAAACCAGAATCGTAGTTAAAGCATAAATGATTTCTCGAACAGTTCGTTAAATATTCATTTTCTGACATATTGACATCACGAAAAGCCTACCTGCCGATCTCCCGTGCCTGGAACAATAGGCCGCGATCCAGTCAACTTGGGCCACGTGACGCGAACGATATCTTCAGCCTCGAAGTCTGAAACAATTGTGCCGTATCCAATCAGTGATTCTGCGGTAGCGTGAACAAGAGGCACCAACACAGATGGTTTATGACAAGCATCAGCGAATTTGCTAGCATCCTGGAGATGCACATCTGCAGTGTCAGTCATTTCTCTGTTGCACCTATAAAAAGTTAAGTCAAGACACAGTGTATTAAATTGACTATAGTCAACAAAATACATAGCATTTACAGCCTTTTACGGGATAAGGCTATGACCCCTGGAGGCGAAAAAGCCAAGGGGCGAAAGAGCCAGACGGCGAACCAGCCAAAGACGAAACGGCAAAGGGGCTAAAAAGTTATAATTGTCCTATGCGAAGAATTACAAAATTAGAAAACATAAGTTGAACTTCTACGCGACAGTATAATTTATTCTACAAATACCATCACTGTCGTTAACCATCACTGTCGTTAACATCAGTCCAAATTTATTCAAGACAATAACACAAATTAAAAGAAAATGTGCAAAAAATACATTTCAGGTCCAAAGTGACAAAATCGTATCAGATATCTGGTACTTACGTAAACTGTGTGCTTCGATTAACGCCTAAGAAATTGTGTCGCAGTAGCCGTTTGTGTAACTACCGGTAATTCGTTGCCACAAAGAAAATTTGTGTACAAACTTCAATATTTGAAACGCTGCGGACAGTTATCGTCTAGCGTGCATGTAGGCTATTTAGCATATAGCAGAGAAGACAAAATTCAACTATTGTTTAGAGAGCATACAAGTATCACTGTATTTTGACCTTCAGCAGTAGGTCTATAGGCCTATAACACTATTGCATGCTGCAGACGGAGATGCCTCGTTTTTAGGCCGCATTGCGCGCGTTGCCCGTTAGTCTGTCCGTCCGTCCCCGTACGGCCCCTGGATGAAAAAAACAAGAAATGCGTATAGACAACACTGGCGTAGCCATAGAGGGGCACTATGAACAGGTGCCCGTAGCAGCAGCAGAGGGGTTATCCCTCCCCAGACGCTTTCCCTGGTGGGAGTGAGACCACTCCTCACTTCCCACTTCAAAAGTGCCCTTTACATCCAGATTCTGGCTACGCCAGTGATGGACAAATCGTTTCCCAGTAATCGGTGTGCCAATCGGACGTCAAAAAACTAAAAAATTGCTTTATATCTAGCGTAAGTCTTTATGTTCACTTGATAATCATATTTAATGCACAAAAATGTGAACATTTTTCTCGCTCGCTAAGCTCGGTTGAGCTAAATTAGCCCTTTACCAGCTCCTGCTTATGCCACTGCAGTTTAAACTTATTCTTGGAAAATATGACTGACTGATAAGACATGGATGTTGCAAGACATTGGTGCAAATCCTGCAAAAATAGGCAAAAACATTTTTGATGCGCTACAGCTATGCTATGGGCGTCTAGGCCTATGGCACGATGTGTCTGCTTGTAACGGAAATGTACTCGTCCGTAACGGTTGTATTGTGGCTAAACAGTGCGAGATAGGGCCTAGGTTGCTATTGATCACTAATAGGAAGTCGCATATTGCCTTTCAGTTTGACAAAAAAATCATCGACCTTGGATCACCTTAAATGTCAGTACTGCAACAGGTACTGTATAAGTTGTAGCGCGTCTTCCCTCGCGACAGCTGGGCTTCTTGTAGTATCTTAAACGCATCTTGAAGACAAGACGAGAAGGTCCGACTCACACTACCATTAACTGGCTGAACAGCCTTTGTTTGAAAGTGTGTCGGGCGACTGTCACGTGACTGGACACCTGGTCGACTGACCTGCTGTTAACATTGAACTTTCGCCTTAATTGTTTACGCGTTGTCGTGTTTTCTGTTGCGCGTGGTTTGTTCGTTCAGCTGTAGGCTAATGTTCGTTTGAATTTGTCTTCTGTTACAAGCGCAAATCACGACATTAGTTTGTATCAGATAGGCCTACGTTGACAGTTGTTGCTATCTTTTGCTAGGTCTGCTTCCAGATGATCTACTATGACTTATACACTGTATCTCAGTAGCTGTGCCACTGTAGTTGAACAGTTTTCAGATTATGCACCAGCCGGTGCACTATCAAGTAACAACTAAATTTTGCCTAATTATTAATCCACCGATCCCTCGTTTAGCGTAAGCATACGTACCGTAGAATGTAGAACTTGTAGTCTATAGTCAGTTAGAAAACTGTCAGGAAGGTTGGCTTCGTGATGTTTATTTTCTCTCAAGGGCACTTGACCTTTTCTTAATTCTGGGGTAAGCCTTACTTGCTGTTGATCTAAACAGGATATTTGTAATAGCCTACTGTGATTATTAGGTCTGCTGTAAGCCTATTGCACTGCATAACATTGTATTTTATGCGACAGAAGAATGAATCACACAGATGCACTACAGGATGCTGGCATACTCGCTGACGCTCACGAAAAGCCGCACGTGTCCGTACCAATCGTACGCGCTACTGCAGAATCACTGATTGTAAACGGAACACTTGTTTCGGATTTCCAGGCTGAAGAGATATTATCCGTGTCACGTGGCCGAAGTCGAGCGGATGGAGGCCTGTTGTCTCGGGCACAGGAAATCGGCAGGTTAATAATGTTGGCAATACTGGACTCTCGACTGATAAGTAGGCCTGAGTGAGTAAGTTTTGAACAGTGTCGACGAGAAGCCCGCTGATTCTGAGGCGCAAGGGTGCGATGGGGAACTGATTTTATGCTCCGTCTTTTAGTTTTCATGTGAAATTCGCGCAATGCTGTAACTCAGGTTATTGTTGTAATAATATAGTCTACTCTTCGTCGTCGTCATGATTCCCTCAGCGATACTTAGTAATGTGTAGCCTAACGTTTAGAACTAAATTTTGTGTTTTTTCCGTTAAATCGATTCAATATGATGATCCGTGCCAAAAATTATGAACTATATCTACATTTGCCCTTGCCGACGTTTTACGTAATAAGCTCATTAACCTGTGGTCTCTTTTTTTCTCTGTCACAATGTATAGGCCTAGTTACTACGTGGATTTTCTCACTAACTCGGCATCCATATGTTAAGCCGTGTTCATAGCGACAAACTCATCTCAACTCAACTCAACTGAACTGGCCAGTTCAGTTGGGTTGAGTTGAGTTGAGTTGACGAGGTGTTCATAGCGAGTTTGTCGCTATGAAGAAGGCTTTAGAAAACAGTTGATAGGCCTACAGTCTGACGCATTTGGTTTTGTTTGTGCTTTGTCAGTTGCCAGTGGAAGGCGATTTTCGAGTGCGCTGGGTAGGCGACGTTCTGATGGTGACAACCTGACAGTTGGAGTGTCGTTTAAGCTCGGCTATCCTTGTGCAAGGCGCACCGCCGACGGTTCACAGGACCATATTCTTGTGCGTGAAGTCAACTACCACCCCGATGGTGGTCAGATTTTCTTTCCTCCGCCCGAAGGTAGACCGTTCGTGATACTTTTAGCACGTGCCGATATCGGTGATGACGTACGCCCGGAGCACTTCAAGGCTTTCTACTCTGATGGAAGCGTTGGGTTCCACATTGCCCCAGGAACGTGGCACTTTGTGCCTTATATCAGTCCGCCGTCAATCAGTGGTGAAAAAGCTGAAATGACGTTCAACAACAAGCAAGAGTTCTGTTTTTGCGTGCTTGGCAGCTGATACGGTCGAAGAGTTTGGAATTTATTTCAAAGTTCCATTGAAACTCGACGCTTAATCTGCTTTATATTCAGCTTTAATC
>Ga0209367_1011138_pt1 | contig 11966 bp, 7 predicted proteins | sample WorMetLIZISLAND2_FD_187412 | JGI IMG/M metagenome (GOLD analysis project Ga0209367, IMG submission 187412) | Marine gutless worms symbiont microbial communities from Max Planck institute for Marine Microbiology, Germany - Olavius geniculatus... ... | reverse complement strand
ATATATATATAGGATGGGCCAAGAAGTGACACCCCCATGGTATTTCAGTTTCTTTTTCTGTTAAATGCATTATATTTGCATGTTTTGTTGAAGCCTACTCACGTATTATTTTCATTAAATGTCGTCGTTTTTCGTCCGCTGACGTATACAAGTTTTGTTTGTATGCGAATAAGATGTAATTTCGTCACGATGATTGGATTAACTGATGTCCTTTGATTCATATTCTGCGTTTGGAGAAACGCTGGCTTGCTAAAGAATAATTATGAAAAAAGTTTTCAAGTAAATGAGCACACCTAAACTGTGAATAATTAATGGCAAAATTTAAAGTTGTTCAAACAGTATAAATATCTGGCGTTCTGCAGATTATACGTCATTATACTGACGTGGTTCAAAAGATGTCACTTTTTTGTCCACACAGTGACTGTCATGACTATACAAATGCGATCGATAAGATGCTAAACTGAAGAAACGTCATGCTATTTTCTGCTAACCTGCCGCAAACGATGGACTGATGCGTTCGTCTAAAACTGAGTAACTGAAACATTTTCATGACAAAACAAATAGAACGATAGAATCGATTGTAAGAATAAGTGCAGTCTTGCAGCTACTATACAGCGTGTTAAGACTTGTCTTTACATCTGGGCCTATACTGGATGGACGGCAGAATGCACACGGGCAATCTGAAAGTGACGACGACAGTAGCTTGTGACAGTTCCAGATGACGAAAAGCAGTCGCAGTTGTACATTCTGCAACAACAAAAAGACAACATAGACTAAACCAACAGGTCCTTGATCTCAGACGCACAAAAATCGAAATCATTGCATCAACTCAACAGCACTACTGTGACGCCAACCTACACGCTGTTAAACAAAAGTAGCAATGAACAGCAACAAACCTTTACTCAAGCGTGGGTTTGAGCTGCATATAAGAACTTTGGCCTATTTGCTCTCAATTATGTTGTCAACCAAATCTACTATCCGGTGTTAATGGTAAGTTAAGGCTGTTATAGCATTCATATAGGCCTACGATATACAACGAACTGTTCCTAAATGGGTTTACAACCGAACGTTCAGTAGAGAGAACGTAATTCTTTAAAGTGAACAGAAAAAGTTATCTTCCCCATTCTTTGATAAATGGCGACAATATATTGTTAGTATTTCATCAAAAACACTTTATTCAATTGCGTGTCACAGATTTCTGTCATTACGAAGTTGAAACAGCGGACCGTGACGGTTATGAACGACTGCCTAATAATGATGAAAAAATATAAAATTAACACACACAAGAACCAATAATCTGTGAAAATACTGCATAAGTACAATCTATCAAAAAACACAAATTGTAAAAAAATTACATGCATAACAACTCCAAAAATAGGAATAATGTCAAAATAATGTCTACACAATCTTGCTGCAAATGCCTGAAAATGATTAGCTACGTTTAGAAAAACAACAAAAGCAGAAATGTGCAATATACTCAATGTCGTTTCGCCGAGTCATGCAAACGGATCGTTGCTTGACACAACAGATGTCAACGCCGTTGAGAGCTAACGCAACATCACACACAAGGCACACTATGGCTTAGCCTGCAATATATGCACTAATATATTCCGTATAGCATAGCCTATGATTAGGCATGGACTACTTAACTAGTGATTAGGTCTATTATATAGGTTTAAATAACCATAGATTGCATTTCTGCTAAAAATACAGAGTAACTAATGTTTATATAATATTGTAAAGATAATATGTTTAAGTTCATTAAAACAAAACACGTACACGATAAACAAATTTTTTATGTACACCATTCAAAGGCGAAAGTATTCTTGCTGTGATGCAGCCAGTAAACATTATTAATACGTTCACTCTCAGCGCACCTGGTAATACAACGGTTTTACCTAGCTGATGGTTAGACTCGTGTCGATATTTCTGCTATGTTTACGTGCGTGTGAATAACTGCGAGGCTCAACATCTTTCACTACCTAAGTCCTGTGACCGACAAACTCGCTTAAGATAGGTCCTACATTCCCACTGAAAAAAACCTCCCTTTTAAACCGCGAAACTGGAGCTCCCGGGGCGTGCTGGGTCGTCAACATATGTCGCCTAGTCCAGTAAGTCAAGTAGACCTAAATCCAGGCACTGTATAAATAAGGAATGCGTCTCATTTCTCGTGCATCACTTGCTGAAAAGCGAGAATATTTCGTCGGTTTTTCTGATGGCCAAGGGGCGTGTTATCAATAGTTTTTATGCGCGAAAGCAGGTACTGGCATACTGCTGTAGCGCGTCCTAGCCATCGCAATTCTGTTCGTCTGACCGCCCGTCTGTCCGTCACACGGGTGGATCAGTCAAAAACGGTGCAAGCTGGATCACCAAATCTTCACCGTCGGCTGCCATGAAGACCCTAGTTTCAAGATTCGTAAAGCTTTTCCAAAAATTCGAAAGGGCTCACCCCCAGCGAGAGCGCTAAATAAAATAGGGTGAAAAAAATTTGCGATTTTCAGCCAATAAGTCGCTGTATCTTAAAAACGGTGCGAGATAGAGCCTATTAATCACTAATAGAACGTCGTACACGGGCTTTAGATTGACACCGAGAACAATGACCTTGGATGACCTTGAACACCAAAATAGAAGTTTTTGTACAGTATTTGGCGATTTTGGGCTGTGAGACACATTTCAAGAGTGAATTGCACCGAAATCAATAGACATTGGCCCTACATAAGGACAAACTGCATACGAAATTTTTAGCATTGAACGTAGATTTCGACGGTCCAAGTCTCAATTTTCTAGGTTCAAGGAAACTTGCGCACGAAGGCATCAAAGAGCGGTACACCCGTAAAACTCGTTATTTTACCGCTGTTGGTCAGTCTTTCATGAAAACGGTTGCAGATTGGCATGGGCATGCTGCTTATCACAACAAGCACAGTGACGAGCTTTTTAGTCGTATCAACATTGATGACTTTGAAAGACGCTGAACTCCCAAAATAAGGGGTTTTTATTGATTTTTGCGATCTTCAACTGCGGCGCACACTTCAAGAGTGAATGCCGACGAAACGGCTGGAGATGGACTAAGATAATTTGCGAAGAGGAACTGCTATAGGCTTTCGCACGTCTCGTGAGCATTAACTCAAATTTCTTGTAACACTAACCACGACGCTGCCAAATGACACAAACACAACATATTGAATGTAGATGACATAGGCCCTCTATCAAATCAATGCTTACAGGTGTAGCTCCGAAAAGGTCGACGTTTGTCTGCTGTTCCGCCTGCTGTGCTGTCGCGCTATCTCCACCCTGCTGTGACTGCTGCTGCGGCTGCTGATGCTGTATGCTCAGACGCAGCAGAGACGGCTTGGCAGCAGGTTCCTGGAAGAAGTCGCTCTTGTCGGTCTTCTTGCGCGACGGATGCGATGGCGGGGTCGCATTCAGAAGGCCGCTGGCCAGCTTAGCGAAGGGATCATCAGTCGCCGGCGGCGAAGTCGTCGAAGAAGCCGGAGCTGGCGGGGCTTGCAAGAACGGGTTGCCGGGAGACGAAGACGCTATGCCGCCAGCACGCGCTGGAACCAGCGGCGTCTCCGTCCGACCAGAGACATTGCCGTTTGCATGAGCCGGCGGAGACAGAGAGCTCGTCGGCGCCTGTAGATAAAGTAGCATAAAACGAAGGTAGAATCATGGCAAAGCATACTATTTGTTGTCGACGACACTTCAAGAATATTGTTTAAACAACTTTCTACGCAAAGCAAATCATTTTTCAGACTTTTTTCAACTTAGTGTTCTTAATGTTCTTACAAAATTTGTTTTAAAAATAACGCCCAGGTTTGTTTGCTATATTTCAATATATAATGAAATTAATATTTAAGTAGCATTGTGAAGAACTTCTTACTGTAACTGAAAATAACTTAGCAAATAAAAAACAGTACAGGTTCTTCTTCTTAAGACGATTAGGCTATACAGTTCTTCAGCCGTGAATCACAATTAAGAGCTATCAGTAGTTGACGGTTAGTCCGTGTAGCGTGGGCACCTGATGCTGTGGTGGTGCAGGCCACGGAGAGCTGTTGAAAGGTACGGGTGGCCCGGCCGGTGTCTGACGGACCACCGGCACTGCAGCGGCACCACCGGCTGCTCCGAACCCATAAGCGGACATCATCATCGGCGTAACAGCTTGATAGACCTGCGTTGAGCCGGCGGGGACAGCCATCACCGGGCCCATGCCGGGGGCCACTGACGCCGACTGAGCACCACTCGGCGGCCTCCACGGATCAACCGTCGTCCATATAGGACTTATTGGCGGCGCCGTTGTCTGCAAACGGCGTCACACAACCCTCATTACATTACAATATGATACGATAAACATTTGCACCCCAAAACTGACAGACAAGCCGCCAGTATAAACTAAAAAAACAATTAAATTTTTACACGGAAATAACATGAGAAAAACTGAAATAAATACACAGTTCTAATTTAAAACATAAAAAGGATTTCTAATTATCAGATGGTTCTTTCAGGCTCAAAATTTACCAGTAGGCGCGTTTCAGCCGGCTGGACTCTGTTGGGGGAACGTAGGATAGTTTCAACCATAGATGTAAAAATGTTTTTTAAAAATGTTTTTAAAAAATGTTTTTAATGTTTTTTAAAGTTAAAACAACATGTTTTTATGTTTTTTCAATTTTTCATGCTTTTTGCGCTTTTTAATGTTGTGTTTTTGTTGTTGTTAAAACATAGATGCACAAAATGATGCATTTCACATGGGCAAATTGCGTTTAGCGTCCATTTCTTGGACAGAGCGAGTGTTTTGTAGCAGTATATTATTAACTTTATTTGATTAGTATTGACAGTTCTTCTTACTTGAATGAATATTGTAGTTTAATGTTTTCTATGCATGTTTATAATGTTTTTTTTATAAAAATAAAAAAACATGTATTATGTTTTTTTTAAATTTGCAAATCATTGTTTTTAACATCTATGGATTCAACTAAACGTTAACGAATTCAAGTCATTCGATAAGCAAAACGTACCCTTGTCAAATTTTGAAACTCGACTTCAAGATTAAGGAGATTTTCTGCGGCCGTCGAATCTTCTCCTTCCTCGGGTTTTGCTTCAGATTTCTAACAAGACGCATCAAAATATAAGACAATTCTTAATTATCTTCTACTCACCAGTCATACCTCGTTTACACAATCAAGCTGGCTCGACGAGCTGGCTCGACGAGCTGGCTATACAGGGTGCGGCCAAAAAAGTAGACCTTTAAAGATTTCGCTGTTTTCTCAGCAACAGTTAAAAATTTTATTTGAAATTTTGTAGGTTTATTTAACAATATCTTTTACATCTAAGTGTCAAATAAAATTTGATTCGCTTGAAAAACGACGAAGTTATAGACTTTTTAACATGACCGCCTACCGATTTTTCAGCATTCAAAAATGTTCCGGCTACAACACCAATTTAATAACATTGTTAAAACAACACAGTTAACTAATGATCAAATGCCAGAATTTCATTGTCACTGCAAATGTTCGAAGTGTCCACCGCCAGCTCCAACACAAGCCTTCAGTCGCTTTGATAAATCTTTCACAATCAATCGGTCTCTGTGGCAGGTTGCCCCAGATAACCTGAAGCGCTTGCTTGAGTTCGGCGATTGCCTTCGGCTTTGTTTTAAGCTTGCGGTAAGCCTCCAACATTGCACCCCACACACGATAGTCTAATTTGTTCATATCCCGCGAATTTGGAAGCTACTGGTCTTTGGTAATGAAATCTGGACAGCTGGCCTGCAGCCAGTTCTGTGAGCTGCGCGGCGTTGCGCGATGTGTGCTGACGCGCCGTCCTGCTGGAAAATGAATCCGGTGGGTAGCCGGCGATTGCTTTAGAGGAACAATAATTTAATGATAATTTCTAAACAAAAAATACTGTTTATTAAAACGTTAGTGCTACGTTATCGGCAGTAACGTGATAACCGGTTTTTGAAAATTAAATAGCATTTAACTTGAACATTTTTAATGCTGAAAAATCGGTAGGCGGTCATGTTAAAAAGTCTATAACTTCGTCATTTTTCAACAGAATCACATTTCAGTTGGATGTTGAATGTAAGACGTTTCAGTAAATTACTCTGTAAAACTTCAAATTAAAATTCCAAACGGTTGCTGAGAAAAAAGCGAAAAACTTTAGGGGTCTACTTTTTTGCCACACCTTGTATGTTAGCTAGACGAGCCAGCTCGATGTTTGCTTGACGTTTGCTCGACGTTTGCTTGATGTCTGATCTATGTTTGCTTGATCGTGTAAACGGGGTATCAGACTCACTGCTGACGACGAGCTATTGGCTCGCAACAAGCAACCACGGCGTGTAGCTATATGTATTACGTTATTAGGCCTAATCCCTTTATCAATAATATCAACTGTCCGAATTTTTCACATATACTCCCCACGTTAGGCATAAAACCCCAAAAGTGACCTTCTGGTTGAAATTAATTGATTTTTTCTTCATTTTTTGTACTGCTGACCGCTGTTCGCTTGCAGTTGTCGTATTAAGTCTGTGACTGACACTAATTTTAACGAGTCGTTTCAGTGCAGTGTGTGTTACTCATCAGAATAAACATATAACAAGTTAATAATAAATTAATAACGATAATAAAGATGATACTAGACTGTTGTTGGTGGACGCTGACCTGTGTGGATTGTATCTCTGTAGAGTCGGACATCGCGCCGCTGGCTTCAGCGTTGACAACTGCTCCAGCATCACCGCTATGACTGCTAATGCTCGCCTCGGCATCTTGTCTCTTCTTTATGTTGAACACGGCTTGAAACAAATCTCGCAGACTCAGCACCAAGCCTTCTGCCTAAACATTCGAACCACATACGTGACATCGTGTCGTTATTCGATTATCAATATTATCAATGAATAATGTCAACGAAATACTTTTATATATAGCGCCAATGGTCGAAGGTCGAATCTGAGGCGCTGGCGTGTGAATGACTAGACGTGATAGACAGAAGCAAAAGGGTGAGATTAAAGACAGAATTAAAAAGTAGCAGGACTCTCTCTAAAAACACCAAATAAATTATAACATTGTTCAGGTGACCGCCATACTACGGATGATATGCAGTTGTCACAGGTGTGAATCAAAGCCGCTACGACGACGCTGAACTGTCGTAAACATTTCACTTATGAGCCGAGATTTAATGTACCTAGAATAATAACATGTATGGCGTTCACAGACATTTCATTCGTTCATCCACCCTTCTATCCAACCATTCGTCTATTTATTTATATATTTGTGTAAATCGGGAAGCGAGGCCCACAAAAAAAACAAATCGCATGGCAGAATATAATATATACAGGTCAAACAGAAAATAAAATGTGTCCACCTAAAAGCTGCCGACTCTAACTTACGTGATAGGCCTATAACTTATTCTACAGCATGCATTATGTTGTCGCAATGCGTTTACAGGATGTATTTCAATGAAACGGAAAGCAGGTTCAACGGACCGCCTTTTCTGTTTTGATGCCAAAGAACTGGTAGGAGCCGTCTTGACGTCGGTATACGTAGCCGAACGCTCTCGAGTCGCTCGTGTCACGTGATATAAACGAGATACGATTCACCTCGTGCACGTACAACACTTCCTGTACATCCAGATGTACATGTACGATATTGCTCTTATAGACTATCCCGTTTACACGATGAAGCTAGAAGGACGCCGGACTGGCTCGACGAGTGCTCATCATGCACACATCCAGCTGGCTTGGTGTGTGCTCGACAAATGTTTGAGTTATCAAACATGTGTGACATTGCGACCATTCACCTAGTTGCTTCGACAAGCACTCATCATCGAGCTGGCTTGATGAGCCAGCTTCAACGTGTAAAGGGGATATAAATTTGATAAGTAGGCCTAGCAGAGTACTGCTGCTCTCTATCTCCACCTTGGAGATAGAGACGCTTGCCGTGGATATGGGTATCCGTGGATGGATATATCCATGTGTGAATATCAGATTTAGGCCATCTGTGGATATATTCATGGATATAATGCTGGCATAAATTCAAGATCAAACTGAATACTTACAGCATGACTGAACGAGAAAACGTTAGCAAGAACAACAGAGAAAGAAACATTCAAGCATACAAAGATTTAATCAAATTAATTTATTAGTATTACAGCAGTAATGAGTTAATGACTAATGCACAGCTACGACGGCAACGCGACTTAACTGTAGGCAACAATCGGCAACACTCGCCGACAGTTGAGTGAGTCGCGTCAATAAGTAATGAAAATCAAACATTTAAATGTTTTACAGCTTATAGATCAGTAAAAGAACATTTTCGACCAACACTTATGAGTTTGTTGCGGATGTGACGTCATTGTAATTTATGACGTAATAGACCGTTAAATAGAAACGATTCACAGCGTCAGTGCAAACAACATTGAATCATGCATAGGGGACAACACAAATAAAATAAAATTCCAGATATCGAAACCAGGGTTGTTAACAATACTTGTGAAAAGTATTGGCAATACCAATATTAATACTTTGGCCAAAAACTATTGCCAATACCAATGCCGATACTGTTGCAGAAAAGTATTGACAATACCAATACTTTTACAGGCAATACTTTTTCTACTCATTCAGCAATCACAGGTGCGTTTAAGAGGGGGCCCAGCTGGCTGCGCTTTTTTTCCTTCGTCGGTGTGGTAGTCAACTTCAACAATGGGTTAGATTTTGCATGCCGCATATTTTCCACCTCAAGTTAACAAAATTCATTAAGGCCCCCTATGTGGAACTCTGTAGAACAACTTAGACAGCAAAGTGGTCTCAGTTTTTTTTGCTCGCCACGCTTGCTATAAAACTAAGTTGAGTTGTTGTCCAAATAAGAAATGCTACGCATAGGCAGTAACACCCATACAACTGACGGCTCCCCTTTGTTTATCAGGTGACAAAAAGCTGAAAACTCTTTCTGACCAGACGCTCTGCCCCAGGACACCACTGGGGCCACGGGAGGGCTCCACTGCCAGACCCTCGCCCACCTCTGTATAAAATTCGTGAATCCACCTCGGGTAATGTTATGTTTAGTCACTTGCTGATGCAGTAATTTAGTAAATCTAGTTGTCACCATGGAATTAAGTACAGACCTTAACGAGACTCATGAGACTCAAGACTCGAGAAAAATCTCTATCTCTAGTTCTTGCCTTAGAAAATTGAACAGTCTAAATAGGACGCAATAAACAACTTCTAGGCCCATAGTGCTATAGTCAATGAGTCGTGGTCGACAGTTGACGGCAGTAATTATACCAATTACGTTGCGCGAGGAAGGGGGTGGGCTATCACCCGCAGAGCAAGTGCGCGGAGTGTCAGCTAAACTGTAGCTCACGGTCGGGTTTTAAAGCAAACCAGTCTGTTGTGAGAGTCTTGACACCTGTTCTTCCATCTACGCAGCAGACGGACCCCAGTACGTGTGTCCATCGCATGTAGTTTACGTCTCCCTGCACGGTGCACCGAGGCCTAACTGCGTGCGTGCGGACAGACACCCGCGATGTGGTGCCTCGGGCGTTGTTGTGCAGCAGCCGCAGCGGCGCTGCTTGCTGACAAAAGTATTGGTATCGAGTATTGCCAAAAAATAGCTGAAAAAGTATCGCCGATACCCATTTCGATACTACGGACGAAAAGTATCGGCAATAGTCATGCCAATACTCCAAAAGTATCGCCGATAGTATTGGTAGCGATACCAATACTGCGATATTAACAACCCTGATCGAAACTGGTTGATAGTTACTGGGGATTTGGTCGTTACTGTATGCAGGGTGATCTTGTTGTATGAAGCCAGAGTCGCCAACAGTTTGTTGGGCAATCGCAGATTTTGGGGTCTGAACTGCAGTACCGGTACTAGATTTATGGCAGAGTGCATGGGGCTCGCTTAGGTCCTTGCACATTCAGGGCCTTCATGTAACAAGTCAAGAATGTTGCTTATCTTTTCATCAACACAACAGATGTCAAAACTGCTAACTCGATAATATTTTACTGGAAACGTTAAATCTTGACGTGACGTCATTATTAGCTCAAGCGCTTTATGTACGGCCAGCGCAGATCTGAGCTATCCTATATTCGTAGTTGCAAATAAAAAATTCATAAACGTATTTGTTAGTGCTTTCAGAGAATCAGATAATTCAGAACACGACATTGCTAAATTCGACTGCAGGCTGCAGAATTATCGTGCAACAACGAGCCTAACTCTACGCTGTTCGCGTTAACACTCCAAATCGTTTCTGTTTAATTCGCTGTGACGTCATAAATTACAATGACGTCACATCCGCAACAATCCCATATGTTTTCATTAAAATGTGCTTTTTACTGATATATAGCTTGTAAAAAATATTTGAGTCTAATACATTGATTCTTATTACTTATTGATCAACCCTCTTAGGTGCGAATATGCCATAACACATCTTAATCTTCAGTGCTGTAATGTTGTTGGTTGAGGAACAACAAAAAAATCCATCCATTTGTGAGTTTATTAGTCCGCCCGAAAACGATAGTTTTCGGAAGGACTTATGTTTTAGCCCAGATGTTTTTTATTTATTTTGTCCACGCGAGATCTCCGAAATGCGTAGGCCGACCGGCGTGAAATTTTGCACGATGGTCAGTACTAGACCCAATTTTATAATGCCTGTCCAAAATTTTTGGGGGGCACACCCCAAAAAAATTTCAGAGTCCAAAAACATGCAAAATTTGGCCCGATTTCGGACGACTTCGAAGTTCGGCGGCGAATATCTCCGAAACGGATGAAGATATTCAAAATCGGATTTTTACTTGATCTACCGCGATTCCTCCTGCGTTAGGCGAAACAAGTCCGGTGAAGTTTGATCCAGTGACCTTGGAGATGTCGTTGTGAACTCGTACCCACCAAAAGTGCATATTTCGGAAGACCATATTTCGGAAGACCATATTTCGGCCCCTAGGGGGTGCTGCGCCCCAAATTTTTACACGCGCTAGAGAATGACCAAGACTTACTAACGCACGCCCCACCGGGGACGGTGGCCCCCCTTACAACTTTTTTCAAAGGGGGGTCAAAAATTGGCTTAAAATGCAAAAAATGAGCGCTTATAACTTTGGAGTCAGGGGGTGTAGCCCGACGGAACTTTAACACTTGACGCGCCTCTAGGTTAGAGTGTTAACGCAAGTACGAAAGTTGGGGGTATCGCCCCCCTTAAAATTTGGGAGGGCAAAAAACGTCCAAAATTGAGTACGCTTTACGACAATTTTCGAGTTTGACCGCGAATATCTCTGGAATCGATAAAGATAGCGACAAAATCTAAACGGCGTTGACGAGCACGATCTTTTCGGCGTTGAACAAAAACAAATTGTGAAATTCCGTCCACTACGAACAAAGTTATAGGCGCTCATGTTGACATACCCTAAGCACATTTTTCGGAAAACCATATTTCGGCCCATAGGCGGTGCTGCGCCCCCAAACTTTTAAACGCGCTAGAGAATCACCAAGTCTTACTAGCGCACCCCCAACCGGCGACAGGGGCCCCCTTACAACTTTTTTCAAAAGGGGGTCAAAAATTGGCTTAAAATGCAATAAAGGAGCGCTTATAACTTCGGAGTTAGGGCGTGTAGCCCGACGAAACTTTGGCACTTGACGCGGCTCTAGGTCGGGGTGTAAACGCAAGTACAACTTTTGGGGGAACCGCCCCCCTTATGATTTGGGAGGGCAAAAAACGTTTAAAAATCGATGCCATTTACGACAACTTTCGAGTTTGAGCGCAAATATCTCTGGAATCGATGAAGATAGTGACAAAATCTAAACGGCGTTAACGAGTACGATCCTTTCGGTGTTGAACAAAAAAAATTTTTTCTGAAATTCCGTCCACAACGAACAAAGTTATAGGCGCTCATGTTGACCTACCCTAAGTCGACAATGCGCGTTCGGCGTATGACAATGCATTTGAGTTCGGGCCACGTGACTTTGATGCCGGGAAAATTT